>Ga0315544_1000012_pt1 | contig 181370 bp, 213 predicted proteins | sample SalMarSW160130MG_2_FD_202543 | JGI IMG/M metagenome (GOLD analysis project Ga0315544, IMG submission 202543) | Salt marsh sediment microbial communities from the Plum Island Ecosystem LTER, Massachusetts, United States - Salt Marsh Sediment SW1601-130 ...
TTATAGCAAATTGGCAGAATGTAAGAATTTGGAAAAAAGTAGAATAGGAGAAAGATGATTATAAATATATTTGCCAGCCGGATTTTAAAGGTTCTATTGATGAGTTAGCTGGCGCGGAAAAGATTCTCAAGAGAGATAAAGAAATTTATACGTTTTTCTACGCCGGCGGAATTTTAGTATAAAATAATCAAAATTTTGGCCGAAGCTGGAAAAAATTTTTAAGATTATGAGCAAAGAATGGGAGATAGAAGATACATATTTAGTGCTAAAACATAACCTTTATAAAAAACCAAAAGGAATCCAGTATTCTGTGATAACTTTTTGCCCAAGAGGGACAGTAGTAGTTGCTTTAACAAAAAAAGAAGAATTAATATTTATAGAACAATTTCGTCCTGCGGTAAATAAGAAAATTATTAATTTACCGGGGGGAAGAATTGATAAAAGAGAAAGCGCAGAAGAAGCAGCTAAAAGAGAATTAAAAGAAGAAGCTGGTTTTATAGGAGACGATTTTAAAAATATAGGTAATGCATTTTCGAACCCTACAAGAGTCACTGATAAATGCACGATATTCCTTGTTAGAGATGTTAAGAAATTGAAAAAAAAGAAAATCAATAATGATTTGGCGGAGCGTAAAAAAAAGATTAAATTTTTAAAAATTGGTAGCGTGTTGAAATTAATAAAGCAAGGGAAAATTAAATGTATGACAACCATTGCGGCAATATTATTAGCTAAAGAAAAGGGTCTTATAAAATAAAATTTAGGTCGAAGTGTAAAAATAATTAATAAGAACCTGCGAGGCAGAACATTTTTTCTCGCTTCGCTCGAAATAAAAAACTATGTGCAACATTCATAAAGGCGGGGCCAGCGCGGTTTACGGCCTGGGACTTATCGGCGCAGCCGTCTATTTTATCAGTCATTCTGAAACATTTTGGATGGGGGTTCTTGGTTTTTTAAAAGCTTTGGTCTGGCCAGCATTTTTAGTCTATCAAGCTTTTGAGATTTTAAGTAAATAGATTATTGTTAAGAGAGCTGATTTCGATCGATTTCTCAAAAGATGGTTTTGGTATATTATCAGACAGTATATCGAGAATAATTATATGCCAACAAAAAGTGCCGTTTTATTAAGAAACTATGAGTAGAAATAAGAAAATCGTAATAGTAGGTGCAATAGTATTACTGATAGGAATTCCCATTGGAATATATTATTTTTTGTTTTCGGCACCGGAAAGAGAATTAGAAATGGAGAGAATTGTTATCAATCTTGACACAACCGAAGAAGAACTTATTCCCAAATTAAAAGAGCAAGGATATATAAGAAGCGAATGGGCATTTAAGTTTGTATTAAAAAGAAAAGGGTGGGAAGGGAAAATAGAGCCGGGCGGATATATGGCTTCCAAAGCAATGGATGCTTGGCAGTTGGCGGATACACTTGTGAATCATGCATATCAAAAATGGCTGGTTATACCCGAAGGGCTGCGGGCGACAGAAATCGCAGAAAAACTGCAAAAAGAACTGAACTGGAGTAATCTTGCAAAAGGAGAATTTCTTGTTGAAGCAAACGAAGGTTATCTCTTTCCCAACACTTACCTTTTAAATTTAGATTTTACAGGTGCGGATGTTGCAAAAAGAATGAAAAACCAATTTAATGAGAAAACGACAGATTTATTCAAAGAAGCTGCAGAAAAAAACATAAAAAACGATACTCTGATAGTTTTGGCATCTTTAGTTCAGAGAGAAGTCGCAAATGAAGAGGAGATGCCCTTAATCGCCGGGGTAATCTGGAACAGATGGCTGAAAGACATGCCATTCCAAATAGATGCAACTATACAGTACGCTTTAGGAGATCCGGGAAATTGGTGGCCAGTTATAAAGCCGGATGATTATAAAATCGATTCTCCTTATAATACCTATATCCACAAAGGTCGCCCGCCGTCTCCGATCTGCAATCCGGGATTGGCGGCGATTGACGCCGTGATAAACTCCGAAGACAGCGAATATTTGTATTATCTGCACGATAGCGAGGGAATAACTCATCTTGCCAAGACCTACGAGGAACATCTACAAAATATTGAGAAATACTTGAAATAAGACAGGGCGAAATAAGTTATGGATAGTCAGACAATATGGGATTGATGACTCAGGGTCGCAAAATAATCAGACTAGGTATAAAAATAGACAAAGGGTACAAAAGAGTAGGGGATATAAATATAAAATCGCCAAGTAGGCGGTTTTTTGGTAAGATGAAAACATGAAAGACATTGAAATAGAAATTCAAGTTACTATTGAAAATGGTAAACCCTTAATAGAATTTTTAGAAAAGAATGCTGACTTTCAAAAAGAAAGACAGCAAATAGATGAATATTTTTCTCCAATTCATCGTAATTTTATTGATGTTCGTCCAGTTAAGAAGTGGTTGAGGTTAAGAGATTCTGGCGGTAAATATTCTATAAATTATAAAAACTGGCATTATGATGAAAATGGTAGAAGTCAGTATTGTGATGAATACGAAACCAAAATAGAAGATTTAACTCAATTAAGGAAGATATTAGATGTTCTTAATTTTAAGCCTCTTGTTAAAGTAGACAAATTAAGAAAAGTTTGGACATATAAGGATTATGAGATTGCCGTAGATTCAGTAAAAGGGCTTGGAGATTTTGTAGAAATTGAGTATATTGGGAAAGAAGAAAAGGTGGACCCAAAAAAGATTACAGAAGAAATGATTGATTTTCTTAAAAGCGTTGGTTGTGGACAAATAAAAAGAAATTACGTAGGTTATCCATTTCAGTTATTGTTTCCAGAAGAAGTAAAACATGAAGAACAATAAGTCTCAAACAGATTTTAATATAGTCTAGTCCCCGGAGCTAAATTCAAAAAAAATCGCCAAGAAGGCAGTTTTTTGTTAGAATGAATAATATGAAAAAAATTAACTATTTTATTAAAAAAGACAAAAGGATTAAGAGGGTTTATAACTACGCAAAGAAGAAATATTTAAAAGCAAACAAACCTCAGCATAATTGGGAACATATAATAAGGGATTTATATAGGGGATTAGTTATTGCTGAAACAATTAAGGACGTTGATTATTCTGTTTTAATTCCAGCGATTATTCTTCATGATATCGGAGTTACTGAGGCTAGAGATTATAAAAAACATGCAGAAGTAGGTGCTAGAATAACGAAACGAGACTTATCTAAAATGGGTTATACAAAGAAAGAAATTGAACAAATTGCTTATTGCGTAAAACTTCATAAAGAAAGAGGAGCGCAAGAAACATTAGAATCTAAAATTGTCTTTGATGCTGATTTATTGGAGAAAAGTGGAATTGGAGGTATGTTTTCCACTTATCGGGCCCAATATGAATTAAAAAGACCAATAGAAGAGTGGGCTCAATTTATTCTTAAAAGAAAATATACAAACAAAGATTTCTTTACTAAAAAAGGAAAAGAAATAAGCGGAGATGGATTTATTGAAAAAAGAGGGCACTTTAAAAAAGTAGAGAAATCTTTAAAGAGGCGGAAAGACTGGACGGTCATAGAAAAAGATTTATGGAATTAAAATTTAGCCCGAAGTTGAGGAAAATGTCGCACAAGGCGTACTGTTCGTCGTATTCCGGCGGTTTTTTATTACCTTGACATTCTTTTAAAATGGGGTCAGATTGAGGGTAGACCGCCAATTTTCTAAAGAGCTATAAGATAAAATTATGAAGAAAATTTTAAAATTAGCACTTATTGGATTTGGAGGATTTATTATTGTTTTTGTTATTATTGCTTTATCTGGTGACAACACAACTCAAGAAGAAATTATTCCTAAACTTCCAGCTTCGGTCTCTGAGCCGTTAAGAGAGGATGAGTCTGACGAGGAGCTCAAAACAACAGAACAAGAGGAATCACAAAGAACCGAAAATCAAATCCCAGAAGCCGAATCCCAACTTGAACTCGAACCTGAACCCGAACCCATCTCAGAACCAGAACCCTTATATGAACCCGAACTAGAGCCGCCATCTACGGCACCTTCATCGCCAGTTAAAACAATAATTTGTTCCTATAATGCATATAATTGTTCCGATTTTAGAACCCATGCAGAAGCTCAAGAGGCTTTTGAATATTGTGGAGGAATAAATAATGACATACATGATCTTGATAGAGATAATGATGGCCTAGCATGTGAGACCCTACCTTAAACATAAAACATAGGCAAAAAAGTAGATAATATTGTGCGACATTTAATTATATTTATGCGATATTTTATTTATAAGTTCTTAATATAAAGATAAGGGGGAAAAGATGGAAAAGAGATTGTGTTATAGATGCAAGCAGAATAGCCCCGGAAAGTATGAAGATATTTCTTTTACTTATCTGGGCATGACCGTGAAAATATCTAAAGACGGTCTGACGTGTGAGGAATGTGCTAAGGAATTATGGGTACAGGATTTTGAAGGAAAGGTCAAGGAGTTCATTAAAATATCAAAATCCGGCAAGCCAACAGTAAATTGGCCGCATTATCAAGATTTCTTCTCGGAAAGTCGCTTTTCAGACCGAAAAGAAAGATTCCATCATATTCTAATGACCCTTGGGATTCTTTCTTTTCAACCAGAAGGAAACTGGGAGATTGTGGCCGATGGCCGGGTCGGTTTAAACCCTCGAGCATTTCTTTCTTATTTTTATTTTGTTAACAAGAAAGATGCGATAGAATTCGCCAGCCTACAGTTTCCTAACACTCTTTATGGATGGGAGATTCACCTTATTAGTGAGGTAATTGAGAAGAAAGAGCTTTTAAAGGGCTTGAAGAAGTAATGGAGTATAAAGCTCTAGGTATATGGGGCCTATCAAGAAATCGATAGGCCTCTTTTTATTCTTTTAAATTTTTGCCGCTGTGGAACTGGCGGTGGATGTCGCGGAGGCGTTTGTTTGTTACGTGGGTATATATTTGAGTTGTGACAATATTTCTGTGACCTAAAAATTCCTGAATGGTTCTTAAATCAACACCTTGAGTTAAAAGATCAGTTGCCATGCTGTGGCGAAGGGTGTGGGGAGTGGTGAAGATAGGAACGCCAGCTAAGATGGCATATTTTTTGACGATTCTTTCTATTGAGCGGGCCGTGAGACGAGGCTCGGCATTTTGTCTGGCTCTATAGTGTATAAATAATGGTTTTTCTTTATCCTTGCGGGTATCCAGATATTTCTTAACCCAAGAAAGAGCTCTTTCAGAAAAGTAAACTGTCCGGGGATGAGCCCCTTTACCAATAATGCCAAGCTCCAGATCCTTTTTATCTTTTATATTGGTAAACTGTTCTCGGTTTAGGGCTACCAGTTCGGCTATTCTAAGACCGGTTGAAAAAAGAGATTCCAAAATAGCCCTGTCCCTTAAGCCGATTGGGGTACTGGTATTGGGAGCCAGTAAAAGCTTCTCAACCTGGTCTAAATTAAGGAATTTTACCGTTTTTTCGGCTCTGGCGTCCTTTGGAAGGGCTATTTTATCAGCAGGGAGCGAAATCACGTCCTTGGCAGTAAAATAACCCAGGAGGGCTCTTAGAGCGATTAAATAGTAGTTCTGAGTGACTTTCTTCAAGGGACGGCCCTTTTCGTCTGTATAACGAGATAAATATAGGCGGTAAGCCCAGATATCCTCAGCCGTAAGCTCATGCGGTAGGAGAGTCTCTTTTTTAGTCTTTTTCAGCCAGGAGACGAGCTTTTGGAGATAGTGCTGATAATTTTCTTGAGTTCTATCTGCTAAACCTTTTTCAACTTCACAATAATCTAAAAAGTCGGGGATATGTTTTATTATTGGTATATTAGATTTTTTCATATTTATAGGGGACTGGTTAAGAGTCTCTTTTGGCTATCTATAAAGCGTCGCTTTACCTACATTGTCCGACTATATCTATCTTAATAATAAAGGGGGCAAAGACCTCTGTCAAGTACTCCCCCGTAGTTAGAGATGGTAAGACTTTTTTATTTTTAAATAATAAAGCGCCCTTTAGGATTTCTCCACGGCTAATGGGCGCTACTAAAACCTTTTGATTTTACAAAAAAATATTATTTTCTCTGTAGATACTCCTGCGCTGTCAGAATAATATAGCTATTATTATCTCTTTTACGCTCGAAGCTGCCATACGTTAGCACTTTCTTTCTTATGTATATTACAGTATTTTTTCCCACATAGTTCCAATAGTCCCAATAACGTTGGTTTATTTTTTTATCTTTATTACCGTTACCATCGCGCCAACTGCAGCCTTCCTTAATTGCCTTTTTTACAACTTCTTCATAGAGTTCTTTTGTGGGAACCCTTATTATCAAGATTTTGGGTCCTGATACTTCCATAACTCCTCCCTTTTCTTTTTTTTATTTTACCTGCCTGATTTTTGTCAGGTCAGGGGGCTGAATAAATCAGCGCTTGTGTCCTAAAAAGATTATATATTTCTTTTCAAAAAAGTCAATCCCAGATTGACTTAACTGATAAAATAAAAATACTAGTCCCTCTTTTTTTACTTTATTAATTCCTTAAACCTTTCCCAGAGCGATTCTCCAACTTTTGGTAAATCAGTTTTCATTTCCTCTTTTTCTTTTTTAAATTCTTCTTCAATAACTGGTTTTCTTTCTTCTATTTCTTTTCCAAAGGAAGATTGGATTTTCTGCCAGATATTTTGAAACCAGGGCAAAATGTAAGAATTCCAGAAATTTTTAACCTTCTCCCCCATTATTTGCCAAATTTCCGAAGCCTCCTGCCAGACTTTTTTTAAGGCCTCAGGAAGAAGTCTTAAAACCTTCCCTCCAACAACTTCTGCTTCTTTTAAAGTTTCCGGTGGTTGGGGAGATTGATTAACTCCCTGAACAAAATAAAAACCTGGCAATAAAAGCCCAAATAGGATTAAAATTGTTATTGTTTTCTTCATAGAGCAAGTTTTTGCGCAACAAAAACGAAGATGAAGATGAAACGTTAGTTTCATCGACCAGCAAGCTTTTGTGTAGCAAAAGCGAAGGTGAAGATGAGGACAAAGTCTTCATCGACTTAATCCCCTAGCTTCTTTTATTCTTTTTAACACTTTCTCTTTTCCCAATATTTCGGCTATTTCAAATGGTCCAGCCGAGGCTTCTTTACCGGTTAAAGCAACCCTTAAGGGCCACAAAAGATTTCCCTTATCCCCTATTTTTTCTGCTTCTGGCATTAAAACTTTTTCTAAATTTTCTTTTGACCAATTTTCCTCTTCTATTTTAGATAATATTTTTTCTAATTTGTCAAGAGAATGTCTTATTTCTTTATCTGACATTTTTTCCCATCTCAATAAATTTTTATCATATTCTAATTTCTCTTTAAAGAAAAAATCAGTTAATTCGGAAATTTCAGACAATTTCTTTAATCTTTCTTGATAAATTGAAACAATTTTTTCTAATTCATCTAAGCCTATAATTTCTCCGGTTTCTTTGATTTTAAATTTTGGCTCGGTTTCTGAAATAAGCTTTAGTGTTTCAGGATTTCCTCTCTTTGGAGTCTTCTTCGGGTAGATAGCTGTAGATGGTTTGCATCCTTCTATTAATTCAGCTTCCAATAAATAAGGAAGGCAGATTTTTGTTAATTTTTCAATTGACCGCTGACGGATGTAAAAACCGTTTAAAAAGTCTAACCTTTTAATGTTAAAAATTGCTCCTCCTTTTTGACATCTCTCAATTGAAAATTCTTTAATCAGAGATAGAAGGGAATAAATTTCTCTTTCCTCGCCCGGATTCCAACCCAAAAAAGCCATAAAATTGATTAAGGCTTCTGGCAGATAACCTGCTTTTCTATAATCAGCAATAGCTATTGCTCCATGCCTTTTTGATAATTTAGCTCTGTCTGGACCTAAAATTAGGGGCAGATGAGCATATTTTAACGGCGGGAAGCTTAGAGCCTCTTGAATCAAAATCTGTTTTGGGGTGTTGGAAAGAAGGTCTTCTCCCCTAATTATATGAGTAATTTTCATCTCAAAGTCATCTACTACTACGGCGAAATTATAGAGAGGCGCAGTTAAATTTTTAGCAATGGTAATATCTCCAAGCAAACTGGCATCGAATTCTATCTGACCCCGGATCATATCCTCGAACTTTACTTTTTTTGGTAAAACCTTAAATCTGATGACAGACTTTTTTCCTTCAGCTAAATACTTTTTTATTGTTTTTGAGGAAAGATCTCGGCATTTCCCATTATAGCGAGGAGGCTGGCCAATACTCATTTGGTATTGCCTTTGAGCTTCCAGTTCTTCTTCCGAACAAAAACAATGATAAGCCTTATCTTCTTTTAATAATTTTTCTAAGTATTTCTTGTAGATATTTAGCCTCTCACTTTGTCTGTAAGGTCCGTATTCTCCTAAATACTTTTGACTTTCGACTGGGCCTTCATCCCATTCAATTCCCAGCCATTTTAAGCTTTCTATAATGTCTTTTTCAAACAGACGGCTAGACCTTTTAATATCGGTATTTTCAATCCTTAAGACAAAAATACCCTGATTTTTTTTAGCGAAGAGATAGTTAAAAAGAGCAGTTCTGGCAGCGCCAACATGCAAAAAACCGGTTGGTGAGGGAGCAAATCGCGTCCTTATTTCTCCTGGTTTTTTTAATTTAAAGTCTTCGGGATTCATTTTTCTATTGAGTTAAATATTCCCCAATGTATTCGGCAATTACTCGAGCCGCTCGGGGTTTGGAAAATTCTTTGGCTTCTCTTCTCATTTTTTCCAGCTCTTCTGGATGAGAAAATAAATATTCTAGTCTTTCAAAGAAAAAATGGGGAGTTAAATTTTCCTCCTCAAGCACTAAAGCAGCTCCTGTTTCAGCATATAAATAGGCATTTTTTACTTGATGGTTTTGGGCAGATTCAGGTAAGGGAATTAAAATACTTGGTATTCCTACAGCTGAAATCTCAAAAATAGTTCCAGATCCCGCTCTTGCTACAACTAAATCTGCAGCCTGGTAGGCCTGGCTGAGATTTGTTTCTTCTAAAAACGGGAAAGGATGATAATACCTTTTTAATTCTTTGCTTATTACAATATTTGCTTCAGCCTCAACCTCTTTGAAATTTTTTAGACCTGTTTGATGAATTATTTCAAAATTTAGCAAGATTTGAGGTAAAATTTGAAGCAACATATCATTAATTCTTTGGGCTCCCTGAGAACCGCCTAGAACCAAAATTATCGGTTTTTCTCCTGTCAATTTAAATGTTTTTTTGGCTGTTTCTTTTGAACTCTCCAATAGTTCTTTCCTGATTGGGTTGCCAACTGAAATCATTTTTTTTGGTGAAAAAAATTCAGTTTTTTGAACTGGAAAAGAAACAAAAATTTCCAGAGCAAATCGACTTAAAAATCTATTAGCAAGACCTGGAGCAATATCTGATTCATGTAAAAAAATCGGGACTGCCAAAAGCCGGCCAGAGATTACGGCTGGAATTGAACCATATCCTCCTTTGCTGAAAATAAGGTCAGGAGCCAGAAAGAAAATATAAAAAAGAGCCTGAATTATACCTATTGGGATTTTAAATAAAACATCTATAAAATTTTGCAAGATTGCAAGAAATCCGAAATACCGCCGAATTTTTCCGGTTAAAACTCTTTTAACATTAATTTCCTCCTGAGAAAGTAAAATCGCGGAAATTTCATCTTTCGGGCCAATATAGTAAAACTCCAGTTTTTCTGAGTTTGGAAAAACTCTTCTTATCTCTCTCACAAGGGCGATTATTGGAAAAATATGGCCTCCGGTGCCTCCACCGGTAAATAAAATTCTCATGCTTTGTGTTTTGAAATATTAAGTAAGATTCCAATTCCAATTAACTCGACAACTACATGCGATCCTCCATAACTGATAAAAGGCAAGGGAACGCCAGTTAGGGGTAAAATTCCAATCATAGCTCCGATATTAATAAATCCTTGAAGGACAATCCAGGAACTAATTCCCATAGCGATTAATTGAGAAAATTTATCTTGAGTGGATTTCCCAATTTTAAATCCCCGCCAGAAAAAAATTAAAAATAGAAAAATTAAAATTAAACATCCAATAAATCCTGTTTCTTCAGCAAATATGGCAAAAATTGTATCTGACATTGATTGGGGTAAAAACCCAAATTTTTGGAGACTCATTCCAAGGCCTAAACCAGATATTCCTCCCGACCCCACAGTAATCAGGGCCTGTTTTATCTGATAACCTTTTCCCATTGGATCGAGCAAAGGGTTTAAAAAAACTGAAAGACGGTTGGCTCTATAAGGAGCAATTTTTATTAAAGCCAATAGACTTCCTGAAGCAACTAAAAATATTAAGATACTATGCCACAAAGGAGTACTAGATATAAAATACATTAAGGCTGCCACTAAAACAATTATTCCCAGGGTGCTAATATCTGGCTGAAAAATTAAAAACAAACTTATTATCCCGATTATTATTAAGAAAGCAATTAAGGCTTCACTGAATACTTTTGGTTTTTTACTTGGTATAGTTTTTTTGGCCTTGCTGGTTAACCAACTTGCTAAATATAAGATAAAGGTAAGTTTTAAAAATTCTGAAGGCTGAAAGGAAATTGGACCTGCTGAAATCCATCTCATTGCCCCTCCAGCTCCAGTTCCAATTTTAGGTAAAAAAATCATTCCTACTAGCCCTAAATTTATTAAAAGTAAGACCGGAGACCATTTTTTTAAAAAACCCAATTTAATCTTAAAAAATAGAAAAGCTAAGATTATCCCCGGAATTAATCCGAAAAAGATTTGGTGATTTAAAAAGTAAAAAGTAGTGCCAAATCTTTCCTGAGAAAGGGTAGCTGAAACACTAGATAGGATTAAAATTCCCAAAATCAACAAAATCATTATAACTCCAGCTAAAATATAATCAGGACGAATAGGATTTCTTACCATACTTTTTTACATATTTTTTAAATAAATTGCCTCTTTCTTTGTAATCTCGGAAAAGATTAAAACTCGGGCTGGCCGGTGAAAGCAGGCAAGTTTCTCCCTTTTTTGTTTTTTGATAAGCGAGCTTAACTGCTTCTTTCATTGAGGAGACAAAAAATGCTTCAGGTAAACTTCTTCTTTTTGTTTTTAAAGATAAAATTTTCTGCCAGATTATTTCAGCGGTGCCAGGCGAGAGAAAAATAAGAGTCCTTATTTTGCTTTCTAAAATCTTTTTTGCTAGGGAAGCAAAATCAATGCTTCCGCGGTCATAGCCGCCCAAAATCAGAGTTTTTACTTTATTATTTTCTAAGGCCTCCAATGCCGCCTCAACCGCCTGAGGAACAGTTGCTAAAGAATCATTATAAAATTCTATTCCCCTGTATTTGCTAATAAATTCTAAGCGATGAGGTAAGGGTTTGAAAGATTTTATTGCCTCTCTTATTTTTTTCTTGGGAATATTAAGCAACTCCCCCACCACCACTGCCGCCATTACATTTTTTAAGTTAAATTTACCTATCAGAGGAATTCGTATATTTGTAAGATATTCGTAACTCGTAGGGATTGGAATTTTTTTAGCTCGGGAACTTTTGGCAATTTTTTTAACAAGCTTATCTTGAGAATTAAAAATTAAATAGTCTCGATTTGCCTGATAACGGGTTATATTTGCCTTAGCATTAATATATTCTCTAAAATTTTTGTAATAATCTAAATGGGCCGCAAAAAGGTTTAAAAAAACAGCAATTTGGCAGCTCCTTTTAAGATTATATAGTTGATGGCTGGATAGTTCATAGACAAAGATATCATCATCCTTAGCCTTAAAGAGTGTTGATAAAACCGGTTTTTCAATATTGCCAACCAAATAGGCCTTGAATCCCCCTTCCTTTAAAATTCTGTAGATTAAAGAGCTGGTTGTGCCTTTTCCCTTGGTACCGGTGATGCCGATAATTTTTCCAGGAAAATTTTCAAAGAAAATTTCGGTTTGGGAGGTAATTCTCTGCCTTTTGCTGATAAAAGGAGCTATAACTTTTGGCGAGATTCCCGGTGACTTAATTATAACATCATAATTTTTAAGTGCCTTAAGATAATTTTTACCCAAATAACATTTGACATTTGACATTTGACATTTGACATTTTCGTTTCTGTCTGCTATTCCTAAAATCTTTTTCGGAAAAAGTTTTCTCAAAAATTTAAAACTGTCCATCCCTTCCCTGCTAAAACCCAAAATTAGCACGCTTTTGTCTTTTAATTCTTTTAATTTCATACCGAGTTTTCGCGTAGCGAAAATAAAGGTGAAAGAAGAGAACAAAGTTCTCTTCGACCTCTACTTTTAGAATACCACAAATTTAAACCAAAAAAAATAGGAGAGGAAGGAGAAAATCTTTCGATTTCAGAGGTAGAAACATTTAAGATGGTTTCCAACATCTGGAAAGATTTTTTCTAACTCTCCAATATAGGATCGATCTGTCTCGAGCCGAAGCTCGATAAAGCTACAATTTAAATTCAGGCGTGGGGAGAAGGGAGGAAAAGTTCTTGTTCTGCCTTTACTTTGTAACTTTTACAAAGGAAGTTCAATTACCTTTTTAGGAACCTTACGGTTCAACCCTGCCTTCTCCTTTTTTTTGGGATTACAGATAAGCTATTTGCTTCTCCAAGAACGACGATATCAGAGGTCGTATCTAGCGCTCCAGCGATTAAGATAGAAGATCTTTGAACTTCATAAAAGAACAGCACGATTCACCCTCAAATTGAACCCCGATAACATCGCTTGTTAGTCTCTCGGCATGTGGTTCATATATTTTTATAACCTTACCTTTTGTTCCGGCGGGGAAAAACATACGGCCATTCGCAACGACTTCCTGCCCAACTCTAATCGTGTGTGTAGAACCGGCTGGGGTTATTGCAATAATTTTCCCTCCATCCTTCTCTAAAATATATCCTCCAATCTCGCTCTTTTCCATGTTTTTTCTCCTTTCTTTTTTAAAGAGCAAACATCTCCAGTGAGATGTCTACTCTTTTTAGTTAGTATTTAGACATCTCACTGCAAATTAACCTTTCCTTATACTGTAATAATAGCATATTATTCTATTTCTGTCAATGGTAAGGTTTTTAAAATATTCCCCCAAACTCTTTAGGTAATATTTTCTTTTCAAAATATTCCAATAGGAAAGGAAGCTTAACCGCAACCCGACCCCTGTATTTTTTCCAACTTAAATAGAAGGCAATTAGGTTTTCTTTTTTTGTTCCCACGCATTCAAAAGGTTTGAATCCCCTTTCCCCTATCAGTTCTTGCATTATTGGTAATAATTCTTTTTTTTTGAATAAGTCTTGTCCAAAAATTTTCAAAAGTTGTTTTTTTTCTAAAAAAGAATACAAGGCGGTGTAAATGAATAAACACTTCGGGCAATTTCCGCACCACCTTTCTCCTATTTTTGATGCCCGATTACAACTGGAAAAAACTAAAAAATATTCGGGATATTTTGTAAACATTTTTGAGATTTCCAATTCGGTATAAGGTTGCGAAAAACTGAAATAATTTATATTTTTTGCCAAATATTTTTTGCAATGATTTTTGAATTTTCTTTCAAATTCAGAGGTTTTTGAATATTGATGGTTGATTATCTTGCCCAAATATTTAACATTGCCCTCATCAGCGCTTTTTTCATTGGAAAAAGCAATATTTTTATAATCAAATAAAACTGCACAAAAGACACTTAAAAATGATAAAACAGCGGTAAAGGGAGTGTGGCCATTGAGATAACCTTTTTTATTAAGTTTCAATAAGAAGGGGTCGATTTTTCTCTGGACAATAACTGGCTTTTTAATTCCAGCAATTTTTACTACTTTTTTAGCTGCTTTAGTAGGATTTACCAAAAAGGAGCATATCTCTTTTTTAGCTTTTTTTAAGATTTCTAAAGTAACTATTGAATCTTTCCCTCCTCCTATTGGCACCAGAAATCGATTTTTCAATTTACCATTAAATCTATCGAGATCGGACCTCGATAATTGATTCGATTTTGGACATCGGATGTCCAAAAATGCTAATTTTTTAAAGTTAATTCTGTTTTCGTAAAAAAACTGGCCCATACCTTGTATTATCAAATCTTTCCAAAAGTTGACTTGCTCTGAATTTAAAAAGCCAGCTTTAATTATAATTTCTGGCGAACAAGTTACTTTCCAATAAGTGGGAATTTCCATCAATCCTAGATTAAAAATTAAATTATTCAATATCCTCTCCTCTATTTTGTCAATCTGGGATTTATCAATATTTTCGATTATTATTTTTGGTCTAAATTTAATTTTAATCCCTATTAAAAAATCAAAAAAAATCTCTAAATTTTTACCAGAGATTTTGTAGGAATATTTTTCGTAAGTAAACCTTGGATATTTTTTTCTCAATCTTGAAAATTTCATATATTTATCCTAATAATCTTATAGTAACCCCCATGATTGCCATAATCACTCCAATTACCCAGAATCTCATAGTAACTTTATAATGAAGCCAGCCTTTTGCTTCAAAATGGTAATGAAGGGGAGCAGCTAAAAACAGTTTTTTATGGCAAAATTTTTTTGAAAGAAGTTGCAAAATCACTGATCCCGATTCAATCACTAATAAAAATCCAATTATTGGCAAAACTAAAACTGAATCAGTTAAAAAGGCGACAACAGTTAAAGAGGCGCAAAGACCTAACATTCCAGTTTCTCCCATATAAAACCTGGCTGGAGGAATATTAAACCATAGAAAAGCCAACAAAGCCCCTAAAATGACAGTGCAAAAAGCGGCTATATCAATTTGGCCCAAAAACAAAGCAATTCCGGCGTAGGCTGCGAAAATTGAGGCAAAAGCGCCGCCTGCCAAACCGTCTATCCCATCAATAACTCCGCCTGAATAAACAGCCATCATAACAAAAACGAAAAGTGGGATATACCAGCCATTAATCCCAAAATCCCCCATCCCGGGAACATGAATTGTGTGCCAATCCAATTTAAAATAAAACCACAGAGCTCCAATTAAACCAATTAAGGCAACTAAGAGGAGGCGTTTTTTTAAACTCAATCCCCCACCGATATATTTTCCCTTGCCAAAAATCTGTAAAACATCATCAACTAAGCCCAACAAAGAAGCAGCCACTAAGGCAAATAAAGGAAGCCAGGTTTGGCTTCTGCTTAAAAAATTAAGTTTTTTTAGCCACCAAATGTCAGTAATCTGAGAGATTCCAAAAAATAAAAAAATTAAAATTAAAGTTGTTCCCCAAACTAAAAGCCCGCCAAGTCTTGGAATATTAGTTTCACCCTCAGAATGAAATTTCTGGAAAATCGGTACTTCTTTACCATCTAAAGATTTATTTCTTACTTCTTTTCTCCAGAATTTATATTTATATAAAAAACGGGTCAAAATTGGCGTAAATAAAAAAGCTACAATAAAAGCAACTGCTCCCAAAGCAAAGATTTTGATAACGTCTATAGCTGCTTCCGGTAAATACATAATAGCTTGTGGATTACCATTTATAAGCCGTATTTAACCAATTTACTAATTTTTCCATTTCGCCAAATCTGCCGTTTTGTCCATCTGCTCCTAAAATTATATTTACTAAGAAACCTGCATCTTTTGGGGCGATTGTCACCAAAATTATGCAGCCCCCGGCCGCATAGGTATAGCCGGTTTTTCCTCCAACTATTCCCGGAATTTCTCCTAAAAGTTCATTAGTATTTATAAGCTTTGGACCATAGGAGTCATATTTTGGAGTAGAGAGAATTTCCCAAATTAAGGGTTTTTTTAATAATTCTTTAGTGAGTTTTGCTAAGTTGCTTGTAGTTGAATAATTTATCTTAGTTTTAGGTTTATTTTCTTCCGGGTCGAGGCCGCTAGGATTTACAAAAAAAGTATCGTTAAGATTTAACTTTTGAGCCGTGGAATTCATCAATGCAACGAATTTTTCTATTGTCATGCCATCATAATCATTAGCCAGGGAAAAAGCCGCATCGTTACTTGATTCCATTAGTAATGGATAAAGAAGATATTTTACCGGGAAAATTCTTTCAGCCGCTAATTTTCCGAGATCTTCTGGTTGTTCCACTGCTTTTTCAGAAATTTTAATTTCTTTTGAAAGGCCGTAGTTTTCTAAAACAACATTTGCTGTCATCAGTTTAGTTAAGCTTGCAATCGGTAAAATTTTGCCACTTTCTTTTTCAAAAAGAATTTTTTCTTTACCCTTATTATCTAAGAAAACTGAAATTGCTGATGTCGCTTTTAACTCTAAATCTTTCACATTTCCATGACGAATAGGTTTTAATTCGTTTAATCTCTCTTCAAGGCCTATTTGAGCAGTGAAAATTTGAGCATTTTGACTTAATTCTTGCCAATAAAAAAAATTTTCCAATCTTTCTTCCAAAACATTTATCCCCCACCAAAAAGGCAAACTTAAAACAAGAGTTACTAAAAAAAATTTAAAATTCCTGCTCATTTTTTCTTTTTCTCAATTTTAATATACAATTCCTTTAACTGTTCTTTAGAAACCTCCGATGGTAGGTCCATCATTAGGTCTCGATTGTCTCCGGTTTTAGGGAAAGCCATTACTTCTCGAATATTGGGTTCTGCTAAGAGAACTGCCAAAAATCTATCAATACCTGGAGCAATCCCGCCATGAGGCGGAACTCCATAACTAAATGCTTCAAAATAATTACTAAACAGTTTTCTAATCTCCTGTTTTTTATGACCCAAAACCTCAAAGACGGCGGTTAATACGTCTAAATTAGTGGTTCTTAGACTGCCGCCGGCAATTTCAGAGCCGTTTAAAACAAAGTCATATTGGTAAGCCAAAATTCTTTCTGGATGCTTTTTAATCTCAGAGATATTCTCGGTTTGGGGTTTGGTAAAAGGATGATGCACTGCTCCCCATCTTTTTTCCTTTTTATGCCATTCAAACATTGGGAAATCAACAATAAAGCAAAAGGCAAGTTCATCTGGATTTTTTTTATTTTTTCGTAGATCGGGTTTATCAGAGCTGTATTTTTTAATTGCCTCTTTATAATTTATTTTGGGGAAAGGAATTTTTGTAATTTTCTTTTCGGGAAATAATTTCTTAGCTAAAACTATATATAATCTCTCGACTAAATCTAAAATCTCTTCTTGGGAAGTAAATGCCATTTCAATATCTAATTGGGTATGCTCTGCTTGTCTATCTGCCCTCGGGTCCTCGTCTCTTAAACATCTGGCTATTTGAAAGTATTTTTCTATTCCAGCAACCATTAATAATTGTTTATATTGCTGGGGCGATTGGGGAAGAGCGTAAAATTTACCAGGTTGCAATCTTGATGGAACCAAGAAATCCCTGGCCCCCTCTGGCGTTGATTTGGTTAAAATTGGCGTTTCCACTTCTATAAATCCTTCTTTCTGGAGAAAATCTCTCATAAACTGAATAACTTTCTGGCGCCATTGTAAATTTTTTCTCATTCTCTCTCTTCTCAAATCAAGATACCTGTATTTTAGCCTCTTTTCTTCTGTTATTTCATAGCCTGAAGTATCAATAGAAAAAGGCAGAGTTTTTGCCTGAGAAAAAATTTCTAATTTTCCTGGCTGAAGTTCTATTTTGCCAGTTTCCAATTTAGGATTTATCATTTCTTTTGGTCTTTCTTTGATTTTACCTTCAGCGGCAATTACCCACTCTGGTCTCAATTGTTGAGCCCTTGCATATAAAGAAGGAGTCCTTGGGGTAAAAACTAATTGCAAAATCCCGCTTCTATCCCGAAGATCAATAAAAATAATCTTACCATGAGACCTTATAGTTTTTACCCAACCGCAGACCTTGACTGGTTTCCCGAGATAATTAGGCGTTTGCTTATTTAAAATTCTTTCCATAAATTAATTATAGTAAATTTTTTATTACTTGAAAAGACGCCCGGAATCAATTGGTTACAAAAATAAAGCAGGGACCATTAAAACAGCCCCTGCTTTTTATTTTAATTTTTCTTTCTGAATTGAGAATTTAAACTGTCGGGCCTCCCGATGGTGGTGAAATCCCTGATCCTTTTTTCTTTTTTCCTTTTAAAAACCAGATTATTAATCCTACCACCACAATAGCTACGATTATCCAAAAAAGAGTCATAATAGTTAAAAATCCCAATCCCAAGCACCAATTTTTAATTGAATCCCAATTCTCTAAACTCTAACTACTATTTTTATTGGTTATTGGGAATTGGCTATTTGGTCTTAATTGTTGCGACCTTTTAAAGAAGAAAACTTCTTATTTTATTTTGTCTTTTTATCTTTCCTTTGTCAAGTGGATAGATAAGAGCTATTTAAAATTGTTCAATTGTTCACCCAATTTATAAATATCTCCTGCGCCCATAATTATTACCACTTCCCTACCCTGAAGATTTTTCTTTAGATAATCAGCTGCTTTTTTAATTGTGGAAATATAAATTGCTTGAGGTTTGTTAATTGCTTTAATTAATTTTCTTGCGCTTATTTTTTTCTTTATTTTTTTGTTTTCTCTGCCAGCAACGTCGTAAATATCGGTAATAATTAATCTATCAATTGAAGCTTCTTTAAAAACTTTTACAAAATCGTCGAATAAATAAAATGTTCTTTGATATTGATGGGGTTGAAAAATACACCAGATTTCTTTTCCCGAAAATTTTTCTCGGATTACTTTTAATGTCGCTTTTATCTCTGTCGGATGATGAGCATAATCGCTTATCAGCTTACAGCCTTTAGCTTTTAGCTTAATAGTTTTTTCTTCAAAGCGACGCCAGCAACCCTTATATTCTGAAAGGGCCTTGAGGGAGATTTTATCAGGAATTTTTAAAGCTCGAACTGTTGTCAAAGCCGCTAACCCATTCAGAACATTATGTTCCCCGGGAACTTTGAGTAGTTTTTTAAGTTTTTGTTTGTTTTTAGATTTATCTTTTTGAAAATTGAAAATTGAGAATTGATTGAAAATTATTTTTCGGATATTCTTGTCCTCTCTATTTGTTACTAAAATCCCATCTCTTGGCAAATGGCTAACAAATTCTCGATAAGTCCTGAGAATATGCCTCAAGTCTTTGTAGTAATCCAGATGTTCTTTTTCAATATTTGTTAAAACAATTAGCTTGGGCCAGTAATTTAAAAAAGAGGCTTGCCACTCATCAGCCTCAATCACTAAATGTTTACCCTTCCCTACTCTGCAATTGGAATTCCCGAATTCCTTAAGTTTTGTTCCAACAATTACCGTAGGGTCTAATCCGGCTTTAACTAAAATTAAACCAATCATCGCTGTCGTTGTGCTTTTCCCATGAGTTCCAGAAACAGCGATAGTAAAGTATTGTTTTGTCAGTTCTCCCAATGCCTGAGGATAACTCAATATGGTAGACATCCGATGTCCACTAATAAGTTCGGGGTTGTTTGGTTGTACTGCCAGACTATGAATTACCAAATCAGTGTCTTCTGGTAAGTTTTTGGCTTTATGTTTGCCAATATAAATTTTGGCTCCTAATTTTTTAAGGGCTTCAGTAATTTCAGAAGAAATTAAATCAGAACCACTAATTTTGTGCCCCTTTTCTAGGTAATATTTGGCAAGGGCGGAAACACCAATTCCCCCAATGCCAATAAAATGTATCTTCATTTTGTTTAGAAATTAGGATTTTAAGGGTACTGATTCTAGCACCGTGTAATTAGGTCCTCCTCTTTTTAGTTGGCTTTCCATAACTTCAATTGAATTTACTTCAAAACTTAAACCGATATCTTCATCAACTTCCGGCCTTTCTTCAGGTTCAATTTGCCGAAATTCCCAGGCTCTAATTCTTCCCAGAGTGATATGAGGTGAGAAAACTCGCTTTTCCGGAGAAAAACTTACCCTTTCTGAAGTACCTAAAGATTTTTCTATATCATCTTTTAAAGTAGTGAATTCTCGAGATTTTTCTCCGTTAACCCAAATCATTCGAGGTGGTATCTTTTTAGGAGGGCCATAACAAATTTTATTTAAATTTATTGAAAAAGATTGATTTCTTGAGGCTACCTCTTTGGTAATTTTACAGATTTCCAAAAGTTCTTCATCTGAAAGATAACCAAGAAAAATTAAAGTAATATGGAGATTTTCTTCTTTTGTCCATCTTATAGGAAGCTCTGGCCATTTTCCCTCATATTCTGAAAGTCTCCTTTTTATTTCTTCCGGCAGATTTATGGCAATAAAAATCCGATGCCTCATTAAGAATATTTTAACATAATTTTTTTGTTTGACAAAGATTTCTTGGTGATATAAACTGGAATCGGTTATTAAATAATTTCATAAGGAGGGAGAATGAAAGTAGGAGTTTATGTTAGAGATAAAGAAATAAGAACTGTATTATTTGCTGGAATCATAGGGATGCTATTTACTAAAGCCATCGAGATAAAGAGTGATGGAATGCTCAAGCCCTTTCTTCTTTTTGGAGAAGGAGGCAATAGCCTAGAAATCAATGTACGATCCGACTATTCTGACCATCTCCAATGTATTATTAAAAGAAAAGAAAAGAATATCTCTTTTCAATTCTCTATGCTTAAAATAGGAGATGGACAAAAACGATATGTGGGGAATGATATTTCTACCGGTAAGTTTACTTCTAGTCCCTGGGTAGTTACCGTAAAAAAGCTTGAAGATTAGAATTAATTATCTTATCGCTAATAAAAGGCTCAGATTCTTTGGAACCTGAGCCTTTTTCTTTTAAAAAATAACGATAAATGATAAAATAAATTGAATATGAAAGAAGCTTATTTATATAAAAAACTCTTTAATAAAAGAGTCCAATGCCGAAATTGTGCTCATTATTGTATTATTGAAAATGCTAAAAGAGGGATTTGCGGAGTTCGAGAAAATCATAATGGAAAACTTTACTCTTTGGTTTATGGTAAAGCTATTGCTTTAAATATTGACCCAATTGAAAAGAAACCATTTTTCCATTTTTTACCGGGAACTTATTCTTTATCAGTTGCTACTGTTGGCTGTAATTTCAAATGCATGACCTGCCAGAACTATGATATTTCCCAGATGCCTCAATTAACCGGAAGGATTGAAGGAGAAGACATTTCTCCAAAAAAACTTGTCCAAATAGCCTTAAAAAACAAATTACCCAGTATTTCTTATACCTATACTGAGCCTGGAGTCTTTTCCGAATATGCTTTAGATACCATGAAATTAGCCAAAAAAGCAGGTTTAAAAAATAACTGGGTGAGCAACGGGTTTTGGTCAAAAGAACTTTTCGATTTAATTTCTCCTTATTTGGATGCAGCCAATATTGATTTAAAAGGTTTTACTAATGAATTTTATATTAAATATTGTGGCGGCCGGCTCCAACCTGTTTTAGATACCTTGAAAAGAATAAAGCAGAAAAAAATTTGGTTGGAAATAACAACTTTAGTTATCCCAACCTTAAATGATTCCGAAGAAAACTTTAAAAAAATCGCCAAGTTTATAAAAGAAGAGTTGGGGCCCGAAACCCCATGGCATATTAGTCAATTTTGTGGAGCAATTTCCTGGAAGCTTCAACATCTCTCCAATACGTCAGTTGAAACCCTTAAAAAAGCATATCGAATAGGTAAAAAAGTTGGTTTGAAATATGTCCATATTGGAAATATTCCAGGACTAAACACAGAATAAAATTATGTTAATTTTTGCCGTAATTTCTCCTCATCCACCAATAATTTTGCCAACAGTTGGTTCACTCGAAGATCGAGCTCAAGTTAAAGATATAATTGAGTCCTTGGAAAAATTGGGGAAAAGATTAAAGAAAAAGAAACCAGATACAATTATTATTTCCTCTCCTCATCCGGACTGGGGGTTTAATGTCCCTTTGTACTTTTTAGCAAAAGAGTTTAAGGGCGAAATTAAAGAAAGTTTAATTGGTTTAGAATCACCGCAATTTTATTTCGAAGAAGGTAAAAAGGTCTACAAATCTAAAATCCAAAATCCAAATGACAAATCAAATCTAAAACCCAAAATCGCCGTTATCGCGTCGGGAGACCTTTCTCATTGTCTAAAAGAAGAGGGTCCTTATGGTTTCCATCCTGATGGTCCAAAATTTGATAAGGCCTTGATAGAATTTTTAAAAAATAAAGACGTAGAAAGTATTCTAAAATTAGACGAAATGTATCCTGAAGCTGGCGAATGTGGTTTGAGGTCATTTTGTTTTCTTTTGGGAATTTTAGAGGCTTCGGGTGCAAATTGGCAACCAGAAATTTTATCTTACGAAGGCCCTTTTGGAGTCGGATATTTAGTAGCTAGTTTCAATTTAAAATGAAATTTGTTGTAAAAAATAAATCTGGGGAGAATGTTATAAATTTAATGAGGGAGATTGGTTATCATTTCCAAGGAATAAACAAGGAAAAAGAGGAATTAACTTTCACCCGCTCTCTTGGTCCAAACAACTATCCCCGATTCCATATTTACCTCAAAGAAAATAAAAAGACCGGAGAGATATTTATTAACTTGCACCTTGATCAGAAAAAGCCCATTTATAAAGGGGCTCCAGCCCACGCTGGGGAGTATGAAGGCAAGGTCGTAGAAGCCGAAGTAAAAAGAATTAAACAAATATTAAAAAGATAATAGCCTATGAACCTTTTAGCTTCACTTGCTAAACAAACGGTGGAAAGTTATGTTGAAAAAGGAGAAATTATTGAGGTACCAAATGATTTAGTAAAAGAGATACAAGACCGAAAAGCCGGCACTTTTGTTACTATTGAGAAAAATGGCCAATTGCGGGGGTGTATTGGGACTTACCTGCCGACAAAAGAGAATATTGCTGAAGAAATAATTCATAATGCTATTGCCACTGTCACCGAGGATTACCGTTTCGGGCCAATTCAAAAAACTGAGCTCCCCTATCTTTCCTATACTGTTTATATTCTGAGCGAGCCAGAGTTAGTAAAAAATATAAACGAGTTAGACTCTAAAAAATATGGTATTATTGTCAAAACAACCCCCATTCTCTCACCCAATAGGACAGACGTGGTTTTTAACGGTCACGCTGTAGAAAAATCCGCTCTCTTGCTGCCGGATTTAGAAGGAATAGATACAATTGAAAAACAAATTTCTATTGCCTGCCAGAAAGGAAGAATAGACCCTAAAAAAGAAAAAATTATAATTTATAGGTTTACTGTAAAGAAATATCAATAAAATGAAGAAAAAAATTGCAAAGATATTTTATAAAATAGCCGAACTTTTGGAAATAAAAGGGGTGGCTTTTAAGCCCAGAGCTTACCGAAGGGCAGCTGGAGCTTTGGAAAGTTTAAAAAAGGATATTTCTTTAATTTATAGAGAAGAAGGCATTAAGGGAATTGAAAAAATTCCAGGAATAGGCAAAAGCATTGCTAAGAAAATTGAAAAGTATCTAAAAAAAGGAAAAATTAAGTATTACGAAGAGCTAAAAAAAGAAACAGCGATCCGTCAAATTATTACTTATTATTTTAAAACTAAAGGGTTGAGCCTATATGAATTAAAAAGAAACGCTAAAAAAAGAAAAATAATTTATTCGAGATTTACCAGGCCGGCAAAACAGCTGCTCGAGCTAGCTGGTTCAATAAAAAAAGCCAAAAAAGCAATAGATAAAGTGGCTGAATGGGCAAAATCAAGGAACTTAGATTATGCTATTGAGACCGTTTTTAAAAAATGGTTAGAATTAGATAGATTAAAACCAAAAGAAATTGTTAAGAAACCTTACTATCAAAACAATCCAATGGTTTGGTCAGAAACTAAGAGAAAATGGTATGTAATTAGCCCGGAAGGCGATTGGCTAGAATTTGCAGGAAAAAAAGAAGAAATAGAATGGCGAGTGATAAAGTAAGTTTGAAAATTATAAAATTGAAAATTTTAATGAAAACTGAAAATTGTAAATTGAAAATTATCTTTCTGGGTACTCCAGAATTTGGAGTAATTATTTTGGAAGAGCTTATTAAGGCAAATTTTAAGCCAGTTTTAGTTGTAACTGCGCCTGACAAACCGGTTGGCCGTAAACAAATCATCACTCTCCCACCAGTCAAAATTTCAGCTAAAAAATATAATATTGAAGTTTGTCAGCCCGATAAAATCGAAAATTATAAATTGAAAATTAAAAAATTAAATCCCGATTTAATTATAGCAGCAGCTTATGGTCAAATAATATCTAATGATATATTAGATATTCCTCAGTATGGTTCTCTTAATGTTCATCCTTCATTATTACCAAAATATCGCGGTAGCTCTCCAATCCAATACACTATTTTAAATGGTGAAAAAGAAACCGGTGTAACAATAATTCTAATGACAGAGAAACTGGACCAGGGCAAGGTAATTTCCAATTTCCAATTTCCAATTTCCAATGAGAAAATTACTTATCCAGAACTTTCTCAAAAATTAGCAGAGTTAGGAGCTAAACTCCTTCTAGAAACTATTCCAAAATGGGTAAATGGTGAAATTGAGCCAAAACCCCAAGATGACTCAAGGTCAACTTATATAAAAATTCTTAAGAAACAAGATGGGAAAATTGATTGGAAAAAACCAGCAGAATGTATTGAGCGGCAAATTAGGGCTTTTCAACCCTGGCCAGGAAGTTTCTCTGAGTTAGAAATTTCAAATCAAAAGTCTCAAAAATTAAAGATATTAAAAGCTGATGTTTTAAAGCAAACAAAAAATGGTCCCTTTGGTGTTCCTGGGAAGACTTATTTAGCTCCCGATGATAAAATTGCCGTTCAGGCTGGAAAAGATTTTCTTGTAATTGAAAAACTTCAACTTGAGGGGAAAAAACCAATGAGTTCTGAAGAATTTTTAAGGGGCCACTTAAAACTCATCGGTTTAGTGCTCAAATAACTCATAATGATTTCTTACAGCGAACTCAAAAAAGGATTAAGGATTATTTTAAATAAAGAACCCCACGAAATTTTGGAAGCTCGGCCTCTTTTTAAAGGAAGAGGTCATTCTGTTTTGCAAGCAAAAATTAAAAATTTGATTACCGGGAATGTAATTTCCCAGACTTTTCACCCCTCAGATATTTTTGAAGAGGCAGAATTAAAGAAACTTCAGGCAAAGTTTTTGTATGCTCATCGCAGTCAATATTTTTTTTCAGAAGTTGACCAGCCAGCTAAGAGATTTAATTTGAGTCAAAGTCAAATTGGCCCTCAGTCCCAATTTCTAAAGCCAGAGCAGACTATTGAAGTCCTGGCTTATAAAGGGAAAATTGTTAATATTTCTTTACCAGTTAAGGTTCATTTAAAAGTTGTTGAAGCCCCACCAGGAATCAGGGCCGGCCGAGCAGAAGCCGGAACTAAACAAGTTACTTTGGGAACCAGAGCCACAATAAGCGTCCCCCTATTCATTAAAGAGGGAGATATTGTTGAGGTAAATACCCAAACCGGCCAGTATGTAAGAAGAATCGAGTAAAAAATTTCTTTTTATGAAATCCGTCAACGAGTCTTGACGAAATCTGCTAATTTATGGTAAAATATATTATATTGAATAGTTTCTTTAACAATGGAATAATTGGGCTTTACTGATATTATTTAAGTTATCTATTATTATTGTATATTTAAATTTATTCAAGAAAGGAGAGACAAGAAAATGATCTGGTTTGTTTTAATAGGTGTTATGGCTTTAGGAGCTTTAACCTGGTCAATAACACGGCAGTATGAAAGGCAAATGGGTAGATATTACTCTCCAGCAAAAGATAAGAAAAAGAATAAAAAGGAGGGAAAAAATGTTGCCTGATGAATCTCTTTGTCTGACTTTGTAGTAAGAAATATTAAGAAAGGAGTGAGGAAAAAAGTGAAAAAGTCAGCCTTAAAATTTATTTGGTGGTCAGTATTAGGGTTTGTGGTTTTACCTTCAATGATAGGCGTTTTTATTTATTCGATTGTCCAAGAGGTACAAGAGGTAAATGTGTATTGCTTCTCGCTTTATAATCTTATTCTTTCATCTATTGTATTGTTTGTTTTGATTATTTCTTTCGGTGCATTTGTGCCTTTGTGGATTAAAAATTATAAGAAATATAAGAAAAATCCTGATTCTTTCGAATAGAGCCTGGCCAAAATTAAAATAAGGGAAAACGAGAAAAAAATAAAAATCCCTGAATAAAGTTCAGGGATTTTCTCTTATAGCGGACAATTTTCTTTTCTAAAAACCTTCTCCCAATTTGACTTTATTTCCTTTTATATCATAATTAAAATTAGTTGATGTTGTTCTTCAAAAATTAAATATTAACCTTAACAGAAAGGACTGAAAAATGTTTGAAAAAATAAAGATAAGAAGAAAGATATTTGATGACGAGAAAAAGAAAACAGCGATAATAGAGCTTTTGTCATGCGGTTCTTCTGAAGCTGAAGAAACGGATGATGGAGATGATAAAAAAACTAATTAAGAAAAAGGAGGTATGAAAGAAGAAATGAATAATCTATTTAGGAAATCTATTTTTTCAATCTTTGGGTTTTTAGCTGGTCTTGCTTTATTAGTGGCCGGTTTTATAACAGTAGTCTGTAATTTTCCGGAAAAAATTTGGTTTTTAGGGTTAGCTTTTCTTATCCCGGGTCTTATTTTAACTGTTCTCACCGCTCGTTACTTTACTGGAATCGTCGACAAAGAGACTTCAAGCCTCATAAAGAATTTGAAAAAAGAAAGGAGAGTGAGAAAAAGATGAATAATAAATGTCTTATCTGCAAGAAAATTGAATTTTTCAATAAAGAAGCTACTGACTTTATTATAGAAACTCCTGACGGATATATCTTCTATGTCAGACCTCGTTCTCTTATATATTTTTCTAAGAATGGGGTGCTCAAAGAGGAAGGAAGGGTTTTTGATAGAAGAGAATGGATACAACAGTATAGTCTCCCCAATGATAAGGAATTATGGAGAGAAATTTTATCTGCCTGGGAAAGAGCTTTTCATGTTTCTGCTGTATGGACTCATGCAGGTACTGTATTATCCAATAATTGTCGCCATATATTGTTTTATTATTTTCCTCATGATAAACGTACTGAGTCTGACCTCTTTTTAGTTTTTAATTCTTTGAATGAGTTGAAAGCTACCCAGAAAGACAAAGATAATATTTCTAAATTCAAAAAAGCTTTGAAAAAAGAAAAGCTTTCCTCGATAGCGACCAAAAAATAAAAATCCCTGAATCTCATTTGAGACCCAGGGATTTTCTCTTAGTTTATTTAAGTATCCAGGTCATTGAGCTCTTTCCTTCTACTTTTTGTTCGAGCCGAACAAGCCCTATTCCCTTGGCAAACCAGGTATCTTCGGTAAAGTCTTTGTTTAGAGTATAACCAGTTTCATCCTCATCTCCTAATTTTTTTAAATTCACTACTCTTTGGAAATGAAGACAAGGGATTTCCCTGTAATCGGGAACATCGGTTTCAATTCCGTTGAAATAGAGTATATCTGGAGAATTCTCAAATCCTATACCAATTCCTGGCTCTTCTCCAAAAAGCAACAATCTTATTGAATAACCTTTTTCTTGTCCCCAGCTGCCCCAAGTTCCGGTCGGAGCGCCTAGAGTATCGGGTGCGAAAGTAACTACCTGTTGAGCCATAAATCCTTGCGAGTTTGTAATCGCCCAAAAGACTTCCTCGTGATATTCAAAAATGCCAAGTTCATCTTCTTCAATCTTCAATTCTACTCCGGTTGGATATTCAAGAGGTCCTTGTTGAGCTGCAGGTCCCTTTACTCTTATTTTAAGAAGGAAACTTTTTGGAGGTCCATCTTCAAGAAGCGGCATGAAACGACCTGTCGTAGATTGAACCAGTCTTCCTTCTCCTAATGGCCATGAAGTCTCGTAATAATATATAGACTCAGATCCTCCTATTTTTATCTCATAAGTCCATTCTCTTCCTGTATCAATTGGGAAATAATCACTTGGAGTTCCTATTGGTATCTGTAATTCATCGTCTGGATTTTCTCCCGGAGTTCCTATGGATAAGTCTGGTTCATCATCACCTTCTCTTGCACAGCCGGGTATTGTCAAAAACAATAATACCCCTATTAGCAGAATAATTAAAATCCCTTTCCTTACATTCATTTTGTCTCCTTTATTTACTATCATTTGCTAGAAATTATATATATAAAAAGAGCTTTCAATTAGCCCTCCACTTTTTAACTTTAGCACTGACTCAAAAATAAGTCAATTTTTCTAATTAAAAATCGCCTTTTTGGCGATTTTCTTAAGAGAAAATAAAATTAGATAGTGTTTGATAGCAAGATAATAATAATACTCGCTATCACAAAATTACCATACTTTTATAAAAAAGCCCCCACAGGCAAAATATCTACCTATATAAGATTATCTTCATCTTGTTTATGTGAGAAAAAAAACGAACATCAATATCACTGATACTCGTTAAAAGAGGATAACCCTTTATCTCTTCTACGTAAAAGAAGATTTTCCCCTCAGCCATGATCCAAATTTTAATAACCTCCAAACCAGACTGAAAATCAGAAACATCTAAGAAGACTAATTTTTCTTCATCAGTTAAATCAATCTTCTTGAATTCCTCTCGACTTACCGGAATTATTGGTAGATCTTCACTATACATTCTCTTAGCTCTAAAAGCAACATCATTGCGAGGTATTTCTATCTCGATATCTCCACTTATTAGTCCAAACTTACACAATACAGCGAAGATTACAATAATCAAACCTATCACAACAACAAACACTTCATTGACACTGACTACTCTTTTTCTATGATTTTTCTTCATTTTTTACTCCTTTCACTCTTGCTACGTCCAGTATTTTTATTTTAAGTTGCTACTAAAAGAAACAAGTAATTCTCGTTTCTTTTTTTAGAATAGCATATCCTATAAAATTTGTCAAGCTTTTCTCTTCTTATTTCAACTCTAAGTCTATAATCTGAACTAACTTCTTTAAATCAGGTACTTCAAGGTCAGGTTGGCCGCTTGCTGGAGGAGTCGCCCCGCTTCCTTCTTTACCCTTCCTTCTGTTAACCCAAACAGTCGATAAACCCAATGTTTTTGCTGGAATAATATCATGATAAATACTTTGTGCAATATGTAGAATCTTTTCGGGTGAAACACCTATTTTCTCTATAGCAAACTTGAAGTTATTCAATGATGGTTTGTAGCTTCCCATCTGTTCAGCCGTGATTAAATAGTCAAATTCAACTTTTAGGTGTTTTACAGATGAAGAGAAAAGGTCATTGTCAATATTAGAAATAACCGCCAACTTAAACATTTTCTTGAGATTTTGCAATGCTTCTACCGTATCTGGAAATGGCTCCCAATTTTTTAATGAATCGACAAGACATTCTCGTTGAGAGAAAGAAATATTAAACCCAAGTTTAATACCGATCTCCTGCATCACCCTTCTTAGGACATCTTTGTACTTAATAAATTCACCTTTTTCTATCTTTGATTCAGTTTCCGCATAGAGTTCAAGAATCTGCTTCTCGTCAAGTTCTTTATTATAGCTCAACAAAACTGGCTTTAGTGCCGCCAAAATACCACTTTCCCAATCAATAAGTGTTCCGTAACAATCAAAACTTAAAACTTCAAATTTATTAGGGTCAATCATACTTTATTCTACCAAAAAACCGCAACCTTGGCGATAAATAAAAATTGCCCAGCGGTGGGCTTTTTTTTAACTAAAAAGATTTATTTAGAAAGTTTTTCTAAAAGTTCCTTTAATTCCTCAGCTTTATTGACGTATATTAATATTTTTTGGATGTCAAATTCAATTTCTGGTGGTAACTTACCACCTCTTAACATTTCTTTTATTGCAATTAATTTTTTTAAATTCCCACATTTCAATGAGTAATTCCATTTAATATATGCCAATTCACTCAAACCACCAGCGCTTAATCCTACACAAATATAAACATCTGGTAATGAAACTACATTATAATTTGACCAAAACCAGTTAAGTTCTTTTCTGATTTCATCTCCGTATTTTCTGTATAATTCGGCATGATCTTTAGGCCATGGCTCGCCTTTACCAGGATATAGAATAACTAATTTTTTACCATTATTTTTCTTATAAGCTCTGGCAATTTTAGCCAGCATACCTTTATCACTATTTACCCACAATTCACAACCAGTTTCGGCTAAAATTTCTCCAATCTTATCACCCCTCTCAAGAAAAAAACCTACTGGTTTCCCAACAATTTTACTTATTTTCGGAATATTAGCGGGTCCAATTATACCTACTTTTAATGCCATAATCTTTATATAGTTTTTAAATTTCCCTCAACTTCGGCCTAAATTTTGATTATTTATCTAATCAAATTTTTCATAAGAAACTAACTCACCTAAACTCTTTCTGTCTTTTGGTCCAGAAGAATCTGCTGGATAGCCAATAGGCATTAAAGTAACTACTTTATATTTTTCCGGAACTTCAAGAATCTTCTTTGTTTCTTGTTGAGCAAATGCTCCAATCCAACAGCTTCCAAGGCCCTCCGCGCAAGCTTGAAGGGCTATATGTTCCATTGCAACTGCTACATCAACTGCATAAGTTGGGACTTCGCAACTCATTATTCTTTCCGGTTCTAAAGAAACACCGGCAATAATAATTGCAGCTTCAGCAATAAAATTTTGACCAGCTGCCTCAGCCAATTTTTCCCGTTTTTCTTTATCCTTGACAATAATAAATTTGTATGGCTGACGATTCGAAGCTGAAGGAGCAAGTCGAGTTGCCTCAAGAATACTTTTTAATTTCTCATCTGGCACTGGAGTATCTTTATAACTCCGGCAGCTATATCTTTTTTGAATAACTTCTTTTATATCCATAATTTTATTTTTTTCTCAGTTAATTCTTCGACTTTATATCTATGGTTTCAAACAATTTTCTTTTAAACTCATTTTCATTTTCACTCTGATAAAATGGTACTCCAGTAATTTTATATTTTTTTGATTTTGAAAATCCCAGAATTTTATCTTTGAATTTATCTCTAATATTCTCTAAAAATTAGTTTTTCTCTCGGTCTTTCGATTTTTGGCAAAGATTTTAGTTTCATTAATTTTTACTTAACATTTTTAAAGTTTCTCCGTATTCTTTAACCACTTTATGAACGAATTTATTAATCTCCTTTTTCTTCCTCCTGCTTAATTTTCTATAAAGTTTTTGTTCTTTTTTCGTCATATTAATTCAACAGGCACACACCGAGGTTTAAATTTGCGACGAAGGGTTGCGGAGTTTCATTTTTTCTTGCTTTTGATTCTTCTATGCTCTAATCTTGTGGCTAAACCCCAAAACCGGCGAATTTGCCTGGCAATTTTAACTGATTTTTTCTTGGATAAAGTCCAGGGAGGCCGTTTTTTGGGCAGGTCTTTTATCTTATTTTTTCCTGGATTTTCTTTTGACATTTAAGTGTTTTTCTAAAAATTTATTAAGGTCGCTTTGTTTAATTCTCCATTGGCCGAGCTTTGAAGCTTTGAGCTTCCCGGATTTAAGATAGCGCATTATGGTACGTTCACTAACTCGCAATATTTTAGCTGTTTCTTTTAGGGTTAACAATTTATCCATATTTTCATTGTATACCAAATGTCTTATTTTGTCACATGTAAATTAAAAGGCTGGGGCTGTGAAATATTTAGAACTTTTCAGTAATAAATTACTCGTAGCGTTGTTCGCTACGAGTAAAAGTCAAAAATTATCCAGGATGACCCGGCTAAAACTGTAATAACTGTCCCGGTATACAATACGCCGTAAGAAATTTTTTTCAATAGTGGGGACTTAGGAAGCTTTTTTATTCTGGCCGCTATTTCAATTAATTTAACTAGGGCTATAACGAGAAACACTCCAATCAGCTTATAGACGAATAGACCTTCCTTGACCCCTAAAAATTCCATATAATTTCGAATAATAGGGTTTCCTTCGGGCATAGTGGTTACTCTAATCCCCCAGACGGTGCAGTAGTAGTCAAAGCAATTTGCTAAAACATATAGCAAGGAGCCCACAATAAAATAGAGCTCACGGCGCCACCATGGTTTTTTCTGAATATCAGACATAACAACCTCCTTTGGTTTTTAAATGGTTTTTAAAGAACTTTCAGTTCCAAATAAAGTTCGCGGAGTTAAATATTTTAGCTTACATCAAAGTTTAGTTTTGGTTCAAGAAAACGAGTTCGTATCTGATTATTCGGGCTCCGGGGCTTCGATTCGAACGAAGATAGTCACCTCCAAGGGGTGATGTCCTACCATTAGACGACCCCGGAATAATTACTCCCCTGCTCCGATTGCTTCAATTATTGCTAATTCCAGGGGTAATTGGGGTATTGAGGAATATTTCATTTTATTTTCGGCTTCCAAGAAGAGCTCTAAAATATTTCGAAGCTCATCTTCTTTAAAGAAAGTTGCTTGCTTTTCAAGTTTTTGAAACTCCTCTTTGGTTAATCCGGTAATTATTGAATTTCCTTTTCCTCCGCCGGTCATTTTTAAAATTAAAGTTTGTCTTAAATAATTAATCAGAGCTTTGGTAAAGTTTTGAAGGTCTAATCCTTTATCAATTGTATCGTTTAAAAAAGTAATAGCTTTTGAAACTTTTTTTTCGGCAATAAAATCGCAAAAATTGCTCACTAAATTTATTTCAACCAATCCCAGTAAATCTTTAATGTCTTCAGCTTTTATTTCTTTCCCTTCCCCAGAAGTTCCGGCGAAAGTTAGAATCTGGTCTAATAAGCTCTCACCATCCCTAATTGAACCTCCAGAATTCAAGGCAATTAATTCTAAGGCCGCTTTTTCGATTTTAGCTTTTTCTTTCTTGGAAATAATTTCTAATCTTTTGATGATTTCTGGCAAAGTTAGTTTTCTGAAATCAAATCTTTGGCAGCGAGAAATAATGGTTGGAATCATTTTATGGATTTCGGTGGTGGCTAAAACAAAAACAGCGTGAGCTGGCGGTTCTTCTAAAGTTTTTAAGAGGGCATTGGCAGCTTCTTTCGTAAGCTGATGACTTTCGTCAATTATAAATACCTTATATTTTGACTTTGTAGGCACAAATCTAATCCCATCTTTCAATTCTCTCATTTCATCAATTCCCCGATGGGAAGCGGCATCAATTTCAATTAAATCCATAGACCTCCCTTCCATAATCTCAAGGCATGAAGAGCATTTATTACAGGGCTCATATTGGTCATCTTTTCGATTTTCGCAATTAACTGCTTTTGCTAAAAGCCTGGCAATTGTCGTTTTTCCTGATCCTTTAGGCCCGGAAAACAAATAGGCATGGGAAATCATCCCTGTTGAAATGGCATTGGTTAAAGTCTGAACAATATGTTCTTGACCGATAATTTCAGCAAAAGTTTGCGGTCTGTATTTGCGATAAAGGACCAAATTTGTCATCACTTTTTAAATACAATAAATTTGGATGCTAAAAAATTCCAGACCCAGGCAAATAAAACGGCAGCGAATGCTCCAACATTTGCCCACATTTTCTCTGCTATGCCATATTGAGGTCCGATAATATTCACCACAAAAGAAGCAATTCCCACGTTAATAAAAAGACCAATGCTAGTTACTACCAAAAACTTAGAAAATTCCCTGGGAGCAAAAACTTTCTCTCTTTTGCGAAAAGTCCAGTGTTTATTCCAGAAATAACTATTTAAGGTTGCGAGCAAAAAAGAGATTCCTTTAAAGACCGAAAAGGAAAGACCGGTGGCAATTCCTGAAACCCAGATTAATCCATTTAGCACTCCCAAATCAATAAAAGTATTAAGAGCCCCTACCAAAACAAATTTTGCTGCCTGGTAAATAATTAAAAGCTTTTTACCAATATAGGAAGCAAGGAACATTCCAAGTAAGGCAAGGGGAGGAAAAATAATCAAAAGCACCCAGCTATAAGGAAAGCTTTTTCCGATATTTTTCAAGCCAATAAAGAAAAAAACTCCTATTAAAAAACCAATTATAATACTGATTATCGCGTCTACTTTTTTCATTTTTTTATCCTATCACAAATTAAGGTTCTTGACAACTAATCTTGAAGTTGTTAATCTAAAAACAGATTATGAAAATTCAGATTAACCCCAAATCTATTAGTTGTTGCGATTGTTGCACCTCTCTAAGAGAAGAGGTTAGTTTGGTTTTTAGATAAAGTTAATTTTATATAAAATTCTTAACCAACTGGCCTCTTCTGAGAGGTCTTTTTGTTTAAGCACTATGCAAAATATTTTAGATACAATTGGCAATACACCTTTAATTAAAATCGGGCGAATTTACGCTAAGTTAGAAACCACTAATCCAAGTGGTAGCATTAAAGACAGAATGGCAAAGTATATGGTAGAAAAAGCAGAAGAAAGAGAAGAACTCAAAAAAGGTTATACAATAATTGAAGCCACCTCGGGAAACACCGGAGTTAGTTTTGCTATGATTTCAGCAATAAAAGGGTTTAAAATGATAGCAGTAGTGCCAGAGAACATAAGTAAAAGAAAACTAAAACTGATGAGTTTATTTGGGGCAAATTTTATTTTAACTCCCAAAAAAGAGAATTTATCTGGGGCGATTAAGAAGACAAAGGAGTTAGCGGAAAAATATGAGAAAGTTTGGTTACCAAGGCAATTTGAAAATCCTGATAATGTTAAAGCTCATAGAAGAGGTTTAGGTAAAGAAATTTTAAAACAAGTTGATAAAATTGATGCTTTTGTAGCCGGGATCGGAACCGGAGGAACATTAATAGGGGTGACCAAAACTCTAAAGGAGAAATTCCCAAAAGTAAAAATAATTGGGGTGGAAGCTGTTGAATCACCTCATCAAATAGAAGGAATTAGTGATGGAATAGTACCAAAAATTTTGGATTTTAGCCTAATTGATGAAATAATTAAAATAAAAAGCAAGGATGCTGTTTTAATAACTAAAAAATTAGCCAAAAAGAAAGGATTATTGGTTGGTATTTCTTCGGGAGCAAATGTCTTGGCTGCTCTAAGATTAAGTAAAAAATACAAAAACGTAGTAACTGTTTTACCAGATCGAGCTGAAAGATATCTTGAATTATGGTAAAATAGTTTAATAGAATATTATGCTCAAACTTTATAATACTCTGTCTCGAAAAAAAGAAATCTTCAGACCAAAAAAAGCAAAGAAAGTAAATATGTTTGTCTGTGGACCAACGGTTTACGATTTCTCCCATATTGGGCATGCCAGGACCTATATTGTTTTTGATGTGATTGCAAAATATCTGAGAGAGAAAAAGTTTAATGTTTTTTATCTTCAAAATATTACTGATATTGATGACAAGATAATCGCTAGAGCAAAAGAGAAAAAAACGACTCCAAGAAAATTAGCTTTACTTTTTGAAAAAGAATATTTGAAGGATATGAAAAGTTTGAAAATTGATAGTGTAACAAAATACGCCAGAGCTACAGACCATATTAAAGAAATTATAAGTCAGGTTGAAAGGCTTTTGAAAAAAGGTTACGCCTATCAAATAAAAGATGGTATTTACTATGACATTTTGAAATTTAAAGATTACGGAAAGTTGTCAAGAAGAACGGTTTTGCAGGCTGAAGATGGTGTTTCCAGAATTGATACAGCTGAAGAAAAGAGAAACAAAGGAGATTTTTGTCTCTGGAAATTTTCCAAACCCGGTGAGCCAAAATGGCCAAGTCCTTTCGGGCATGGCAGACCCGGTTGGCATATTGAAGATACAGCTATCACTGAAAAATATTTCGGTTTCCAATATAATATTCACGGTGGAGCCAAAGATTTGATTTTCCCTCACCACGAAGCTGAAATTTCTCAAATGGAAGCTATATCTAAAAGAAAACCTATGGTCAAATATTGGATTCATTCAGGTTTTCTAACTGTAAAAAGCCAAAAGATGGCAAAATCTTTAGGTAATTTTATTACCATAAGAGAGTTTCTGAAAGAGCACTCCCCTCGCCTTTTACGGCTTTTGGTGACAAAAACTCATTATCGCTCTCCTCTTGATTATAATGATAATTTAATTTTGCAAACAAAAAGAGAATTGGAGAAAATAGACGAATTTATAGAAAAGATCCAAAGCACAAAATCCAAAATCCAAAATAAATCCAAATTTCAAATTTCAAAATATGAAAAGGAATTTGAAAAAGCCATGGATAATGATTTCAATACTTCAAAAGCCTTAGCTTCAGTTTTTAATTTAATTAATAAAGGAAATTCTCTGATTGCTCAAAATAAATTAAGCCCCGAAAATGCCAAAGAAATCCTGAAGCGATTAAGGAAGATTGACGAAGTTTTTAATTTTATATTTTGGGGAAGACCGGAAAAAAAGAAAATCCCTGAAAATATTTTAAGATTAGTAAAAGCAAGAGAGGAATACCGTCAAAAAAAACAATGGCAAAAAGCTGATGAAATCAGGAAAAAAATAAAGAAGAAGGGCTATTGGGCCGAAGATACAAAAGAGGGAACGAAAATTAAGAAGTTGTAATGGTGAATTATGAAAAGAAGGCACCTTAGGAAAGGTGCCTTTCTCTATCCCAAAATTGGTTTTTTCCGTAGCTTCTTTTTTTCGGAATGCGCTTTTCTTTCCCTCAGTCTTTCTCTTTTGGCAGACTTGGGGACTTTTGTAGGAATTCTGGGTGTTTCTGGTCGGTTTAATTGCTCAAGTCTTTCTCGAAGCCGTTCAAACGCAATTGCTAAATTTCGAGCCTGAGATCTCTCTTCAATCACTCTAACTTTTATTCCGGAAGGAATATGACGAAGATGGATTCCGGTCTCTTTTTTGTTGGCTCTCTGGCCTCCTTTGGTAGAAGCTCCGAATCTAAAAACCTCTGTCTCCTTTTTTAAAGTTCTAATATCTGTTTTATACATTGTTTTTCCTCTCTCCCTTTTATGTTTTTATTATGGCAACTTCAAATAAAATTGTCAACTCGTTGCCAACCTTTCTTCCATTTGCTATACTGTAATCGAAGAGATAAATCTCTTCTTTACCCTTCGCCTGTGGCTCGGGTAATCGATGGATATGGATAATGAATTTTCAAAAAGTGAATTACCGGAAAAACTTCCTCCTCAAAGCATTGAAGCTGAGAAATCGCTGCTCGGCTGCTTACTTCTTGATAAAAATGCCATAATTCGAGTGGCTGATTTTTTGCAAACTCGAGATTTTTATAAAAAAATTCATCAGCAAATTTATCAAGCAATAATTGAACTTTTTGAAAAAGGAGAGCCCATTGACCTGTTATCAACTTCCACCCGCTTAAAAGAAAAAAATCTCCTTGAAGAAATTGGTGGGGCAAGTTATTTAACAGAGCTTATTAATTGCGTTCCCACTGCCAGCCACGTCCTAAACTACGCCAAGATTGTTCAGAGAAAAAGAATCCTCCGAGATTTGATTGAAGCCAGTCAAGAAATTGGCAACATGGGTTATAATGAGTCAGAAGATGTTGATATTTTATTAGATAAAGCTGAAAAAAGAATTTTCAGCATTGCTCAAAAAAGCTTAACTCAAAATTTTTTACCTGTTAAAGAAGCCTTGGAAGAAGCTTTTGAAAGAATTGACAGATTATCCAAGCACCAGGGAGCTCCCCGGGGACTTCCTACTGGTTTTGCCGATTTAGATAACATTCTGGCTGGTCTTCAAAAATCTGACCTTATTATTTTGGCTTCCAGACCCAGCCTTGGCAAAAGCGCCATGGCTTTGAACATTGCTGCTAACATTACTACGAACGATAAGCTGCCGGTTGGTATATTTTCGCTTGAAATGTCAAAAGACCAGGTGGTAGACAGATTAATTGCCGGGCTGGCTAATGTTGACTTATGGAGATTGAGGACGGGCAGACTTTCTGATGAGGGCGAAGATAATGATTTTTCAAGAATTCAACAGGCTCTGGCTATTTTATCTGAGGCCCCAATTTATATTGATGATGCCGCTATTTCAAACATTTTACAAATGAGGGCAATGGCCCGCAGATTGCAGGTAGAAAAAGGACTGGGGCTAATTATTGTTGATTATTTACAATTGATGGAGCCGAGAAATCCTACAGTCAATATGGTTCAACAGATGACCGAGGTTTCTCGTTCTTTAAAAGCTTTAGCCAGAGAAATTAATGTTCCAGTTTTGGCTTTATCGCAATTATCACGGGCAGTAGAGCAGCGTTCTCCTCAAATTCCAAGATTATCTGACTTGAGAGAAACTGGCGCGCTGGAACAGGATGCAGACGTTGTTTTATTTATTCACAGGGAGGATCGTTATCGCCCGGATACTTCAAGGAAAAATATTGCAGATATAATTATAGCTAAGCATCGCAATGGTCCAGTGGGAAAAATTGAATTATATTTCGATGAAAGACGAGTCAGTTTTAGAAATTTAGAAAAAGAACACGATGTATCCTAAATCTATCCAAAAACTCATTGATATCTTCTCTAAATTTCCAACGGTTGGGCCGCGAACTGCTGCCCGTTTTGTTTTTTATTTAATTAGAAAACCAAAAGAGGAAATTAATGATTTAATAAAATCAATTTCTAATCTCAAAGAAGCAGTAAAGATTTGCTCTTTTTGTTTTAATTCTTTCGAGATAGGCACTAGAGAAATTTCACCGCCAGCTAAAGCTGCAACAGTCCTCTGTCCCATCTGCCAAGATGCCTCAAGAGATAGAACGCTTCTTTGTGTGATTGAGAAAGAAACTGATTTAGTTTCAATTGAAAAAACAAAAAAATATAAGGGCCTTTATTTTATTTTGGGAGGAATGATTTCAAAACTTAGGAAGGAAAATATTAAAAAACTAAAAATAAAAGAATTAGAAGAAAGAATAAAAAATCCTGAAATTTTTGGGCTTCCGAAAACTGATTTTAAAGAAATCATTATTGCCATCAATCCTACTAATGAGGGCGAAGCCACGGCTTTATATCTCGAACGTTTTTTAAAGCCCTTAAATAAAAAAATTACCCGGCTAGGTCGGGGCTTGCCAGTTGGCGGGGAATTAGAATACGCTGACGAAGAAACGCTATCTTCGGCTTTAGAAAGCCGAAGATAATTTTCAATTTTCAATTTTCAATATCTCTACTTCTGTAAAGGGCTGACGATGGCCTTTTTTTACTTTGTAGCGGGTTTTTGGTTTGTATTTAAAAATGATTATTTTTTTACCTTTGCCTTGGCCAGTAATTTTCCCGGTAACCTTTGCCCCCTTAATTAATGGATATCCGATGTCCATTTTTTTGCCCTTTTCCAGTAATAAAACTTCTTTAAAGGTGATTTCAGAACCTTCTTTTTTATCAATTTTCTCAATTTTTATTTTGTCGCCGGGCTTAACAAGATATTGCTTGCCCCCGGTTTTAATAATAGCTAACATATTCTACGAGTTTTGTTTTCCTTTTTTTAATTTTTTAGTTTCGTCAACCTCGGCTAATCTTTCTATTCTTTCTCCAAGTAAAGAAAGTCGTTTTCCTGAAGTATCATAGCTTGATGAAGCATCTCTTAAATGGTTTCCCAGTTTTCTAAAATCGTTCTTTAATTTTTGAGCATCTTGATAAACACGGTCAAGTCTTTTTAGAATTTGCTGAGTTTGGCGAGAAATCCGCATACTTCGAAACCAATGTTCGATTGTTCGCAAAGCTGAATAAAAAGTATTAGGTGAGGCTAAAGTAACCTTTTTTTCTTGAGCATATTTTATTAAATCTATTTCTTTTGCCATTATTTCATAATAAATAGCTTCTGCCGGAATATACATTAAAGCGTAATCGAGAGTACCTTCTGAGGGTAAAATATATTTTGAAGAAATTTTATCTATATTAAATTTCACGTCTCCAATAAATTTTTTGCGGAAAAGAGCTATTTCTTTATCAGATTCAGCTTCTTTCATTTTTTCAAAATTGACAGAGGAAAATTTAGCATCAATTGGCAACAATTTGCCATCAGGGAGTTTTAATACTGCATCAACTTGTTCTCCAGAAGAAAAAAGATATTGAGTTTGATAAAGTTCTTTGGGGAAATGCTGGCTCAAGATGTGCTCTAAAGAAGCTTCTCCCCATTGCCCTCTAAGTTTCGGGGATTTAAAAATCTCCTGGGAAGAGGAAATACCCTTCATTGTCTCCTGAACTTGTTTTAATTCTTGACGAATTTGAACTGTTTCTTTTGTAAAAGAAGAAATTTGTTCATGCATTGCCCGAGAGGTCCCATCTACATTTCCTCGAATCTCCTTTAATTGGTTAGTCATTAAATCAGTTAATCGTCTTTCTAAATCTCTTATTGCTGTTGTCTGGCTGCGGTCAATTGCTGATTTTCTAATGTAAAAAAGCCAAATTGCCGCTCCTCCAGCCACAATTAGAAATAATATTAAAACAAAAAGGGAATTGTTCATGTTGTAGTCTCGGTCGGGGCGTCCAAAATTGTGAAAGCAATTTTGGAGTAGAGATTAACGTATATTAACACTACTTCATCAAAATTTCAACTATGACAAAGAGAATATAAGTTCCTAATAGAAATAAGGCTTCTTTTTTGGTAATTTTCTGACCGCTTCGGACAACCCACAAGAAAAATATAGCTGAAATTACCAGAAAGAGCCGGCCTATGGCAAATGGTGAAAAATCAACAATCTCAATTGGACAAATTAGAGCGACAATCCCGAGTACCAGGGTGGCTGGAACCATAATTGAACCTATCAAATTACCGAGAATCATCCAGGTCTGGCCCTTTCTGGCAGAGGCAATTGCAAAATAGGCTTCAGGTAGAGCATTCCCTAATCCAATAATTAAAATTCCAATTATGGCTATTGGTAAATTAAAACTTCCGGCAAAAAATTGGGCTGATTTAACAATTCCTTCGGCAGCTGCTAATAAAAAGATTATTCCCAAAATTACTTTTCCGAGGTCTTTTATAAAAACTTTAAATTCTTTAGCAGTAGAAATTTTGTTTTCTTCATAGACTTTTTTAAATCTTTCTTCTTTGGAAAAAAGCCAAAAGACGTAAAAAGCGAAAACTAAAATTAAGAAAATTCCGTCTCCCCTCCCCAAAACCCCATCTAAAATTAAAAGTAAGGGTAAAATGGCAATGCAGATAGTAAAAATTGAAGAAGTTTGAACCATCCTGCTTCTAGCTGGGAGTCCTTTAGCAATTAAAGCCGCTAAAGCTGCAACCATTGTTAGGTCAACGAGATTTCCACCAACTATGTCGCCAAAAGAAAGTTGAGGAATTTTATGAAGGGCTGAAGAAATGCCAACGAAAAGATTAGGTAAAGAGCCCGCTATTGCCATAACAAAAAAAGCTACCACAAATTCCCTCCATTCCAAAAATCGAGCCACTCTAGTTAAGGCATCGACTAACAATTTCGCCGACCAAAAAAGTAAAGCAAAAGAAGTTAAAAAAATGAAAATATAAAATAAAATCATATTATTTTACAAAGTATATTATCTCATATATAATCCCTCCGAAAAATATTAAAACTAAAGGATAAATTAAGAATTTTCTTTCAGGTCTGATTTTCCGGTACATTAGCAAAATCAAAATGCCATCAATACCAAGCATCACTCCACCAACAACAGATATTACCGGAATAAAGCTTTTAACTCCAATTAAAAAAAGAATTAGGGGTAAAAAACAAGTAACTACCCAGGCCAAATTTTTTCCAATTTTTAAATCATACCAAAAAACCTTCTTTAAGGTAAGGCCTAAGGCAATAAAAGATGTAAAAGTTGTTAAAAGCCCGAAAATGAGAGCCGAAGAAACTATTCCGTCGCCCAAAACATCTCTCAATCCGGTTAAGGCCGATTCTGTGGTTTGGGGTCCGGTAATGCCTAAAATTAGATAGATAAAAAAGAGATAAACAACTATCGGAATTAAAATGGCAATAGGGATAATTTTTAAAAGTAAATTTTTCTTTTCCCCCAGCATTTCCTCTGCCTCGGGAATTAAAGCTGCTCCCCAGATAGAAAAAAGAATGATTCCATAAGGCAAAAATATAAAAGACCAGTCGGGAACGGGAAAAAGATTTTGGATATTCAAAAAATCTTGACCACGGAAAAATATGGCAATCAAAATTAAAAAGAAAAAAATCAATCCCCAGAATTCCACTTTGGCAATTGCCTTAATCCCGGAATAAATAATACTAGCCCCAATTACAAAATAAAAGAGGGTATAAAGAGTTGTGTTTCCCCCGAAAATTGGAGACAAGAGTTCTTTAAAAAATTCACCGCCAACAATCAAATAAGCTAAAATAGCGCCAAAAAGCCCTAAAATGGTTGAAATTAAAGCTAATTTTTGACCCCATTTCCCCAAATAAAGCTTGGCAAAGCCAGGCAGTCTTTTAAAATCCGGAGTTTTTAGGGCCAATTCTCCAAAAAACAAATGAATTAAAATAGCTACGGCTCCTAAAACCAAAAAATAGCCAAGAATTACCCCAAAGCCAACCTTTGAGGTGATATAAGGCAAAGAAAAAAGCCCAACGCCAATAATGGTTCCAGAAAGCATAGCTATTGGATAGATGAATGTTTTAACGTTTTTAAACATATTCTTTTTTAGCAATAAAATGCCATTTAGTTGCTTCAATTAAAATTATATTTATTAATCCTAAACCTAAAATTAGTTGCCAGTCAAAAAGATTTAGGGGAACTGTTTTTAAAAGTGTTTGTAATGGAGGAAGATAAAGAGCGGATATCAACATTATAACACCGAAAATCCAGGCAAAAACTAAAAATTTATTGGAGAAAGGATTTATCTGCCAGAGATTTTTTCTTAAGTTTTTACAAGAGAAAACATAAAAAATCGAATCAACGGTAAGTCCTGTAAAGATTATTGACCTGATATGAAGAATTTCATAACCTGAATATTTTATTAGCCAGAAAAGGAGCCCTAAAAGTAAAAGATCGGTCACTAATCCGATAATAAAAATTAAGGCCTTCATCTCCCGGGTTAAAAGAGGAATATCATGACCTCGGGGTTTCTGCTTCATTAGGTCTTTTGCTTTTGGTTCAAAAGCCAAACAGAGGCCGAGGGGACCATCTTCAATAAGATTCACCCACAAAATTTGAGCAGCTAAAATAGGAAGAGGCCAGCCCAAAAGAAGACTCACTCCGATTAAAATTATTTCGGTAAAGCTATCAGATAATAAATAAGTAATAACCTTTCTGATATTATCAATAATTGCCCTCCCTTCTTCAACTGCCGCCACAATAATAGAAAAACTATCATTTAATAAAATCAAATCTGAAGTTTCTTTTGCCACTTCGGTTCCAGAACCCAAAGCTACTCCAATGTCAGCTTTCTTTAACGCCGGAGCGTCATTAATTCCATCACCGGTCATCGCCACTACTTTTCCTTTTCCTTGCCATGCTTCAATAATACGAAGTTTATGTTTTGGTTCAACTCTGGCATAAATTTGAATGTCTTTCACTTTTTTTTCAAACTCTTCATCTGAAAGTTGATCAAGCTCTCTTCCTTCCATAATATTTCCTTCTTTTACTTTAAAACCCAACTCCTCAGCTACAGCTTTTGCCGTCAATTTATGGTCACCGGTAATAATAATTGGACTCATTCCTGCCCGTCTACAAACTTTCATTGCTTCTTTTACTTCTTTTCTAACAGGGTCCTTTAAGGTGATAAAACCAAGAAAGGTTAAATCCTTACATAATTCCTCAATAGACAGAGAACGGTTCTCTGGTAATTTGATTTTTCGGTAAGCTGAAGCTACTACCCTTAAACCTTTTTGAGCTAATTCCTCTAATTTTTTTTGTAAATTTTCTTTAGCTTCTTTTTTTAAACTTGAAAGTTCTAAAATTTTCTCTGGAGCTCCGCAAGCATACAAAAAACTTCCCTCATTTTCCTTATACAAAGTGGCGGCAAATTTATTTATTGGGTTAAAGGAGATTTCAGCTATTTTCTTTTTTTCAAACTTTTTTTTGGGGTTAATTCCAACTTCAATTCCAGCCTCAAGTAAAGCCCTATCAGTTGGTCTCCCTCTGAAAATCCATTCTTCTTTTGGCTCTGTAGGATTTTCAATAAAAGCCGCTGAAGTTAGAGTAGCCGCTTTTAAAGTTAAAAATTTATCCCCTATTACTTCTCCAGCTTTCATTTTTCCCTCGGTTAAGGTGGCGGTTTTATCGCTACAAATCACCGAAGTGCTCCCCAATGTTTCTGCTGAAGCTAATTTTCTCACCAATCCCTTCTTTTTTAATATCCTTTGCATTCCGAGAGCTAAAATCACTGTCATTGCCACTGGTAATCCCTCAGGGATAGCTGCTACTGCCACTGCCACGGCTGTCGTAAACATTTCGATAAATTTTCCGCCAGTTATCATCCCTTCAATAAAAATTCCAATACAAATTATACTAATAACTATTCCGACAATTTTAGAAAAAGCGGCTAATTTTTTTTGATAGGGAGTTTTTTCCTCCCTAGTCTCCTTAATTATTTTAGCTACTTTTCCAATTTCAGTTTGAACCCCTGTTTCAGAAACTATCACTTTTCCCGTTCCATCTTCAACTACACAACCCATATAGACCATATTATCTCTATCAGCTAAAGGTTTCTCTTTTGGCAAAACCTCTGACAATTTTTTTGCTGATAACCACTCTCCTGTCAAAGCCATTTCATTAATTTTTAAATCATGGCATTCAATGATTCTGCCATCAGCCGGGACTTTATCTCCTGGATTCAAAATAATAATATCGCCGGGAACAACTTCTTCTGAACCAACAATTTTTAAATTTCCTTCTCTTAAAACTTCAGCTGTATGTTTAACCGCTTTTTTTAACTCTCTTAAAGCTTGATATGCTTTGTCTTCCTGAAAAAATCCAACAATTGTATTTAAAAAAACAGCGCCGAAAATAACAATGGCGTCGGTATAATCTCTCAAAAACAAAGTAATAATTCCCGCTATTACTAAAATATAAATTAGGGGGCTTCTAAATTGCTCTAAAAATATTCTTAATCGAGATAAAGGCTCTTCTTCTGGAAGTAAGTTTTTGCCTGATTTTCGTTGTCGAAATTTTACTTCTTTCTCAGATAGGCCTTTCTTAACGTCAGAATATAATAATTTTGTTACTTCTTTCCAAGTAAGATTATGCCAGGAGATTTTTCCCATTAATTTATTATATCCAAAAAAGAGACCGATTAAAAGTCTCTCAAAAATGGTGGCCTCATCGGGATTTGAACCCGAGTTACATGGATGAGAACCATGCGTCCTAAACCACTAGACGATGGGGCCAGAAAGAGTAGAAGGTGATGATCCGTTATTTTTTATATTTTTTACTTCTTTCTTTGATTTCTTTGACTCTTTTTTTGAAAGAGTCAAAATTCGCCTTCTCTTCTTTCTTAAGCAATGCTCGGTTAATTCCGCCAATTTCTTCATCTTCTTCATTGGTGAGATAACCTTCTTTTACAGCTACAGCTACAGCCTTGTTAACCTTTCTAATAGTTCTCACTTTTCCCTCCCAATTAGCTTCCCGAAATTCGAGAAATGTCCCAATATACTTTATTAACCATAACTCCTTTTCATCTAAGACTCGGTTATTAGTTAATATCCCCTCTATTATCTCATCCATTTTTTGAACGATTTCCGGAGGAAAGTCGTCTCGCAAGCTACCTGATACACGTTTTAAACCGCTTCGCATCAACTTTGTTATCTTTTTCTTTTTTGCCATTCTTTACCTCCTTTTGGATCATCACCTTTTTTTAATAAGAACCATTATCAAATATATCACAGAATTTAAGTATTGTCCATTTAAATAGAAGAGGACAAGCAATTGCTTGTCCTCTATTAAAAAAGAACTACTTCTTTTAATTCCGCTCCTATGCTTCTAACAAGCGATAGTCAATTCCTCTTCCATTTCCATGACCCGTTTTACCTTTAGGTTCTTCAGGGCAGCAAGTGGCTTTTTTCTTACCGTTGTGCTTCTGTTTAATATGAAATTCTTTGAGACATTTCGGGCAGAAAAACCAATTATTAGTTTTATGCTTCTTTGATAGTTTAAGTTTAACTCTTCCCTTCTCGTCAGTGCAAAATGGACATATTAGCGCCATTTTATTTTAATTCTCCTTTCTTCTCAATCTTATTTTCTTTTATGTAAAATATCTATTTGCCTTCTTTTCCTTATTAAAATTAAATCACCGTCTCTTATCTCGTTTTGGAGTCGGGTTTTACTATCTTCCATTATACCAAATTGAAAAATATTTTCAAGCACCATTCCTTTTGCCGGCAATTCCCTGATAATTTTTTAACAGCTGGGAAATTTCAACCAAATTTAAATCGAATATTACTCCTATACTAACAGCAGAAAGACTGGCGTAAATTTGCTCTTTGCCAAAAAGTTTCTCTAGCCAAATTGGAACAATATTTCCTTTATAGTTTACTTTAAAATTCGTTCCATTGTTTAACCTTATATCTGAGGCTCGAAAATCAGCTCTTTCCTGAAAACCAAAGGTTATAGGGGCCCGCCTTGGCGGGAGGGTGATGGGCGGTTTGGAGTCCTGCAAATTAGTTTCGTCTTTGATTTCTCTGACTGTCTCGTCATCAAAATTTAAAATTAAATAACCTTGGGAAGGTAAAATTTTTGCTAATTTTCGAATTTCTTTGGTTTTTTTCTTATCACCGGCAAAGAAGTCTTTATCAGAAGGAATATCTCCAATATGGGTCACAAGTAAAATTGGCAGAGAAGAATTTTTTACTAAAAATTCAAAATCTCGGCTATTATTTTTTAAATCAGCTTCAAAAATTAGAATTTGTTTACTTAAAATTTGCTCAAAACTCAAGGAAGAAGGAAAATTCGTTAATCTCCCAACTTTAAAATACTGCCTTAAAACCTGAAAAACAGCTTCAGCAGCAGAAGTTTTTCCTTGACCAGTAATAATTATAATTTTGGGCTTTTTCCAGAAAAAAATAAGTTTAGATAAAAAATTAAACATAATTTAGCGAAAAATCCATTTCGAACTTTCCACAATTTATTCTTCATAATCATAATCAGGGGGAATCTGATAGTAATCTATAATATATTTAGCAAGTTCTCGAAATATGGGGGTAGCCGAATATTCAGCTGTTTTGGTTTTTGGATTATCTAATTTTATCAGAATCAAAAACCGGGGATTAAAAGCCGGAGCAAATCCAGCAAAAGTTTGAATAGTTTTTTCAGAATAACCCGATTTATCAATTCCTAAAGCTGAAAAAGCTATCTGGGCAGTTCCGGTTTTACCAGCAATATAATAGCCGGGAATCTTAGCTCGCTTGGCAAAACCATTCTCTACCACTGAAACCAACATTGCTGTTAATTGGGTGGCTGTTTTTTGCGAAATTATCTGCTTTCCTTTTATTTCATCTAAATTAGGGCCAGGATTTTCTAAGACATAAGGTTTAATTAATTTCCCTCCATTGGCAATGGCACAAATTGCTCTGAATAATTGTATTGGAGTCATTTCAATACCTTGCCCAAAAGAAGCTGTAGCAAAGTTTACTTCATAGCCTTTTTTTAAATTTGAATTCGTAGAAGAGACCTCCCCTTGTAAGCCAATTCCGGTTGGCTCAAAAAACCCGAATTTTTCAATATAATCTAAGAAAGTCTGGTGAGCAATTTGCCTCTCAGCAAATACTGCCCCGGTATTAATTGATTTTTCCAAAACCTCGGTCATAGTTATCTTGCCTGAATAAACCCTTTGGTCGTAATTATAAATAGGCCAACCTCCGATTTCTATTATTCCCGGGTCAATATAGGTAGTCTGAGGAGTTATTTTCTCTTCATTCAAAGCTGCTGCCATAGTGATTGGTTTAAAAACCGAACCCGGTTCAAAAAGCTTCTGGCTTGCCCCATTTTGGAAAATTTCTAAATTCGATTCTTTCCAATACTGATTGGGATTAAAATTCGGAAAATTAGCCAGAGCCAAAATTTTTCCTGAATTAGGGTCTCCGACTATAATTTGACCCCTCTCGATATCTAAATTTTCTTTAGCTTCTCTTAATAGCTTTTCAGTCATAAATTGGATATTGTAATCAAAGGTTAAAATAAGGTCAGCACCTCCTTTAACAACACCTGAGGTCGTCTTGACTAAATACCCTTGCGCACCCTTTTCTCCCTCTTGAAATCCTTCTGACCCCTTAAGAATGTCATTGTAATACCCTTCTACCCCGTATTGTCCAACGTTATCTCCCCCTAAAAATCCAACTAAATGAGAAGCTAGAGTTTCTTGAGGATAATATCTTAAGGTCTCTGAGCCTAAATAAACTCCTGGTAAATTTAATTTTTTTAAAAGTTCTATCTCTTCCTGAGTTAATTTACTTTTTATTAGCTCATAGAGACTGTCTGCTTTTTTAATTTTTTCTAAAATTAAGTCTTCATCTAAATTCAATGTCTGGCTCAGGGCTTTAGCTATTTCTATTGAATCTTGCCCTTTGGTAGTAATTTCTTCTGGAGAAATATAAGCTAATTCCCAATTTTTATTTGAGGCTAAGGTATATAAATTTCCTTCTTTATTCTGTAAAAAAATTTCTCCTCTCTCTCCTTTAATTTGGGCAAAAAATTTTTGCTGACCTTGAGCCAAAGCCTTCCAATATTCATAATTAAGTATCTGAATAAAAAAAAGCCTCCCTATAATAGCTGCTCCAAATAATATTATTAAAATTAAAATTAGATTTATCCTCCCCCTTTTCATTTTAATTTACGATAGCTGACGGTTATCAAATTTCCTGCTATCTACTTTGCAACAACCTGGCTTTCCAAAACCTGAATATAATGAATTCGTTCTACTTTTTCAAAATTTAGATTTTTTACTAAACTCTCAATGGTAGATAAGGAATTTGCCTGAAAAAAATTAATCTCCAGAGTTTTATTTTCCTGAGACAGCTCCTTTATTTTTCTTTGATAATTTTGAATCAGATAAGTCTCTCTAATCATGCTATTTACCTGAAAAATATAAAATATTAAAAGCGATATTATTGAAATAAAACTCAAAATCCAGAAAGCTTTCAGGCTAAATTTTCTTTTTAAAGCTAAAGGCCGAATAACGGGAACAGATGGATTAAGGGCTAAAATATTCATTTGAGTAGATATTCTACGAACTTACTTTTCTGGCTGCTCTTAACTTTGCCGACCTTGAGCGAGGATTAATTTTAATTTCTTCCTCGCGTGGTGTGATTGGTTTTTTAGTTAAAATTTTAAGCGATTCTTCTTTGGCCCGGTTTCTGAAGAAATTTTTGACGATTCTGTCTTCTAAAGAATGGAAAGAGATTATTACTATTCTTCCCCCTGGCTCTAAAATCTCTAAGGTTTGATGTAAGGCTTTTCTCAAATTATTTAGTTCATCGTTAACAGTAATTCTCAAAGCCTGAAAAGTTCGGGTGGCAAAATGCCTGCCCCGTAGGAAGCCGGAGGCTTTCCTTCGGGGGATTTTCCGATGCTGATATCTGGAAGGAATTGCTCTTTTTAAAACTTCTATCAACTGAGATGTGTTTTTGATTGGCTTTGCTTTTCTCTCCTTAATAATTTCCCTGGCAATTTTCCCGGCAAAACGCTCTTCTCCGTATTCTCTTAGAATTTTTTCTATCTCTGATTCTGACCGATAATTCACTATTTTTTCTGCCGTTAAAGGATTTTGAGAATTGTATCTCATATCCAGCGGTTCTTTTCTCAAAAAACTGAATCCTCTGCCTGACTCCTCTAAATGCCAGCTTGACATTCCTAAGTCAAATAGAATTCCTTGAATCGGCCTAAATTTTTCTCTTTCAACAATCTCTTTTAAATTGGCAAAATTATCACAAACAAGGATGAGTCTCCGACTTAACTTTAAACTTTTAACTTTAAACTCTAAACTTTTTATTAGTTCAGAACTCCAATCAATACCAAGTACTTTTCCCTTCGGTCTGTTTTTTTCTAAAATGTTCAGCTCAGCTGAAGATTTCTTCGCCAAGGGAGAACAAATTGCTAAAGTATGGCCGGCTTCACCAATTGTACAATCAATAAAATTCTGATTGGGCTTAGGGTCAAGATATCTAAGCACTTCTTTTTGTAATACGGAGATATGACTCATTCCCTTTAAATTAGATTCCGAGCTCTCCCAATTTAGCTGCGAAATCACCTACTTCTTTTTCTACTTTTTTCTTATAGATTTCCCAGTTTCGACCATCCCAAATTTCCAATCGATTATAAAGACCGCAAATTACTACATTCTTTTTTAAATTAGCATAAGTTTTTAAATACTCCGGAATAAGAATTCGGCCCAACCTATCGAGTTCTACTGCCATAGCTCCGGCCAACATAATTCGAGCGAAACCTCGAGCCTCAAGCTGACTTGCTGGCAACTTCCCTAACTTATCAGACATCGTCTTCCATTCTTTTAAAGTATAAACAACTAAACAATTATCCAAGCCGCGGGTAATTATTATAGTTTTGCCCAGTTCCTTTCGGAATTTGGCAGGAAGAGCCAGTCTTTTTTTAATATCAATGGTATGTCTATATTCTCCTATGAACATGCTAATTTATTAAAAGTTTCTTTTCTAGATACTTAAAGTTATCCACAGATTTAGGTCTTTATCCCACTCTTATCCACAATTTGTCCTTTCACCTTTACTATATTCCACTTCATAGCCCCAAGTCAACCGAAATTAAAATACCTTAAAAATAAGATAAAAACTCATTTCTTTCCACAGGATATCCACAACCTTGAAGGGCGGTAGGTGGGTGGCGTCCACAGGTAGCTTAAAAGAAAACTTAAAATCGCCCCTCAGGGGCGATTTTAAGTTTTCTAATTTCTTAAATTTTTAAAGCCTTTTTCTTCTAAAATCTCTCTCTGGCTTTAATGCGGGAAATAACTTTTTTCAAGTCTTTGTTTGCTCGATATTCAATCGCTCCATTTTTTCTTTTTTCGAACCATTCATTTAAAAAGATAAAATAATTTTTGAAAACCAAAATCATTATAAAAGCTATTATCAAAGGAAATAGAAAATAATCTAAAAGCCCACCAACAATACCTGTTTTTACTTCGGTAGCGACTCCAGCTACAGCTTTTCTGCTAACAACAATCTTGGCTGTATCGGTATCTTCAGTATTTACACTATAAGCCATAGCTGTATTTGTTAAAGTAGTTATTCCATAAATAAATTTATCTTCTGAAACAACCTTGGCCTCAAAAGTGATTATCTTTGAATAACCAGGATATACTGTTCCTAAATTTAATCCTGTCAAAATATTGCCGGCAGAAGACACTCCGTTAATCTTTAAATTATTCTGATATGTTATCTGCCAAGGCAAAGTGTCTTTTACTATTACATTTTTAGCTCTAATGCTTCCAGTAGAGCTAACTTTTATCTTAAATTCTAATCTCTCTAAAGGATCAGCTGACACTGAATTCTGAAAAGTAGTATTATCAGTAATATTTCGGACAGTTTTTGAAACATTTAATACAGGAGAGTCTGGAGGTGGCTGGCAGGCACTCCGGCAGGAAGAAGAGCTTGAATATGTTCCTGAAGGACAGTAATATCCTGAATAGGTCCGGGAAGAACAGGTACCATTGTTTGTATTGCAAGACCAGCATCTAATTGTAGATTCCTCGCAAGCATCCCGGCAGGAAGAAGAGCTTGAATATGTTCCTGAAGGACAGTAATTGCCAGAATAGGTGTGAGAATAACAGGTGTAATTGCTTGTATTACAAGACCAACAGGTAATTGTAGACTGCTGGCAGTTGTTCTGGCAGGAAGAAGAGCTTGAATATGTTCCTGAAGGACAGTAATTACCAGAATAGGTGTGAGAATAACAGGTGTAATTGCTTGTATTACAAGACCAACAGGTAATTGTAGACTGCTGGCAGTTGTTCTGGCAGGAAGAAGAGCTTGAATATGTTCCTGAAGGACAGTAAGTGCCAGAATAGCTCTGGGAAGAGCAGGTGTAATTGCTGGTGTTACAAGACCAACAGGTAATTGATTGAGGTGCCTGGCAGGCACTCTGGCAGGAAGAAGAGCTTGAATATGTTCCTGAAGGACAGTAGGTGCCAGTATAAGTGTGGGAAGAGCAGGTGTAATTGCTGGTATTACAAGACCAACAGGTAATTTGCGGTGGAGGTGTTGATTTAGGGGTAAGGCTCAAATTTACCACAGTCTGGCTCCCATTTGTTGGAGAAAAAGTAGTAGAGTTTGAAGAGTAATTAGGATGACTTACGCTTAATCTCCAAGGAGCAGAATAACCCCAGCCACAATTAACAAAACAATAAAGACCATCAATCCTGGCAAAATTGTAATAACCGCTTGAGTTAGTTGTTGTACTTCCTGACTTTGGACCACACCAGCCATGTGCACTTGAACTGGTGCTTGGACATTGTGTTCCGCTGGTTGCCGTTGTTGTAACTGTAACCGTTGCTCCCGATATTCTCCCACCGGTATTGGCATCGTAAATATTTCCGTAAACTCTTGCTCCTTTACACCTGGAACAATCTGCACAACTTGCCGCCATTACTTTATTTTGATATCCAATAGCAAAAAATAAAATAACCAATAAAAAAATTATCCAAAAAATACTGGTTCTTTTTAAAGTCTTAAATTTAGATAAGCTTAAAAACATAGTTCTTTAGAAATTGTTAGTTCTCTAATTCTGCCCCCACGGCAATTCTTTTTTGATCTTTTCCTGGAGGCCAACAACTTATTAAGTTTAGCACATTTTTAGAATTTGTCAAGCCCTGAGGGACATCCTCTCCGGGATTAAGAAAAAATTCTTCAGTAACCTTATAAATATATTGACTTTGATTAAAATAGACATAAATCTCATCCCCGGCGTTTAACTCGTTTAAATTATTAAAAACCCAATCATAATCTATTTTCGGCCAGTTAGGAGGAGCGCTGTGACCCAGAATGATTGTTACCCCTTCTTCTCCTGGTAAAGCAGATTGAGGATAATGCAAAACTCCCTTTTTTAAAGCTTTTTCAAAGTCTTCCTCGCTATTATTTTCGGGAAAAACAATAGGGGCCTCTACTCCAATTTTGGGAATCTCAATACTGTCTTCTTTATCAAAATAATCAGAGCCTCTTATTCCCTTGAGCGTTTCTACTGCCTGTGTTTTATTTTTCTCAAAGAAATTAGATAATCCTCGATAGATAACTTTATAATTAAAAATCCAGGAAATATCTGACCAATTTATAATTATAAAATTGACTAAAAACAGAAAAATAAAAAACTTCCAAAGTTTCTTACTTTTTTCTTTTATCTCTTTTAAAAACATCTTTGATTTTTTGTTTTTAACTTCTAACATAAGAAAATCGAAATGCGTCAAAAAATATTGAAATTATGGGGCAAAATTCGAATTATTAATTCTTTATCAAAAATGATAAACAAAGTTAATAAAGTAACAAAGAAAAGTGTTTTTATAATCAGCTCTTTGTGTTGAATATTAAATTCAACACAAATATTCAAAATTAGAGAAAGGGTAATGAAAAGTAATGAATAAAATATAATCTTTTGAACTATATTGTTGTAATCTGAAGATAAGAATTGAAAAAAATTAAACCTAAAACTATTTTTAAATTCATTTTCTGTTTCTATGTTTTCAGCAGAAAAAACATGACCTTCAGTTAGAGGCTCCTCTAATTTATCAACTACCTCCTCAGAAGCAACTTCTTGTTCAATCTCTATTGGCGGCTTTTCTTGGATTATTTCTTGCCCCGTAGGCCCGCCCTGGGCGGGTATTTTCGGGGTTTCCTCAATCTCAGTCGCCTGTTCTTTTTGGGCCTGTTCTGTTTTAGGAGCACCAAATAATTGAACCACAACATAGGTTTCATTACCCTGAAAATCTCCTTTAAGCACTGTAATTCCAATATCTTGATAATTCGGATTAAAAAGATTAGCTTTGTGAGAAGGAGAATTATTCCAGGCCTGATAAACTTCTTCTGAGTCTAAAAATCCTATAGCTAAATTCTCTCCGGCATATTGATAATCGTAATTTGCTGATTTTATCCAATACCAAGGTGACTTTCCTTCTGGGCTTTGATGCGCAAAATAATCCTGAGTTATCATATCTTGAGCTTTTAGAAAAGCTGCGCTATTTAATTGGGAATTTTCTATTAAAGGGCCAAAACCTAACGCCTCTCTTCCTTGATTAGTCAATTTAATCAAAGAGGTGCTACTAATGTCAGCAAAAAAAATGGTTTTGGGGAGATAGATTAAATAAGAAACAGTAATGAACTTTAAAATAAGTAAAAGCAAAAGATAGTAAAATAAAAATTTACTCTCTAAAAACTTTGGACGATAATTATTTTCGAGGCAGGGAATAAATATTAATTTAAGTTTTATCATTATTCTTTTAGCCATCTTACCTCTTTAGATCATATCACAATCTTAAAAAAATGTCAACAATTAAAAAGAGGTTCAAAAAACCTCTATTTTCTTAAAATGTTCAGCTTTGCTGAAAATTTCTTCTCCAAAGGCGAACAAATTGCCCTCAATTATCCCTTTAAAATAGCCTGTCGGTATTTGATACCGACAGGCATACCTTGATGGGATTGGCTATATCAAGATTTTAATATTAATTTAAACTGCTTATCTTTTGGCGTAATTTCAACTTTATCTCCTTTTTTTAATTGACCTGACAAAAGAGCGGTGGCTAAAATATTCTCCACTTTATCTTGAATAACCCTTCTCATTTCTCTTGCTCCAAAAGTTGGATTATAGCCCAATTCAATTATTTTCTTTTTCAGGGGCTGGGTAATAATAAATTCAATATTTTTTTCTTCAAGATTTTTCTTTAGTTTTTGAAAAAGAAGTTCAGCAATATCTAAAAGGTTTTCTTTAGTTAAGGGTCTGAAAACAACTACTCCATCAAATCGATTAATGAATTCTGGTCGGAAGACTCCTTTTTTGAAAAGATAACCCAAGAGATCTTCTTTGACAATGTCTAATTTTTTATTCAATCTAATATCCTCCCAGATAATCTTTGCCCCGGCGTTTGAGGTAGCAATAATGATTGAATTTTTAAAATCAACTTTTCTGCCCAATCCATCAGTCAAGAGGCCTTCATCAAAAACCTGTAAAAATAAATTTGAGATATTTGGATGGGCCTTCTCAATTTCATCAAGTAAAATTAAGGAAAAAGGACTTTCTCTAACCGGGGTTGTTAAAAGACCCTCTTTTGAAGCAGAACCAATTAATCTTGGGATATCTCGAGTATCCTGAAATTCTGACATATCTAATCTTATCATTTTCTCTTCTGAACCAAAGTAAATTTCAGCCAGAGCTTTGGAAGTTTCAGTCTTCCCTACTCCGGTTGGACCTAAAAATAAGAAGCAACCCATTGGTCCCGACCTTATGGTAAAGGCAGCCCTAGCCCTTCTCATAGCTGCTGAAACTTCATTTACTGCCTCTTCTTGGTTAATAATTCTCTGATGAATCAAATTTTCTAAATTTAACAAAATTTCTCTCTCCCTGATCTTTAATTCTCCCACCGGGATTTGAATTTTTTCAGAAACAACTTCGGCCACATGTTTTGTTAATAAAATTTGCTCTTTTGTCTCACTGACTAAATAGACCATAATTTCATCTAAGAGATTCATTGCTGATTTTGGAAGAGGAACAGATGATAAGTATTTCTGGCAATAATTTACTATTTCTCTTATTGCCAGATAGGAAACAAACTTTCTATATTTCCTTTCAAGAATTAAAGCCTGATTTTCCAAAAGTCTAATTGTCTCTTTGGCTGAAATTTCAGAAACTTCAACTTTTTCAAACAAAGATAAAATGGATGGATTTTGCTCAATATATTTATGCAAACCTACAAAGGTAGTTATGGATACAATCTTAAACTGGGAAGATCTTAGATAGGGAACTAAGACTCCAGAAATATCGATAATCCCTGGTCTGGCCAGCTGGCCAATATAATTATGGAACTCATTAATTATTAAAATAATATTTCCCGCAAAAATTACTTCTCGAAAAATTAGGTCTAAAGTTGCTTCTATCTCTTCAGGTTTTTCAATTCGAGTCAATAAAGAAGTCATATCTAATTCAACCACTCTTTTATAATTTAAATTGGGTAAGCTCTCGCCAAAAAGACTTCTTTGAGCCAAGGCCTGAATGGTAGCTCCTCGACCAGTTCCTGGTTCACCTACTAATAAAACATTGTTAATTTCTGATTTAGCCAAAATCCGGGTAATTTGCGCAATAACTGATTTATGGCCAATAATCTCCTCAAATCCTCTCTTTTTAATAAAATCAGTCCAATCAATTGAATATTGGTCTAAAGTGGGAGTGTAACCTGCCGCCCATTCTCTGGCTAAACTTCCTTTTTTGGCCAAATTTTTGTATTCCCAAAATTTTTTTCTCTCTGAAATTTTTTCTTCTAAACTTTCTAACCAGCTGGTTAAATTTTCAATGTCCCGGGTCTTGAGATCCATGACAATTAGATGTTTTTTGAAAGTCGGGTCAATTTTGCTCTGGCTAGTTAAAATATCCCCTCTTTCAATGGTCTGATGACCTTTTCTTTGAGCAATTTTTAAAGCTTCTAAAATTACTTTTTGAGAATCTTCAGAAAAAATTTCTTGAAATTTCTCTCTTTTTAAACTATCTAAATAATCTTTCAATTCTTTTTTAATCTCTTTTAGACTTAAGAAGGCTCGGGAGAATATAAAATTTTCCCGGGGCCACCCTTTTAATAAGAAGTAAAGTAGGGCTTCAGAAGGAATCTTGGCAAGTTTTCTCTTTTTAGAGAATTTAATTGCCCGTCGAACACTTTTAGCTACCTCAAAACTTAAAAACTCAGCTAAATTATGTTCTTCTGGACGGGAAGCAGCTGTTTTAAGCTCAATTTTCAATTTCGGTCTCTTTAGTTTTAAGTCAAAAAAGAGTATCTTTATCCAGAGAATAATTGCCGAACTTAAAAAGATTATCGAAAAACCTAACAAAAGAGAAAGGGCTGATTGGCTAAAGTTTTCTGTCAGAAATCCATATAAAAATATTAAAAAAGTAAAAATAAATAAAATTAAAAAGAATTTTTTTAGGAATCTAGCCACCAGAAAAGCTCTCTCCCAAATTAAGGCTTGAAAAATTGTTGTTTGTTTTAAATCAAAGTAAAATTTTGAAACCATAAAAAAGACCAATAATTAAAAAGAGAGGTAGAACTATCCATCCCAGAAATACTAATAGACCTGAAATAACTATAAAAATCTCAACATTAATGCCGATAAATATTAAAATACTTCTAACAATTGCTCCCAAAATTCTGGAAATTAGATTAAAAGTGAAAGCCTCAAAATACCTTCTCAAATCAAATCCTCTGCCATAAGACCATTTATATTTTCGCCAATAAGAAAAGAAGGTTTTAAAAAGAATGGGAACCGAAAAATAATTTAAATTAAATAAAAGAAAGTTTTTCCAGGCTTTTAAAATAGCTTTTGGCACCTCAAAAAAATGCCAAGAGAGCCACTGCCACACTATATTTTGTTTTTGGCTTATCTCTTGCATCAATCTTATTATATAATATCCCTATCGGAAAAGAAAATCAGCAAAAAATGTCAAGAGTGAGTTTCCTCACGGCTTTTATTGTTAATTTCCAGGGCTTGCCCCGTATACAACTTGTTGTTATACGGAGCCTTCCTTGAGTAAAACCGAAGGGTTAGAGCCTATCTGGCAAGAATTCAAAATAAATGAAAAGCCAATAGGGAATTTTCTATTGGCTTTTGTTATACTATTTACCTAAGAGCAAGGTCTAAAATTTTATCAAATTGCTAAGGATACTTCTTTTTCTAGAATCACGAATTCCCGAAAATCCTCGCAATTAGTATTGATTACCCGGTCAGGTTGTTTATGGCGCCCGATGGTATCTTTAACCTCTGTTAAAAAAACCATATTTCCGTCTACTTTTGCCACAATGCCCTCCAAATGCCCGTAATTCTTAAACACAACCTTTACTCTTTTTCCTATTAGAGATTTCATTCGAACTCCTTTCATTTTGAAATTTTAAAATAGCATCTTTAATATAACAAATTTTATAATATTTGTCAACCCCCTGTGCCTAAAACAGAGTCTTTCCCTCATGGCTTTGGTTGTTGATTTCTGGGGCTTGACCCCCACACCTATGCATAAGTGTGGGGGCTTGACAGGTGTTTTTGGCTATTTATAATAACATTAATAAAAAAGGTCGTGAGAATTCCCCTTTTTTTGTAGAGAGGGAATTAAAACCTGCTTTCTCTTAACTTCTTTTGTTGAAAGCAAGGTTTAATATTTATGGTTTACGATAAATTGTTCACTCCTTTCACCTCTGAAGATGTTGATGAAGATCTTGATATTGATGAAGACGAAGAAGAACCAGGAACGCCAGAGAAAGAAGGTAAAGACTGGGAAAATATAGAATAAAGTTATAACTAAAAAAGCGTCCCACATCCAGCGGGACGCTTTTTGATTTGCTTTTTAAAAATAATTATTATTAGCAGGGAAAATTGTTTAATAAATACCAAGAAAACAAAAAAATGAAAATTATTACTGTTAAATAATCAAATTTGCTCATATTTTTAATTATCTTTTTTTAAATCTTCTGGTAAAGAATAAAGAGAGGGTTTCTTAACAATGATTTTATAGATATTTTCAATAAAGTCGCCTCCGGAGTAACCGACAATAAGAGATAGGGCCGGGAAAATAGAATCTACGCCCAAAAAAGTCATTCCTAATTCCTTTACGGAAACAGCGGTTAAAAGGCCAATAATACCAGAAAGAAACATCATCGCAAAAAAATAAGGCAAATGGAAACCAACATTTTTATAAGAATACTAGTGTTTAATAAAACCAACCAAACCTCTTATCAGTCCCCCTCCAAAGCCAGCAATGAGAATTAATGTATACATATTTATTTCAATTCAAAAGTTAAAGAAACGCTTACTTCAATTTCCTGGCTTCCTTTTTCAATCTCCGGAGAAGGCCCTCCTCCTAACTCTTCTTCTTTCATCTCAAGGGAATAAGCTCTGGGATAATCTTCGGGGGTAACAGCTTCGGAAAAAGAAACAATTTTCCCGAGTTTTAAGCCAGTAGCTTTAGCAATGCTTTGAGCCTTTTCTTTAGCTGACTCAATGGCTTTGTTTCTTGCTTCTTCTTTCAATTTTTCTGGGTCATCAATAACAAACTGAATATCCCCTACTTGATTTGCTCCTCTTGAAACTGTGCCATCAATTATGTCGCTGATTTTCTCCAAGTCCCTGATTTTTACTGCCAGAGTAGAAGTAAGTTGATAGCCTCTGAAGATTCTTTTTCCCTTTACCCAATCATAGCGCGGAGAAAGAGTAAAAGATTGGGTCTTTACGTCTTTTTCATCGATTCCTGATTCTTTAACAAACTTAATGACTTCATTAGTTATTTTTGCATTTTCATTCATTGTCTCTTTGGCAGTCATTTTCTCAGTGATAACTGAAAGAGTAATTGAGGCTATATCAGGAACTCCTATTGATTTTCCTTCGCCAGAAAAAGTAATTGTTTCTTTACTTTTTAATTTATCTTTGATTTCTAATCCCTCAGAAATAGTTAAAACCAAAAGAAAAATTGAGAGAAGTACTAATAAAACCCATTTTAACTCTTTTGGAATAATTTTTAGAGAAATATTTTCTTGCATATTATGAAATTTAAAAATTAAATTGAAAGTTAAACTTCTTCTCTTGGCTGCCCTTTCTTGCTAAAGAAGAAAATGTAAATTATCTCTAAGACAGCCATCGTATTAACCACGAGTATTACTACAAACCACCCTTTATGACTATTTCTGGCTGCTCGCCAAAGAGCCACACCTTTCCATGGTAAAACCCAAAGAACAGCCAATAAAATAATCCACTGATTTTGAGCTAAAAATTGTTCCATAGCTTTATTTATTTCTTATTATTTTATTATATGATAGCAAAATTTTGAGTCAAGGATTAGGAACCTCTTTTTTGTTCAAGTAATTTAACTCCTCTCTCACTAAAGCCGAAATGATGGGCAACTTCATGCCAAACAACATTTTTAACTAAATTTTTAATTTCTTCTGGTCTGGTTGCAAAATTTTCAATTGCCTCTTGAAAAATAGTAATTTTATCGGGTAAATTTCCGCCAAATCCCTTACCCCAAACTGTTTGAGGAATTCCTTGGTAGAGCCCTAACAAAAACCCGCCATGCTTTAGGCCGGTTTTCCTTAATTGTTCCTTAGATGGTCTCCTTTCAACACAAATTGCTATATTCTCCATTTTCTGGCGAATTTTTTTTGGCAGTATCAGCAAGGCCTCGTTAACTAATTTTTCAAATTCGTCCTCTTTCATTTTCTAATTCAAGACTATATATCTATACCTTAGCGAATCAAGGTTCTTGCCGAAGGCAAGGTCCTTATTTAAATAATTTTCTCTGTCTAAAACTTTTGGCTATCTCTTCAACGATTTTCTTTCCAGATTTAGTCAAAGAAAAAGTAGTTTTTGGACTACCCAAAATTAATCTTTTTCTTCTAAGGGATCTGAGTGGCCTATCTAACTTCCGAGAATCCGGCCATTGGAGATATTTTGGGAAACTAAATATCTTCGGAAATAAGGTAAAGCATTCTTTGACCAACCTTTCAAAAGTGCACTTTTCTTTGCTTTCAATTACAGAATAGATACTAAAAAGAATCAGGTTATTAATTGACCTATTTTTATACAATTCTTCATCAAAAGATTTTTTCATATTGGGCGTGTGCGGATTTGAACCACAGACCTCACGGATGTGAACCGTGCGCTCTAACCAACTGAGCTACACGCCCATTTTGGTGGGGCCATCCTGCTTTTTTTATATCATAGAAATAAAAAAAAGGAAACCCTGAAAATCTTCAGGGCTCTTTCTTTTTAAAGAACCTTTCGCTCAGCTCACTGTAATCGCTTCGCGATTAAATAGATTTTTAGCGAAGTAAAATCGCTAAAATATAAGGCAAAAATATCAAGATTCCTATTAAAGCTGCTCCAATAGAAGCTATCAGAACTACTCCGGCTGACATATCCTTAATTTTTTTCACTCTCTCATTCTTTTGAGGGCAAATAAAATCTAAAACTTTTTCAACTACTGAATTTAACAATTCCAAAGACAACACCAAAACTATCATAAATAATATAATTATTTTGTGAATAAGAGTTAGATTAAAACAAATCATTGCAACTATTACCAGAATCGCACTTATAACCATAATCCGGAACGGCTGTTTTTCCCGAACAATTGTTTTTATCCCCGAAAAAGCAAATTTAAAATTAGGAGCTAATTTTTTGAAATTAAATCCACTCATATTTATTAAATTTTACTATTATTAAATAAAAAAATAAAGGAGCGTAGAAAGTTTTAGCAAGACGCTCCTTAAGGAACTCTGGCATTAATGCCATGTTCCTTTAAATATTCTACTGTGGGTTGGTCATCATCGATAACCTCTTCAACTTTCATTTTCATCTGTTTTATAACCCTTTCTATAACCCTGAGTTTTCGCTTCTTGGCATCTTTCCCTAATCCAACACAGAAGAGATTACGGTCGGGTATTTTAAGAAATCTAAACCATATTTTCAACCATATTTTCATCCAGATCTTTAATTCCTCGGGTCTAGCTGAAATAATTATTACAATATCTCGCCTATCTAAATTCCTTAAAATCTTAATCATTTTCTTGTTGGGCATTACAAAGATAAGCCATAAAAAAAGCCACCAGGGTAATTTTATGTCAGGATTATATCTGCGACTCCGAGTTAACACTCCGTCAAAATCAAACACCCTTACTTTCACTTCCACTTCTTATCACCCCTTCAATTTCTTTTATTATTTTGAAAAGAACTTCAATACAACTCTAATTTAGAGTATACTAAGTATAGATAAAAAATCAAGTATTTTTTCTTTGGCAAAAAACTCTACAATATATAATATATTATATGCGAATTTTTGAGTTACATTTTAATCCTGAAGCGAAAGAAGATTTAATCTTCGATACTTTTTGCTATGAACCAGAAAATATTTATGAAAGAAGATTAGGAAGTCTGTATATAGTAGGAGAGCTTCGCAATACCCTGCCCCAAAATTCCCGGCTTTTGGATAATATAGCTCAAGTCATAAAAGGAAAATACTATACCTTTCCTCTCCAAACACCAGAACAATCTTTTAAAGAAAGCCTGAAACAAGTAAATGAATTTTTAGCTGGTGAAGTTTCAAAGGAAAATGTTGGCTGGTTGGGAAATTTAAATTTTGCCGTCTTGTCTCTCAAAAATTTTGATTTAAATTTTACTAAAGTTGGGGGCCTTAAAATTTTACTGCTAAGAGCTGGCCAGATAATAGATATTGGGAAAAATCTCGACCTTCAAGATATCGAACCTTACCCTTTAAAAATATTTATTAATATTGCCTCTGGGAAATTGGATGTCAATGATAAAATTTTGGTATTAACCAAAGAGGTTTTTACTGTTTTCGCCGAAGCTCTCGCTGAAGGCGGGAAAACTCCTCAAAAAGCAAACAGAGTTAAAGAACTTTTCTCATCAGAAAGTTTATTAACTAAATTCGTTAAAGAGCCCTCTTTTGATGAGAAAAAACTAAGAGAGATTTTAAAAACCAAAGAAAAAGAACTTTCAGAAATCTCAGGGGTTTGTCTTTTTATCGACCTATCAGAGGTTTTAACAAAAGGCCCCGAAGAGAAACCAAAAGTTGTTACTTTTCGAAAAGAAGTAGAAAAATTCTCAATAAGAGAAGCCCTTTCTCCGCTAATCAGATTATTGCTAAAGTTTGGTTTAATTTTAAAGAAAGTTTTAGCTACCATCACTTCTTTAATCGCAAAGCGATTAAAGATAAAAAGAATCAAAATTCCTCATCTCCGATTTCCAGCTATTTTTAGGCGCAGGCCAAAAATTAAAATTACTGAAAATTTAAAGAAAGGCCTAATTTCAGTTCTAGTTTTAGCTCTTGTTCTCTTGACAGGATTTTTTATATTTCAAAGAGAAGAAAAACAGCAATTAAAAAAGCAAACAGCTGTCTTAAATGAAGTTCAAGAGAAAATAAATCAAGCAGAAAAATTTTTGATTTTTAAAGAAGGAGAAAAAGCTAATATTTTATTTAAAGAAAGCTGGCAGGAAATTTTACCTCTAACCACAAAAGAAGGACCATTGAAAAAGGAGGCAACTTCTTTGAAAGAATCTATTGAAGAACATCTTGAAAATCTAAACAAATTAGAAAAAATTACTGACCCTAAACTTATTTTTGAATTTAATCCAGAAGACTTTATTCCCCAAAAAATGGTTATTTCTCAGCAAGACCTTTATTTTTTTAGTCCTTACTCTCAGAATCTATATAAAATAAAGGAGAAAAAAGAAAGCAGTCTTATTCAAACTAATCAAAAATTCAATTTAGCCGCCTCCCTTGATAACACTATCTTATTTTTTTCAAAACCAGATAAAATAACCACCTTTAAAAATGGTCAATTTGGTGAATCTCTTTCTTTAAAACAATATCCTGAAGGCGAATTTGATTTTAATGATTTTTCTTCTTTTAGGAAAAATCTTTATTTTTTAGATTCAGAAAAGGGCGAAATTGTTAAATATACTGCCCTTTTAGAAGAAGGTAAAGATTCTCCTCAGCTTTGGTTAAGTTCTGGAACTAAAAAAGCTACAGATAGCAAATCTATAGCTGTAGATGGCTCAATTTGGATTTTGAAAGAAAATAACACGATTTCGCGATATTATGGCGGCCAACATCAAAAGGAGTTTGTCTTAGACTTTTTTCCTTATCCAAAAAAACTTTATAAAATTATTGCCTTACCAAATCTTCCTTATCTTTATATTTTAGAACCAATTCAAAACCGAATAATTATTTTAGACAAAACTGGCAAAATTATCAACCAATTCCAAAGCGAAAAATTTGACAATCTAAAAGATTTTGCAGTCTCTGATACTGGAAAGATAATCTATCTTTTGAGTGGTTTAAAGGTATACCAAGTTGAATTTTGAATTATTGTTATTTAAGGTTAAATTAACCCAAAAGCCCGGGGTGAGCCGGGCCTTTTGTTTTTAAAAATAAGGAAATTAAACTTCTTCTTTTTTCTTTTTCAGTAAGAGGAATAAAATGATTAATATCGCTGTCACAAGAAGTAAAAGCCAGCAGTTCGAACAGCAGAAAATACAGTATAAAATAATTAATATCAGGATAAGAAGAGGTAAAATCCACTGCCTCTTTTTTTCTCTTTTTTCCTTTATCGACAATAGGAACAAAACAGTAAGGATAATTATAAGAAGGAAGAAAAGCCAGCAGAAATTTCCCGCGTTTAAAAATTTGCCAATGGCTGCTAAAAACTTTTCTAAACCTTCTGGCCCTTCTTCGGCTTCTTCTCCAGCTATTAACCCTTCACCTTCTCCAGAAGGCGGTATTGCTTGGCCACCGGGTGATGTAGGAGGAAATTCTCCCGAAGGAGTTCCTGCTCCCGAAGGAGTTTCTCCTTCAGTCGCACCAGCTACCCCTTTGGTGGTAAAAGAACGCTCTTCACTAAGGGCAAATGAACCGTGAGAAACACAACGATAATAATAAGTCGTTCCTGAAATTAAACCAGTGATAGTAATTGAATGAGATGCTACTTTGGGTGTTGTGTCATATTCGGGCGTGGTATGAGCATAACCGTATTTTGGCGGAGTGCCTATATTATCACTTAAATCTAAATTATGAGCTTCGGCTACGGTTGCATAAAGTACCTGAGTAGTAGAGAAATAGTTGGTTTGCCAAGTAATAGTTACAGTGGTTGTCGTGATTGATATTTCCGCTTCGTTAAAAATCATCAAGCCAGGGGGCAAGCCGCCGCCGCCACCGCCTTCTGTCCCCTGAAAGCCGACTAAGAGGTCAAAGCCCAAGCTTTTTCCTTGATAAGGGTCGCCAGCTCCTGAATTAAATGTTACTGAAAAGTCATACTGCGTTTGTCCGCCGCTCCCCGCCACATCAGAAAGATATTTTTCACCAGCAGCAAATAAACTTGCCAGAGTATCGTTATAGAGAGTTGTCGCCCCCTCTTTGATGGTTATATTCATTTGCGGGGCGAGATTGTCCGGGTCGCTCTCGTTTATCGTTTCAGCCGCGATTTTTTGCACTTCCCCACTATTATTCGTTATTCTTATTAAACGCGAGATGTTATTTCCCGGCAAGAAATTTGTTTCGCTGAATATAGGTCCCGAAAGGGGCAGCCAGTTGCTACCTCCGTCAGACGAATACTCAATGACTAAGGAGTCAATGGTAGCATTGGCAGAAGAAACAGACAAAACTCCCGCACCAATTAGTACGATTGAAATTATTAAAATTGTTTTTAGTAATCTGGTCATCATATTTTTATTTTATGCTATTGCGCTGTTAATTTCTCCTGTTACTGGAGAGCTAACTCCACTGCTCTCACCAGAACTATTACTGGAACCGCTATCTGGATTAATACTACTTCCGTTATCTGCATTAATATTATCACTATTGCTTTCAGAATAATTATTATCAGCAGGAATTATTGTATCTTGTGGTTCAGTGGCCGGCTGTTGTTCAATCACTGGATTCTCTTCAGGATTTGTGGTTTCTTTAATAACTGTAGTTTCATCGATAACTATATTTTCTTCATTTTCATTAGTAGATCCATTATCGCTGATTGTTTCTTCTGGCATTATTTCATCTACTATCTCATCAATTACCTCATCAATTATTTCATTTATTTCCTCAATTATTCCTCCTTCTTCTTGATTTTCTTCAGTTGTCACTTCTTCCTCAACTGGCTCTTCTTCGATAACTGGCTCTCCTTCGTTAACCGGTTCTTCCTCGGCAACTGGAGTTTCTTCAACGGGTAGTTCTTCTGCAATAGGTTCTTCAACAATTGGTTCCTCTTCAATAGCCTCTTCTTGATTTATAATCTCTGGTTCTAAAATATTTGGCCCACCAGGTGTAGGAATAGGATCCACCCAATTATCAGCACCATCAGGAATCCGGGCAAATGATTTATCCAATGACACAGCCCCCAAAGAGCCAATATCATTATAATGTTCTAAAACCTCTGAAGCATTTAAGGCTCGATTATAAATTTTAACTTCGTCAATGAGTCCTTTAAAGTATTGAGACCCGCCAGACCATGATATTCTTCCAATTTCAATGGGTTCATCATTATTTACATCACCCGCCAAGGTTCCCTCTTTCTCAAAACTTCCATCAGTATAGATTTTTATTTTATCTCCTATTCTTACCATTATAAGATGGTGCCAATCATTATTAGCAACATCAACAGTTCCCTCTACTTCTGTTTTATTTATTCCGCTCTCTAATGTTCTAATGTAACCTAATGTATGGCTATTTTGCGTTCCTAATCCCCATCCAGGACCATAATTTTCATATCTTGTTCCTACCCATTGTCTTGAACTAGAATCTGTCTTAGTCCAGAATTCCACACTAAATTCTCCCGAACCAAAATCAAAGTCATCACTATTTGTAATAATCGCATAATCATCTACTCCGTCAAAACTTAATCCCTGATTAATTTTTCCAGTTGCGAATACTGCTCCATTATTTATTCCATTATTGCCATTTCCGCTCTGGTCAAGTAAATCATTATCAAGAGGCAGATAGAGCGCCATATTATTTGTTGAACCCGGAGTATTGTTAACATTGTGGTCAGGGTTTCCATAAGTATAAGAATCAACCAAAACATTGTTTCTGTTATAAAGGGCAATAGTACCGGAACTGTCCCCAATCTTGTCTCCACCCACAGTTACCACAAGCCAACCATTTGCTGGTATTATTGTAGAACCGCCCGAATAAGTACTGGTAGTGGTAGTATTTATAGGAATAGTGTTGCCGTTTGCCTTTATGTAAAACCCATTCAAGTCAATTGAAGAAGCGGTCTTATTATAAAGCTCAATAAATTCTGGATAGTTTCCGGTGTTTGGCAAAAATTCATTCAGAACAACCGGAGGATTCCAATAGCCAATTTTAATAGTATTTTCAATTTCCTCAACATCAGTAAATCCGCCATCTTCGTAATTATATATGTTATCTTGCCATCCTTCAAACACAAATTTAAATTCACAAACTTCGCCTTGAAAAGAATCGGCAATATCGTTTGGCACAACAATACTGTAATAAAACCATTGTTCTGTGCCATCGCTTGGATCGGTGTCAAACTGGTCATCAGGGTGAGGGATGATAAAATCAGTATTAGTATATTTATCAAGAGCAGACAATTTTCCATTATAGGTTAGCCGCATATCCCTGCAGTCTTCGTAGTTTCCTTGGCATTGATAATGATCATACCAAATCTTCAAATCCAGTTGATTGCATAAATCCTCGTTGCCGTCTGCAAGCTCATGGCTTACTCTATGTTGTAAGGGTAAACTATCAGCTGTTTTTCCAACATAGATATCTCTATTGACTTGATCTCCCGCCATCATATTTTCCGCATTAGGGGTAAAATTGTTCTGTCCGGAACGAACAGTCATATCTAAAACTCCTGTTTGGAAACTATTACTTGCGGAATCCTCGGTATCAGAAAAATAAGCAAAGGTTTTGCCAACAGCCGAAAGCCCGGTCCAGTTAAGACCTATAATTAGCAATATGGATAAAATTTTTATAAATGATTTATGCATTATCTTCTAATTTTGCTTTTTTACTCTCCTTCCTTTTTTTAATTTCTCCAAAAATCTTTTTTATTTCATCTATAATAATCAGAGCTGCCGGCACAATAATAATTAAAGCAAATCCTATTGGCTTTTTAGCAAAATCTACAGCATAACCAAGATAAGGAACTGAAATTAAAACCTTACCAATAACCTCCCTTTTGGGAATTTCTCTTTGGTCCGGGGCATTATTAGCATCACCTTTAGTGATGTAAACTGGTTCTCCACCAACCACTTTCATTTCGGAAATTCTATGTGTTGTTGGCTCTTTGGTTCTTGTGTAGGGGCCGAAAGTAATGACATCGCCAATTTTATAATCATCTGCCGGCTTTACCACCACAATAGAGCCCATCTTGATTGCCGGCGTCATTGACCCTGACTGAACAATCATCAATTTATAATTTCCGGTAATCGGAAAAACCGAAACAATCAGTAAAAGAGCGGTTGCTGCAACACCAACAATAAAAATATAATAAATTATTTTCAATGATTTCATTTACCTATCATCTATTCTCCGCAAATAAAATCTGGATTGCTGATATATTGTTCTGCGTAAAAGGTAATATCTGTGCTTAAACTGTCGCTTTGGCAATCATTTCCCATTCCGGCAGCATTACAAGTAATATCTCCTGTGTTTTCATTAACGTTTATTGTTCCAGCACACCAAGCTATCCCTACATACTTAGTTTCGCAAGCAGGGAGCAGATCTTCAGTGCCAGAATCATAAACTGACAAGTTGTTTAATTCACTAAACGATCCTCTGTCAATTTCTGTTTCGGTTCCTGGTTGATAAACCCCATCGCCATTATTATCTCTCCAAACAAATAATGTAATGTTTTCTGACAATTCTCCTTCTCCTGGACCATCAGAAGTATCTCCAGCTTCTATTTCAGGTTCAATTAAACCATTTCCGTTATCTACTTTGTTGTCTATGACTAAACACATCCAAGCATCATTTTCGTAGACATGTACACTAATTACATTTGTTCCTTCATGCCCGGGTTTTATGTCATCAAAGTCGAAAAACTTTTCATCCCCAACAAGATCTTTTTCACCCCAAAGCGTGCAATTGTTCTTAAAGTAATTGTCTTCACATTGACCATCAATGACTAATTTGTAGAGTAACCCGCCCGGATTGGCCCAAGTTTGACCTTGGGGCCTTGCCCAGTTTTTGACTTTGAATTCAATAGTATTTTGGCCCTGTTGAACATTAGCCAAAACCGCTCCATCGGTGTATTGGTCTTGCCCGGCAGCAGTGTAATTTTGTTCAGTATTATCACCAGCAACCTGAACGCTGTTTAACCAAACCTCATAACTGTTGTCACCACCAACATCTAAGACTAAAGTTACTCCTGTAATCGGACCCCACCAATCAAATTTTTTCTGAAAAGTATAAATTACATCAATACTTTCCTCTGCTGGAATGGTTGGGTCAGTTGCCCAAATCCAATTCGCTCCTGGGACAGAAGCGGTCCACGATGGATGAATCCAGGTTACCAATTCGGCATCATGAGGCATCAAAACAGGATCCAAGCCGCCTTGCGTTGCTACTACTTGGTCTTGGGTGTTGCTCTCAATTTCAACGCTGCAAGTTTTACAATCCATCTCATTGTAAGTTTGCTTAACGTGGTCAACCTTCAAGTCAATTGTTCCGGCAACGAAAATATTACCGGTTGAGGTCTCGGTGTCGCTAAAATAAGCAACAGTCCCGCCAATGGCAATAGCTGCAGCTACTCCGATTATGCTTAAACTAATTATTATTTTTTTGTTCATATTAATTAAATTAAATAATTAATTCTTTTTCTCGGCCTTTCTCCTCCTATTATTTTTCTTAAAACCTTTAAAAGTTGCCCCAAAACAGCCACAAGGAAGCATTGAGGCAACCTAAAAGATTTCAAGATTATGGTCTGCCGTGTTCGAATAATACGTTAGCGGGTGGCTCTGGTAACGGAGTTGTCTGTTGAGCCATAAAGTCCACATCAAAAGTTACCATGTCACTTTGTCCCCAGTTATCAACAGTGCTGTCAAGGTGATAGCTTTGTTTTACTGTCATAGATTCCTGTGGCTCAAGTACTCCAAGATAAATCCACTTAGATTCCACTCCTCCGCTTCCTTGAGTACCACTAAGATAAAATCCTTCTGATTCCTCAATTTCTAAGTCTAAGATACTTGCATCAAGTCTTGGTTCCCAAACACCACCATTATCTGGTCCTATCCCTATCCAAACTTGCTGACCGTTGTAATTTGCATATCCGTGCCATTTGAATGTGTCATCAAGCGCAGTTTTCTTTATGCTTACAGTCAATACATTACCACTTGCAGTTGTTTTAACCCATTTATAACCTGCAGTTGAGCCATCATAGCCAACATATTCCCCTAATTTAACTTCTGCTCCACCATCTGGTGCATAGTACCAACCGTCATGCGACCCATCATCAAAAGTGGTTATAACATATCCATTGGGATAATTTATTGCCACACTCATTTTAGGTGTATGCGTAGGACTTGCTGCATATGTATAAGTCCATTTTAACCAACCATTACCTGTGTCTTCAACAGTCACATCCAGGTCAGAAGATGATTCATTATTATAAGCGCCACTTCCGCTATATGAATATCCGTCTAGCTTGTATACCAACATATCATAGTGTATCCAGTTGCTAAGCTTCCAGTTTGCTGAACCAGAGTGCGCATCGTAATATTCTTGTTCAGGTTCTACTATAAGATTCTCATCATTTACTACATTATCAATATGCTTCCATATTTCTGCCAGGTTAGTACCATCATTAGTAACTACAGCAGTTGTCCATCCTACCTGGGATGGTTTGAGGTCTAAATCACCGCTTACTGTTTTTACAACCTGTCCGTCACTTGGGTCTAAGCTGATATCAATGGTTCCTGCAGTAAAGGTGTTACCAACACTGGTTTCAGTGTCGCTAAAGTAAGCAATGGTTCCGCCAATAGCAATTGCAGCAACAGCACCAATTACACTCAAACTAATTAATATTTTTTTGTTCATAATTCTTTTGTTAATTAGTTAATTATTTTCTTTCGGCCTTTACCTGGTCTCCACAAAAAATTCCATCGGGAGCTCAGCTCCCCATTAAGGGAGCTCTCGCTCCCTCTTTTTTAGAGGAAGCTCAACTCCCCACTGGAACCCTCCGTATTATTTTATTGTGGAGTCCAAACCTCGCTTTTTTAGAAAATAAAAAGGCGAAGTTTATACTCCGCTAAAAAAACAAAAGCTTCTCCTCCAGAAGTTTGTTATTAAATTTTCGCTAAAAACTTTTTGTGGCATAAATTACAAATTTCGCTTTGATATAGATGTTATTATAATACTTAATACCAAAAGAAAAGTCAAGTTTAAGTTCTCCACAAGTTCTTCACAACCAACAAAAAACCACCGCTCCAAATGTTCTTATCAAATTGATTTAGGATTAGAGATTTCTTCATTATTCGATTGATTACCCTCCTCTAATCTTTTACGGTGGCTATTTTCCACTATGCTTTACTTTACCACATCAAGACCCTTTGTCAAGCTTTAAAGGTCCCACTTATATATCCTATCTATCATACTCTCTTTCCTTGCCCTATCCTGTCCTACCTACTTCACTCTTGACATTTTTTGCTGGTTTTGTTATTATTTAAAATTATATTGAAGGATAGAAATTTTTTGAAAGAAAGGAGTGTACTTTGAAAAAATTCATAAAGGTTCTAGAATGGGTAGGCACGTTCATACTGGCGATAGTGGTCTTGCTGATAGGTTTTATGCTCATTGGTCCAATGTTCGGTTGGGATACCCATCCGGTTCTTTCGGGCTCAATGGAGCCGGCTTTGGAGGTAGGAGAATTGATAGTAACCAAGCCAGTGAAATTGGAAGAGGTTAAAATGGGAGATATTATTATCTTTCAGACCGACGAGCAAACGATAAGCCACCGAGTAGTAAATATTATTGAAATTGATGAAAGGCCCTGGTTTCAGACTAAAGGAGATGCCAATGAAGAGCCGGATTCAAATCTGGTTTCTTCCGAGGGAAAAGAAGTAAGGAAAGTAGTTTTTCATATTCTTTATCTTGGGTTTGCAGCTCAATTTATGAAAAACAAATGGGTCTTTCTGGCTCTTATCGGTATCCCGGCCTTGATTCTGATTGGAATGTTCGGTCGCGACTTGTGGAAAGGGATTTTAGAGAAGAAAGAAAAGCGAAAGGTAAAAACCGCCAATTCTAAATAAGGTGGTTAAGATAAAAAGGGACAGTCTTATGATTGTCCCTTATCTTTTTATTTTAAAGTTATTAATAAAAAAGAATTCTGTCTAGGCCCTTGACAAGGATTCTTGGGTCTGTTAAACTTCTTTATATTGAAGATTGGAGGGCTTGTTGCTGAAGCTTTAGCTAAGGCATCAAGAAAACAAACTTCCAATTTTTTAGTACTTTGTTGTCTTAAAAAGGAAAAAGAGAGGAAAAGAGACTGAGAGTAAAGGAGAGTAAAGAAAAGAATGACAGTAAGGAAAGACTTACGTAAAAAGAATGACAAAAAGAAAAACAGAAGGAGAAAGAAATGAAAAAGATATTACTATCTCTGTTAGGCATAATAGTAGTAATCGGATTAGTTGGATTAGGCGCTTTTGCCTGGTTCTCAGATGTTGAGACGAGTTCCGGGAATACCTTCACCGCCGGAACGCTGGACCTAAAAGTTGACGGCAATGATGACCCTAATGTGGCCTATGTAACAATTGGCCCCATCAAACCCGGTTGGAGTGGCAGGTACTCCTGGATTCTCAAGAACGTCGGAACCATAAATGGTCAGCCCAGTCTCGAATTTAGCGCCATCACCAATAATGAAAACGGCGTCATTGAACCTGAAGTTGGTGCTGCTGGAGAGAATGGTGGAGAACCCGGAGAACTTGGTGGAATTCTGCGAATGAATATCTACTGGCGCCAAGGTGGTGGAAGTTGGAATTATATCAGTAGTAGCACTAATTGGGGCGACCCCATTCTTAATAGTGTAGGAGGGAAAACTGTCGGATTAGGCTTAATACCTGGTGGTGGTCGTCCAGATATTAAACTTCCGGTACTAGGTCTAAACGACGAGGTAGAAGTCGAGCTTCGCCCCTTCTGGCATAATCCTGCTGGCTCAATCCACAACCAAACCCAATCAGACAGCGTGGTGTTCGACATCACCTTCCATCTAGATCAATCTTAGTAAAACTCTTGTTCCTAAACTAAAACTCTCAAGTTTCTTTCCTTGTCCTCCGAAGCTCCATAGGAGCGAAAGAGGGCAAAAGGTCCTAATGAAGGTTTTCTTCAATTGGGGCATAAGCCCGAGTTTTCTTGAACTCGGGCTTATATATTATTTTAATAGGATACCCCCACCTATTTTATACTGACTTCAGTAAAATTCGATACTAGATGCTAAAGATAGCGAGTACCAAGTAGATATGGCTTGACAAGAGTTCTTTGGTCTGTTAAACTCCTCTATATTGGAGATTGGAGGGCTTGTTGCCGAAGCTTTAGCTAAGGCGGCGAGAAAATAAATTTCCAATTTTTTAGTAACTTGTAAAATAGAAAGGAGTATAGGGAAATGAAAAAGATAGCTTGGATGGGATTACTCTTTGTAATGACCATTGGCCTGATTTTTACTTTAATGGGTCAGTCAGGCTCCTATTCCGATTTTAAAGATGTTGAGAAAAGCCAGGGGAATGTTTTTCAGGCTGGAACTTGGGAGGATCCCAAAGTAATTGCTTTCAGTTTCCAGGGATTAACCCCAGCCGTTATTGGAGTAGTCAACGAAGGTGCTCATACTGTTGCCTTAACTGTTCCATTCGGAACTAATGTTACTGATCTTGTGCCAACGATTGTTATTACCGGAGCGTCAGTCAATCCATTAAGTGGGGTAGCTAATAACTTCACAACCCCGCAAACTTATACTGTCACTTCTGTAATTGCTACAACTCAAGATTATATCGTTACCGTTACTATTGCTGCTCCAAGCACTGTCGCCACTGTTACTTCCGGAACTTATACAGTAAGCGCAGGCGGAACAGCTACTGAAACTATTACCGATGTCCCATTTGAAACAGCCAAGGCTACTTTCTTAGCAGCTCTAACCAAAGGTGAGACTCATCAAACATGGGTTGATACAGGCATAGCCGATACGGTAGTAACCGACAATACATTAGTAGTCACTGCTCAAGATGGAACAACGGTAGTCACTTACACGGTGACTGTAAATGCGGCTCCAGTAGTATTGAACAGTATAGCAATTACAACTCCAGCAACTAAGTTGATTTATACCGTGGGAGATTCATTAGACCTTACTGGTTTGGTGGTTACTGGAACTTACAGCGATAGCTCTACTAAAGTTGAAACCATTACAGGAGCTAATGTAACAGGTTTTGATAGCTCAGCTCCCGTAGTTGATCAGGTCTTAACCATCACAGTTGATGGAAAGACAACAACCTATACAGTTGATGTAGTTGCTGTCCCAGTTACATTACAAAGCATAGCAATTACAACTCCAGCAACTAAGTTGGTTTATACCGTGGGAGATTCATTAGACCTTACTGGTTTGGTGGTTACTGGAACTTACAGCGATAGCTCTACTAAAGTTGAAACCATTACAGGAGCTAATGTAACAGGTTTTGATAGCTCAGCTCCCGTAGTTGATCAGGTCTTAACCATCACAGTTGATGGAAAGACAACAACCTATACAGTTGATGTAGTAAACTAGAGGGGTTAGAATAGCCAGCCAGAGGAAAAATAAAAAAAGAGGCTGCTCCTTAACTCAAATAAAAATCCCTTGACGATATTTTTCGTCAAGGGATTCTTTATTTTAGATTAATTTAATTTTACTATATGTCTAGGTTCAGACACATATGATACACCTTAGGTTTCGCGGGCAGAACTCGAACCTCTAAACTTTTACTTCCAATCAAACTTGAGATAGTTAGCAAACCATTGTACATGGCCTTCTCTGCCCCGGTTATTATAATTTCTTCACGACAAACTCGGCGAATTCCGCTAAACGACACGCGTATCCCCATTCATTGTCATACCCTCGCAAAATACTCGCTAACAAATGATTATTTCTACTTTATTGTTAAAGAATTAAAAGCCCATGCCTAAAATTATTTAGCGTGGACTGGCATCCATTCACGATTATTAACTCTTCTTTGCTCTTTTTTTCGCTGCTCTAAAATCTCCCGACACTTGGGATATAATTCTTTCCACGGAATCTTAAATCTGAAATTTATTTTCTTTGTCATATCTCTACTTCCATTTCGCATACCCAAGAACCCTTGTCAAATCCTTAATGTCCTACCTATATCCTACTTGTGTCCTACCCCCTTAGGCCTGGAAGATTCTCAAAAGCTCTTTGCTATTTTTTATGCTATAATTCTTTTTAGATCTTCAAAGCAAAAAAAATAAAAAGCCAGCAAGCAGTACGAAATAAAAAAACCGGCAAGAAAAGAGTTTCTTAACCGGTTTTTTTAATTATTGCCTGCGATAAGTAAGGAATTTTCTTCTTTTTTACTATAGCTTCTAAGGTCTCGCCTAAAAAAGGATAATCAAGCCTATCATCAATCCAATCATCGGCACCTCCTTCAAAGAGCTTTCCCCTTTTTTCTTCAGAAAGTCGAGGAGTGTTAACAATAATATTAGTCTTGGGAAGATGTTTCCTAAGTTTTTTGACAAAACCACAAAGTTCTTTAAGCTCTTCGGAAGTATACAAGGAAGCGGTAATAAAAACTAAAGTAGGATTTTTTGGTTTAATTTCTCCTCTAATCCGAGAAATTTTCAATCTACTTAAAAGAATCACCTCAAGATTATTATTTTGCTCTAACCACTTCTTAAGTGTAGACCTTAAGCCAACTCTATCTTTATCAGAAGCAATTATTACTCTGATTTTTTCCATTTCTTCTCCTCCAATATTCTATTGATAAAATACAAAAAGTTGGAAGTTTATCCTTGCCTTTATGAAGCTGATTTTTTATTGAGTCCAACTAAGTTCAATTTTAGCAAAACAAAAATTCCTGTCAATTCTTAATATCCTCTTTCCCCTCTGTTTACTTTAACTCTACTTTTGCTCCGGCTGCTTCAAATTTCTTCTTTAATTCTTCAGCTTCTTCTTTTTTGACATTTTCTTTCACTACCTGAGGACCGGTAGCTACTGCATCTACCAAATCTTTGGCTTCTTTTAGTCCTTTCTGGGTAATATCCCTGACTGCTTTAATTACCTCAATCTTTTTTTCACCAACCTCTTTCAGTTCAATATTAAAAACACTCTTTTCTTCGACTCCTCCTCCTACTGGAACTCCTTCAGCTGAAGCTCCCGGAGTTGCAACTACCGGAGCTTGAGCTGAAACTCCAAATTTCTTCTCTAAAATCTTCACCAATTCTGCCAAGTCTAGAACAGACATTTTTTCAATTTCCTCAACCAGTTCTTTAAACTTCTTTGGAACCTTTACCGGTTTTTCTTCCTTTTGTTCTTTTTTCTCTTCTTTTTTTTCTGAAGCTTCAGTTAAAGAAGGTTTTTCCTTTTCTTTCTCTTCAGCTTTTGGCTCTTCTTCTTTTTTCTCTTCTTTAACTTTCTCTTTCTTCTCTTCTTTAGGCTCCCCCTTGGCTTCTTCTTCCTGTGTTTTCTTTGGCTCTTCTTTGGGAGGATTTGTAGTGGGAGCAGTAGACTCTTTCTTTTCTACCTTCTGTTCTTCTTCTGTTTTTTCTTCTTTTTGTTCTTCAGTCATATTTTTATTAGTAATTAGAAGTTTTACATTTTAGCTTTAGCTAAAATGTAGATTAGACCTTTAATGTTTCCTTGTAAAACATTGATAAAATTTGAAATCGGAGCTGAGACGCTCGAAACCAATCGTGCCAAAAGTTCTTCTTTCGTTGGCAATTGTGCAAGTTCAATAATCCTTTCTGGCTCAACAAATTTATTCTCAGAAAACCCGCCCAAAATCTTTAAATTCTTATTCTCCTGAGAAAACTGATAAGCTATTTTGGCTAAAGGTATCTCATTTTGAAATCCGAAAATCACGGCAATCTCTCCTTTTAATTTTTCTATATCAATTTTTAGCTTCTTTTCCTTAAAAACCAAAGCTAATAAGGTCTTTTTAGTTACTTTTAATTCGCTATTTACCTTCTTCAATCTTTTTCTTAGGTCAAAAAGGTCTTTTACCTTTAAACCCGAGAAATCAACAAAAATAATTGCTTTTTGCTTAGCGATTTTTTCTTTTAAATCTTCAAGGATTTTTTGTTTTTGAGTTTTAGTTAAGGCCATTTCTTTAATTAAAAATCTGCGTTTTACCGCAGACAGATTACATAGGTTGAACCTATGTATTTCATCCTCGGCAGGACTTACATAAATCGCCTGCTGTCTGCGGATATTTAAGTATATGTTAAAGAGGTTGGTAATTTTTACCGCGAAGGAAAATTATGCAGAAACCAATCTTATGGCGAATCACCAACCTCTTTGCCAGAGTCAGGCTCTAGCCTTATCCATCAACCACAGTATTCCTTCTCGACTGGTTTCTGTATCTATATTATATGATGCAAAAAAGTTTGTCAAGGAAATTTATTTTCCTAATACTATTGATTTACGAAATCAATAGATAGATAGTAAGAAAATACTCACTTTAATATGTCAATAATTGCCTCGGCGAATCTTTTGGCAGCAGCTGGGCCATTTCCAGTAATAATTTTCCCATCTACTACTACCTGTGTATCTTGATAAATTGCTCCGTAATTTTTCAAAATCCTAATGGGTTCTCTATCCATTGGGCCCGACCAGACCGTTGCCTTTTTCCCTTCCAAGGCCCTGGATTTAGCTAAAATAACCGGGCTAATACAAATTGCAGCTACTAATTTATTTTGGGATAGAGTTTGCTTTGCCACTCTGTAAGAATCTTCATTATCAAGGTATTTTAGACATCCTGAGCCTCCAATAAAAACTACGGCATCAAAATCAGCTATATTGATTTCGGAAGTCAATAAATCAACTTCTACTTCTCCCCCATCAGCTCCAATAGCTGTACCTTCTTGAGTGCTAACAGTTTTTATTTCAACTCCAGCTTTTTCTAAAATGTCCTTTGGTACAAAATATTCCTCGTCCCGGAAATCCCGAAAAGCAATTATCATTGCTATTTTTTTGTTTTTCAAATTATTCATATTATTCGCAGGTTATTTAAGATATTTTGCCTTGGCGATATTGTGTTCCTCTAAGGTCTTACTGAAAATCGTCTCTCCTTCAGGAATAGAAAGATAATACCAGTAATCGTTATCTTCAGGATTTACTGCAGCTCTTATACTTTCAACTCCCGGATTGCAAATCGGGCCCAAAGGCAACCCCAAATACTTATAAGTGTTGTAGGAAGAATCAATTTTAGTTTCCTCGATTGAAACTTTTATGGTTTTTTTCCCGGTGATGTAATTTATAGTTGCATCAACCTGTAAGGGAATATTATTTTTAAATCTCTTCCATAAAATTCCCGAAACTAATCTTTTGTCTTCTTTTGTTTTGACTTCTTTTTCAATTAAAGAAGCCATAATTACTATTTCCCGGACCGTTTTCCTCTGTTTTTCAATTTCTTCTCGTAAATCTTGTGTCAGTTTTTTCTCAAAATTATCTCGCATTTTTTTAACTACTTCTTCGCCTGTTACTTTCGGCGGAAATTGATAGGTATCGGGAAACAAAAATCCTTCCAGATCCCTGCCAGGCAACTTTAGTCCAAGTAGCTTTTCAATTTGTTTTACCGTAAATCCTTCAGGTATTGTCACTTTTATTTTTAAAGTTTCACCCAAGGTAATTTTTTTAACAATTTGAGGAATAGTCATTAAAGGGCTTAATTTATAGGTTCCTGCCTGAAGTTTTCTTTGTCCCCCTTTTATCAGTACATAAAAATCAAAGAAAAATCTATTTTTAATTAAATCTTCTTTTTCTAAATTTTCGGCAATCTGAAAAAGGCCGTCTCCTTTCTCAACTAAAAATAACTTTTCTTCAGTTAAAACTGGATTTTTCGGCAGGTAAACCCCTTGCCAAAAGAAAACTCCTATAACAAAAAATAAAATAATAAATAAAATAATTAAGATTAGTCCCTTTTTCATTTTATTTTTCAATAAGGGGAACAAAAACAAATCCCGGGTACTCAATTTCTCCAAATTTAGTGGCGCTTTTTTTTGTAAATCGCCAAATTGAGGAGCCGAGCGGAGTAACAATTCTTCCACCGATTTTTATCTGGCCTTTCCAGTCTTGAGGAATCTCAGCTTGGACACTGGCTGAGACTAAAATCCCATCAAAAGGAGCTTCTTTTTCGTATCCTTTTGAACCATCGGCACAGATAAATTGAACTTGTCTCTTCTTTATAAAATTATATTTTGAAACGTTTTTTTCACCGAACTCTTTTAATTCGGGAATTATCTCTATAGCTGTGATTTTCCCCGCCTCTCCGACGATCTCCCCCAAGAGAGCCGAGGTCCATCCAGAACCAGAACCAATATCTAAAATCTTATTGCCTGGCTGAGGTTGAAGTTTCTCTAACATAAAAGCTACTACCAAGGGTTGAGAAATAGTCTGGCCATAACCGATTGGCAGGGCTTCATTTAGTTCAGCTAAATTTTTAATATCCTCCGGCAAAAAATCCTTTCTTTTAATTTTTTTAAAAGCTTCAATAATTCTCGGAGTTTTTAACCAACCTTTTTCAATTAGATTATCAACGAGAGCCATATTTTTCTTCAATCTCTTTTAATTTTTTTCTAATTTTCAATCTCTGCCGAAAGGAAATCCTATCGATAAACAAAATGCCATCTAAATGATCAATTTCGTGTTGTAAAATCCGAGCTAAAAATCCTACTGCTTTTATTTTGTTTCCATTACCATCTAAGGCGGTAATTTCTACTCCTTTTGCTCTTTCTATTTTCAGCCAAAGATCGGGAAAACTCAAACAACCCTCTTCCATAATTTCTTTCTCTTTTGTTTTTTTGATAATTTCCGGATCAATAAAAGCCTTAGGCCCATAATCTGTCTGGGCAACGATAATTCTTTTTAAAACGCCAACTTGAGGAGCAGCTAAACCTACTCCTTTGTTTTCTTCCATTGTTTCTATCATATTATTAATTAGCTGTTTTATATCCGGAGCTATTTCTTTTACCTCTTGGCACTTTTTTCTCAAAATTGAATTAGGATATTTTTTTATATCAAGACCCATAATTTATTCATGTCTTCTTAAAGCATCTACCGGTTTGAGTTTTGCTGCATGACGAGCCGGCAGGAATCCCGCCAAGCAACCTATAAAAAGCGAAAAAACCAAAGCAAAAACAATCATCCAAGGAGAAACCGTGGCGGTGAAATAAAAAGAAGGATCAGTCTGGGCGTAATAATTAATAACTTTGGCCAAGACGCTACCCAATAACAGACCGCCGATGCCTCCTAGAATTCCGATAATACCCGCTTCTATCAGAAAAATTGAAAGAATGGCTGAGTTAGTAGCACCAATTGCTTTCATAATACCAATCTCTCTGGTTCTTTCCCTGACCGAAGTGAACATACTATTGGTAATACCAATACCGCCCACCAGGATGGCAATACTGGCAAAACCAATAATCACAATCTGGATAATGCCTAAAATATTACCGGCCAATTCTCCCATTTTTTCTGAAGTAATCACTGAAAAATCCGCCTCATCGGTGCCCAGCCGTCTCTTTCTGGTTTCTTTAAGGCTTTCTTCAATGGCTTCGGCTACCACGTTTTCGTCTGCTCCCTTTTCAATCTTAGCCATAGCGTATGAAGCAGTTCCCCGTTTTTCTCCGGTTAAATCCTGATATACGTCCATATTCATATAAACCATACTGTCGTCCTGCTGGCTTCCCAGGGAATTCAATATTCCCGTTGCTTCAAACTTCTTCCCCTTTATTGTTATTTTAGAGCCCGCTGTTATTTTTTCTGAAAAGATTTTATCGGCTACCTGCTGACCAATTAAAATCTGGTTTCCTTTGCTCGGCCACCTTCCCTTTCGCAAACTCCATCCCTGAAAGACACTAAAAATATCCAAAGCTTCTTTCCAAGGGCCAAGACCAGCTATGGCAACTTGCTTCGATTCACCCTCATACCTGGCAATAGTCCCTGTGTAAGAATATCCTATGACGATGTCCACGCCCTTTGCTTTTTGGATTGCCTCAATATCTTCTTTTTGCAATTTTGCTCCACCGAATATCATACTAGAAAACATGTCGGCACCCGGCATAACCATAATCATTTCTCCACCCATAGCCTGCAGTTGTTGATTAATGGTTGATTTTAATCCTTCGCTTAAAGAGAGTAAGGAAATTATTAAAAACACACCAATAACAATACCTAAGATAGTAAGAAAACTTCTCAATGTTCTTGTTTTAATATTCTTTATGGCTATATTAAAATATTCTTTTAAGTCTTCCATAAATATTCTTGAGCGGTTGAATGGTTTTCAACTATTTGGCCATCTTTTATGCTGATAATTTCTTCAGCGTAGTTGGCGATTTTCGGATCATGGGTAACCACCACCATAGTTCTACCCTGCTTTTTATGAAAATCAGTCAAAGTTTCCATTATCATTTTGCCGGTAACCGAATCCAGGTTACCGGTCGGCTCGTCGGCAATTACTACTTCCGGGTCATTAGCAAAAGCTCTAGCCAAAGCCACCCTTTGTCTTTCTCCTCCGGAAAGCTCTGAGGGCTGATGAAAAATTCTTTCTTTCAATCCAACTTTTTCCAAAATACTTTGGGCTTTTTCTTTTCTCTCGGCCAAAGGCACTTTTTGAAACACCATAGGCAATATGACATTTTCTAAGGCACTCAAGTTGGGCAACAAATTAAACTCCTGGAAAACAAACCCCAATATCTTTCCTCTAAATTGAGCCAACTGACTTTCTGACATTTCTGAAATGTTTTTTCCTTTTAAATAAACTTTTCCTCTGGTCGGAAAATCTAAACAGCCGATCATATTCAAAAGAGTGGATTTCCCAGAACCTGAAGGACCCATAATAGTTACAAAAGCACCTGGAGAAATCTCCAGGCTTAATCCTCTTAAAGCATAAACTTGAGTTTTTCCCAGCTGATAAGTCCTCCAGACATTTTCCAATTTTATTATAGCTTCTGATGACATAGATTTTAATCAATAACCACCTCTTCCCCCTCGACCAAGCCAGCAATAACCTCAACCATATCGTCACTGCCCATTAAGCCTATTTCTGTTTCCCGGTTTTCAACCTGATTGTCTCGAAAAACCTGAACAATATTTTTGCCATCTTTTTCTTGAATCGCCTTTTTGGGGATAACTAAGACATTTTCTTTTGAAGCAGTTTTAATTACTAAATCTGCGGTCATTCCAGGTTTAACTCCTTCGGGAAATTTCTCAAAAGCAATGGTCACTTGGTAATAAACTACCCCTTCAATTAGTTTTTCAGCTGGCTCAATTGAGGTTACTTTTCCTTCAAAAGATTGTTCAGGAAAAGCAACTAAGGAAATATCTGCTTGATTACCGATATTAATTTTAACCACATCTTCTTCATAGATATCTGCCTCTATACTAAATAGAACAACGGGCAAAAGAGAAATTATACTATCTCCCAACATAGATTGCTCCCCCACTTTTTTGTTTATTTTTGTTATCTGTCCTTGAGCGGGGCTTTTTAAGTAGGTATCTTTAATTTGGTTTTCTAAAAGTTGAATTTGGGCCTCGGCCTGTTTTATCTGTGCTTGGTATAAACCGGTAGTTTCTACATCTGATTGTAATTGAGCCTCGAGCGTGGAAACCTCAGCTTCAGCAACATCGATATTTGTCCTATTATTAATTTTAATAGTCGAAATATTTTGCTGAGAATTAATGATGTCATCGAGAACATTGTTAATATTTAATTTTTGGGTATCTAAATAGGATTTATCAGTACTTGAAATAATTTCACGATAAACTGCATTCTCAGTTATGTCACGAATTCTTTTTAAGGCATCACTTACTTTTTCTAATTCTGCCTTAGTTTCGGAAAGCGCAGAGTCTATATTTCCGTATTGAGGATTAGTTTTTACATCGCTTACTAAACTTTTGATTTTTTTAAGGGAACTTTTTATTGTGTATTTTTCTTCGATAACCTTTAATCCATACCCAATACGTATATAAAAGTATGTTTTCTGAATGTTGTTTACTACATTAAAAGTATTATAGATTTTTAGATAAGCATCATCCAAAACGATGAGGGCGTCTTCATAAGCATTATTTAAATCCTCCTCCGCTTTATCCTTTATGTTATTCAAATCCTGTTTGGCATTTTCAAGGGAAACTTGAGTATCCGCTTTTTTTGCTTTAACTACTTCAAGTGCGGCTTGAGCTTCAGTAAGTTGAATAAAAAGCTGGTTGGTATCGAGTTTAGCTAAATCCTGCCCAGTTGTAACATTATCCCCTACTTCAACATATATTTTTTCAATTTCCCCCGAACTTTTAAAACTAAGGTTTATTTCCTCTCCTTTCTTAACTTGACCCGTTTCCGAAACTTCTTGTGAAATATTTCCTCGAACCACCTCAGTCAAAGTAAAACTCGGTTCTTCTTTTTTAAAAAAACCTTGCCAAACCCCAAAACCGACGATTAAGACCGCAACAATAATTATAACGATGGCTTTTCGATTAAAATTTATCATTTTGCGGGGACGCCAGGATTCGAACCTGGAACAAGAATTTTGGAGATTCTCATGATAGCCATTTCACCACGTCCCCTTTTTATTTTTTCCTTTCCTTTATCCCTCTTTATATATTACATCTTGCGCAAAAAGCGTAATAAAAGAAATACTTATCAAGGTCTTTGAGCGAACTTTTGTATTCTTTTCCGCCCGTAATGGCATCACAAAATAATTCTCTGGCGCGAGCGATTTCCTTTAAGCGTTTCTTCCAGCGCGGGTCTTTCAATGTTAAGTCAAAAAGCTCAAGAGCTCGGTTTGCTGCGTTCTCAAAATTGCTTTGGTCTTTATTTTTCCAGCGAAGCGCCCGATTAATTTCGCTGCCAATATTTCCAAGCTGTTCACAAAGCGAAAGATGGAACCACCTTCCTTCGGCTAATTTTTTATGAATTATTTCCATCATTTTCACTCCACAATTAATCTATTTACAATTATCTTAATTTTTTCTCTTACTTCCGGATTTTCCACCTCTCGCGAACCATTATTATAGGAGGGCTTAATATTAATTATAGAATCGAATTCTATCAATTCTTCACCGCTTTTTTCCGGGTAAAGGTTAATACCCCAGGTATATTCTCGCTTTGAATCTTCTTGTTCCATCAATATTACTTCTTCATCAGCGTGCATTTCGCCGCCCACGGCCATTATCTCCTGTTCAACATCAACCACCGCCTTTAGCAAATCGCCAAATTGCCCTTTTGTCATATCAATAAGTTCTTTTTTATTTATTGAATCTTTAACAATTTTTATCTCCATATTACTTTTTAGCTTCTTTATGTACCGTATGTTTCCTACACCACTTACAAAATTTCTTCAATTCTAATTTATTCTCCATTGTTTTGGGTTTTTTGGTAAAATAATTAATCCTTTTGCACTCTGAGCACTGAAGTTTAATAAGTGGTTTTTTTGCTGCCATAGTTTTAAGCCTGGAGGCGGAATTGAACCGCCGACCTCGTAATTACCAATTACGTGCTCTAACCAACTGAGCTATCCAGGCATAATTTTGCCTTTTGAATTTAGGTCGCCGAAGGCGACCGCTATTGTGGGTGCGGTCGGAGTCGAACCGACGGGACCCTTACGGACAATTGTTTTACAGACAATCCCCACCCCCTATGGGACTACGCACCCTTTAAGTTATTTTACCAGAAAATGTTATTTTTTCAACCTTCGGTTGACCGGCAGAAGGCCGGCAATGATTTTTCTATGTTTTCTTCGCCACTCTTCAATTTTTTTGTGATAGCCGGATAACAAAACCTTAGGAACTTTCCAATAAACTCCCTTCTTGGGCGAAAAAATCTCCGGTCTAGTATATTGAAGATATTCAATAAATCCCTTTTCCCTGGTAATTCTTTCTTTTAATAATTCTGGTTTTCCTAAAACTCCAGGAATTAATCGAGTTGCTGCCTCAATAACCACCATTGCCGGTAATTCTCCCCCCATTAAATCGTAATCGCCAATTGATAATTCTAAATCGGCAATATATTTTGCCACCCTCTCATCCACTCCTTCATATCTGCCGCAAATCATAATTATTTGATTAAGTTTAGAAAACTGATAAGCCATTTTCTGATTAAATTTTTTTCCTCTTGGAGTAAATAAAATTATTTTTGATTTTCCTCGCCTCGCCGAAGCTTTAGCAAGGACAGGCTTATTTATCTCTTTTACAGCTTTATAAATCGGTTCAACTTTTAAAACCATTCCTAAGCCGCCACCAAAAGGCCTATCATCCACCGTCTTGTGGACACCGGATGTCCATTTTCTCAAATCGTGGATATTAATTCTAATTAATTTCTTTTTTTGAGCCCGGGCAATCAAACTTTCTTTCAAATAGGAATTAAAAATCTCAGGAAAAATTGTAATAATATCAAACTTAATCATAAAATTAAACGAAAACCGCACTATCAATAATGATAGCACGGCTTTCAGATTTTTGTAAACTTAACGGAATTATGAGCTTACAATTTCAATTCTTCGAGCCCTTCTCCTTCGGTAGGAGCTCTTTTCCCTCGAGTAACAGGAGATCTACCACCAGCCGGTTCTTCAATCTTTAGGTTCACTCTGGCGTGATTTTTTAGACCAATAATCCGAACCAAAGACCTTATTGCTCTGGCAGTTGACCCGGCTCTTCCAATGATCTGACCCATGTCTTCGGGATTTACTTTCAAGGAAAGTAAAACCCCCATCTCATCAACTTTTCTATCAATCTTAACATCCTCTGGATGATCAACTAAACCTTTAATAATATACTCAAGGAATTCCTGATCAGAAGTTGCTTTTGGCATATTCTTAAACTCCCCAAAATCGCTATTCGTAATTTGGAGACTGTATTCAATCACTTAGTTCATTCAAGTAGCCCGACCTTTGCTCCTCACCTTACTCTCAATCTTTAAAGGAGAATCGGCGAGACTGAAAAAGCTACTATTCTAATATTGTATTGTTTTAAAAAAATTTGTCAAGAGGGAGAGCTATTTTATTTTGTTTTAGGAAGTTCTTCCTTCTTTTCCTTTTTTGGTTTTTCTTCCTTCTTTTCTTTTTTTGGAGCCTCTTCCTTAGGTTTTTCTTCTTTTTTGGGCTCTTCTTTTACTTTTTCTTTCTTCTCTTCTTTTTTAGGTTTTTTTTCTTCCTTGGGTTTCTCAACTGGTTTTTCTGTCGCTTTCTCGGCTGGTTTCTCGGCTGGTTTCTCGGCTGGTTTCTCCTTTGCCGTTTTTTCAGGAATTGCCTCTTTTTCCTTTTTCGCTTTTTTGTGAACCGGAATCTTCTTACCTTCAATAATCTTTTCAGAAACAAATAAATTAAAAATTGTTGGAGAAGGTTTGGCTCCAACTGAAAGCCAATATTTAATTCTTTCTGCTTTCAAAACTTTTTCTTTAGTTAGGGGATTATAAAATCCGACCTCTTCCACAAAACGGCCGCCCCGGGGAGGCCTTCTTTTGTCAGTGAGCACAATCTTAAAAGAAGGTTGATTTTTTTTACCGACACGAAATAAACGAATAACTAACATATAATTTACCAGTGTTTAATTTCTAAAGCATTTTTGGCTGCCTTTTCTTCTCCTTCCTGTTTTGAAGAACCTTCGCCTTCAGCCACCAATGTTTTATCAAGAAAAATTCCAACAATAAAGTGCTTGGCATGATCTGGTCCCCACTCTTTTAAAACTTTATAAGTCGGAGTAGTCTCCACCCTCTCCTGGGCTTCTTCCTGAAATTGAGATTTGGCATCCTTAAAAAGCCGAGCCTCAACAATGTGGGGCAGCTCTTTTATCAAATATTTTTTTATAAAATTCTGGCAGACCTTGTACCCTGAATCAAGATAAATTGCTCCAATAACTGCTTCAAAAGTATTGGCTAAAATATATTGGCGAGCTTTGCCAATTTCTTTCAATTCCCCCCGGGAAAGCAAAAGAAAATCATTAAAATCAAGATTCTTGGCAGTTCTGGATAACATTTTAGCATTTACTAGAGCCGCCCGCCAATTGGTCAAATCCCCTTCTGATTTTTTAGGATAATTTTTAAAAATATATTCAGTGATAATTAATTCCAAAACCGCGTCACCCAAAAATTCTAATCTTTCATTATTTGATAAATAAAAATCCGGGTTTTCGTTTAAATAAGAGCGGTGGCAAAAAGCCTGAATGAGTAAATCTTTGTTTTTAAATTTTAGATTTAATTTTTTCTCAAATATAGAAAAGTCTTTCATCTAATTGTTTTATTTTTCTACTTCCTTATACACTGTTCCCAATACACCATTAATGAACTTACCGGAACTCTCTCCGCCGAAAGTTTTGGCTAATTCAATGGCTTCGTTTATGGCTACTTTCTGAGGAACCTCCTCTTTGTTTTCATATAATAGCTCATAAAGCCCAATTCTTAAAACATTGCGGTCAACAATGGTTATTTGCTCTATTGGCCATTCTGGAGCTGCCTTTTCAATAATTTTATCAAGCTGAGAAAGATGTTCCACAACGCCGGTAATCAGTTGCCAGATAAAAGTTTCATCATCTAACCCTGGCCCAAATTCTTTGATGTTTTTCTCAACAATTTTCTTTAATGCTTCCGGTTTCTTGCCAGAAAAATCCCACTCATACAAACTCTGCATTACTATTGATCTTGATAAGTGTCGACTAGACATTTTTGTTATTTTCTTGATAGTTCTTCCATGCTTAAAGGTTTTACTTTCTTTTCTTCCTTCTCTTTTGCTTTTATTTCTTTTTTTCGTTCTTTTTTCTCTTTCTTGGTTAATTTTTCCAAAACATTAATTATCTCCCGGCCTTTGTAATACCCGCAACTCCAACAGATAGTATGAGGCAAAATCAATTTTCCACATTTTAAACACTTTGTCAAAACCGGCATTTTAGTATAAATATGCATTCTCCTCTTATTTCTTCGTGATTTTGTATGACGTTGTTTTGGTACTGCCATAAATAAAAAATTGTTGCATTGTTATATTGTTACATTGTTACATTATTTCTTTAAAAAATCAAGTTCGATTTAACATTTTTTTAACTGGTTTAAATGTTTTCCGGTGGATTTTGCAGGGGCCGTGTTTTCTAAGCATTTTGCGATGTTGTTTGGTTGGATATCCTTTATGTTTATCAAAGCGGTATTGTGAGTACTTTTTATGATATCTCCGCATTATTCTATCACGATAAACCTTAGCCAAAATTGAGGCACAAGCGCAGGAAAAAACTTTCTCATCGGCTTTAACAATTGACTTTTGGGGAATCGGAGAATCTATTTCAAAATTTCCATCTAGAATTAAAAAACTGACTCTTCTATATTTTTTCTTCAAGTTTTTTATAGCTCTTTTCATTGCCAATTTTGTTGCCTCTAAAATATTAATTTTATCAATCACTTTTTCTGAAACCCTGCCTATCCCCCATTTTACCTGAGGATGATTTGTTAAAATCTTATAAAATTCTTCTCTCTTTTTTGGCGTCAGTTTTTTAGAATCTTTTAGATGTTCTAGGCCCAAAACTTGAAACTTAAAACTTGAATTTATTATTACTGCCGCCACCACCACCGGTCCACAAAGAGCACCCCTTCCTGCTTCATCCAATCCAACGACATATTTGTATCCCTTTTTCCATAATCTTTTTTCCTCTTGAAAGGTCGGGTATTTCATATTATACTAATATAACATGAAATTCATCCATCTTCATGTCCATTCACACTACTCTTTATTAGATGGCCTTCCCAAGATTGATGAACTTTTGGATTATGCTGGAGAACTTGGGATGGATTCTTTAGCTTTGACTGACCACGGTTCTTTGTATGGAGCGGTTGAGTTCTATAAAAAAGCAATCGAGCGAGGAATAAAGCCAATAATTGGCGCTGAAATATATGTATCTTTAAAGAAAATGGACCAGCGCCGTCCAAATATTGATGACAAAAGATATCATTTAGTTTTACTGGTAAAAAACAAAGAGGGTTATAAAAATTTAGTTAAACTTATTACCAAAGCCCATCTGGAGGGCTTTTATTATAAACCAAGGGTTGATGAAGAGCTTTTATCAAAACATGCTTCGGGTCTCATCTGTCTATCTTCCTGTCTCATGGGAAAAATACCTCAGTTAATTCTGGCAAAAAAAATAAATGAGGCAGAACAGCTTTCTCTAAAATATCAGGAGATTTTTGGCAAAGATAATTTTTATTTAGAAATTCAGCGCCATCCAAATATTAAAGAACAAAAAATAGTCAATCAGCAACTGGTCTCCATTTCTAAAAAATATGGAATTCCTTTGGTTGCTACCAACGATGTCCATTATTTGAAAAAAGAAGATGCTGATGCTCAAGATATTTTAATGCTAATTAACACTGGCTCTGACCCAAACGATCCTGAAAGATTAACGATGAAACAGGATGATTTTTCACTGAGGAGTCCCGAGCAGATGATAAAGGATTTTAAATATCTACCCGAGGCAATTGAAAATACTCAAAAAATTGCAGATATCTGTAATTTTCAATTTGAGTTAGGAAAAATCAAATTACCTAAATTTGAAGTTCCCAAGGGAAAATCGGCCGATGAATATTTAGAAGAACTTTGTTCTGAGGGAGTAAAAAGGAAATATGGCAGTCATCCAAAAAAAGAAATTTTAGACCGGCTCAATTATGAATTAGGAGTTATCGGAGAAACTAACTTTTCTTCCTATTTTTTAATTGTCCAGGATTTTGTCAATTGGGCAAAACAAAATAGGATTATCTGCGGCCCGGGCCGGGGCTCAGTCGGAGGGTCTTTGGTTGCCTATCTCTTGAACATTACTAATGTTGATCCATTAAAATATAATCTTTTGTTTGAGCGTTTCCTTAATCTTGGTCGGGCGAAAATATCACTTCCTGATATTGATCTTGATTTTACCGACCGAAGAAGAGACGAAGTAATAAACTACGTTGCTCAAAAATATGGTCGGAATAAGGTAGCTCAAATTATTACTTTTGGAACAATGGCAGCCAGAGCGGTAGTCAGAGATGTTGGCCGGGCTTTGAGTTATCCTTATAACTACTGCGATAAAATTGCCAAAATGATTCCTTTTGGCTCAACTTTAGACCAAACTTTAGCTACTGTTGACGAATTTCGCCAGACCTATTTAAATGATCCTAAAGCCCAAAAATTGATTGATTTTGCGAAAAAATTGGAGGGTTGTGCCCGCCATGCCTCAACTCATGCCTGTGGAGTCGTAATCTCTTCTGAACCATTAGATGAACTCGTACCCTTGCAACATCCCACCCAGAACGACAAAAATATTATTACCCAGTACGAAATGCATTCAATTGAAGACCTTGGATTATTAAAAATGGATTTGTTGGGATTGAAAAACCTAACCATCATTGAAGATACTTTGTCCCGAATCTATGTGGTCCAAAATAAAAAAATAGATATTGAAAATATTCCTTTAGATGATAAAAAAACTTTTAAATTATTGCAGGCTGGTAATTGTGTAGGTCTCTTTCAATTGGAGTCAGAAGGGATGCGAAGATATCTCAAACAATTAAAACCAACCCAACTGGAAGATATTATAGCTATGGTATCTCTTTATCGGCCGGGTCCAATGGCTCTTATCCCTGATTACATTGCCAGAAAGCATAAAAAAAAGAAAGTTGAATATTTGCATCCCAAACTAAAACCAATTTTAGAATCAACTTACGGAATTCCCGTTTATCAAGAAGAAATTATGAAAATTGCGAAAGATCTCGCCGGATTTACATTGGTTGAAGCTGACGTCTTGAGAAAGGCCATCGGTAAGAAAATTAGAAGTTTACTTATGAATCAAAAAGAGAAATTTATTACTGGATGCAAAAAAAATAAAATCTCAGAAGATATTGCCCAAAAAATTTGGCACTGGTTTGAACCTTTTGCCAGATATTCATTTAACAAAAGTCATGGCACCTGCTATGCTCTTATTGCCTATCAAACCGCCTACTTAAAATCACATTTTCCAGTCGAATTTATGGCCTCTCTCTTAACTTCCGAGAAAGCCGATGTCGAAAGGATTGGTTTTTTAATTTCAGAATGTAAAAAGATGGGGATTGAGGTATTATCCCCGGATATAAATGAGAGCTTGGAAAACTTCACCGTCGTACTAAAGCAAAACAAAATTCGCTTTGGGTTAACAGCAATAAAAAATGTTGGTTCTAATGTAGTCAAGGCCATTGTTCAAGAGAGAAAAGAAAAAGGACCCTATCAATCAGTTGCTGATTTTATTAGCCGAGTTAATTCTAAAGATTTAAATAAAAAATCTTTAGAGAGTTTAATTAAGGCCGGAGTTTTTGATAAATTAGCCGAAAGAAATCAACTTTTATTTAATTTAGAAAGATTACTGGAATCTGCTAGAGAAACACAAAGAGTCAAAGCTAATGGCCAAAGAGGTCTTTTTGATGGAATAAGTCAAAATACAAACTTCCGATTTAATCCGGTAAAGGAAGCTGGCAAAGCTGAAAAATTAGCCTGGGAAAAAGAATTATTGGGTCTTTTTGTCAGTTCTCATCCTTTAGAAAATTTCAAAAAAGTCTTAGAAAAGAAAGCCCAATCTATTCTCAAAATAAAAACTATTTTGGCAAATCGTCCAGTTAAAGTTGGCGGTTTCATTTCTTCAATTAAAAGAATTATTACTAAAACAGGTAAACCAATGCTTTTTATGAAATTAGAAGACCTTGATGATAAAATCGAAGTAATTGTCTTTCCCGGAATAATTGAAAAAAATCCCGCAGCTTTTCAGGAAAATAAAATCGTCTTGGTCTCAGGTCGGGTTAATAGCCGAGATGGCATCCCAAAATTAATTTGCGATGACATCGAAGAAATCGTAGAAAAATGAAAATAGAAACTATTCGCCATTCCTTAGCTCATATTTTAGCTGCCGCGGTTCAGGAGTTGTATCCTAAAACCAAATTTGGTATTGGGCCTGCTATTGAAAACGGTTTTTACTATGATTTTGATTTGCCAAAAAGTTTAACGCTTGAAGATTTGCCAAAAATTGAAAATAAAATGAGAGAAATTATTAAACAGAATATTGTCTTTAAAAAGAAAATTATTACTAAATCAGAAGCTAAAAAGATATTCAAGAATCAACCCTACAAATTAGAACTAATAAAGAAATTTAAGGGAAAAAATGTAACGATTTATGAAAGTGGAAAATTTACAGATTTATGTAAAGGTCCTCATATAAAATCAACAAAAGAAATTAACCCGGAGGCTTTCAAATTAACTAAAATAGCAGGTGCCTATTGGCGAGGCTCAGAAAAGAACCCGATGCTTACCCGAATTTACGGAATAGCTTTCAAAACTAAAAAAGAACTCAATGAATTTTTAGAAAGACAGGAAACAGCTGAAAAAAGGGACCATCGAATTTTAGGCCAGAAATTAGAATTATTTTCTTTTGATGAAGAAGTTGGGGCTGGCCTTCCTTTATGGCATCCAAAAGGGGCAATTTTGCGAAAGATAATTGAAGATTATTTATATCAAGAACTAACTTCTCAGGGATATCAATGGGTAGTCAGTCCTCATATTGGAAAATTAGACTTATGGCAGACTTCTGGTCATTGGAATTTATACCGAGAAAGTATGTATTCCCCTATTAAAATTGACCAGGACGAGTATTTGTTAAAACCAATGAACTGCCCTTTTCACGTAAAAATATATAAATCTGAAATTCGGAGCTATAAAAATTTACCAATTAAATATGCTGAATTGGGGACGGTTTATCGTTACGAAAAATCAGGAGTTTTACATGGCTTAACAAGAGTAAGAGGTTTTACCCAAGATGATAATCATATTTGGTGCACACCAGATCAGTTATCTGAACAAACTACAAAACTCTTAAAATATGGTTTAAAAATCCTCAAAACTTTTGGTTTTAAGAAGTTTGATATTTATCTTTCTACCCGACCAGAAAAATACGCTGGGACATTAAAGAGTTGGGGGGAAGCTACAAATGCTTTAAAATATGTTTTAAAAAATTTGAAGTTAAAATACCAAATTGACCCGGGTGGGGGCGTATTTTATGGTCCGAAAATTGATATTAAAATTAAAGACTCTCTGGGCAGACCTTGGCAGTGTACAACAATTCAAATTGATTTTAACTTACCTGAACGCTTTGATATGACTTACATTGACCAGAAAGGGAAAAAACAGCGTCCAATAATGATTCACAGAGCTATTTTGGGTTCAATTGAAAGATTTATTGGTGTTTTATTAGAGCATTATTCCGACGCCCTGCCTTTGTGGCTAGCCCCTGTCCAAATCTGGATAATTCCAGTTGGCTCTCGCCATAAAAAATACGCCCGAGATGTTGGACATCGGATGTCTAACATCGGCTATCGAGTGAAGGTCAAGGATGAAAATGAAACCGTTTCCAAAAAAATTCGTAATGGTGAAATTCAAAAAATTCCTTATTTATTAGTGGTTGGAGATAAAGAAACGAAAGAGAAGTCTGTCAGAGTCAGGGAAAGAAAAAAAGGTGATGTCGGAATGATAAAGTTGAATAAATTCATTAAAAAAGTTGAAAAAGAGATAGAGTTTAATAAATAATAACTATGTCACAATTATCTCAACCTACTCAAAAATTAATTTCCCATTATCAAGGATGGTATCAGTCGCTCCAACCAAAAGAAGGGGTGTCAACTATTCACGTAGATGAAGTTGCCTCAAGGGTAGCTGCTTTTTATGAAAAAATAAGAACAATCGTTGACTGGAAGGAAGAACATTTGATGCGAAGAGCCGCCATCATCAGAAAGTTAAAAAGAAGATTTTTAGATTGGGAAGTAAATAATCTTTCTAAAAGTAAAGAAATTGCAGAGCCCTTAGTTTTGGAATTAATCAGGGGAGGACATTTTCCAAATGATAAAATTGAGGAATCAAAAATAGCCGATGTCCAAAGAGTAATTAATAAATATGTTTTTATTCTCAAAAACAGCCCGCCGGCAAGATCAGGACGTGAGAAACTACAATTTTATAACTGGATTTTAGAAATTGCTGCCTGCGAAGTAGAAGATGCTCTCGCTCCCTTTATCAAGGAAAAAGCCTTAATGGATTATATGTTTGAATTGATGAAAGAGCGAATTACTTTAAACGAAGGAGTCTTTGTTTTTAAAAAAATAAAAGAGGAGGAAAAAAATATTCAAATTTATATTGCAGTTCAACAAGCTCTTTTCAAACTAGACCGTCCGATTATAAGTTACAATCTTTTGAAATATAAATTCTCACAGTGGAATAACAAAACCGGAGAATGGCTTTCTGAAATAGCTAAAAATATATATACAATATGGAACGATACTGAAAAAGATTTATCTCATCCTCTTGGCAAAAAATTTTATACTATTTGCGAAAAATACGACACTCCGTACTTACTTTTGGGCGATGTGTTATCTGAAGAAAACCCTGCAGAAATTTTAAAAAAAATCTCTGAACCGGAAATTTTTGAGGGCCTTATCAAAAAAGCTTATAAAAAGAGATTTTCTACTCTAAAAACACGCCTTTTTCGGGCGGCTATTTATTCTACTCTTTCTATCCTGTTGGCTAATAGTCTTTCTTTATTTATCCTAGAAATACCTCTAGCTAGACTGATTACCGGCCGTTTTATGCCCATTACGATATTAGTAGATATTCTTGGCCCTACTTTTTTAATGTTTCTTTTAGTAGCCACGATTAATCCTCCCTCAAAAAATAATTTAAATTTAGTAATCATGGAAACAATGAAAATTGTTTATGGCAAAATTGATACTTACGAAATAAAAATTCCTAAAAAAAGAGGAGTTATAATAAGATCTATTGTTAGCCTCATCTATCTTTTGGGCGCTTGTATTTCACTAGGGGTAATAGTTGGAATTTTTAAAGTTGCAAAATTTCCCCCGACTTCTGTTATCATTAATATTATATTTGTAGCGCTGATTAGTTTTGCAGGATTAGCAATTAGAAAAAGAGGTGAGGAACTTACGATAGAAGAGAAGAAAGGTGGATTTTTAGGGTTTGTGTTTGATATTTTATCTTTGCCTATGGCTTCTTTAGGACGGTGGTTATCTAACAAGTGGAAAAAATATAATGCCTTTGCCGCTTTCTTCAATGCCTTAATTGATATGCCCTTTTTAGTCTTTGTGGAATTTTTAGAACAATGGAGATATTTTTTGAAAGAAAAGAAAGAAGAAATTCACTAATTATATTACTGTGAATAGTAGGCAAATTCGCAAACAGTTATAAATACAATCGAAGCAAAATGTATCAGTATACAAGAAAGGAAAATGTGTTTTAGAATAACCTTAAAAGATAAGATTTTAAGAAAAACGGCCTTGAAAAGGCCGTTTTTCTATTGTAAAATACTGAATATGCCAAGATATTATATCATTACTTTCGGATGCCAAATGAATAAATCAGATTCGGAAAGAATTGCCACAGTTTTAGAGAATACAGGATACAAATCAGCTTCTGATATTTCTGAAGCTGATTTAATTGTGGTTAATATGTGTTCAGTCAGGCAATCGGCGGTAGACAGAGTTTATGGTCTTTTGCCAAAATTCAAAAAACTAAAAGAAAAAAATTCAAGACTTAAAACTATTCTGACGGGCTGTATTTTAAAAAAAGATAGAAAGGAATTTAGAAAAATTTTTGACTCAATTTGGTCCTTTAGAAATTATTTTGATATTCCCCCAAAATGCAAAAGTAAATCTTTAGCTTTTGTGCCAATTTCTAATGGCTGTAATAATTTCTGTTCTTATTGCGTTGTTCCTTACACGCGTGGTCCTTTGGTTTGTCGTAATCATCAAGAAGTTTTAAAGGAAGTTAAAGATTTGGCAAAGAAAGGATTTAAAGAAATTTGGCTTTTGGGCCAAAATGTAAATGACTACCACTCCCCTTCAGATTCCTTAATTAATTTTGCAAAACTTTTGAAAATGGTAAATGATATTCCTGGAGATTTTAAAATTCTTTTTACCTCTCCTCATCCCAGTAATTTTTCAGATGAATTAATTCAGGTCCTATCTAGTTGCGAAAAATTCGGAAAATATTTTAATTTACCTGTCCAATCTGGCAACGACAAAATTTTAAAGAAAATGAACCGAAATTATACCCTAAAAGAATATAAAAATTTGGTAAGAAAAATTAGAAAAAAAATACCGGAAATTAAATTATCAACCGATGTCATCGTTGGTTTTCCTGGAGAAACGAAAAAACAATTTCAAAATACAGTTAAATTATTCAAAGAAATTAAATTTGACTGGGCCTATATTGCTAAATATTCTCCTCGGGAAGGAACAGCTGCTTCTCAATTAGAAGATAATGTTCCTTTACTAGAAAAAAAGAGGAGAGAAAAAATTTTAAGAGAAATCATTGAAAAAAAGGAACCAGTCGCTTTCCTCCCTATAAGTGCTTCGCAATTAAGGGATAAAAAATTAATTGTTATTTTAGGACCAACAGCTTCGGGTAAATCAGAGCTGGCAATAAAACTTGCTAAAAAATTCAGCGGCGAGATTATTTCGGCTGACTCCCGTCAGATTTATAAAGGAATGAATATTGGGACCGGAAAGGTAACTAAAAAAGAGATGCTGAGTATCACCCATCATCTCCTGGATGTAGTCAGTCCAAAGAGAAGATTTACCGTGACTCAATATCGGAAATTGACACTTGAGGCAATAAGTAAAATTTTTAAAAAGGAGAAGGTGCCTTTTTTATGCGGTGGAACAGGATTTTATATTCAAGCTGTGCTCGATGGCATTTTAATTCCGGAAGTTCCTCCTGATTGGAAATTAAGGAAAAATTTGGCAAAAAAATCAGCAAAAGAACTTTTCGTCCAATTAAAAAAACTTGATCCCAAAAGAGCAAGGACAATTGAGAAGAAAAATCCCAGAAGATTAATTCGGGCAATTGAAATTATATTGAAAACAAAAAGACCAGTACCTATTTTAAAGAAAAAATCACTTCCCTACCCTGTTTTAATGATTGGAATAAAAAAGGATAAAGAAGAACTTAAAAAATTAATAGAAAAAAGATTTTTTAAATGGTTAAAACAGGGATTTTTAAAAGAAATTCTAAAATTGAGGAAACTTGGCATTTCTTGGCAGAGAATTGAAGAATTTGGAATACATTATCGAATAGCAGCCCAATATTTGCAAAATAAAATTACTGACAAAGAAATGATTGAAAATTCCTTAATAGAACTTCAAAATTATGCCAAGCGCCAAATGACCTGGTTCAAACGGAATAAAAAGATTCATTGGGTAAAAAATTATAAAGAGGCAGAAAAATTAGTTGAAAAATTCCTAAAATAAATCGGGGGAAGCTCTAAATAAAGAAGCGATAAAAATAGCTTCTCCCCGATTTGGTTGGGAAGGATTATCAATAATCCTTTCCAACCTTGCCCCCCAATCTTACCTCATAGAAGCAAAATTGAGGGGTTTATCAATCTTCTGTAATTATACTAAATAGCAACAATTTTCTTCTTTTTTTCATTCTCTTACATCTTTATAATCTCAAGATATTCCCCTTTTCCAACTAATGTAACAACAGTTCCAGACCATCCTTTTCTTAATTGGAGGGGAATTAAGATTCTTCCCTGTCTGTCTGGTATTTTTCGATAAATCTCAGGAAATGGCAATTTTCCTTTCTTGCGGTAAATTCGGATATTGCCACTATTATCCGTAATAATACACTCCTTCAAATCTTTTTTAAAAACAGAAGGGATAAAAAATCGCCCTCTCTCGTCTATGGCAGAGTTCCACTTACCATAAAAGTAAAACATTTGTTACCACCTTTCTATGTTGATATGCAATATTGATATGCTATCTTAATGTACAGTATTTAAAATAATTATACTCCTTTATTTTATCTTTGTCAACCCCGTAGAGAAATTTCGAACAATAATATTGAGTTAGACGAAGTCTATTCGAAATTCTTCTACGGGGTCAAGTGTTTATTCAAAATGTTTCTAGCTATTTGGGGATTGGCTTTTCCTTTTGTCTGAGTCATTATTTGACCGATTAAAAATTGGACAGCTGTTTTTTTTCCTTTTTTAAAATCTTGAACTGCCTTGGGATTTTTAGAAATGACTTCTTTGATAATTTTTCCGATCTCAACTTCATCAGTTATTTGCGATAATCCTTTTTCTTCAATAATATGAGAAGGGTCAGCACCGGTAGAAAACATTTCAGCAAGAACTTGTTTGGCAATTTTACTTGAAATTGCACCGCTATAAATTAGGGTAATAAATTCTGCAAAATTTTCCGGAGTTATTAAAAAATCCTCGCCAGTTATTAAAGCTCCTTTTAATAAACCCTGTAAATCAGTAATCAAATAATTTGTGGCCAATTTTATTAATCCTGGAAGTTTTTCCCGAGAAAGCCTTGGGCTAAATTCACTAACCACTTTTTCAAAATACTCTCCAAAATCTTTATTTTGAACAAAAATTTCAGTATTTTTTTTATCCAATTCATATTCTCTTTTAAATCTCTCTCTTTTTTGTTGAGGAAGCTCTGGAATTTCGGCTTTAATTTCATTGATAAACTCTTCTTTAATATGTAAGGGAGGTAAATCCGGCTCAGGAAAATATCTGTAGTCTTGAGCTTCTTCTTTTTCTCTCTGACCAATCGTCATCCCTTTCATTTTTGACCAGCCTCGCGTTTCTTGTGTCACTTTTTTGCCAGATTTTAAAATTTCTGTTTGTCTTTTAATTTCACAATCAATCCCTTTCTCTACTGCCCGAAAAGAATTTAAATTTTTAATTTCTACTTTTGTCCCCAATTTCTTTGTTTTTGATAAAGATATGTTTACCTCTACCCTGAGTTGTCCTTTTTCCATATCTGCATTAGAAACATTAAGATAGCGTAAAATTAGTTGTAATTCTTCAGCAAATCTTCGAGCCTCCTTAGCCGATTTTAAATCTGGCTCAGTAATTAACTCCATTAAAGGAATTCCGGCTCGATTAAAGTCAACTAATGAATAATCTTTGCCTTCTGGATGAATTAGTCTTCCCGTATCTTCTTCTAAATGAACCTCACGAATTCTAATTTTTTTATTATCAATTTCTAAGAAACCTGCCTTGCAGAATGGCATATAAAGCTGTGAAATTTGATAGCCTTTTGGCAAATCAGGATAAAAATAATTTTTTCTATCGAATTTAGAATATTCTGGAATTCGGCAGTTTAAGGCCAGACCCGTTTTTATTACTTTTTTAACAGCTTCCCTGTTTATTACTGGTAAGGTCCCAGGTTGTGCAGTACATACTGGGCAAATGTTAACATTCGGATGACGCTCATTAGGATCATTCAAACAATCACAAAACATTTTTGTTTTAGTATCCAATTCCACATGCACTTCGAGACCAACAATAGGTGTATACATATTAATCAACAGAGACCCGTCCTCTGTAAGTTTGACAGAGGCCCGTCCTCTGTCAATTTTTAGTTTCGTTTATTATTTCTACTCCCGAACTTGTTCCAATAATATCTGCGCCGGCTTTGATAGCTTCTTTGGCATCTGATAAATTTCTAATTTTTCCAGCAGCTTTAATTAAAAGTCCTGGAGCTGCTTTTTTCATCAATTTTAAATGATAGAATTTTTCCTTTAATTCTCGGTGTTCTAAGGGCCCTTTTTCAGTTGATGTTTTAACACAAATAGCACCAGCTTTCTTGACAATTTCTGAGGCTTTTTTTATTTCTTCATCAGTCAAGTAACCCGAACCAATAATTACTTTGGTTGGTGCAATTTCGCAGATTTGTTTTAAATCTTTTAAAACCTCATCCCACTTTCCTTGTTTTGCCACATTAATTTTCATTACTACATCCAAATTATCAGCTCCATCTTGTTTTGCTTTCAGGCATTGCTCCATCCTCTTTTGGTGGGAACTGCCTCCTATTGGCGGATCTATTAAGCAAACAACTTTAATGTTAGTTCCTTTTAGCTCTTTTTTAACTAATTTTACCCATTCTGGATTAACACAAACTCCCCGAAAACCGTATTTTTTGGCTTCCTGACAAGTTTTTTTGATGTCTTTAACAGTCGCAGTGTGTTTTATATTTGTGTGGTCGATAATTTTAGCGATGTTTTTCATAGATTTTTTTTAATTTCTTTAAAAACTATCGGAATTGGCCTTTCTCCATTAATTACTACCCACTTTGAGAAAATCCTGCCTTTGATTAGTTTTTTATAAGAGTCCCTTACTTTTTCCAAAAATTTTTTATCTGCTTCGTTTCTATCAAGATTTTTCTTTTCTTCATATTTTCTACTCATTGAGACTTCTGGTGAAACCTTTAAATAAATTATTAAATCAGGCTTTGGAAGTTCCAAAAGTTTAGCAATCTTTAAAGCCTTTTCTGGCGGAAACCTTCTTAAACATTGATAAGCTAAGGTTGAAGGGAAATATCTATCAGAAATTACGATTTTTCCTTCTTTAAGCCATTTTTTAATTTTCTCCTTATCTTTTAAAAAGTCCGTGAGATAAAGCAGAAATTGAGTCGCAGGCGAAAATTCATATTTTTTGTGCAAAAATTCGTGGATTAATCTTCCTATCGGTTCTTCATAATCGGGATAGGTTAATCTTTCAACCGAAATTTTTTCTTTTTTAAAAAAGTTAAATAATAAGGTACTTTGGGTTTCAGACCCCGCACCGTCAATTCCTTCAATAACTATGAATTTTCCTGGATAGGGATTTTGAAGCATTTTAAATTTGCTTTTCTTTTTTCCTGGTGGTAATTCTACCACCTTGCCATTGGCCACGATAGAGATTTGTTCCTCCTCTAATTTCAAAAAACATCAGGTGTAAAATTCTGGAACCCATTTCTAATTCAAATGGCTCTGCTCTAAAATTATAAATCCCAGTGGTTAATTCACCCTTGTAACCAGGGGCAGTTTGACCGCCAAAAATATAAACCCCTGAACGATAAAGAGTGGAACGAGGAGTAAAAAGAGCTAAAAGATTATTCGGCATATTTAATTTTTCGATAGTTTTCATCAAGTAATAGGTTTTGGGTTGAAGAATTACTTTTTTTGGATTCTTTTTATAATATTTAGAAACTAATTTTATTTCTGGCGTTTTTCTTTCTTTAATTCCTAAAAATCCTCTTCCCTTTAAAGTATATAACTCCCCTATTCTTAAATCAAAACCAGCTCCTTCAGGATTCTTTAATTCTCTTTCTGAAAGATTTTCTACTAATTTTTTTGTTTTAACTAATCCTAAAAGTTTTTTTATCCCAAAAATCATTTACGAAGCCCTTTAGGGCTGAGTGAAGATGAAGCGACAGCTTCATCGCCTACCTAAATTTTTTAAATTTTTTTTAAATCTCCTTTTTAACTCATCTTTCATCTCCTGGTGAAATTTTTCATTGTAATTTTTAACTGAACTCAAAATCATACCGCAACTTTTCTCTTCCGGACAAAAACCCATAATTTTACATTTAGGACCAATAAATCTATTCAGCCAGCCATATCCTTTTTCTTTTAAGGCCTTTTTAATTTCCAAAACTTCTTTTAAAGTATTTCTTCTCATTTCCTCTTCAGCAGTTGGGCATAATCTAATTGGATAATATCCGGTTAAAAGGTTGTAGAAATCATAATCCTGCAGAATATCAATTTTTACTGCCCGAGGAATTAAAAAAATAGCTTCTCTGGGTTTAATTTTTAATTTAAGTAAATTTTGATAACCTTCAAAAGATTTTAAGGCAGTTAAAAGATATTCTGACAAAAATTCAGGATTTTTTTTGATTGAGGGAGGAATGGAAAAAACTTCTTCTATTTCTCTTATTAATTTTTTATTAATTTTTGTTTTCTCAATTTGCTCTTTAAAATTGTTAAATTTCTTTATTGCTCTTTCAATGCAATAATATATTGACTCTATAGTCTGAGGTACAGTTCTATGTCGTTTTTTTTCTCCCCAGACTCGCCAAGGAATAGAAGACAATACTTTAAATCTTAAAGCTAAATTGAAGTCTCTGAGAATTTCCTGACGCAAATCAAGAAGTTCCATCCAATTTTTTTTAATTTGTTTTAAAGAACTAAATGTTTTCCGGCTCTTTTTTTCTAAGTTGGCAAGTTTTTTCTTCAAAGCTGGCCCAATTAAAGTGTCCATTGAGATTAATTTTATTCCTTTAAATAATCTTTGTTTTTTTCTTATTTCACGAACAATATTTGATTTTTTCGGATTTTTAAAAATATTAGGATAAGGATATGCATTTCTCGGAGCAACCTGGCGGGTAGCATAAAGCCTGTCAATCCCTAATTTCTTAGCCTCTTTCTCTATTTTTCTTAAAAGTATTCCAATCTCTGTCGGCATCCAATCTTTTTCGACTTCATATTCTTTCTTTATAGCAATAATTGATTCTACCGGCAGTTGAATAAGACCTGTACCGTGAATTCCATATTGTAAAATTTTACTCGCTTCGTCTTTACTAACCCCCTGAAATATAAAATAATTAAACGTTTCAATAATTTTTTCTGAAACTTTATTGTAAATCTTCCTTGCTTTTTTATTGATAAAGATTTCATCTGGATAAACAATATCTTTAATGGCAGTATCAGTCCGACGGCCAGAAGCCATTAAAGACGAAGAAAAAACAATCCCGGTTAAAGCTGAATCTAAGAATTTACTTCCCTCAAATGTTAAACAAAGACTAGGAGTAGTAGATAAGGAAGCATGCCCCCTTAAAGAAGATTTTTGTAAAATTAATTTCACTCTCTCATCTAAATTTTGACCTTTTTTCTTAATTCCTTTTAAAAGTTTTTTGATTGAGCTTCCTTTAAACGTTGTCAGGCTGGAGAGGGCCACAATTTGTTGAGGATTTAAAAGTCCTATCTGCTTTTTCAAGATAGGAATAATTCCTAAAAATTTTACTTTTAAGTTAGAAGTTAAAAGTGGTTTCATCGACTCTTAGGTTCCTGGTTTATTTTACTCGCTAAGGGAAATTTTTGTTTTGCGTATTTATGGTCTTTCTGTTTTAAATATGGAACTTCAGAAGGGCTAGAGAGAGTTTCAAAAGTTAGAGCACAAACCCTCATCCCAGGATAAATAGCTATTGGAAGAGTCCCCAAATTACCAAGCTCCATTACTGCTTTTCCTCTCCAACCAGGATCAAATCTGGCAGCAGTTGAATGAACAACTATTCCAAGTCTTCCTAAAGAAGACCTGCCATCAAGTCGCGCCATCAAATCCGAAGGCAATATAATTTCTTCTTTAGTTACAGCCAAAATAAAGTCTCCAGGCTGCATAATCAAAGAGTCGGGCTTTTTAATTTTAATTTCCTCCATTATTTCATCAATAGGTAGTTCCTGTTTAAGGTCAATGTACGGGAATTTAGTGCGTTTAAATATTTTAAAAACATTTCCTAATCGCAAATCTAAGGAACAAGGGCCTAATTGCTCTTTTAAATTTGGTTTTGGAGTTATTTTAATCTGACCTGTTTTTAAATATTTTTTAATTTCTCTATCAGACAAAATCATAGTGATAATGTTAAGTTAGTCGCTGATTTCAATTCCCATGTTTTTGGCAGTCGCTTCGATTATCTTTATTGCCTTTTCAATATTATCGGTATTTAAATCGGCCATTTTTTGCAAAGCTACTTTTTTCAATTGCTCTCTGGTAATCCTTCCGACTTTTGTTTTATTAGGTTCGCCAGAGCCTTTCTCAATCCCGGCAGCTTTTTTTAAAAATTCAGAAGCTGGTGGAGATTTTAATTTAAAATCATAAGTCCGGTCTTCATAAACTGTAATTTCTACCGGAATAGTAAAACCTTCTTGGTTTTTTGTTGCTTCATTAAATTTTTGGCAAAACTCAGCAATATTTAAACCATACTGAGCTAAAGTTGGACCAACTGGCGGTGCTGGTGTTGCTTTTGCAGCTGGGGCTTGAAGCTTAATTACTGCTTTAATTTTTTTCATAAATATTTTACATTTTCTTAATTTGTAATGAATCCAATTCCACCGGTGTATCGCGGCCAAACATATTGACTAAAACTTTTACTTTCCCTCTTTCTGCATCAATTTCTGAAATTTTTCCATCAAAGTCTCTAAATGGTCCGTCAATAATCTTTACTGGATCCCCAATTTTAACATCAATTTTATATTGAGGAGTTTCTACTCCCATTCTCTTTTTTAAAATATCTATTTCTTTTTCGGAAACTGGAACAGGAATAGTTCCTGCTCCCACAAAACCGGTTACATTAGGAGTATTTCTAACCACATACCAAGAATCATCAGTAACAATCATCTCAACTAAAACATAACCCGGGTAAATTTTTTCTTCAACTACTTTTCTTTTCCCATTTTTAATTTTAATCTTTTTTTCTTTTGGTACCAGGACATTAAAAATTTTATCTTCCATGCCTAAAGATTCAATTCTTTGTTTTAAATTTTTGGTAACTGCGTCCTCATATCCAGAATAAGTGTGAATAACATACCAATTTTTTTGTTGTGGTAAACGCTGTTTTGGCATACTTTACAATATAAATTTATTTAATAAGGTTGTGAATATAAAATCTATTCCTCCCAGAAATATAGCGACGGCTATTGAAACCCCAATGACAATCAGAGTATATCTTAAAGTCTCTTGCCTTGTTGGCCAATTAATCTTTTTCATCTCCAGGCGGACTTCTTTTAGAAACGTTAAGATTTTTTTAGGAAACTGGCGAATATTCATAGTTATAAAACTTTTCGAAGTTTTAAAAATGGCCTCCCCGGCCATCAAGTTTTATGATAGCCAAAGAGAATTTATATGTCAACCCCGCACATAACTTATTATGTGCGGAGGTCAAGATTTTTAGATATCTAAATTCTTAACCTTTTTCGCATAGGTCTGGATGAATTTCTTTCTCGGTAATACCTCTTTTCCCATCAGAGTATCAAAAATTCGATCTGCCTGTTTGGCGTTTTCAATATTGATTTTTAATAAGATTCGGTTTTCTGGGTTCATGGTTGTCTCCCAGAGTTGAGAAGGGTTCATTTCTCCCAAACCCTTGTAGCGCTGAATAGTTATACCAGTGAATTTTTCTTCTTTTGTCTCTTCTTTTTTGCCCTTTTTCTTTTGCTTTTTGCCTTTGCGAAATTCTGAAAGAATTTCAGCTTTATCAGCTTCAGTATAGGCATATTCAATCTTTTTCCCAGCCTGAATTTTATAGAGCGGGGGTTGAGCGATGTAAAGATAACCTTTTTCAATAATTGGTTTAAAATAACGGTAAAAAAGAGTTAAAAGCAGAGTCCGAATATGTTGACCATCAACATCGCTATCGGCCATCAAGATTACCCTATGATATCTTAGTTTCTCTAAATTAAAATCTTCGGCAATGGCTGTTCCCAAAGCAATTATTAGAGATTTTATTTCTTTTGAGGCTAAAATTTTGTCTAAGCGAGCTCTTTCTACATTCAATATTTTACCCCGGAGAGGTAAAATAGCCTGAAACTTTCTATCTCGGCCTTGTTTTCCACTTCCGCCGGCTGACTCGCCTTCCACTATGTAAAGTTCTGACTCTTCAGGTTTTTTTGAGGCGCAATCAGCTAATTTCCCCGGTAGGGCTAAACCTTCCAAAATTCCTTTTCTTAAAACTGTTTCTCGAGCAGCTTTAGCTGCCGCTCTAGCTTTTTGAGCTAAGAGACAATTTTCAATGATAGCTCTGGCGTCTGCAGGATTCCTTTCCAGAAAATCAGTCAAACTTTCAGAAACTACTCCCTCAACCACCACCTTAGCTTCAGGGTTTCCCAATTTCGCCTTGGTCTGCCCTTCAAATTGGGGCTCTTTTATTTTAACTGAAACCACTCCGGTAAAACCTTCTCTTATATCCTTGCCTGATAAGTTTTCATCGGTTTCCTTAAGTAAGCCCAATCTTCTGGCATAATCATTAAAAGTTCGGGTCAAGGCAGTCCGGAAAGCTGTTAAATGAGTGCCGCCTTCCTGGGTCCAGATGTTGTTGGCAAAGCTTTCTTCATAACATTCATACTCTTGGGTGTATTGAAAAGCAGCTTCCACAATTATTCCATTTTTTAGGCCCGAACAACAGAAAATATTTGAGTGACGGGGAACCGCCCCTCCAACCAGGTACCTAATATAGGCAGCTAAGCCTCCTTCAAAATAAAAAGCATAACTTTGCTTTTGTTTTGTTCTTTCATCTGAAACAGTTATTTTTATTCCTTTGGTTAGATAGGCTTGCTGGCGAAGATGGTTTAAAATTTTTTTGAGGTCGAAATTTATTTCCTTAAAAATTTCTAGATCTGGCTCAAAAATAACCGTGGTTCCTGTCTCCCGGCACTTGCCGATTTTTTTAACTTTAGTCTTCGTTTTTCCTCTTGAATATTCTTGAGAATATTTTAATCCCCCCCGACAAACCTCAACCTTCATCCATTTAGATAAAGCACAAACTACCGAAACTCCAACTCCATGAAGCCCTCCGGCTACCCTGTAAGCTTTACCTCCAAATTTTGCTCCGGCATGCAAGGTAGTCATTACTGTCTCTAAGGCTGATTTTTTTGTCTGGGGATGTTTTTCTACCGGGATACCACGCCCATTATCTACAGTTTTAACTTGATTATTCGGTAAAAGTATAACTTCCATCTGATTTCCGTATCCGGCCATAAATTCATCTAATGCGTTGTCACAGGTTTCATATATTAAATGATGAAGACCATCGGGACCAGTAGACCCTATGTACATTCCCGGCCTCTTGCGGATTGGCTCAAGACCTTTGAGAACATAAATATCTTTAGCTGTATAATCCGAAGTTGCCTTTTTTCTGGTTTTCTTTCTGATTATGGTTGGCTTTTTTATTTTTTTGGATTTTCTTGGCATATTTTATTTTCTTACTTCCCACCCTGGATTTTCTTCCAAGGTCTTAATTATTTTCTGGTGGATTTTATTAATTTCTTTTGAAGATAAAGTTCTCGTCTCTGACTGATAAACTATATGGAAGGCTAAATTCTTTTTTCCTTCGGGCAACTCCTCTCCTTCATAAATATCAAAAAGGTCAACATCTCTAATTAGAGAGCTGCCAGTAACCTCAATCATATTCAAAACTTCCTCTACTCTAACCATTCGAGGAACTAAGATAGCTATGTCTCTGACTGCTGCTGGATAAGAAGAAATTGGCTGATATTCCTGTTCTTCAGAGGTTAATTTTTGTAATTTCTCAAAATCTAGGTCAAAAAGGACTACTTTGCTGGTTATTTTAAAATCATCTAAAATTTTTGGCAAAATCTCTCCTAAAAATCCGATTTCCGTATGGTTGACTTTAATTTCAGCACATTTTTGTAGCTGCCAAATTGATAATTTACTTTCCTCTGGAGTTGGTTGATGGGAATCGTACCAAATATTTGAAATCCCAAATTTATTGAGCAACAAATCGATGACTCCTTTTGCTTCAAAAAAGGCATCGCCGATAATTGCTCCTCCAAGCATCCTTTTTTCTTTTAAATCTTTAGTTCTCTTAAACACTTTCCCTAATTCGAAAATCTTAATCTCTGGCAACTGTTTTATATTATTTCTGATATTTTTTAATAAATTCGGAATCAAACTCGCTCTCAGATATTTTTGTTCTATACTTACCGGGTTTTCTACTTCAATTAGATTTTTGGCTCGAAAAATCTTTGCCTCCTTTTCACCAATGAAAGAATAATTATAAACTTCAGTAAATCCAGCTTGCTTTAAAATATCTTTTGCCATATTTTCCCAAAAAATATCAAGATTTCTTTTTGGCGGAATTAAAGCTGCTATTGGGAAAATGGAAGGAATTTTTTGATATCCATAAATCCTGCCGATCTCCTCAATTAAATCTTCCGGAATTGAAATATCGCGCCTAAATGTGGGCACAACCACATTTAGAATTTTCAATTTACACTTTTCAATTTTCAAACCTAATCTTTGTAAAATGTTTTTTATTTCGTTTTGGGGAATTTTTACTCCCAATAATCTCTCAACATAATCCAAATCCAATTTAATTCTTTTTGGGGAAACTTTTTTGGGGTAAAAATCAATTAAACCCTGGGCTATCCTGCCACCGGCAATTTCCTGAATCAAACTGCAAACTCTTTTCTGACCAAACTCACATAAATTAGGGTCTATGCCATTTTCAAATCTCCAGGAGGCATCGGTTTTTAATTTTAATCTTCGAGAAGCTTTCCGAGTAAGCTGAGGATTAAAATTAGCAGCTTCAATAATTATATTTTTAGTTTTTGAATCAATTTCGGCTTTTTTGCCCCCCTTTATTCCAGCAACGCACAAAGGACTTTCTGAATCAGCAATTACTAAAACATTCTCATCTAAATCATATTTTTCATCGTCAAGGGTCAAAATTTTTTCTCCTTTTTTGGCTCGCCTCACAATTATTGTTTTTAATTTGGGATTTGGGATTTTTGCGCCTGAGACCTTATCAAGGTCGAAGGCGTGCAAAGGTTGACCAGTTTCCAACATTACATAGTTTGCTATATCAACAATATTGTTAATTGGCCGCAAACCGCAAATTTTCAATCTCGCCTTTACCCATTTTGGCGAAGAACCAACTTTAACATCAGTGACCACTCTGGCGGTATATCGAGGACAAGCTGGTTTATCTTTGACCTCGACCGAAACAAAGTCTTTAGCTTTTATTTTCTGGTCTTCTTCAATAATGGACATCGGATGTCGACAATTAGCGTTTATGATGGCTGCTATTTCCCTTACTATTCCTAAGTGAGAAAAGCAATCAGAAGCCCTATTTGGCAAGACATCGATATCGAAAACCCAATCTTTACCTTTTTTTTCTAGACTTTCTACTTCAAAAAAATGCATAGTCAAAAGCTCAGCCAATTTTTCTGGTTTAGGTAATCTTTTTTTAAAAAATGATTGTAGCCAATCGTATGAAAATATCATATTTTGTCTGTCGGTATTTGATACCGACAGGCTTAAAATTGGTGGAGAAAGCGGAGGTCTCCAGAATAGAACAATCTAATATCGTTGATTTTGTATTTCATCATAGCTAATCTATCTAAACCTATTCCAAAGGCAAATCCCTGCCAGTTTTTTGGGTTAAGCCCGGCTGCTTTAAAAACATTAGGGTGAACCATCCCAGCTCCCATCATCTCCATCCAGCCGGTTCTTTGGCAGGCAGAACAACCCTTTCCCTTACAATTTAGGCAGGTCATATCAACTTCAAATGAAGGTTCAGTAAAAGGGAAGAAACCTGGTCTTAAGCGAATTTTAATCGGTTTTTCAAAAAATTTCTGAAAAAATTCCTGGATAATTGCTTTAAAATTGGCTACTGTGACTTTTTTATCAACCATTAATCCCTCAATTTGATAAAAGTTAATTTCGTGGCTGGCGTCAGTGGCTTCATGGCGGAAAACTCGACCAGGAACAATAATACGTAAGGGAGGGTTATTTTTTTTCATATAACGAATTTGAACTGGTGAAGTATGAGTTCTTAAAAGCAGACCGTTTTTAAGATAAAAAGTGTCCCAAAGGTCTCTAGCTGGATGGTCTTTGGGAATATTTAGGGCGTCGAAATTGTACCATTCAGTTTCAATCTCCGGACCTTCAACCACTGAAAAACCCATTAATTGAAAAATTTCCTCGGTTTTACTTTTAACTTGCGATAGAGGATGTAAATGCCCAAGAACTGGCTTTTTTCCCGGCCGAGTTATATCAATCCATTCGATTTTAGCAGTCTCTTTTTTAATTTTTTCTTTAATCTCTTGTACTTTTTGGTCGCATTTAATTCTCAGAAAATTTTTAAGTTCATTTGCCTCTTTGCCAATTTTAACCCTTTTTGCCTTTGGCAACTTTTCTAAAGAACGCAAAATCTGGGTAAGCTCTCCCCTCTTCCCTAAATATCTTTTAAAAATATCATTCAACTCTTTTAAATCCTTTGCCGAATCAATGGCTTTTTTGATTTGATTTTTGAGTAATTTAAGGTTAATTTTTAGCATCTTCATTGTTTCATTTTACCTTAATTTTGAACAGATTTCAAGTAAAAATATGTGGATAACTACTACTAAAATATGGTCAAAATTTGAACTCAATTTGAAGAATAAAAAAAACGCCGGTTTTACGGCTTCCAAAAAATTTGACCGCCGAGCCGCGAAGCGGCGAGGCGAAATTGTTGACTTTTTCCAACTGGCGGGGACGATGGGACTCGAACCCACAACCCCATGCTCGACAAGCATGTGCTCTAGCCAATTGAGCTACATCCCCATGTGCCGATGGAAGGAATCGAACCTTCATCTAGGCCTTATGAGAGCCCCACTTTAACCATTAAGCTACACCGGCTAAACTAGTTGCGGGGACTGGAATTGCACCAGCGTCTCGAGGTTATGGGCCTCGCAAGATACTACTTCTCCACCCCGCGGCGTTATTATATCGTAGTTTTTAATAAAAATCAACCTCGTAGAAGAATTTTGAATGAGCTTCGCTCGAATTAATTTATTTTTTTAAAATTTCTCTACGGGGTCAAACCCTAAAATACCTGTAAATCCTGAAGGGCCTGTTCATAAATTTTCAATACTTTTTGGGCCTGGTCTAAGGTTAACTTGTAATCCGGGTCATAGACAATATTGTTGCGAACCTCATGAGCTTCCCGGCTTTCTTCAACGTTTGGAAGGATATCTGTGGTCACCTGCTTTAACCTATCTCCCAGGATCTCTCCCTTAAAACCCATTCTTTCCAGGACGTCGTTCAACATACTATCTGCCTCAATCACTGCCAGCTTATATTCTGATTCAGCGCCAAGTTCTAATCTTCCCTTAATCTTTGACCAAATTTTGGCCATTTTTTTTATTCCATAAGGCCGGTAAGTTAAAATCTCTACCATATCTTGCAAAAATCTATATTTTAGCCAGCTACTTTTTCTAAGAGAATGAAAAATAATAACAAGTAAAAACAAAGAAATAACTATAAAAAGAATTTTTAGGGAGAGCAAAATTCCCGGGGTAATGAATTTTAAATAAATTAAATTCTCTAACATAATTTTTCAAAAACTTCCCCAAACTCTAAAATTTTGTTTTCCTCAAAAGCCTTTCCAATGATTTGGAGCCCTACCGGAAGACCATGAGTTTTACCGCAAGGCAGAGAAAGAGCGGGTAATCCGGCTAAATTTACTGAAACAGTAAAAATATCAGATAGATACATTGTCAAGGGATTGGTAATTTTTTCTCCAATCTTAAAAGCCGGAGCTGCCGAAGTAGGAGTCAAAATAAGGTCAACCATCTCAAAAGCCTTATTAAAATCTTCTAAAATCTTAGTCCGAACTTTTTGAGCTCTTAAATAATAAGCTTCATAGAAACCTGCAGATAAAGCATAGGTTCCGAGCATAATTCGGCGTCTCACCTCTGGGCCTAAACCTTTTTCCCTTGATTTTAAATAAACATCTAATAAACTATCTGTCTCCTCCGGGAAATATCCATATTTTATTCCATCGTATCTCGCTAAATTAGCCGAGGCTTCAGAAGGCATCACTAAATAATAAGTGGCAAGAGCATATTCGGTGTGAGGTAAGCTTATTTCTTCAATTTTCGTTCCCAGAGCTTCAATTTTTTTAATTGCCTCTTTTATTATTCTCTCCACCTCAGCATCCATTCCTTTAATAAAATATTCTTTAGGAATTCCAATGCGTAAATTTGGAATTTGGAATTTGGAACCTGCAATTTTAGATTCGACCGAAGTCGAATCTAATGGGTCTTTTCCCGAGATTGCATCAAAAACTATTTTAGCATCTTTGACTGTTTTAGTAATAGTCCCTATCTGGTCTAAGGAAGAAGCCATAGAAATCAAGCCATAACGAGAAACTGCTCCATAGGTTGGTTTTAGTCCAACTACTCCGCAAAAAGAAGCTGGTAAACGAATAGATCCTCCTGTATCAGAACCTAAAGCATAGCAACAAAGATTGGCACAGACAGCAGCTGCCGATCCCCCAGAAGAGCCTCCAGGGACCCGGGTCAAATCATGGGGATTACGGGTAGAGCCAAAAGCTGAGTTTTCAGTCGAAGAACCCATGGCAAATTCATCCATATTTGTCTTTCCTAAAATTACTGCCCCAATTTCTTTAAGTTTTTTTATGACAGTGGCATCATAAGGGGCAATATAATTTTCCAGAATTTTTGAGCCAGCCGTGCATTTAATATTTTCAACTAAAATATTATCTTTAACTGCCAGGGGAATACCGGCCAGAATTGAGGTCTCTCTTCCTTGAGAAATCATTTCGTCAATTCCCTTTGCCTGATTAATTGCTAAATCTTTGCTTATAGTTAAAAAAGCTCGGAATTTTTTGTCTTCTTTTTTGATTTTCTCTAAATGAATTTTACAGAGTTCAAAGGCTGAAAACTCTTTTTTCAATAAACTATCATGAATTTCTTTTATTGTTAAATTTTTTAATTCCACAGATTTAGTGCAAAAGTATGCTGCTACATAACGGTATACTTTTGTCCAACTTTTATTTGAAAATAGATTTTACTTTTAAATAGCCGTTTTTAGTCTCGGGCGCTAACTTCAATAACTTTGGACTTTGGACTTTGGACTTTGGACTTTTATCTTTTCTCATTACATTTTCGATTTTAATTGAGTGGCTGGTTGGTAGAGTTTTTGAAATATCAACTTCTTTTAATTTTTCCACATAATTCAAAATCAAAGAAAGCTCCCTGGTAAACTTTTCTTCTTCCTTTTTGGTTATGCCAATTCTGGCAAGTTTGGCAATATGTTCAACTTCTTGTTTGGAAATCATAGAATCGCGGTTATTTTGGTGATTCTAAATACTCTGTCTCTACCAACACCTCATGTAATTCATCAAGATTCTCTAAAACCAACCCTCCTCCCCTAACCATCGCTGTCAGAGGATCATCAACGATTTTGGCAGGAATTTTTGTCTCTTTTGCAACCAGGATATCCAACCCCCGCAAGAGACTACCGCCGCCAGCAAGATAAATACCGCTTGCCATAACATCAGCAAGAAGTTCTGGAGGAGTTTCCTCGACTGTAGTTTTTATGGCTGCAATAATCTGGCTAACCGATTTTTTTAAAGCCCTTCTAATATCTTCGTCAGAGACTAAAATTTCTTCAGGGAGACCTGTAACTAAATTTCTTCCCCGAAGAGGCATTTCTTTTTTTTCTTTGAGCGGATAGGCAGAACCAATGTTAATTTTAATTTCCTCGGCCGTTCTTTCTCCAATTAATAACTTATATTCTTCTTGAGCAAATTGAATTATGTCTTCATTAAGTTTATCTCCGGCAGTTCTCAGGCTTTTGGCAATAACTATTCCCCCTAAAGAAATTACTGCTACTTCAGTTGTTCCTCCTCCAATGTCAACAATAAAATTACCTCCGGCATCTTGAACCGGGAGCCGAGCGCCGATAGCAGCTGCCATCGGTTGTTCAATTAAATAGACTTCTCTTGCTCCAGCATTTTTTGCCGCATCTTCAACTGCCTTTTTTTCCACCTCAGTTACCCCGCAAGGAATACCAATAATTACTCGAGGCCTGGGACTGAGGATAAATTTTCTTTTATGAACTTTTTCAATAAAATATCTCAACATTTGTTCAGTAACATCAAAATCAGAAATTACTCCTGAAACCAAAGGCCGGGTAGCTACAATATGAGCCGGAGTTCGACCAACCATCTTTCGAGCCTCTTCTCCTATGGCTAAAATTTGACCAGTTTTTCGGTTTATAGCTACTACCGAAGGTTCTGCAATCACAATCCCCCGGCCTCTGACATAAACAAGAGAATTGGCTGTTCCCAAATCAATGGCAATGTCTTGAAAAAATGTCCTCCAAATTTTATTTAACATAGTAATTAATTAATAATTTATTAATAGGCCTGGGCGAAAATCCACTGTCTCTTGGCTTTCTTTCCGCAGTAAATACATTTTCCCTGTTTTTGTGGAGCATCAAGGGGTAAACATCTAATAGTTGCTTTGGTTTCCTCTTTTATTTTCGCTTCACATTTAGAATTTTCGCACCAAAAAGCTTTCAAAAAACCTCTGTTTCTACTCATTATATCTTTAAATTCTCTATAATTAAAAGTTTGTCTTGTATTTTTTTTAAGATATTGGCTGCTTTTTTCAAATAAACTTTTTTGAATTAAATCTAAAACCTTTTTTACTTTAGAGCTCAAAGAACTAAAAGAAGCATAATATTCTTTACCATTATCTCTTCTAACTAACTTTAATTTCCCTTCTTTTATTTCTCTCTGCCCAATTTCAATTCTTAAAGGCACTCCTTTTAATTCCCACTCATTAAATTTCCACCCTACTGAATATTCTTTTTTATTATCAGTCTCAACCCTAAAATCTTTTAAGATATCTTTAAGGTCTTCTGATCTCTTTTGTAAATCTTTATCACTTGATTTACCTTGAAAGATCGGAATGACAATAACTTGAATTGGAGCTAATTTTGGAGGAATTACCAGTCCGGAATCATCGCCATGAACCATAATCAAGGCTCCAATACTTCTGGTAGATAAACCCCAAGAGGTTTGCCAAGGTATTTTTTCTTTTCCATCTCTTCCTAAAAATTTAATATTAAATACTTTAGCAAAATTCTGACCCAAATCATGAGAAGTACATCCTTGAAGAGCTTTACCATCGGGCATTAACATTTCGTAAGCATAAGTGTCTTTTGCTCCGGGAAATTTCTCAGCTTCGGACTTTTTACCCCAAATTCCATTGATCGCAAAAAAATCTTGGTAAAGTTTAACATAATTATTTAAAGCCCTCATTACTTCTGTCAGAGATTCTTCATGGGTTTCATGAACAGTGTGAGCTTCTTGCCATAAAAATTCAGTTGTTCTTAAAAACAAATGGGTTCTCATTTCCCAGCGAATAACATTACACCATTGATTTATTAAAACTGGTAAATCTCTCCAAGATTTTATCCATTTAGCAAACATCTCATATATAATCGTCTCCGATGTTGGCCTAAGAACAAGTTTTTCTTTCAGTTTTTTCCCTCCACCAATTGTCACTATTGCTAATTCTGGTGAAAATCCTTTGATATGAGCTCTTTCTCTTTTTAAAAATTTTTCTGGAATAAAAAGAGGAAAATAGGCACTTTTAACCCCGGCTCTCTTAATCTGCTCATCTAAAACTTTCTGAATATTTTCCCAAATAGCATAACCATAAGGTTTGAAGATTTGGCATCCTTTGACTGGAGCATAATCAGCTAATCCCGCTTTTAATATTACGTCAACATACCATTGAGAAAAATCTTTTGATTTTTTAATAAGTTGTTCTTTTTCGAACTTTTTTTTCATATATTTAAAATAATCTGGTGATATCTTTTATTGTTACCAAAACCATTAGAACAATCAATATCATAAAGAAAGCAAAAGTTATATTTTGTTCAATTTTTTGAGAAACTGGTTTTCTTCTTACTGCTTCAATTCCTAAAAATAAAAGTTTTCCTCCATCTAAAGCTGGAATTGGTAAAATGTTGAACAAAGCAAAATAAATAGAAATAATGGCAATAAATTGTAAAAAATAAATTACTCCCAATTGACTAACCTGGGTAAATAAAGAAAAAATTCCTACCGGCCCCATTAATTGAACTCCGGTTGGTAATCCCTTTATTAGATTGCCTAAGGCCTGAGCCCAACCCTGAATTACTGCTATTGTTAAATTCCCAGTAGCCAAAATTCCTTGAAAGGGAGCTTTGTACCAGGGATAACTTTTAATCGCTGTCCGGACTAAAGCTACTCCCATTGCCCCCTCTCTGGCTGGCGGTGAAACTCTCGGAACTAAAGAAACATCAAAAACTTCTTTCCCTCTTTCAATCATTAAAGTTATCTCTTCTCCTTTATGTAAATTTGTAAATTCTTGAACTTCTTTTACCTTATTGATTATTAATTGCTGGCCGCTTGCCTCGTTAGAAATCTCTGATTTCTTTTCGGGGTCAATTGTTAATTTTTTTATCGTATCACCAACTTCCAAGTTAGCTTTCTCAGCCGGCGAGCCTGGAGCGACAGCGGCAATCTGAACTCTCGGATTTATCAATTCACCATTTTCTTCATCAGAAATAGCGGTCGGCACTCCCAAACTCATCACGATGCTTAACAAAATTGCTGAAATTATCCAAAAACTAACCACTCCACCTAAAACAATAAAAACTCTCTGCCAGATTGGTTTTTGAGAAAAACTTCGCTCGTGCTCAATTCCGCCTTCCTCTCCATAAATTTTAACAAATGCTCCAAAAGGTAAAAGATTTAAAGAATAAATCGTCTCGCCAATTCTTTTCCCAAATAATCTAGGAGGATAGCCAATTCCAAATTCCTCAACTTTCACTCCAAAGCGCTTGGCTAAAATAAAATGGCCAAACTCATGTAAAATTATTAAACCTATTAGACTGATAAAAGCAATAAAAATTGTGAGAATCATATTTTTACTCCATTATCTCCTTCTTTTTTCTCTCCTCAATCTTTTTAATCTTTTCATTGTACTCAGCAATCAATTCTTGAAGTTCGTCTTTTGCCCGAAATTTATCATCTTCTCGAATTTTTCCCTGCCTAAACCCCTCTTGAATCTGGCGCCAGGCTTCCTCTCTCCAGCGCCTGAAAGTCAAACGAGCTGCTTCTAATTTTTCGTTTAAAACCCGGAGAAGATTCTTTCGATATTCTTCGCTTAGAGGAGGAAAAGAAAGTCTAATTAAATCTTTTTCAACAATTGGATTTATACCCAAATTTGATTCCAAGATGGCTTTTTCAATATTTAGAAGAATTGATTGGTCCCAGGGTTGAATGCAAAGAGTTCTGGGACCAGAAGTTGAAACTGAAGATAGTTGTTTTAAGGGAGTTTTTTTTCCGTAGTAATCAACCATTAAATCTTCAACCAAGGAGGTTGAAACCCGTCCGGTTCGAATTTTAGCTAATTCCCTATCTAAAAAATTAATGGTTTTGTCGAGTTCGGGTTTGATTTTGTTAATAATTTCTTTATGCATGTTCACTTTCTCAAATTTATAATTGTATCGCTAATATTTCCAAAGCCAGTCTTGGATTGACATTGGTCTTTTTAATTAAAAAATTTATTTTTTGAATAAGTTTAAGAATTTTTCTTATTCTGGAGGAAGAGTAATTATTAAATTGAAGGCCGTTTGAAGGCTTTTGACCTGCACTTTGAGCCAGCAAAACATTTCTAAAACATCTCAGCCAAATATCTAAAATTTTTCTTAAGCTCTGAGGGTCTTGAGACAAATCTTTGGCATATTGAAAACGAGTGGATAATTCTGAATTTGAAAATTTAATTAAATCTTTTATTGCTTTTCTTTGATTTTCTAATTTCCGAGAGTCAGAAATAAAATCTATGGCTACTCCCGGCCTCCCCATAGAAGAACGGACTAATTCTTCAATTTCTTTTTTGGGAATTCCTTGGCTTTCTAAATATTTTTTAATCTCTATTTTCTTCACCGGATAGAATTTTATGATTTCGCATCTTGAGAGGATGGTCGGAAACAATATTTCCGGATATTCAGTTATTAAAATTAAAATGGCTCTGCCTTTTGGTTCCTCAAGGGTTTTTAAAAGACAGTTCTGAGCTTCCTGATTCATACAATGAGCCTGATCTATAATTGCTGCTTTGAAAGAAGATATTAAGGGCTTGAAAGACAACCTCCGGATAAATTCTCTAATCTGAGAAATTTGGATTTCACCTTTTTGGGGCTCGACAAAAATAAAATCAGGATGTTGTCTTGTCTGGATATCCTCATTAAAAAGCCTTTCAACAAATTCAATAGCTAAAGTTTTTTTCCCTAATTGGGCTTGACCAACAAATAAATAAGCATGGGAAGTTCTTCCAATTTCTGCGGATTTTCTCAAAAATTGCCATTGTTTTTGGTGACCAATCAACATAAATCGATGCCAATATACGAATTGATACTAATTATACGAATTTTATTAGTATCATTAGTATGTATTAGCATATTAGTATCGCGTTTATTTTTTTGACATTATGCTCTTTTTATATACATCTAAGTTTTCCAAGACGATTCCTGTTCCCTTAGCCACGCATAACAAAGGTTCCTCAGCTATAAAACAGGGTATCCCGGTTGCCTGGGCTACCATCTCATCAATATTTCTAAGCAAGGCTCCACCTCCTGAAAGAATCATTCCTTTGTCCATAATATCAGCAGATAACTCAGGCGGAGTGTCTCTTAGAACTTGTTTAACTACCTGAATAATTTCAGTCAAGACATCAGAAACTGCTTCGCAGACCTCATTAGAAGAAATTTTAATCGTTCGTGGTAACCCTAAAATTAAATCCCTCCCCCGAATTTCCAAATATCTTTCCTCTTCCTCGGTTGAGGCGGTGCCGATTTTTATTTTTATTTCCTCGGCAGTCTGGGAACCTATGGCTAAATTATATTTTTTCTTAATATAATCTGCGATTGCCGAATCCATTTTGTCACCGGCAGTCCTTACTGAATTAGAGGCAACTATTCCTCCAAGAGAAATTACCGCCACCTCGGATGTCCCACCGCCAATGTCAATAATTATATGTCCGGAACAAGAATTAATAGGAATACCGGCCCCAATGGCTGCTAAAATTGGCTCTTTTGCCACATAGACAGCCTTAGCTCCAGCAGCAAGACCAGCTTCAATTACCGCCCTTCTTTCAGTGGAGGTAATACCGGCCGGTACTCCAATTATTAACTCAGGCTTGAAAAGCCGGAACTTACCACTTGTCTTGGTAATAAAATATCTCAACATGGCCTCAGTAATTCGGTATTCAGCAATAACTCCATCTTTTAGGGGGCGGTAAACTCTGATAGTATCAGGAGTCCGGCCAGTCATCTCTTTAGCTTCAGCTCCCACTGCTAAAATTTTATTTTCGGAAAGAGTCACCGCTACCACTGAAGGTTCTTCTAAAACCACCCCTTTACCAGGGATAAAAACTAATGAATTACAGGTTCCAAGATCGATGCCGATTTTTGTGACGAACATAGTGGTAATACCAAGTTAGTCGCTCGCCCTCTCTGGAGCTTTCGCTCCAGCGCTCGGTCTTTGGCCTCGCTTCGGGCTTGCTCTTTCTTAATTGCGAAGCAATTACAAGGAGGCGCGGAGCGACGACTGGTTTGTAAAACCCTCTGTTTTTAATCTTTTCCTACACGGGAGAACCGAAGGGTTCTCCCGACCCCTCTCCGATTTGGGTTGTTTATTTTTAAACACTTACTCGTTTTATGTTTGCTCCTAACTTTTGGAGTCTCTCCTCTATTCTCTCATATCCTCTATCAATTTGCTCCACATTCTCAATTATAGTCTTGCCTCGAGCTAAAAGCCCAGCTAAAACCAGAGCCGCTCCAGCTCTTATATCCCATGATTCAATTCTAAATCCTTTCAGAGGAGTTTTGCCGAAAACAAAAGCTCGATGTGGGTCAACTATTTCAATATCAGCCCCCATTTTCCTTAATTCATCCACATAACTAAATCTATTCGGATATAAGGGGTCATGGATTAAACTTTTGCCTTTTGCCTGGGTCAAAAGAGGAACAATAATCGGCAATAAGTCAGTTGGGAAACCAGGATAAGGAAGAGCTTGAACTCGAGCTGACTTTAAATCTCCTCCCCCCAAAACTTCAATTGAGTCATCTATTCTTCTGAATTCAACTCCTACTTCTTTCAATTTGGCTAAAAAAAGATCTAAATGTCCAGATACTATGTTATCTACTTTAAGTTTTTTGCCACAGCTAGCTCCCATAATAATAAATGTGCCGGCTTCAAGGTAATCAGGAATAGTTTTGTGAACTGTCCCTTTTAGTTTTTTCGCTCCTTGGATTCTCAAGGTATGAGTCCCTATTCCTTTTATATTTCCACCCATACTATTTAACATTTTAGACAAATCCTGAACATGAGGCTCGCAGGCTGCTCCTTTTATTATGGTTTCGCCTTCGGATAAGGTAGCTGCCATCATTAAATTTTCAGTTGCGGTAACGCTAAATTCCGGTAAAACGATTTCTTTTCCGCGAAGACCGGTTGATTTAAAATAGTAAAAATCACCAGTTTCTTTAATTTCAACTCCTAATTGTTTGAGGGCTTGTAAATGAGTACTAATTGGTCTTAATCCAATTCTATCTCCCCCCGGTCTGGAAATCTTAAATTCTTTAAATCTTGGCAAAAGAGCGCCAATTAAAAGTACAGAAATTCGAGCTTTAGAAATCTTCTCAAAATCTATTTTTTCCGGGTCAACTTTCCCTCCGGCTTTAATTCTAACCTTCCTTTCATTAATCCACTCTACATTTGCTCTCATTTCTTTCAAAATTTCCAGCAGATTAAAAATATCAGAAATTCGAGGAAGATTATCAATTAGGCATTCTTCATCAGTAAGTAAAGTGGCAGCCAAAAGGGCTCCGGCCGCATTTTTAGAGCCCCTCACCTCAATCTCTCCTTCAAGAGGTTTTTTACCTTCAATTATAAATTTTTCAGCCATTATAATTTATCTTATATTAAAATTCAAAACTTGGCAAATCCTTTTAGAAAGGTTAAAATTATTTATTATGACTCGGAAAACTCGAACTATTTTATTCTTTATTTGTCTCTTTTTATTTCTCTTAATTGCTCCAGCAGTTGTTTTTTATTCTCAGGGTTATAGGTTTGACTTCGAAAAGAAAAAGGTTACCCAAACTGGGGCTTTTTATTTTAAGGTTTTGCCAAAAAGCACCCAAATTTATTTTGACGGCAAACTAAAAAAGAAAACTGATTTTCTCTTTGGTTCAACTCTGATTGAAAATCTCTTACCCAAAACCTATAACATCCAAATAAAGAAGGAAGGATACATCAGTTGGGAAAAAACTTTAGAAATAAAAGAAAAACAAGTTACTGAGGCAAAAAATATTGTCTTAATCCCTGAAAACCCCGGCTTTGCTGTTTTAAGCAAAGAAGTAAAAGATTTCTTTTTTTCACCCGATGGGAAAAAAATAATTCTTGAAGAAATCAGAGAAAACGGTTGGCAGATTAATCTTTATGATTTAAAAAACAATGTTAAAAGTTATTTGATTGGAGAAAAAGACATCGCCAAAGGTAAGAAAATTAAAGTTGATTTTCTTAGTTTAGAATTTTCTCCAGATTCTAAAAGGATTTTATTAAAAGTCGGTTTTGAAGGGAAAGAGAAATATTTTATTTTGGACCTGGAGAAAACTCCTCCCGACTTAATTTCCCTCGATTTTTTAGGAGCTGACATTAAGGATATCTCTTTTAATTCTCAAGTTCCCCAAAAAATATTTTTTACTAAGCTATCTGAAAAGAAAATTAAGGAAAACAAAATTTCCCAAACAGAGCTCTTTGAAGCTGACTGGGAAACCAAAGAAATCTCTCAAGCTATCTTGGATAATTTAGTAACTTACGGGATTTCCGAAGGAAATATGTTATTGATTTCAAATGAAGGGTTTCTTTTTAGAACCGACCTTTCTGGAAAAAAACAGGAGCAACTTTCTTTCTTACCATTCCCGGTTAAAGAGAAAGTTAATTATCAACTCCTGGTAAGCTTTCCTAAAATTTTACTTAAAGAAGATGATAATCTTTATTTCTTTAATCAGGATTTAGGAAATTTTAAAAAGCTTTCTGCCCCGGCTAATAGTTTTAGTTTTTCTCCAGATTTCAAAAAAATTGTTTATTTTAACAACTATGAAATCTGGATTTTATTTCTGGAAGAAAAATTGGATCAGCCCCCCAAAAAAGCTGGAGAAGAAATTTTTCTAACTCGTTTTTCAGAAAAAATTGGAGAAGTTTTTTGGCTAACAAGTCATTATTTAATTTTTAATACCGGAAACAAAATAAAAATCGCCGAAATTGACGACCGAGATAGAATCCAGACCTGGGATTTGACAGAGTTTCAAAATCCAGAAATGTTTTTTAATCAAAAAAATGAGAAATTATATCTCTTGGATGAGGGAAATTTATACGTCTCAGAAAAGTTAATACCTTAGAATCATCCTTTAAAAAAAGATTAGCCCATTTTGTTATCCTATCAGAGATAAAAAATAATCGTTTATTTTGTATTTTGGGCTTCGATTTTCTTTTTAAAATCTTCCCAGTTCATCTCGCCTGCTTCGCCCATATCGCAAAGTTCTCTAAATTGGCAGTATGAACACTGCCAATTATTTGAATAATCAGGGATTCTCGGAGGAATAATATTGGAATCAATTTGTTTTTTTAGGTAACCTAAATCGCTTAAAATTTTCTCGGCTAATGTCTTATTGTAATCAATTATGAATTCTTTCAAATTCAATTTATCTTTATCGACATAAAGAAGTATCCCCTTTGGTATTTTAAAATAATGAAGGTAGAGCTGAATTTGATTAATGTTTTCTTCTTTGGGAGAAGTTAAATTTCTAAAAATCATACTATTCATACTTTTAATATCTAAAACATAAAGCTCTTTACCGTCACTAATTACTGCATCCGCCCTCCCTCTCACAAGCTCTTGAGGAGGAATTTCCACTTCAGCTGATATCACTCGTACCTCCCTTGTGCTTAAAAGAGGCTTCATAATAAGCTGGTGCATATGGTCGCCATGGTCAAATAACCTTAAAATATTTGCCTCCATTTCTTTCCGGGGGGCGTTTTTAAATTTAAAAAAAATTTGTCGGGGACATTTCCCCGCCTCGCTGATATAAAAATGCTGCTGTTCTTTATCTTTTCTTCTGTCCAAATAAAATTTATCAATAAGTTCTTTTAGCATTTTTGTTAATAATTTAAATTTAACTTTTTTGCTACTGGGGGCTCAACTTTGTTCGGAATTTGACAGATGTTTTAATCTATGCTATAATTTTTACAGAAAGGAGAACAAAATGAAGAATATTTTAGGGTTTCTTGGCTTGTTTTTTGCTACCATTGGCCTTACTATCTTTGGCGCCTTACTTGCCAGAATAACAGACTCTAATGAATGACTAGGCATCATAGGAGGAATGCTCACGACCCTAGGTGGTTACTGGATATTTAAATCTAAATAGAATCGAAATTTTAATCACCTATTTTATAGCACCGAACGTCAACTGACTTCGGTGCTTTTCCTTTTCTATTAAATCTTTAGCGTTTTGCCCACTGGGGGGCTCTCCTTGCTCGTTTTAATCCGAATTTCTTTCTTTCTCTCTTTCTAGCGTCACGAGTCAAATAACCTGCTTTTCTTAATCTTTTTTTAAAATCAGGATTAAAAAGGGTAAGGGCTCGGCTTATCCCATGCCTTAAAGCTTCGGCCTGAGCATTTACTCCTCCTCCCCTAACTTTAACTAAAACTCTGAATTTATCAAGACATCGCATCTTTCTTAAGCTGGCTGTAGCAATTTGTTGAAGATTAAGAGTGGGAAAATAAACAGTAAAAGGTTTTTCATTAACTAAAAATACTTTTTCTCCCCGGGTAAATAGACGCACCCTGGCTACCGCTGTTTTTCTTTTACCCACTGCTTCAAAATAGCGAGCTGGCGGCGGCGCTGGTTTTCTAATTTTTTTCTTAGGAGTTGGCTTTTTGGCTTTTTTTACAATTTTTGCTTCCTTAACTTTTTTAAGGGCAGGCTTTTTTTTAACTGCTTTTTTTATCTTTTTAACTTTCTTCATATTAATTCGCGTTACTTTATTTTTAAACGCTTTATCATTTTTGCTCTTAGTTTATTTTTCGGCAGCATCCCAAAAACTGCTCTCTGCAAAACTTTAGGAGAATCCTTCTTAAAAAGTGTTTTTAGGGGAATTTCTTTTAGACTGCCGAGATACCCTGAATGGCGGAAATATTTCTTCTTCTCAAATTTTTTACCAGTAAATTTTATTTTATTAATATTTTTAACAACAACAACGTCACCCATATCTTTATAAGGGACAAAATCGGGCTTATGTTTGCCCCGTAACAAAATTGCGATTTCTGCTGCTAATCTGCCCAAGACCCTGCCTGTAGCATCAATTGTATGGGTTTCTCTTCTCATAGAAAATCCAAATTTCAAAATCCAAATTTCAAATTAAGCTCAAAATCCAAAATCCAAAAATTTGACATTTGAGTTTTGGATTTGATTTGACATTTGAGCTTTGGCATTTGGATTTTATTTAACTAACTCAATAATTGCCATCTTTGCTCCATCACTTTTTCTCGGCCCAAGTTTAATAATCCTTGTATATCCTCCTTTCCTTTCCTTGTATCTTGGTCCAATTTCTTTAAATAATTTTGTAACTATTTCCGGAGAAAAAAATTTTGCCAATAACCTCCTCGAAGATAAATCTCCCCGTGTGTAAACAGTGGGCTTTTTGGCCCGAGTTATAAATTTCTCTACAAGGGGCCGTACTTCTTTTGCTTTAGCCTCAGTGGTCTTAATTTTTTCTTTCGATAAAAGAGCAGAAATTTCTGCCTTCAATAATGCCTGGCGTTGGCCCCTTTTTCGACTTAATTTTCGTCCTTGTTTACGTTTCCGCATGCTTATTTAATTATTTTTTTAGAGGTACGGCGCTGAACCGAAGGTTTTTTCCTTTTTCCCGCCTTCATATGTTTTTTGATATGTTTTTTGGAGGGAATTTTTCGTCGAGCTATAGTTTTTTTCTTTTTGACTGGAGCTACCCCTATCACTTTCTCTTCTGGCTTTTTAAATACTTCAGCAAATAAAGAAAAGTGTTTTACCAAAATTTCTGAAGCCTGGCTAAAAGCTTCCTCGGGAGTAATCTGACCATCGGTTTCAATTTCTAAATTTAGTCTATCGAAATCTGTTCTTTTCCCCACTCGCATATTTTCAATTTCATAACTTACTTTTTTTACCGGGGTAAAAATAGCATCAAGGGAAATTTCTCCTATTTCTAATTTTTCCTCCTCTCTTGATTCTCTTGGCTGATATCCCAGCCCTTTTTCAATTTGGATTTCCATTTCAAGTTCAGCTTTTTTGGCAGTTAAAGTAGCTATATGAGCTGTTTTATTTACTATTTCAACCTGTGAGGGCAATTCAAAATCCGAGGCCTTCACCTCCTTTTCGCCTTTTACCTTTAATCTGGCTTTTTGGATTTCTGAAGTAAAAAGTTTAAATCTCAACTGCTTTAAGTTTAGTATGATTTCAATCACATCTTCCAAAATTCCTGGTATTGTTGAGAATTCGTGCTGAATTCCTTTGATTTTTACTCGAGTAACCGCTGCTCCCACTAAAGAAGAGAGTAAAACTCTTCTCAGAGAATTCCCAATGGTCACTCCATAACCTGGGTAGAGGGCCTCTGTCTGAAAAATTGCCCTATTTCCTTTTTTTTCAATAATTTTTGGTTGAGATGGTAAAGAAATCATAGTAAATGTCTAATTTCTAATTGACCTAATTTCTAAAATTTAGTAATTGGTCATTGGGATTTGATTAGAAATTACTTATTAGCTATTAGTTATTTTAGAATTTTATCTTGAATAATACTCAAATATTAGTGAAACTTCAGCCGGAGGAACAGCCTCTTCTAAAGAAGGGGTACCTATCACCTTCCCTTCTAACTTTTCAACATCTAAGGAAATCCAAGAAGGCAGCTCTCTTTTTTTTAATAAAGTAGGAAGATTTTGAAAAATAATTTTTTTACGAGAAGACGGGAAGATTCTAATTTTGTCTCCTTTTTTTACAAGATATCCTGGGTTGTTAACTGCTTTTGAGTTAACTAAAAAATGACCGTGGGAGATTAATTGTCTTGCCTGAGATCTGGAAGCGGCAATTCCCAACCGAAAAATCACATTATCTAAACGACTTTCTAAAGTTTTAATTAATAAAGTGAGGACATCTTTTTTTTCTCCAGGAGGAGACTCTAAGATTTCTTTCACGTATTTCCGAAATTGCCTTTCTCCTAAATTATACCATTTTTTTAATTTTTGTTTTTCCCTTAATTCTTTCCCATATTCAGAAGGAGCTCTGATTCTTCTTTTCTTCTTCTGACCAGGCGGATAGGACCTTTTTACCATTGGACATTTTTGGGTTAAACAACGTTCACCCTTCAAAAAGAGCTTCATTCCTAAGCGGCGACATATTTTACATTTAGAATTCTGCATAAATAAACGTTAAGCTCGGCGAACTTTTGGCGGCCTACATCCATTATGGGGAATCGGTGTGATGTCTTTAATTGAAACGATATCAAGACCTCTGGCAGCCAAAGATCTAACTGCTGATTCCCGGCCTGACCCAATTCCCTTTACTAAAACGGCTACCTTCTCAATTCCTAATTTTTTAGCAGCCTGAGCTAAAACTTCCGCTACTCTCGAGGCGGCAAAAGGAGTAGCCTTTTTTGTTCCTTTAAATCCAATATTGCCTGCACTGGCCCAGGCCAAAACATTTCCCCGAATATCGGTTAAAGTTATAATGGTATTATTATAAGAAGCTAAAATATAAATTCTGCCTTCTCTAATCTTTTGAGAAGGTTTGAGTTTAACCTCTTTTTTTAAGCTCTCTTCTACTTTTTCTCTTTCTTTAAGCAACTCCTCTTCAGTTTTTTGAATAATGCGTTTTTTCCCCATAGTGGTATTACTTCGGGGCTGGGGCTGCTTTTCTGCCAGATCCTACTGTTTTTCTGACATTTCCTCGCACAGTCCGAGTATTTGTTCGGGTTCTTTGGCCTCTTACCGGTAACCCTTTAATATGACGAATTCCTCGAAAAGAAGATATATTTTTTAATCTTCTAATATTCATCATTATCTCTCTTTTAAGATTCCCCTCAATTTTATATTTTTTTTCAATAATTTCTTTAAGCAGGTTTATTTCTTCTGGAGTTAACTCAGATGCCAGTCTCTGCTTTTCAATACCGGCTGTAGTTAAAATTTTTCTACTCAAAGACAGTCCTATTCCAAAAATATAGGTTAAGGCAATTTCTATTTGTTTTTGTTCTGGTATGTTTACACCAGCTATTCTCGGCATAATGGTAGTTCAAATTTAGTCGCTCGCCCTCTCTGGAGCTTTACTCCAGCACTCGGCTTCGCCTCGCTTCGGGCTCGCTCTTTCTTAATTGCGAAGCAATTACAAGGAGGCGCGGAGCGACGACTGGTTTGTAAAACCTTCTGTTTTTAATATTTTCCTACACGGGGGAACCGAAGGGTTCCCCCGACCCCTCTCCGAGATGGGTTATTTATAAAAACTATCCTTGGCGTTGTTTATGTTTGGGATTTTTACAGATAACATAGAGTCGGCCTTTTCGCCGAACTATTTTACAATTTTTACAAATTTTTTTAATTGATGCGCGAACCTTCATTTTATTTTCCACGATATATTATTTGCCTGTCTGTCGGTATTTGATACCGACAGACAGGCCGAGAACGCAATCTACTTTCCTCTATACTTTCCTCTATACACAATCCTTCCCCTCGTTTCATCGTAAGGGCTCATTTCTACTGTTACCCTATCACCAGGTAAAACTTTTATTCGATAAAGTCTTAATTTCCCAGCCAGATGAGCAATTATTTCTTTCCCATCATCTAACCTTACCCTGAAATGGATACTGGGCAGAGCTTCTATCACCTGACCAGATTTTCGTAAGAATTTTTTATTTGAATTTATCATTACGATAATTGTTTACAATAACAAATTTTCCTAAACTAGTCAATATTTAGTTTTATTTTAATCCTTTCCATATTTTTGGGAACTCTCTTTACCCAAAATGGCCAAAATTTTACCTGGACTTTAGTAACTTGAGGCTGATCTTCCAAAAGAATTTGGGTTTCTTCTAAAGGCTTCCCGAAAAGGGCTTTTTTTAGAATAGCCTCATTAATATCTGAATAAATTTTAGCAGTGATGTTTAAATTTAAGACAATCTTCTCTGATTCCAAGTCTATTGATTCTGGTCTAAAATCTATTTTTAGACTTTCATTGTGAATTTTTTTATTTAACCAGAAGATATTTGGCTCTAAATCATTTTGAGGTACTTGAGAAAGAATAAATTCTTTAGAAAAATCTTCTAAATCAGATTTTTTAAATACTAAAGTCTTTGAATCAACTTTAACCTGGAAATTAAATGTTTGAGCTTCCTCGCCTGTTTTTTTCGAAGATAAACCCTCAACAATTTCTTGACTCTGAGCTTCATTAAGCAAGATAAAATCTGAGGAATTTTTATTCGACTGGAGCTCATTTTTTAAAGCTTTACTCCCCTCTTCAAAAAGTTTAGTGGCTAAAATATTTTCTGCCCTCTCTAAATCTTCCTGAGTAACCTGAGGAACTTCACCTTTAAAGCCACCTGTCATAGGAGAGAAAGATCTTCCATAAATGGTAGTGTATAATGGACTTCCGGCAAGAGCAGGAAGAGCAAAAGTAGAGGGTTTAATATTATAATCTTCTCCGGCTTCAGCTGCCTGAACCTCAATGTCGGCGTAACCTGGAATAAGCTTTCCCTCTTCATATTTTGCCCCGGGAATCACCTCTTTTTTCAATGACCAAAATAATTTTCCATCAGCCGAAATAAAACGAGAAGGTATTAACGATCGAGAAGAGGTAGAATAAGCATTGTAAACTCGAATTATACCCCTGGCCTTCTCTTTTTTAATTAGCTTACCCGATGAAAGAAATTCTTGAGAAGAAGATTTTTGATTATAAAAAACTTTTCCAGGAATAGCCCCTTTCTTTAGCCAAAAGCCGGAATTAGGCTGAATTACTTCTGAAGAAACCTCTACTTTTTCTTTAAAATTTAAAGTTTGAGTTTCCGGCCAAATTTCTATTTGAGCTCGAGGTAATAAAAAATAACCCAAAATCCCGGTTAAAACTAAAACTCCAAGGGCTAAAATTAAACCCCTCTTCCCTCTCAGATACTTTCCAGTCGGTAATTTGTTCACCTTTGGCGAAGAAATCTCTAGCTGAGCTGAAGATTTTGGAACCTGAAAGTCCGGCCTAAAGGTAGTCGGAGTTTCCGGAGGAAAAATATCAAAAATTTTTTTGGGTTTAGATTTAGCAGGCATAACAAAGTAATAAGGCAGGGACGTCTTGAGGGCTATTTAATTTTTTTGTCATATCTTCAATATTTCTGAAGTCCTTTGGATAAATAAATTTTACTTTTGGGGGAGTAAAAAAAGAAAAACTTTCCCAATTCCCCTCTTCTAAAATTTCCTGAATTTCAGGCAGTTGACTTCCTCCCCCGAAAAGAAAAAAAGTTGATGGAAGTAGTACACCTCCGGATTTCCTTTCTCTGTCAAAAATCCTTTGGGTTTTTAATTTTAGTTTTAGATTTTTGAACCAATCTCCTAAAGATTGAGAAAAAATCTCTCTAACTCTTTCTCTCACTTCTTCTGATAATTCTCCTTTAGAATAATTTTCTTTTAAAACTCTTGCCTCTGAAATTCCTATTCCCAAACTTTGAGAAAGAGCTTGGGAAAAAGTTTTTCCTCCTATTTCGAATTCATCGACATTATTTAGTTTTCCATTGTTTACTAAAAAAATCTGGGTCAAATTTCCTCCAACATCAAGAAAAATTCCATCAACCACTTTCCTTCTAAAGAAATAAGGTAGGGCTTGTGCAAGGTTAAGAATTTCTAATTCCTCAGAGATTAAACCCTGAATAATTTTTTTGATATTCTCTAGATAATATTTCGGTAAAAAAATAGCTAAAATCCTAAAATCTAAATTTTTTCCATTATACCCTTGAATAGCTGGTACTACATATCCATCAATTTTTATTTCCAAGATTTTTAGGTTAATAATGTGAATATCTTTTGGCAAAATGCCGGATTCTGTAGCAAAAATCTGGGAAATTTCATTTTGAGCTTTGCTTAAAATCTTCTGATAAATCACTTCTTTCTCTTTTTTATCAATAATCGATTGAGGATTTTTTCTTTTAAAAGACTGAAAAACAATTCTTCCTTTTAAAATGTTAGCTGGCAATTCAAGTAATGTCCGGTTAGGCTTTTGATTAATTTGACTTTTAGCCTCATTAATCGTTTTTGAAATAGTTTTTTTAACAACATCAGCTTCAAAATCCTGACTGTCAAATACCCCGTAGCTGTCAAAATAGGAAAGAGAGTTTCCCAAAATAGTAATCTTTTTATCTTTTTTTTCTGAGAGAGAAAAAATTATAGCTTTTACTGCTTCTGTGCCGATATCCAATCCTAAAAATATTTTCCTTTTGTCTTTTTTGAATAACGAGAAATTTATCATCTCCTTTAATTATGGAATAATTACAGGGGAGTGAAGCGACCGGTTTGCTTATTTTATCATTCTCTTTATCTAAAAACAAACATTGATTATTTTAAAATGTTCCGCTTAGCTGAAGATTTCTTCGCCAAAGACGAACAAATCCCCCGGATTCTTCTTATGCCTGCTCCAGAAGATTCTTCCTTTATAATTTTAAAACTGCCTAATTCGGATGTCTTTTTAACATGGGGACCGGCACAAATTTCTTTTGAAAAATTGTTTATTGAATAGACAGTTACTTTTTCCGGGTATTTTTCTTTAAAAAAAGATAAGGCTCCTGAATTTAGAGCTTCTTCCAATGACATCTCTTCCTTTTTTACCTCCAAATTTTCTCTAATTTTTTGATTAACTAAAGCCTCAACTTTTTTAATTTCTTCTGGTGTCATTTTCTGCAAGTGAGAGAAATCAAATCTAAGCCTTTGGGGAGTAATATCTGAGCCCATTTGTTTAACATGGAGACCCAAAATCTTTCTCAAAGCTGAGTGAAGTAAATGGGTAGCTGTATGAAGTTTAGTTGATTCGTAAGTTACTTCTTTTCCTACTCCGCCAAATTTTTTTTCTACACCTGCTCTTGAAATTTCTTGGTGTTTTCTAAAGGATTCCTCGAATCCTTTAACATCGATTTTCAGTCCCTTTTCTTTAGCCAACTCTCCGGTCAACTCCAATGGAAAACCGTAAGTATCATAAAGATGGAAGGCTTCATCTCCCTTAATATCGCCTTTGGCTGCAATTTTCCCAAACTCTTTGAGCCCTTTTCCCAAAGTTTTTTCAAACTTCTCTCCTTCTTTTTGAATAACAGTTAAGATATCAGCTTCTCGGGATTTTACTTCGGGATAAATGTCTTGATAAATTTCAATAACTTTTTGAGCCAAAGGAATTAAAAAACCCTGGGGTAAATCTAAAAGTTTGCCAAATCTTATCGCTCTTCGTAGAATCCTTCTTAGAACATAACCTTCTTCCACATTAGAAGGAAAAATTCCCTCTGCTATCAAAAAAACCGAACCCTTAATGTGGTCAGTAATAATACGATAAGGTTTAGGGTTTAGGGAATAGGGTTTAGCTTCTCTCTTTTCGATTTCTTTTATTATAGAATTGAATAAATCAGTTTCATAAACTGAATTTTTGCCCTGAACAACCATAGCTAACCTTTCCAGACCCATTCCAGTATCTACTCCCTTTTGTTTTAATGGTGTTAATTTCCTGTTTCTACCTTGATAATATTCATTAAAAACCAAATTCCAAATCTCAATGCCTCGAAGATGAATTTCGGTTGTTGGACCGCAAGGACCGACTTGGCCGATCGGCCCCCAAAAATTATCTGCTCTTCCACATTTTTTTATTTTATTTCCGGGAACTCCTAATTTTTTCCAAATTTTAATCGATTCTTTATCTTCTGGAACATCTTTGTTACCCTTAAAAAACGTGAAAATAGCTTCTTCTATTGGCAATTTTAATTCTTCAAAAAGAAACTCATAAGCCCAATTTATCGCTTCTTTTTTAAAATATCCCCCAAAAGAAAAATTGCCCAGCATTTCAAAAAAGGTTAAATGTTTTTCATTTTCTACCTCCTCAATATCAGAGGTCCTGAAACATTTCTGACAGGAAACAACATCCAACCCATAGGGTGATTTCTCGCCTAAATAATAAACTTTGAATTGCTGCATTCCAGCACTAGTAAACAAAACACTGGGGTCAGTTGATAATAACGAACTTGAGGGCACTACTTTATGCCCTCTTTTTTCAAAAAACTCCAAAAATTTCTGACGAAGCTCTTTTGAATTCATCTTTTATTTTTAGGTATATCTATCTGCCACTGTTGAGGCAGCAAAAGATTCTGGTTTTATTTTGGGCTCAAACCCATTTCCCTGAATAAGACCAATCACTTCTTTTATCATATCTTTTGTCTGCCCATTTTCTCCAATATCAGCATGGATATATCGAAACTGATAATTAGGTGGAGGAACTAACTTTTTGATTTGTTTTTCTAAATTTTCCTTCAAAAATAAGGCCAGCTGGCAAGATAGCAAAACTTCTTCCAGGACTCTTTCTTTCCAGCTATAAAATTTCTTTTTTGAAGAAAACGGATAACTTATTTTTTTAAGAAAAAATCTCCCTCCCTCTCCTGTCCTCAAAATAACTACTGCCACGGGGAAATGAGGTTGTTGAAGGTCTGAAGATGAATCACAGCCAACAATAATGTCATAAAATTTCTCTGGCTTTTCGGTAATATAATTTAATATCTCTTCAATTACCTCTGGCAATGTTAAATTTCCTCGGGTTGGATTATAAAAATGGCCTTTAGAAAAATTTTCCATAGTAGTGGTATCACCTAATTAGAATAACAAAAATAAAAAAGAAAATCAACCTCCCAAGCTACAGCGAAGGGAGAAGAAGAAGATTTATCTTCTCCGACCCTTGCTGACATTTTCAACCAATTTGATAAATTCTTGGTGGTCTAAAGAAGCACCCCCCACTAAAAGCCCTTGCATTCTTGCTTCTTTAATATAACTCAGCGCATTTTTGGAGTTTATGCTTCCTCCGTATAGTATCTGAACCTTTTTAGAAATAAAACCTCCATAAAGCTGGGCTATAATTTTTCTAATGAATAAACCCATAGTTTGAGCTTCGTTAGTTTCACAAGCTTTTCCTGTCCCAATTGCCCAAATTGGTTCATAGGCAATTGAGAATTTTGCTGAACCGAACGAAGTGAGGGACTCCCCGGAGGATTGCTTTTGAATTATAGATTTAGAAATGTTCGAAAGAGCAGATATTAATTGATTTTTTAAAACCTCCTGGGTTCTTCCTTGACTTCTCTCCTCTCCAGTTTCTCCGATACATAAAATAGGGTTTAATTTTGCTTTCAAAACTAACTTTATTTTTTTATTTATCATCTCGTCGGTTTCACCAAGGTGAAGCCGCCTTTCAGAATGCCCTAAAATAACATACTTCACCCCTATATCTTTAAGCATTCGAGGAGAAATCTCACCTGTAAAAGCTCCCTTCTCTTCCCAAAAACAATTTTGCGAGCCAAAACTGATGGCGCCGAAGCTCGCCTTTTGGCGAGCGAAGGTAGAAGCATCTCTTAATACCGACAAATAAACAAAAGGCGGACAGATTATTACTTCCACATTTTTGATATTTTTTATTCCTTTTTTTACTGAATTAAAAATAAGCTTTGCTTCCTGTAAAGTTGTGGGATTGCACTTCCAATTTCCTATGATGATAGATTTCATGGTGTTTAAAAAATTAATAAAGCGAGGCAATAAGTTTTAAAGTAACTTTCGCAGTCCCGTCGGCACGGTCTCCGACGAAGTCGGAGCGACGGGACGAGAATGTAGATAGTCAAATCTCGCTGGGATTTGAACTATCAGTACTTTGAAACTTCGTTGCCGAGCGTCACTATTGTTTTCTTAAATATTCAGCTGCTTTTTCAGGTTCAATGGTAGAAATTTCCATTCTGGTGCCGATTTCAAAACCAGCCCAGGTGGCGGTTTTTGGTAATATTGTCCAGTGCCAGTGGTAAAAGGGATATTTTTTCTCATCGCAAGGGGAAGTATGCAAATAGAAATTATAAGCTGGGTTATTTAAGGCTTTGTAAAGTTTATTTAAGGCTATCTGGAAAGCTTCAGATAAAAACTTTTTTTCTTTTTCGGTTATTTTCTCAAAATAAGCTAAATGTTTTTTGGGAGAGATAATAAGCTCAAAGGCAGCTTTTGAAGCAAAAGGACAAATTACCAAAAAATCTTTATTTTCAAAAACTACTCTTTTTTTATTTTTCTTTTCCCAATTATTCATCTGACAATAAATACATTTTCGATGGGCTCTGTAATATTTTCTTGAATTGGAGAGAGCTTTTTTAAGGTCAACATCAATTAAAGGAGTAGTTATAATTTGGGAGTGAGGATGAGCTATTGAAGCTCCGGCTTCAGCTCCATGGTTATGAAAAATAGAAACATAATCAACAAATTTTTCTTTCATTAATTCTAAATATCTTTCCTGGTAAACATCAATTACTTCTTTAATCTGGCTGATTGAAAATTGGCCCATTGATTTTTTATGGTCTCTGGTAACTACTACTTCATGGAAACCTACCGCATTTATTGTTTTATAAAATTTTCCTTCAACTCTTGGATTTAATTTTTTAAAAGGGAGAAAAGCTGGAAATTTATTAGGAATAGAAATAGTAGTCCAATCTTTAGGAATTCCCATGTCTGGAGGTATTTTTTTTCCATGGGAAAAAATTAAAGTAGGGGTTTCTTGAGTAGAAATTTGACAAAAAGGACATAGAGTTTTAGGAACTTCCTCTTTTTTCCGCTTTTCTCTCTTGAAAGTTTCCGGCCTTTTTGCTCGACCTGTAGCAATAACAACCCAATCTCTTGAAGTTAAATCAAACCGTAATTCGGAAGGAAATTTCTTCTGATTAAATTTCTCATTCATATTTTTTTTGTTATTAAATTCCACCTTATTTTCAACAAATCAATGCCCATTTTCACCATGCCTTTGAACTTCACTTTGCTTTCGGGATCATTTTTCCAATAAACCGGGATTTCTTTGATTTTATATCCCATTTTTTTAGCAATAATTAAAAATTCTGGGTCGAAAGCAAAACGATTAATTTTACACTTGGGAAAAATGCTTTCAGCTGCTTTTTTAGTAAAGCATTTAAAACCACATTGAGTATCTTCAAGTTCCCAAAGGCCAGCAATTATTTTTCGTAATAACTTAAAAATGTCAGCCAAAAATCCATGAAGCCAGGATTGGGACGGATCTAAAACCGCTCCCTTAACATCTCTTGAACCAATAACAATATCATAGCCCTTCTTGAATTCTGGCCACATTTTTTCAACTTGGTCAATCGAAGTTGAATTGTCAGAATCCATGAATAATCGATATTCGCCTTTGGCTTTTAGCATTCCCTGGCGGACACCAAAACCTTTACCCTGATTTTCTTTAAAATCAAGGATTTTTAGATTTTTAATTTCGGTCATTAAATTCTTGACAACTTCAACTGTTCTATCTTTTGACCCATCAGAAACAACAATAATTTCGTAACTAGCTTGCCCTGAGCCTGTCGAAGGGTAAGTTTTTATCCTTAAATATTTGTCGATTTCCCGCAAAGTTTTCGGCAACCGTTTTTCCTCATTATAGGCAGGAATGATGACGGATAAATAAATTTCTGACATTAGATTATTTTAACATAAATTAGTATTACTTTAAATTTGTCAATATCTGACATCCATTTTGGGTTACCGCCATCATATGCTCAAAGTGAGCTGACAGAGACCCGTCCTCTGTCTGGTAACCAAAACCATCTTTGGTTTTTTTTATTCTCCAATCCCCCATTGTTACCATTGGTTCAATACAAAAAACCATTCCTTCTTTAATTTCTGGACCGGTATGTCTTTTCCCATAATTTAAAATTTGGGGGTCTTCATGTAATTCTCTACCAATCCCATGACCGCAAAGGTCTCTAACAACATTAAATCCCTGGCCCTCAACATATCTTTGAATGGTATTTCCAATATCTCCAAAAGTATTTCCCGGGTGAACTTTTTTAATTCCTCTTTTCAAGGATTTTTTTGTTACCCGAATTAATCTTTGAGTTTCTGGATCAATTTTCTCTACGCGGCTGGGTCGCGTAACTGGGAGGGTAACTGCCATATCAGTATGAAAGCCCTTGTAAAGAATTCCCAGGTCAAGGGAAATTATATCTTCTCCTTTCAAGATTCTGTCAGAAGGCAAAGCATGAACTATCTCTTCATTTATTGAAGTACAAAGACAAAAAGGATATCCCTCATGTCCTTTAAACGAACACTTTCCTCCAGATTTTAAAATCAGGCTTTCAGCAAGCCTGTCTAATTCGCGAGTTTTAATTCCCGCCTTAACTTTTCTTCCTATCTCAGCCATAATTTTTGCCAGGATTTTACCACCCTCAGCCATTATGGTAATTTCTTCTGGAGTTTTGATTGAAATCATCGACTAATCTTTTTTAAAATATCTTGAAAAACATTCTTAATACTTTGCTCTCCATTTATTTCAATTAACTTTTCTTGTTTTCTGTAATAATTTATTACTGGTATCACTTCTTTTTTAAATTCTTCCAGGCGCTTTTTTATGGCTTTTGGTTTATCATCAGCTCTAACTATAAGTCTTGTTCCGCATTTGTCGCATTTTTTAAGTGACTTACATTTCCCAATCCAAGGAATTTGTCTGCCACATTTTTTACAGATTCTTCTTTTTATTAAACGACGGAGTGATTCTTTTCTTGAAATATTAATGAAGATAACTTTTACTTTTTTTTGCAATTCGTACCAAATCAAGGCTTCATCAAAAAATTTAGCCTCAATGATTTTTCTTGGACTACCATCAAAAACAAAACCGTTGGTTTTTGCCCTCCGTCCAAATTTTTCTAATTTATCTATCCAGAGCTTAGAAATCACAAAAGAAGGAGCTAACTCCCCGCGATTCATAACTTTTATGAGTTTGCCTCCAGTAAAATCAGCTGCTTTTTGTCTATTTCTGAGAGCATCACCTGACCCGAAATATTCGAACCCAAATTTTTTAACAAGCTGTTTGGCCTGGGTTCCTTTACCAGAACCCGGCGGCCCCAGAATAATTATTACTAAAGGTTTTTTCATAAATTTTTATTCGTATATTCGTAATAATTCGTAATTCGTAGGGTCAAAACGTCTCATATTCTCTCATCTGAAGCTGGGCATTGATTTGACGAAGGGTCTCAAGAACTACGCTTACTACAATAAGCAGAGAAGTTCCTCCAATTAAAAATTGAAAAACCATCACTCCGGTTATGCCTCCAATAATTGATGGAAGGACAGCAATCGTCCCTAAAAATAAGGCTCCGATAAGTAAAATTCGGTTTAAAATATAATATAAAAAGTTGGCAGTTGAGTCTCCGGGCCTGATACCAGGAATAAATCCACCCATTTTTTTCAAATTAGAAGCAATAGCCTTGGGGTCAAAAGTTACGGCGGTATAAAAATAGGTAAAGAGACAAACTAAGAGAAAATACAAAATTCCATGAACCCAGACATTTTGGAAGAATTCTCCTATTCCCTGAGCTATCTTTCCAACTGCTCCTTCTGTTCCGGCCAAAAAATTAGCTATCATCCCGGGGAAGAGTAAAAGCGATAAGGCAAAAATTATAGGGATTACTCCGGCTGGATTAACATTTAAAGGTAAATAAGTAGAGACACCGCCATACATTTTCATTCCCCTGACTCGCTTGGCATAAGAAACTGGAATATTTCGCCTACCCTCATTAATTAAAACTACTCCGGCAATAATAATCAAAGACATACTAAAAAAGAGTAAATAAGCTGGGATTTTAGCCGGATCCCAGGTTAAAGCTAGCTGCCGAATATTATTTGGAACGGCAGAAACAATTCCAGCAAAAATTAAGAGCGAAATTCCATTACCAATCCCTTTTTCAGTAATTAGCTCCCCAAGCCACATTAAAAATACGGCTCCAGCGGTAACTGTTAAAATTGAAGTTAAAAGTAAAATAGGAGAAAGGCTACCTATAACATTTTGTCTCTGGAATAAAATTAACATCGCGTAACTCTGAAGCATGGCAAATGGAACAGTTAGCAATCTTCCATATTGATTAAATTTTTGGCGGCCTTGCTCTCCTTCTTCTTTGTAGAGTCTCTCAAGTTTGGGAAATATCATGGTTAGAAGCTGAATAACGATAACTGCCGTAATATAAGGACCCAAGCCAAGCATAATAATGGAAAGTCTGTCTAAAGCGCCGCCAGTAAAAATATTTAAAAGACCGAAAATCTGAAATCCCTCAAAAAATTCCCGCATTTTTTGAGCATCAATTCCAGGCATAGGAATATTAGCCATTATTCTAAAAATCAAAAAAATTCCTAAAACAAATAATATCTTGTTTCTTAAATCATGGATTTTAAATATTTGGGTAATTTTATTTAACCACCGCATATTATTTTATGGTGCCGCTGGCTTTCTCTATTTTCTCTTTTGCTCCTTTTGATACCTCACAACCTTCAATAATCAGTTTTTTAGTTAGTTCTCCCTTTGCCAAAATCTTAACCTTTGGAATCTTTCCTTTTATTCTACGGATTAGCTGTTGTTTAATCAAGATTTGAGGATTAACAGTTTCACCTCCTTTAAATTTTTTTTCAAGAGTTTCCAGATTAATTATGGCTGGCTTTAATTTTAAGGGCCTAAACTTATATCCTCTTAACTTTGGGTATCTTTTTATAAGCTCGCGAATTACCGGTTTTAACCTTCTGCCTGCCCGAGATTTTTGGCCTTTTTGGCCCCGGCCAGAATAGGTCCCCCTTTTGCCTCCACGACCAACTCTTTTTCGTCGTTTTAATTTATATTTTGGACGTAATTCGTGTAACTGCATAGTGGTTTTACGTTTTTATTTTTAATTCTTGTAGAGCCTTGATGGTTGCTCTGGCATTGTTTAATTTGTTACTTGTTCTTCCCAAGATTTTTGAAGAAATGTTTTTTATTCCGGCTAAATTGCAAATAACCCTAACTGTTCCCCCGGCCACTAATCCTCTTCCTTTTCTTTGGGGTTTGAGTAAAACTTTAGCTGGTCCAAATTTTGCTTCCACCTGATGAGGAATAGAACCATTTATAATGGGAACCTCTATTAAATTTTTCTTAGCCATTCTTGTCGCTTTCTCAACTCCCTGAGCAACGTCTGCTCCCTTAGCTACCCCCACTCCAACCTTCCCTTCTTTATTTCCAATCACCATTACCGCGCGAAAGCGAAAACGCCGGCCGCCGGCCGCCACCCGAACTACCCGAGCCAAATCAAGCAGTTTGGATTCAAACTCCTCCTTTGGTCTTTCTTTTTCTATGAGTTTTTCTTTTGCCATGAATAGATTTAAGATTAAAAATAAATCTAAAACTTCAGACCTCCTTTCTTTGCACCTTCTGATAGAGCCTTAACTCTTCCATGAAAAGTATATCCTCCCCTGTCAAAAACCACTTTTTCAATTTTCTTTTTCAGGGCTTTTTTAGCAATTAACTTTCCTACCTCGGAAGCTAAAGCAATCTTTCCTTTTAAAATTTTTGTCTCTTTTTTGTTTTTTTCGCGCCTGATTCCGGCTCTTTCCTTCGTTTCTCTTTTAGTCTTGGGTTGAGGGATTAATTCCAAGTCACAAGCTGACACCAAGGTTATTCCCTTTTCATCATCAATTAACTGAGCGTAAATATGTTTTGGAGACCTGAAAACGCAAAGTCGTGGTCGAGAAACCCTGCCAAAAATTTTGGCCCTTACTCTTTTATGACGTCTATAGCGTTTTTGTTGTTTTTTTAACATCTTTAATTTGCGAAGCATTAATTACGAAATAAATTACAGTGAGCGAAGCGAATGGTTCCTATTAATAAGCCAAGCTGTTACTCGGTAGCAATTGCTACTTTCTTTCCTACCTTCTTCCTAATTACTTCTCCTAAATATCTAATTCCTTTTCCTTTGTAGGGTTCAGGAGGTTTTACTTTTCTTATTTTGGCAGCAACTTGGCCCACTAATTCTTTATTAATTCCAGAAACAGTAATAATATTTTTTTCGACTGAAAATTTTATACCTTCCGGCGTTTTTAATTTAACGGGGTGGGTAAACCCAACTTGCAATACTAAATTATCTCCCTCCAAACTTGCTCTAAAACCAAGTCCTTCTATCTGTAATTTCTTCTCGAAACCACAGGTTACTCCTTCTATTGCGTTGGCGAGGAGGGCCCGAGTCAAACCCCAAAAAGCCTTGGTTTTTTTAGTCTCGATTTTTGGTAAAACAAAAATCTTGCCTTCTTTTAACTCAACTCTAATCTCCGGGCGAATTTCTCTCTCGAGTTCCCCTCTGGGACCTAAAATTTTAACTTTCTGGTTCTCTATTTTAATTTCTACACGTTCTGGTATTAAAATTGGTTTTTTGCCTATTCTAGACATAATATTTACCAGACTTCACATAAAACTTCCCCTCCCAATTTCTGCCTCCTCGCTTTTTTATCAGTCATCAATCCTTTTGGTGTTGAGATTATTGCTATTCCATAACCCCCTCTTACTCTCCGCATTTTTTTAGCTGAAAGGTAAATCCTTTGGCCTGGTTTGGAAATTCTTTTTAAACCAGAAATTGCTGCCACTTTTGTTTTATCTTGCAAAACTCGGGAAGAAGGCAAGTATTTTAAGCTAATTTTAATGAATTTTTTAGTTTTCCTTCCTTTTTTTTCGACCTTCTCAATAAAATTTTCCTTTTCTAAAATTATAGAAATTTCATATTTTAAATTAGAAAAAGGAATATCAACCGTTTCTTTCAAAACAGCTTGAGCATTTCTTATTCGGTTGAGCATATCAGTGATAGGATCAGTCATATTTATTTTGGATTTTTACCATGACGATTTCTTTACTCCAGGTATCAGCCCTTGGTTTGCCATCTCTCTAAAACATATCCGGCATAATCCAAATTTTCTCATATATCCTCTTTTTCTCCCACATCTAAAGCAACGCCGAACTATTCTCGAACTAAATTTAGGTTTCTTTTTAGATTTTACTATTTTAGCTTTCGTCGCCATACTTTTAAGCCTTAATTGGAAAGCCGAGTAACTTTAATAATTCTATCCCTTCTTCTCTTTTTTTTGCCGTAGTTACCACGGTAATTTCAAGGCCAAAAATATTTTTTGCCTTTTCTATTAAAATTTCGGGAAAGGTAATGTGCTCTCGAATAGCAATAGTTAAATTTCCCTTTTTATCAAATGATTTTGAGTCAATCCCCTGAAAATCACGAGATCTGGGAAGAGCAATATTAATTAATCTTTCTAAAAAATCAAACATTCTTTTTCCCCTCAATGTAACCCGAGCCCCAATTGGAAGGCCCTGACGAATTTTAAAGCCAGAAATTGACTTTTTTGCTCTCGTTAAAACAGGTCTTTGCCCGGTAATTAAGCTAAAATCTTCTAAAACAGCTTCAAAAATTTTCTTCTGTTCTTCTGAAGTTTTATCGGCAATCAATCTACCAAAGCCAGTATTGACTACAACTTTTTCAATCTTTGGAACAGCCATCTTGTTAGTATACCCGAATTTTTCTTTCATCTGAGGTATAACCTCTTTTTTATATTTTTCTGGTAATTTGGTAATCATATTTCTTGCCCACATTTTTTACAAATTCGATATTTTTTCTTTTCTACAATTTTATATTCCACCCTCGTTGCTTTTCCGCATTTCAAACAAATAAGCTTTAGATTAGAAATATGGACGGAACCGGGTGTTTCTATAATTTGACCCTTTTCCCCCGTCTTTTTCGGTCTGACATGTTTTTTTCTTATGTTAACGCCTTCTATTACAACTCTCTGCTCTTTAGGAAGAACCTCTAAAACCTTACTTTTTCTACCTTTGTCTTTACCGGAAATTATAAGAACCTGGTCGCCTTTTTTTATTTTCATTATCCTACGAATTACGAATATTTACGAATATAAGAACCTGACTTCGCCAGAACCTTGATTCCTCGCTTTGCTCGGAATTACAAATAATTTTTAAGCGAGGCAACAAGTTTTAAAGTAACTTTCGCAGTCCCGTCGACACGGTCTCCGACGAAGTCGGAGCGACGGGACGAGAATGTAGATAGTCAAATCTCGCTGGGATTTGAACTATCGGTACTTTAAAACTTGTTGCCGAGCGTTATACTAGTTCTTCGGCCAAGGCGGCAATCTTTTCAAATCCCTTTTCTTTTAATTCCTTTGGTACGGGTCCGGAAATTCTTCCTCCTTTTGGATCTTTTGTTTTCCCTTCAAGAATTACGGCGGCTGGCTCATCAAATCTAATATAAGAACCATCATTTCTCCTGTAGGCTTTTTTTTGCCGAATAATTACTGCCCTAACTACATCGTGTTTTTTAACAATCCTCCTTGGTTCAGCTTCTTTTACGGTGGCAACTATAATATCTCCAATTCGAGCATAACGCCGGCGGCTACCACCCAAAACTCGAAAACACTGGATGACTCTAGCTCCGGTATTGTCGACAACTTTTAACATTGTTCGGGGCTGTATCATAGTGGTAATACCAAGTTAGTCGCTCGCCCTCATCCAGCCTTACGGCTGGCGCTCGGCTTCGACAATCTCAGCCTCGCTTCGGGCTCGCTCTTTCTTAATTGCGAAGCAATTACAAGGAGGCGCGGAGCGACGACTGGTTTGTAAAACCCTCGGTTTTTAATATTTTCCTATACGGGAGAACCGAAGGGTTCTCCCGACCCCTCTCCGATGTGGTTCAAGCTTTCTTTATTACTCTCCATCTCTTATCTTTTGATATTGGCCTACATTCTTCAATAATAACCTTATCTCCTACTTTGCACTTTTCGCTTTCATCATGGGCTTTATATTTTTTGTGAACTTTGTATCTCTTTTTGTATCTCGGGTGTTCTTTTATTCGCTCTGTTTTAACTACTACCGTCTTTTTCATTTTAGTTGAAATGATTGTGCCTTGTAATTTTCTTTTTACCATAGTGATAATACCGAGTTAGGTCGCGGCACGTCTCGCTTCGCTCGACTAACACCGCTTCTTAAAAACCCTCGGTTTTTAATATTTTCCTATACGGGAGAACCGAAGGGTTCTCCCGACCCCTCTCCGATGTGGGATGTTCTATTTTAATATTGTTAATATTCTGGAGATATCTTTCTTTATTATTCTAATTTCTCTGACATTCTTAACTTTGCCTGAAGATATGTTAAATCTTAATTGTCGCAATCTCTCTCTTTTTTCAGATAGTAAAGTCTGCAATTCATTTTTTGACTTTTGACTCAATTCTGTTATTTTCATAAAAATTTAGGAACCGCTCGCTTAGCTCTACTGTAATTGCTTCGCAATTAAGGAAACGAAGCGAAAATTATGAAATCAAGGTTCTTTCGCGAAGCGAAAGGTTCCTATTTTCACAAAAATTAATGATTTATCTTTTAATAAATCTTGTTTTAACCGATAATTTGTCAGCTGCTTTCCCTAAAGATTCCTGAGCTTCGGTTATTTTTATTCCTTCTAATTCAAAAATAATTCGACCAGGCTTTATTGGAAAAACATAATGATCTACACTCCCTTTTCCTCCCCCCATGGGAATTTCTGTTCCTTTCCTAGTTATTGGTTTTTGAGGAAAAATTCTAATCCAGAGTTTTCCTCCCTTTTTTAGATATCTAATGATAGTTCTTCTAGCTGCTTCTATTTGGCGAGAACTAATCCACCCTTCTTGCAGACTTTTTAAACCATAACTGCCAAAAACCAGCTCAGTCCCCCGAGTCTCTCTCCCTTTACTTCTTCCTTTTTGCCATTTTCGATGTTTAACTTTTCGTGGAATTAATATAGCCATTGGTAATACCAAGTTAGTCGCTCGCCCTCATCCAGCCTTACGGCTGGCCCAAGAACATAAAGTATTATGTGCTCGGTTCGGGCTCGCTCTTTAAAAACCCTCTGTTTTTAATATTTTCCTATACGGGAGAACCGAAGGGTTCTCCCGACCCCTCTCCAATTTGGGATGTCCTTCTTTATTCAAACTTCTCTCCTTTATATATCCAGACCTTAACCCCCACCACTCCATAGGAGCAATAAGCTCTTGCTTTCCCATAATCTATCACAGCTCTCAGAGTTTGGCGAGGAAGACGACCTTTCTTTAACCATTCAGTCCGGGAAATCATTACTCCGTTTAATCTACCAGCAACCTCTACTCTCGCTCCCTGGGCAGCCTTATTAGCTGTAATTTTATCTAAAGCCTGTTTTAATACTCTTCGGTAGTGAACTCTTTTCTCGATTTGTTGAGCCATCCACTCTGCAGCCAAGACAGCGGAAAGCCAAGGATTTTTAATTTCTCTAATCTCAATTCTCAATTCCGAAGAGGACGTAGTCAAAACTTTTTCTAATTCTTTTTTTAATGCTTCAACTCCCCCTCCTCCTCTGCCAATGATAAGACCCGGCCTAACACTCGAAATAATAATATTTAATTTCTTTGGAAACCTTTCAATTTCAATTTTTTCAACCCCCATATTCTTTAATTTTTTTCTTAGAAATTTTCTAATTTCAAAATCTTCTTTCAGGTATTCTGGAAGGTTTTTTTTATAAAATCCACGAGAATCCCAGTCAGTTGCTTCTTTTATTCTAAATGCTTTTGGGTGAACCTTATGAGTCATGTTTCAGAAAGCCTTGCGTCTAAATATTCTTTTTACTCCCCTTTCAATTTTTGGTTTGGATATTTCCATCTCAGCTTTTAGTTTTGGTTTTTTCAGCCGGGGAATTCTTTTCACTTTTTTAGCTTTTTCAACCCTTCTAACCTTTTTTACTTTTTTGGGTTTTTTTGAAATTTCATCAAGAATTATTGTTATATGAGAAGTCTTTTTTTGAATTGAGGCAACTGTTCCCCGGGCCCGAGCCCTCCATCTTTTTAATTTTGGCCCCTCCTCAACTATAATTTTAGAGATATAAAGATTTGATTCATCTAATAACTGGAAATTATGTTTAGCGTTAGAAAGGGCAGATTTTAAGAGTTTTAAAAGGGGCTGAGCCGCTTTTTTTACAGTAAAATCTAAAATACTCTGAGCTTCCTTAGTTGATTTTCCTAGAATGAGATTAGCGACTAAGCGAACTTTTCTAGGGGCAATCCGTAAATATTTTAATTTAGCAATTACTGACATATTATTAAAAAGATTGTGTTTAGCATTAATAATAAGAATTATGATAGCTGTTTCCTTTACTCAGATTCTTTAAGTTTCTCTACTTCCTTTTCAGTTGTTTTTTGCTCTAATTCCCTCTGCATTCTTCCGCCATGCCTTGAAAATTTAGTCGTCAGAGCAAATTCCCCAAGTCGGTGACCAACCATATCTTCAGTCACATAAACAGGGATGTGTTCTTTTCCATTATGGACGCCAAAAGTTAAACCAATCATTTCTGGAGTAATGACACAAGCCCGGCACCAAGTTTTTATAATTTCCTTTGTGCCTGGTTTTAATTTCTTAATCTTTTCTAAAAGTTTTTCTGACACATATGGACCTTTTTTGAGTGACCTTGCCATAGTTATTTCTTTTTCTTACGTCTTCTTTGAATAATGTATTTATCCGTCCACTTTTTTTTTCTTGTTTTTTTTCCTAGAGCTGGTTTTCCCCAGGGAGTCTTTGGGTGTTTTAATCCAATTGGGGCTCTACCTTCACCTCCTCCATGAGGATGGTCAGCAGGAACCATAGCTGTTCCTCGAACAGTTGGCCTCCGTCTCATATGACGAGCTCTGCCTGCCTTTGAAAGAGTAGTAAATTTATGCTCGGGTCGGGAAACCATCCCAATTGAGGCAAAACATTCTTGAGAAATCCGCCTAATTTCTGAAGAAGGCATTTCCAAATGGACGAACTTTCCTTCCTGAGCCAGGATTCTTGCAGCAGTTCCTGCTCCCCTGACCAATCTCCCTCCTTTGCCAGGCTCAATCTCAATATTATAGAGCTGAGTTCCTACTGGAATATTTTTTAGTTTCCTTCGATTCCCCGGCCGGATTTCAGCTTTTTCTGAAATAATAATTTTATCCCCAATCTTTAAATTTTGGGGGGCTAAAATGTATCTTTTTTCTCCATCCTGGTATCCCAAAAGAGCAATGAAACTGGTTCTGTAAGGGTCGTATTCTAAAGCAACAACTTTAGCCTGGAGACCGAGTTTTTCCTGTCCGAAATCAATGATTCTATAAAGTCTTTTTGCTCCTTTCCCCCGATGACGAACAGTTATCCGGCCCGAACGAGCCCTTCCTGCTTTCTTCTTTATAAACTTTAGCAGCTTTTTTTCCGGTTCTTTTTTTGTTAGTAATTTTGGAGATTTCATAGAAATTAGTTTTTACCTTGGCAATATTTCCATCTTTTGCCCCTCTTTTATTTTTATAATAGCCTTTTTATATCCTTCTCTCCAACCTCTTTGCCTTCCCAATCTTCTGGGTTTTCTCGAAATCTTAATAATTCTTATATCTAAAACATCTACTCCATAAATATCTTGAATCGCTTTTTTTATTTCAGTTTTATTTGCCCCTGGCCAAATTTTAAAAACATATTGATTTTTTTTAGCCAAATCTCCCGCTTTTTCTGTAATGTGGGGCGTTTTTAAAGTGCGATAGGCAACATTAAAGCCTTTTTTTACTGGTAATTCAGCTTTTTGCATTTTTTCAGACGGCCTCCCTTTAACTTCGGGGGTCTTTTTAACCTCCTTTTTTTCTATCTTTTTCTTCTCTGGTTTTTTTCTTTTGAAAACATTGAATGCTGACATATTTTTTCACTTATTTTATAAACGTTTCTTTTATTACTTTTATTACTTCTTTTGGCATCACTAAATATTTAGAACTAAGCAAATCTAAAACATTTAAATCTTTAGCTTGTATTGTCTCAGTTTTTGGAATATTTCTGGCTGCTTTAATTATATTCTCATCTTTCTGGGCTAAAGCGATTAAACCCGAACCTTTTTTCAAGAATAATTTATCTAATATCTCTCTCATTAATTTTGTTTTAGGTTTTTCAATCTTTAAATTATTTAAAACTAAAAGTAAGTTCTCTTTTGCTTTAGCCGATAAAACCATAAATAAAGCTTTCCTTCTCATTTTTTTAGGAATTCTTTTCTTGAAAACCTTCTCAGTTGTAGGCCCAAAGGTTACTCCTCCGCCTCTCCAAATTGGGGAACGAATTGAACCTGCTCTTGCCCTTCCAGTTCCTTTTTGCCGCCAGGGTTTTCTGCCCCCTCCCCTGACTTCAGCTCTAGTCTTGATATGGGCTGAAACTTGTCTCCGATTTGCCATTTGAGAAACAGCTACCTGATGAACCAAATCAGAATTCATTTTCACATCAAAAATTTCTTTAGGTAATAAAGTCTGGCTGATTTTTTTTCCCTCTTGGTTATAAACTACGGTTTTCATATAAGGTAAGTGAGCGAATCTCTAAGAGCGTTCCTTTTACTCCTGGCACCGTTCCCTTTATTACAAGTATATTATTTTCTTTGTCAATTTTAACTATTTTTAAATTTTTAACTGTTACTCTTTCGCTTCCCATCCGACCAGGCATCTTCTTGCCCTTGATTACTCTTTCCGGAAAGCTGCTTCCGACCGAACCCAAGGTCCGGTGCTCATGCTTTACTCCATGGCTAGCCCCCATTCCTGAAAACCCCCATCTTTTAACTGCCCCCTGGAAACCCTTGCCTTTTGAGATTCCAGAAACTTTAACCCTATCCCCTTCTTTAAAAATTGAAATATCAATCTTGTCCTTTATTTTTAGCTCTTTATCATCAATTTTAGGTGTTTCGTTTCGAAATTCTCTCAAAAACATCAATTTCCCAACTTTTGCTTTTTTAAAATGGCCAGCTAAAGCTTTGGTTATTTTTTTTGCTTCACCAAAACCAATCTGAACAGCTGAATATCCATCTTTTTCCTTTGTCTTTATTTGGGTAACATAACAAGGGCCTGCTTTAATAACTGTTACTGGGATAACATTACCTTTCTCATCAAAGATTTGACTCATTCCTAATTTTAATCCTAAAATAAACTTTGCCATTTTGGTAATTGAAAACCGGGCATAGCCCGGTTTTCTTCCGTGACTATTTATATAACTTAAATTCTAAAAACTTAATAATTTCAACATTTTAATTATACTACATTTTTATTTCGATATCAACTCCCGCTGGTAGAGTCAGGCTCATTAAAGCATCAATAACTTTGGGGGTAGGATTTAAAATATCAACCAATCTTTTGTGAACTCTCATTTCGAATTGTTCTCTCGAATCTTTATGAACAAAAGAGGACCTATTCACTGTATATTTATGAGTTTCGGTTGGAAGGGGAACCGGCCCTAAAATTTCAACCCCATAGCGCAAAGCTATCTCAACAATCTGTCGAGTACTATTATCAATAACTTTGTGGTCATAGGCACGGAGTTTAATCCGAAGCCTGGATTTTACTTCTTCTTCGGTTGCTACTGCTTTTTTCTTAGCCATCTTAAAAGAACATTAAACGTCGGTTATGTTTAGCGATTAGGGGTTACGATACGGGCTTCGTTACCGTCACCTCTTAACGATTTAAACTATTTCAATATTTTGGTTACTACTCCTGCTCCCACTGTCTTTCCTCCTTCGCGGATGGCGAACCTCTGTTTTTCCTCAAGAGCAACTGGGGCAATTAATTTAGCTTTTAAATTAGCCGTATCACCAGGCATAATCATCTCTGTTCCTTCTGGTAAGGTTACATCTCCAGTCACATCGGTAGTTCGTATATAAAACTGAGGTTTATAACCAGAGAAGAAAGGAGTATGCCGACCACCTTCCTCTTTGGTCAAGATATAAACTTCGGCCTCAAATTCAGTATGAGGAGTAATAGTTCCTGGTTTTGCCAGAACCTGACCTCTTTCTACTTCTTCTTTTTTAAGACCTCTAAGCAGAACTCCAACATTATCTCCTGCCCTTCCCTCATCAAGCATTTTATTAAACATTTCAATACTCACTGCCACAGTTTTAACAGTAGGCCGGAGACCAACTAACTCAACCTCTTCGGCTGGGTGGATTACTCCTCTTTCAATTCTTCCAGTAGGCACCGTACCACGTCCGGCAATTGAGAAAACATCTTCAATGGCCATTAAGAAAGGTTTATCAACCTCTCGAACTGGTTCAGGTATATGTTCGTCTATGGCTTTGACCAAATCCAGAATAGGTCGAGCTGCCTCGTCATCCGGAGATTTTGCCTCCAGAGCTTTTAGAGCAGACCCCCGAATTATCGGAATTTTATCTCCTGAATAACCATATTTTTTCAAGAGTTCCCTTACTTCAGACTCAACTAAATCAATAATTTCTGGATCATCCACCATATCAACTTTGTTCAAAAAGACAACGAGTGAAGGTAATCCTACCTGCCGTGCTAATAAAACGTGCTCTCTGGTCTGAGGCATGGGACCATCAGGAGCAGAAACCACTAAGATTGCTCCATCCATTTGAGCAGCTCCGGTAATCATGTTTTTGATATAGTCGGCGTGACCAGGGCAATCAATGTGAGCATAGTGCCTCTTTTCTGTTTCATACTCAAGATGGGAAACAGAAATGGTCAAACCCCGGGCCCTTTCTTCGGGAGCTGAATCAATTTCTTCCACCGTTTTCTTTGAGGTCCCGAACCCTTTCATATCCAAAATTTTAAGAATGGCTGCTGTTAGGGTGGTTTTACCATGGTCAACATGGCCAATGGTTCCAATATTGAGATGGGGTTTTACCCTCTCAAATTTTTCTTTTGCTACCATAATTTTATTTCCCTACGAATTACTAATTAATACGAATATACGAATTTTTTTAAAAAATGCATTTTATTCGTAGATTTGTAGATATTCGTAATTCGTAGGATATTATATTATTATTTTATTAAATTTTTAAAATAAAGTCAATGGGTGTGGATAAAAATTATCTTCTTCGCCCTTCGATAATTTCCTGAGCAATATTTGCCGGTACTTCATCGTAGTAATTAAATTCCATTGTAAAGGTTCCTCTGCCTTCAGTCAAGGAACGTAGGGCAGTGGCATAGCCAAACATTTCAGCTAAAGGAACAATAGCATCAATAACTTTTAGATTTAATCTATCTTTAGTCTCTTCAATTTTTCCTCTTCTGGCTGATAAATCTCCAATAGCATCACCAAAAAATTCCCCAGGAACAATAACCTCAAGCCGCATAATTGGCTCGAGGATCACTGGTTTTGCTCTCTTTGAAGCTTCTTGAAGAGCTATGGAACCTGCAATTTTAAAAGCGACCTCTGAAGAATCTACCTCATGAAAAGAACCGTCATATAGTCTAACTTCCATATCAACCATCGGGTATCCAGCCAGAATTCCTTTCCCTATAGCTTCCTTTACTCCTTTTTCCACTGCCGGAATAAATTCTTTGGGAATAATTCCGCCTTTGATTTCATCAATAAATTCGAATCCCTCTCCCCTATTTTTAGGTCCAACCTTTAGCCAAACATGACCATATTGACCTCGTCCTCCCGATTGTCTAATATATTTTCCTTCAGCTTCAGCTGTCTGTTTGATAGTCTCCTTATAAGCTACCTGAGGTTTTCCCACCAGGCCTTCTACTTTAAATTCTCTTTTCATACGCTCAACAATAATCTCAAGGTGTAATTCTCCCATTCCAGAAATAATTGTCTCTCCAGTTTCTAAATCACTTTTGGTTTTAAAAGTTGGGTCTTCTTCCGACAATCTTCTTAGAGCCAAACTCATCTTTTCCTGATCAGCCCGGGTTTTTGGCTCAATGCGTATGGAGATAACCGGTTCGGGAAAGCTAATTTTTTCAAGAACAATGGGATTATTACTATCACAAAGGGTATGTCCGGTGGACGTTTTTTTCAGCCCTACAGTGGCAGCAATATCCCCGGTGAAAATTTCTTTTACCTCTTCTCTTTCCGAAGCATGCATTCTTAAAATCCGGCCAATCCTTTCTTTCTCTCCTGTTGTTGAGTTTAATAAATAAGAGCCTCTTGTCAAGAAACCAGAATAAACTCGAAAATGGGTTAGGGTTCCAACATAAGGGTCATCCGCAATTTTAAAGACTAATGCAGAAAATTTTTCTGAATCCTCCGGTTTTCTTTCAATTTCTTTTCCAGTTTTAGGATCAGTTCCCTTAACCGGTGGAAGATTTAAAGGACTGGGAAGATAATAACAAATTCCATCTAAGAGAGGCTGGATTCCTATGTTTCTGAGAGCTGCTCCGCAAAAAACTGGAACGAGTTTGTAGTCTAAAACAGCTTTTCTTAAAACTTTTCTTAGCTCATCAATAGAAACTTCTTTTTTGGCTAAAAATTTCTCCAAAAGTCTTTCGTCTTCAGCAACAATTTTCTCAACTAATTTTGTCCGCCATTCCTTAGCTATTTGTAATAAACTTTCGGGAATATCTTCTTTTTTTACCATTTGACCAAAATCACCTTCAAATTTTAGAGCTTTCAGATTTAAAAGATCAATCACCCCTTCAAATTTATTTTCTTGGCCAATTGGTAGCTGAAGAGCTAGAGCATTTGGAGATAATTTTTCCAGAATAGATTCAAAGCTTTTTTCAAAAGAGGCACCAATCCTGTCTATTTTGTTTATAAAACAGATCCTGGGAATTTTAAAGTTGTCAGCCTGACGCCAAACAGTTTCTGACTGAGGTTCTACTCCAGCTACTCCATCAAAAACCACAACTGCTCCATCTAAAACCCTTAGAGACCTTTGAACTTCGGCGGTAAAATCAATATGGCCCGGAGTATCAATGATATTGATTCGATATTCATTTCCTTTTTTTGGGGTTGGTGGAAGGGTGACGTCCGAATCTTGTGGATTCCAAAAACAGGTGGTGGCAGCAGAGGTAATAGTAATTCCTCTTTCTCTTTCTTGCTCCATCCAATCCATAATAGCCTGGCCATCGTGAACTTCTCCAATTTTATGGGAAATTCCGGTATAAAAAAGCACCCGTTCTGTCACGGTTGTTTTCCCGGCATCAATATGAGCAATGATTCCGATATCTCTAGTTTTCTCGATTGGGTATTTTCGTGGCATAACTTCCTACGAATTACGAATTTATACGAATAATAAATTCTTTAAAGCGAGGCAAGACTACTAAGGAAAGCACTTCGCAGCCGAGCCAGAGAATTAATTTGCCTTTTAGTTAAAGATTTTAAGGCTCGGCGAGAAAAGCCGCGGCCGAAACAAATTTTGTATTACTACTAAAGGCCGACGGCGGGCTTCCCGAAGCAGACTTGCCGAGTGATTCACCAGGAAAAATGAGCAAAAGCCCTGTTAGCCTCAGCCATACGGTGGGTATTTTCTTTTTTCTTAACTGCCGCTCCAGTATTATTTGCGGCTGCAATTAATTCTTCAGCCAATTTTTCTCTCATTGGCTTTCCCTTTCTTGATTTCGCCGCCTGAATTATCCAGCGCATAGCCAAAGTTAACCTTCTCTCCCCTTTTACTTCTCGGGGAACCTGATAGGTTGCTCCGCCGACTCTTTTTGATTTTACTTCAAGTAAAGGCGAGGCATTTTTAAAGGCAAAATCAAAAACTTCTAAAGGCTCCTTTTTGGTCTTAGTTTTAATAATGTCAAATGCTCCATAGACAATTTTTCTGGCTATAGTTTTTTTGCCGCATCTCATCACCTGATTTATAAATTTGGCAACGATAACGTTATTGTAAACGGGGTCAGGCGAAATTTCTTGTTTTATTTTCTTTTTTCCTCTCATTGAATTTTTAAAACTCCTCTTAATTATTTTCCCCGCTTTGTTCCGTACTTACTTCTCTCCTGTTTCCTTCCTTCTACTCCCTCTGTGTCAAGAACACCACGAACAATATGGTATCTTACCCCGGGCAAATCTCTTACCCTTCCTCCTTTAATTAAAACTATTGAGTGTTCCTGTAAATTATGACCTTCCCCGGGGATATAGGCAGTAACTTCCATCCCATTAGTAAGTTTGACCCTTGCTACTTTTCTTAAGGCCGAGTTTGGTTTTTTAGGAGTTACTGTAAAAACCTTAAGACAAACTCCTCTTTTAAATGGAGAGGGATGTTTTTGGGGTCGATTCTTTAAAACGTTAAAACTAAATGTCAAAGCTGGCATCTTGTGACGTTTAATGATTTTTTTTCTTCTTTTTTTAATTAGTTGGCGAATAGTAGGCATATTTGTTTCGCTTAAATTAAAAGTTAAGCGCTTTGCGCTTACGTTTTATATTATAAAATAAATCTAAAAATGTCAACTAAATAAAGGGCTGGCCGGTAATTAAATAATAAAGTATCATCACTCCTGAAAATACCCAACGCAGAGCAAAAAATATAAAGAAGATTAAAATAAAAATTCCAAATTGATGTAAAAATAATTTTATGTTGGCAAATTTTTCTGGCAAAAAAGTAAAGAGAATATGGGAACCATCTAAAGGCGGAATGGGAACTAAATTGAAAATGGCTAGGATGAGATTTAAAATAACAATAATGCTAAAAATGGTTAAAATTGAAGCAGGTAAAGGGAAAAATCTAATAACCAGTCCGAAAATTAAAGCTATCAGAATATTTGCTCCGGGGCCAGCTATGGCTACCTTGGCTCCATCCCATTTTGGGTTTCTAAAATTATAAGGATTAATTGGTACTGGTTTTGCCCAGCCAAATAAAATGGGGCTTCTTAGGATGAGCAAAAACAACGGCACAAAAATAGACCCAACTAAATCTAAATGTTTGATTGGATTTAGAGTAAGACGACCGGCGTATTTTGCCGTAGGATCGCCCAACAAATTAGCCATGCTTCCGTGAGAAACCTCATGAATAACAATCGAAAAAAGTAAAACGATTAAGAAAAAGATAGTAGTTGAAGCCATGTTTTTTTTATAACATATTAATAAATGCCTTGCAAAAATTAATAAAAAGTTTAAAATGAAAACGTATGGCATAAAATAATCTGAGGGCAGTTGCCGAGGGTGACACTTCGGAGCCGAGCCGTAGTATCTTCTTTGAATTTTCTTCTAAGATAGTGATGGCTCGGCGAGAAATAGCAGCAGCTGGGAAATAACTTTTACATTATCTCTAAAGCTGACTGCGTGTCACCCGAGGGAAGCTGCCCGAAGATTAAATAAATTCATGGCAAAACAATGTCTAATTTGCGGTAAAAAATCAGGGATGGTCTGGAAGTTAAAAAAACTTCGAGGGAAATATAATCCAACCATCAAAAAAAGAAAATACCCAAATTTACAATGGGTCAAGATTCCTGTTGGTATAAAAAAAGAATCTTATAAAAAATTTGCTGGGAAAAGAATTTTAGCCTGCACCAAATGCATTAAAGCAATGGGAAAAAGGAAGTAAATCGGGGCGTAGTACAACGGTTAGTATGCAAGGCTGGGGGTCTTGTGATCTGAGTTCGATTCTCAGCGCCCCGACCAGAAAACAAAAAAACTCGGATATTTCCGAGATTTTTGGAGCCCTGTTTCCACTTCTAGAGAATCGTATCCGGAAAAAAATCCAGGTGGGTGTCCAAGATATAGCCCAGAGGCCATAATCATATCAGACTCCCAAAAAAAATGTTTGTACCAGATATAACTAGAAGTTTTGGCAGGGCTATTTTTATTATAGCGCTTGGAACAGAACCAAGTCAAGCCCCTAAAGATTCAATACTTCAACTATCTGGGAAATTAAAGAGACCACCACTGGCGGGGCTAATAAACTATAAGACGCATTACCCTCATCATCTTTCATAATCCAGGATAACTCTTCTATTTTTACTTTTTCTTCTTTCTCATCCCATTCATAATGATATTCGGGGGTAATCTCATAATCATCGACGAATTCTTTTGCTTTTACTACTGGAACAGAATTGCGGAGAAAAACTTTAGGAATACCGTAAAGAGAAAGAGCCCGCTGAATTAACTCAGAGTCTTTTTTTAATCTTTCTCTTATTGGCGCTATGCCAAATTCATCTCCTTCTTTTGAAGCCATCTTAACTCCTCGGCAGTCGGGGTTATCACAAATTAAATAAAATTCTTTTTTTGCTTTATCATATCCAATCTTTGAGGTCGGGAGTAGTTTTAAATTCCTTGAGGTCTGGCAAAGGGGACAAACTCTTCTCCACTTGATTCTTTCATCAATTACTGCTTCAGGAACATCAATCAAAACAAAAATATCAGGGTCGTCACGATAACCAATTAAATCTCTAAAAAATAAAGAATAAAAAATTTGTCCCAAATCTCTGGGAAAGCCGTCAATAAAAATGGCTTTTTTCTCTCTTTTGGCAATTTCTCGTTTTACAAGGGCCAAAATTAAATCGGTTGGCAAAAGAGTTTTGGTGCTTCTCTTTTCTAAGGTCTGGCTTATTTCTTTAAGAGAAAGCCAGCCCCGATAGTTTTTTTCCAAAAAAGTAATTAAATCTTTTTTCTTTTTTTTGTCTCTGATTTCTTTATCAACGTCTCTAACTATATCGCCAATGGAAAAATGGCCAACTTTTTCTTTCCCGACAGCTTCTCCAAACATTTTTGAATAAGTACCTTTACCCGAATTCTTCTTGCCCAAAAGATAAGCAATAAATGTGTTATCTTTGAGATACTCCTTTAGCTTTTCAATCTCCAGTCCTGCTTTCAGCTCAAAATATCTCTGCCGCTCCTGAGGATCGGCGAGCTGAAACTTTTGATTTACGCCCTCGATTTTAGTTTTAAAAATTGGAAATTTCATAATTTGTTCTCTTCTGGTGAAAAAATCTTCAGCGGAGCTGAACATTTTTACCATCGCTTACAATTTTTATGTCGCCATCTAAATCAGTCCTTAGAATTTTTATATCATACTCGGCTAAAGTTTCAAGAGTTTCGGGGCGGGGATGACCATAAGGATTGTTTTTTGCCACACTGAATTACAGCGATTGCCGGAGATACTTTTTCAATAAAATCTTTTGCACTTGAAGTTTTACTCCCATGATGACCGACTTTTAAAACATCAGAATCAATATTGGCCTTGCTTTCGATAAGTTTTTTCTCTACTGATTTGTAAGCATCGCCAGTGAATAAAAAAGAGTTATCACCAAAAATTAGATGGGAAATTATAGAGGTATTATTGGTATTTTTGACTTTTTCGTCCTCAAGATTTTCAAAAGGATATAGAATATCAAGAACCATTCTCGATGCGATTATTCTCTGGCCAGCTTTAGCTATTTTTATTTGAGCATTTTCTTCTTCAATGGTCCTTAACCATTCTTCATATTCAGAGGTATTTCTAATAATGCCAGTCCACAAAATACAATCTACTTTGTATCTTTTTAGAACCTCAATTAAACCTGCAATGTGATCATGCTCAGGGTGAGTTAAAATAATTAAATCTAAAGAGCGATCATAAAAAGGCATCTCAGTTGCCAATTTTTCTAAAATAGCAGGCCCCGGTCCTCCATCGATTAAAATCTGATGTCTCTGAGGGCTTACTATAAAGACAGCATCACCTTGCCCAACGTCAAAAAAGTTAACCACGAGAAGTTGGGGCTTACTCAAATTATAAACTGCAATCCAGGCTAAAATATTTAGAGAAAACAAAAACTCCTAAGATAAAAAAACTAAAATTTTTAGTTCTGACTTTCATTTCCCGCTCTTCTCATTTTAAATAACTCAAAACCACCACTGGTGGTTTTGAGCCAAAGGGATATTTTTTTATTAATTGCGAAGCAATTACAGGGAGCGAAGCGAGCGGTTTTTATTTTTTGTCTTATAAAGAAGAACAACTGGTAGCTAAGACTAGGCCTTTCCTAAAATCCTGAACATCTTTGTCCCGCATTTTGGACACTTTCCAGTCATAGCTCTTCTTTTTGTTCCTCCTTTTCCTTTCATTGTTATTTCTTTCTCATTCTCCATCTCCCTTTTCGCCTTACATTTTACACAATAAGCTTCCATATTTTTAGATTGTAGTTTATAAGGTTATAGATATTAGATACCTTCATCATCTACCCTTCGCCTGCGGCTCGGGTATCTAATTATTTAATTCTCGACCTTTTTCTATAAAACTTTAATTTATTATAGCTTAATTTAAGTAAGAAGGGTAGTCAAGCCCCTTTTATCCAAACCCCGTAGTGAATTTTTGACTCACTTCGTGACATTAGTTTTTCCTTCAGAAAAACTGCCAAAAATCTACTACGGGGCAAACATCAACCACTCCGGTTTAAATATTAATAATAATCCTAAAATAAGCATTAGTAATCCCCCAATTAAAGTAGCCCAATAATTATATTTTTCAGTAAAGCCGATTTTGCTTAAAGTAATTACGGCAATTAAAAAAACTATTAGGTCATCTAACATAAAAACAAAGGTATAAAGCAGAAGATAAAGATAATAGCTTAAAGTGGAGAGTTCGTTTAAAGCTAAAATTCGAGTGAAAATCGCTGGCAGACCGGCTGAACAGAAAACTTCAATTAAATTTACTCCCAGAGCTAAAATAATCAAACCTCCTATTATTGCCAAAGTAAATGGCGAAGCAATTATTTTCTCAGCCCTCTCTTTTAATTTCAATCCCCGCTCAATTTTTGAACTTATACCAAGAATTTTACAAACTCCGGGATGATAAGCAATAAAATTTTTGATCTGCCAAACTCCTACTCCTAAGGCGAAAACTCCAATTAAAATCCTAGTTAAATTTACATAAGAAATTGCTAAAAATAAATTTAGCCAGGTAGTCAAAATTAAATAATAGACAACGCCCGAAGCTAAAATAAAAGTTCCACCAATTAGCCACAATCTTTTTCTTGAACGAGTATTTACCAAAAGAACAATCAAAAATAACAGGACCCACATCGCACAGGGATTCAATCCATCTAAAGCTCCCAGAGTTATGGTTAGAGTTGACAAGGACATCCTTGAAATATCAATGCTGCCGAAAAATGGAATCTTAATTTTTTGAGGAGTGGCTTTTCCTTCTCCCAAACATTCTTTTAAGCAACTCTCGATATCTTCGCTAATTTCTTGATTAAAGCCAATAAAATATCTATTGGCAGTAAAAGTTACCGGAATCCATCCCTGTTCTCCTTTTGGTACTTGATATTTATCATAGAAGTCATTTAAAATTTTTTGATTTTCTGGGTTATAAACAATTTCGTATTTTTTTATTTCAATTTCTGGATATTTTTTTTCCAAATCTTTCAAAAATTCTTTTTCCTCGTCACAATGGGAACAAATGGTACTATAAAAAAAATAAACCCCAACCGAACTTTGCTGAGCAAAAACGAAATCAGCCTTCATCATTAAACCTAAAAAAATAATTATAAAAAATAAAGCTAAGGCTTTTTTCAAATTCATATTTGCTTTTTTCTTATTTTAATTGCTTTTCCCTTAATTAAAGCTTCTGTCACTTTTTTCCGGGCTGAGGTCAAAATACGTTGAAGGGTGCTTTGGGAAATTTTCATTTTCTTAGCTGCTGTAATTTGATCTAAATTTTTTAAATCGCAAAGCCGCAAAGCTTCTAATTCATCAGCTCCCAAATCCATCTCTTTTAACATCGAAAGGGGTACTGCCCTTGGTTTGAAATAAGTGAAATTTGGATCGAAAAGAACCCTCCTTGGTTTTATTGGTCGAGCCATAGTTTGTTTACTTTTTTAAAAATATTATTAATTTCCTTTTTTGCTTTTAGATTTGTTTCTAAAATTGGGGTTAGACTAGTAATGGCTTTAAATATCTTTTTATCGTAAGATATTTTGCCCAAAAGTTTTTTGCCAGCCCATTTCTCTATTTTATCACTCAATTGAGAATTAATATCCCATTTATTTATTACCAAACCCCAGGGTATCTTGAAATGATTAACAACTTCTAAAACTCTTTTTAAATCAGTAAATCCAGAAGGAGTTGGTTCGGTAACTAAAATAGCAAAATTTGAATCTTGTAAAGAAGCAATCACTGGACAACCAGTGCCAGGAGAAGAATCAATAAGCATTAAATTATATTTAAATTTCTCAGATTCTTTTTTAATTTCGGTAACCACTTTACCAGAACCTGTTTCGCCTGGGTAAAGTTGACCTGAAACTAAAGGAAAACCATACTTTGTTCTCTTAATTCTAATTTCACCGTTCTGAACAGGTTTAAGAGTTATTGCTTTTTGAGGACAAACAACTTCACAGGCCCCACAACCTTCACATAAGAAAGGATTCAGTTGAGGTTTACCATTTACCATCTCGATGGCTGAAAATCGGCAATTCTTAGCACAAAGGCTGCAGCCATTACATTTTCTATAATCAAACTCCGGTCTAGCTGAAGTAATAACCGGAATGGTTTTGTCCCATTTTTTAACCCCACCCAACCAAATAGCTAAATTAGGCGCGTCGGCATCACAATCTACCGCCACCACTTTTTTATTTTGTGAAAAAAGCATTACCAAAACCGAACACAACATAGATTTTCCTACCCCTCCTTTTCCTGAAGCAATTACAAGTTTCATCTTTTTTTAAAAATTAAAGAAATTAAGAAAAAGAAAGTAGCAACAAGGATAATCAAGGGACCAGCCGGAAATCCAATTGCTTTAGAAACTAAAATTCCGAAAAAAGAACTTGTCGCTCCAAATAATAGTCCAAAAAGAGAAAATTGAAATAAATTTTTGCTTAAATTTCTGGCAATGGCAGCTGGTATAGCGATTAAGGCGACGGTTAGAAGCCCACCTACCATTTTTACACCCAAAGCAATAATTATGGCAATGGCAGCTAAATATAAAAAATTATATTTTTTTACGTTAACCTTTTCAGATTTAGCTAAGTCTTCGGAAATACTAATTAAAACTACTTTATAATAAATTCTTTTAATTATTAAAAAGAGAGAAAGGCACAAAAAACTCACCAAAAGTGTATCCCAAAAACCAACCTTTGAAATGTCACCAACTAAAGCGGTTTCTGCCTGTTCAATGGGTAAAAATAAAAAAGTAATAGCTACCCCAGAAGCAAAAACAATTGCAGTTAATGCTTCCATTGGCAATTTTGTTCTCATCTCAAACAGCCAAATCACAATTATTCCCAAGATAACAAAAGGGAAAGCGCCTAAAGAAACATCAAAGCCGTAAATAAGAGCCAAGGCAATTCCCGGTAAAGTTAAATGGCCGAGAGGACCAGCTACCAAAGCCATCTTTTTTGAAAGCATTAAAGTTCCCAAATATCCAGCAACTCCTCCAATAAAAATTCCGGCTATTAAACTCAGTAAAACTTGTTCCATAATTTTTAATGTCTATGATGCTCGTAGAATTTTACTTCTTCACCATAAAGTTTTCGTAAAGTTTCTAAAGTCAAAACTTCTTTGGGAATACCTCGACAAATTGGACATTTATTTAAACAAATCACAAAATTGGAAAATTTAGAAACAACGCTTAAATCATGAGTGACTAGCAAAATTGTTAACTTTCTTTTTTCTTTCAGTCTGGCTAATAAAGCGTAGATGGTTTCTTCACCACTAATATCAATCCCGGTGGTCGGTTCGTCAAAAAGCAAAACATCGGGATTTCTAATTAAAGCCCAGGCAACTAATATTCTCTGAAATTGCCCTGAGGATAAGTCCCCCATTTTTTTATTTAAAAAATCTTCGTTTAACCCTACCAAGCTCAAAATTTCTTTTGTTTCTTTTTCTTCCGTTCCTTTTAATTTGAAAAATTCTTTTATACTTAAAGGAATGTCTTTTATAAAAGGCAATCTTTGAGGAACATAACCAATTTTTATTCCTGGCATCCACTCAATTTCTCCTCTATATGGCAAAACTCCTAATAAAGTTTTCAACAAAACCGTTTTTCCCGCTCCATTCGGCCCCAAAATAGTCAAAACATCGCCTTTTCTCACTTCAAAAGATAAATCCTTGATGATTTCTTCGTTTTCCAACTTCACATTTAAATTTTTTACTTTTAAAATAGTCTTTGGCATTTTAAATTTCAATTATTTTGGCCACACATGTTCATGGCAATGGCCAAATTCATAAGGAAATTCAAACACAATTTTAATAGAAACTCCATTTAATTTCCCTTCGTAAATAAGTCTCTTTCCAAATTCTTTAAAACCATAAAGGTCAAACCCAAATCTTTCTGTACCGTTTAAAAGAAAATGCATATCATAAGAATTGATACTATATCTCGCTCCTTTAATATCACATTTCAATATTGCTGATTTTTTAGATTGATCGAAATCAATTTCAAAATTTTCAGCAGATACTCCAATTAAACTTTTTTCCAACCCTTCTATTAATTGAGACTCAAATTCTTCTCGATTTTCCAAAATTAAAGAGAAATCGTCTCCGGAATAAAAGGAGATTTCTTGATATTTAATAATTTATCCTTTAACTGTTGTTTTAATTTCGTCCTTTATCTTTTTTATCTCTACTTCTTTCACTGCTTCTAATTCTTCACCTTTTTGAGGTAGGGACTGTTTTACTGATAACTTTATCGGCTGAATTACTGACAAAGGCTGTTTAGTATAATTTATTACAATGGCAAATACTCCAATTGCTACTAAAACTACAATTAATAAAAATAGGTTTGATTTTTGTATATTATTCAGTTTTAAATAATAACCACTGATTTTTTCGACCTCTCAATTTGAGTAAATTATAACTTCCTTTTAATTTTTTGCCTTTTAACTTAAATAAAGTTCTGTCTTTAGTTTTTTTAATCAATTCATATTTCCCTTTATCAAAAATTTTAACAGTTCCCGCGCCATATAAACCTTCTGGAATTTTGCCTTCGAAATCAATATAATCAACCTGGTGATCTTCGACAGCGATAGCTAATCTTTTCACTCCTACTTTCTCTGGCACTCCTTTTGGAACAGCCCAAGATTTTAAACCAACTTCTTTACCTTCCGTAGTTTTAGCTACAGAGGGCATCTCTAATCTTAAATCGTGGTGATGACCGGCTTTCTTAGCATAGTGATTATGGATTACAAATCTATTTTTTGAAACTTTCTCTACTTTTCCTTTGGGCTCTGACGTCTTTTCAAATCTCCTTTTTTGCCAATATTTTTTTAAAGAGTTCATTTGAATTTTTCCAAAACTTGGAAATCTTTTTTAAGAATTTCTTTCATATTAGAATTGTAGGTTACCACAGCCGGATGATAAAGGGGAATGATTTTAATATTTTGAAAGAGCGAGTTAACTTCAAAAACTTTACCATGGATTTTGCTAATTGGCTGAATCGCATTTTTTAATCCAAATTTTTCCATTAAAAATTTCATTGAAAACCGTCCCAAGGAACAAATGACTTCTGGCTTAATAATCTCAATTTGTCTTTCCAAATAAGGACCAAAAGCTTGTATCTCTTCTGGTTTCGGGTCACGATTACTTGGGGGTCTAAGTTTTACTATATTAGTCACATAGACTTCTTTTCTTTTAATCCCGACAGATTCTAATAACTCATCCAGCACTTTTCCAGCAGCTCCACAGAATGGATGTCCACTAAGCGACTCATAATAACCCGGGGCTTCTCCCGATAGTATTATCTTTGCATCCAAAGAACCTTCTCCAAAAACGGGATATGTTCCTTCTCGATACAGAGAACGTCTCTTACAAAAATCTAAACATTCATTTTTTAATTTTTCCATCTCTTTTTCTTTTTTCATCTTCTCCACAATCAAATTTCAATTATTCGCCCCGCTCCTCCTTCAATATATTTTTGAGGATATAATTTCTTAAGTTCGGCTTTATGTTGAGTGCAATGAGTGGGGCAAATTAATTTTAAATTTTGGAATAATTCGAATTCAGAAAATCCGTGCATTCCTCCAATAACCCCATAAATTTCCCCAAATTGTTTTGCGGCATTTAAAATATTTCCCATATATGGATGAGAACAACCAACAATCAAAACAACTCCTTTTTTAGTTTCAACTCCCATGCTTTGTTCTATTCCATCTAGTTCACCAGTAGAAAAAACATTTTCATGAATTTTGGTTGGTTTTTCTATGCTAATAATTTCTCTATTTTTCAATCCATGAAATGAAGGTGGAATATAAATTTTAACTTTTTTATTTACATTTAAGAGATCAGGAAGTCCTCCGGTATGGTCAAAATGCGCATGAGAAATAAAAACTTCATCAATTGAATTTGGCTCAATTCCCAGTTTTTCCATATTGCTAAGCAAAATTCTTCCATTTCCACCAGTATCAAACAAAATCTTGGGAGTATTTTTTGCCTCAACTAAGGCAGAAAAACCCCAATCAGCTTGGAGGTCTTTTCTGTAAGCGGTATTGTCGTAAACAATGGTGATTTTCATATAGAGTAAATTAACCTTTATAAAAAGGTCTGGCTGGACAACTTCCATCAGGGCAACCCCCAAAATCATTATTTTCTTTTTTACCCAAACTAAAGATTGAGAATAGCTTTTTTAACTCTTTAGCATTACATTTTGGGCACTTTATTTCTTCCTCTCCTAACACCAATTCTTCAAATCTATGCCCACATTTTTGACATTTGTATTCGTAAATTGGCATATTTAAAATATTATTTTACAAAAAGTCCACAGAAGCAATGGCCGTCTCGCTCAATTTCTTCCCGTTGCCACTTACAGGGACAAATCTTGGGGCGGTCTTCTTCTTTATTCCCGGTGATTCTCCGGCAGGGACAATATCTAGCACCGTACTTTTCTTCGTTAGCCAAAAGTCCTTTGATTAATCTTTCTACTGCTTCTCTATCCGGATTTAATTTAAGTCCATTCTTTTCAGCATATTCTTGATAGCCTTGAATTATTTTCTCTATCTCCTCTGGCTGTTCTTTTTCTGAAACATCTCTTAGCATCTTATTTAATATTTCTCTTACTACCGGCTCTGGCCTGACTCCCACAAATCCGCTTACTGGTTTTCCTCCTCTAAAAAGCACCACCATCGGGATCTGGTTAATTCCTAATCTTTGAGCAACAATGGGAACATTATCTAAATTAGCTTTGGCCAAAATAAATTTATCTTGGTAGTCCTGAGCTACTTTTTCCAAAATTGGAGTTAACACAAAACAGGGCATACACCATTGTGCCCAAAAATCAACTAAAACCGGCTTTTCAGTCCGTTGAATTTCTTCTTCAAAATTTTCATCGGTCAAAGTAATCATTTTAAAAAATCAAAATTTAATAGTTTGCCTTTTGAATAGAACTCAACTAATTTTTTTGAATAAGGAATTTCTCTTTTAATTTTTATTTTAAATTTTTTAGCAATTTTTTCAATTCCTTCTTTATTCCCTAAATCTGCCTGATTTAAAATTATTTTAGCTGGTACTTTAAGTTTTCGGCATAAATCCAAAATTAAATTTAAATCATACTTCCCCATTGGAGTAGGTTCGGTAACACAATAAGCTAAATCGCAATCTAATAAAGCCGAAATTACCGGGCAATGAGTGCCAGCCGCTGTATCAAATAAAACAAAATCTGCCTTTTCTTTTTCGGCAAATTTTAGAGCAAATTTCTTAACCTCAATAACAACTGGCCCTGTTTCTTCTAAGCCCGCCTTAGCCACTCCGGTAATCAACCAAAAATTCTTTAAAATCTTATTAACAAAAATTTGTCCGACTTCCTCTTTTTTGGGCTCAATTGCTTTATAAGGGCAAACTATCCAACAAGCTCCGCAGCCAGAACATAAGTCTTTAATAAATATTGGGTACTTCCCCGGAGCTTGGAAAATAGCATTGCTACGACAGGTTCTCGAGCATAAACCGCATTTTTTGCATTTTCTTTTATTTAGCTTTGGAAATTCAGCATAAACTCTCTTTTGAGGTTTTCTTAATTTCTGACCCAATAGCAAATAGTCATTCGGGCATTCAACATCGCAATCGCAAAGGATAACTTTTTTCCCTTCCTTAACTAATTTATTGGCTATCAGAACAGCAACCGTTGACTTCCCCACCCCTCCTTTTCCTCCGCTTATGGCCAGCTTTTTAACTTTCTCTTTCATTTTTTCTTTTAATTTCTTCTAAAATATGAATAAGGTTTTTCTCTGAAGGAATTATTTTAACTTCGATGCCAAAGTTTTCTAAATTTTGCTTGGCATTATCACCAATCTGCTGTGTTAAAACTTTATTTGTTCTTACTGCCTTGGCAAATCTTGCTCCGTGAGGAGAATTTTCTTCAAAGTAGGGATTCTTAATCACTTCTTTTGCTAAAATATTTTCATCTTTTTTATCTATAACTAAATATTTATCTGCTCCAAAAAGAGAACTGATTCTTTCTCCTTTAAGAGGAATAATAATCCTTTCTCCCAACTTCTTAGGACCGATTTGTTCAAAACCCTCAAGTTCCCCTATTCTTCTACCGAGCTTTGGCAAAACAACAGTTCTGGCCATTTGATAAGCTTCAATAGAAATAACTATCTGCTTTAATTCTGGAATATTTTTGAGCAATCTTTCTTCTAAGGTATCTGTTATTTTTTGAACATCTTCAACTTTTAATTTTGGAGGAAGCTTAATTTTGATTTCAGAAAAATTGACTGCTCCAATTCTTCTGGTTCTTAATTGAGAGATTTCTATTTTGTGGGAAGAACAAATCTTTTTAATTCTCTCTTCCACGTCTTTATTAGCTACGTCCAGCAAAGAATCCGTAATCTCTCTTCCCACTTGGAACGCCTCATAGAGAATATAACCGCCAATAAATAGAGCAATTATGGCATCAGCTGAACTGAAATATTTAACCAAACTAAGTCCCACTAAAACACCAATCGAAGAAAGAGCATCGGCTCTTGAATGTTCAGCATCGGCCACCAGAGCTAAGCTTTGGTGCTTTCTTCCATAATGAAATTTTAATCTGGCTAAGATTTCAGTAATTAAAATGGAAAAAACTACCACCGCTATTGCCCCAACACTAAGTTTGACTATTTTTTCTCCAAAAAACCCAATAATTGCTTCATACAAAATCCAAATACCAGAAACTGCCAAAAGTATTGCTACTAAAAAACCAGCTAAACTTTCTGCTTTCCAATGGCCATAGGGATGTTTTTCATCTACTGGCTTTCTGGCTGTCTTTAATCCTAAAAAAGTAACAAAAGAAGAAAAAACATCCAATCCAGAATGCACTCCGTCTGCTATTAAAGCTACACTACCAGTTAAGAAACCAAAAATTAGCTTAGAAATTCCTAAGCCAAGATTCACAAAAGTACTAACTATTGAAACAGACTGAGGGTTCATAGACAGCTAAAAGGGACTTTATCTTCTTCCTCGACCCCTACCTCCAAGACCTTTCTCTCTTTGACCGAATCCTGATCCAAAACCAGGCCCATAGGGTACAGCTTCTGTCGCCTCCCGAAGTTTTCCCTTTTGATATTCTTGGAAAACATCTCGCACTTTCATTCCTGGGCTACCAAGAAAAATCTTTATTCCAGAACTGCCTAAAACCATAGAGGCGTTAGGTCCAATATTTCCAGTAATTACCGCCTTAACTCTCTCTGCAGCTACAATTTGAGCAGCCGTAATGCCAGCGCCCCTCATCGCCTGCACCCCAGTATTCTTAATTGCCTTAATTAGTTCTCCTTTATCATCAACAATCAAAAAATATATCGCTCTCCCGAATCGAGGATCTAAAGATGAATCTAAGTTATTATCAGTAGCACTAATACAAATTTTCATGAAACTTTATTTTATCTAGCTCTCGTCATCCTATTACCACACTTTGGGCAAACTTCAGTATAGCAAGGCACTCCTCTCTTATGAGGAATTCTTGCTTGACATCGCGGGCATACACAAAAATTTCCGGGCCCTAAACCAAAACCACCGGGTTGGCGACCGCGGCCGCCGCGACCAGGGACTCTAAATCTTCCTCCGGGAGGAATTGGTGGAATTTGTTCATTTGGCATATTAATTTCGAAGAAATCAAGGTTCTGCCGAGCGTTAGCGAGGCATGGTTCTTATCTCTTCTTTTTCTTAGTTTCTAATTCCTTCATTCTTTCTTCAATGGCTTTTATTTCTTCTCGCAATGCTTTCAGTTCTTCGCTTAGCATTCCTTTTTCTTCTTTTGGTGTTGGTGGTTGAAAAGGATACTGAGGTGAATAAGGATAATCCAAGTCATAAGGTGGAACCGTCCACCAACCAGGCCCTCTCCAACCTCTGCCCCATCCTCGACCAAAACCTCTTCCCCGACCAAATCCATAAGGGTGTAGATAACCAGGATAAGGATAGCCAGCGCAGTAACCTAATCCTCTTCCGGTCATTGGTCCAAGTCCCCTTGGACCTGTTCGATCTCCTAATGGCATAGTATTTTAAAAATTAAATTTAAACAAAGTCGACCTTTCTGTTATAAGTATATATTCATAACTATGGTCTGTCAAGTTCTTAATATCCACAGTCAAAAAATCTCTTATTTAAACCATTTTTATTCCCTCCAATAATATAAGTTGAGTCTTTCCCGCTTATAGAAATTGTTTTAACAGGACTCACTAATTACTCCTCCTCCTAAGACTTCCTGGCCTTTGTAAAAAACTACTGACTGGCCAGGAGTGATTGCCCGCTGGGGCTGAGTAAACCTTAAACTAACTTTAGACTTTAAACTTCGGGTAATTACGGTTGAAGCAGGTTCGTGACGATAGCGAATTTTTGCTCTTATTTTTAAAGGAAGTTTGGGAATTTTCCCAGAAATCCAATTAACGTTTTTAGCAATAAGTTCTTTTCTGTATAAATCATTTTCATTCTTAGTAATAATTAAAAGGTTCTTTTTTAAATCTTTATCTAAAACATAATAAGGATTGCCCGCCGAAGCTTTAGCGAAGGCGGGACCGCCTGGTAATCCTATCCCCTTTCTTTGCCCGATAGTATAAAACCATAATCCCTGATGCTCGCCAATTATTTTTCCTTCTTTACTGATAATCTTCCCTGGCTTTTCTTTAAGATGAAGCTTCAAAAAATCATTAATGGTAGCCTGAACAAAACAAATTTCCTGAGATTCTGGAATTTTCAAAATAGGCAATTTAAATTTTTTTGATATAATTCGAACTTGAGTTTTAGTATAATCTCCGATGGGAAATAAAATATGTTTTAATTGTTTTTGATTGAGCTGCCATAAAAAATAAGATTGGTCTTTCTCTTTGTCTTTTCCTTTTAACAAATGAGTTCCGTCTTTTTCTTTTTTCAGGCACGCATAGTGACCAGTAGTTATATAGTCTGCATTCAAAGAAAGAGCTTTTTCTAATAATAATCCAAATTTTATTTCTTTGTTACAGACTACGCAAGGGTTGGGAGTTAGTCCTAATTTATATTCTTTTAAAAAGAAATTAATAACTCTTTCTTTAAATTCCCTTCTTAAATCTAAAACTAAAAGCGGAATCCCAAGAATTTTAGCAACTTTTTTAGCTCTCCTTTCGCTTTCTCTAAATCGAGGTAAATCAGCCAGCTTCATGAAAACTCCTGTTACCTCGAAACCGGCTTTTTTTAACAGAGCGGCCGCCACCGAACTGTCTATCCCACTAGACATTGCAACCACAATTTTCCTTTTACTTAAATTCTTCATACTTTTAAAAATCCACTGACAATTAAATCTATCGCCTCCTTTTCAGTCAACCCCCTCATCCTCAAATAAGTTAATTCTTCCTCTGAAACTTTTCCAATTGAGGCTTCATGAGTAATTTGAGCTTTCTTGTTTTGACAAACCAATTGAGGAATCAAAGAAATTTTGGCGGTTTTGTCAACCAACAATCCCTGACAATCCAAATGTCCTTTTCCTGGCGAGGTGGCAAAAATCTGACTAATTGCCTCAATCTGGCTCTTTTTTCTTCCAACTAATCTCAATCTAACAACTGTCTGAGAATTTTTGCCTTCTAAAAAAACAGTGTCTTTTACCTTTGTTTTGGAATTTAAAGAATTAATAATAAAATTTAAATTTGAGGAGGTATTTTCCCCACTATGAATTGTGGTCTTGAACTCCAAATTTTCTGGAGGAAATAAATTTCGATAATTGTAAATTAAACGAGCGCCTTTCTCCAAAGTAAATTCATAATCCGCCTGAACATTATCTTTCTCGCCCCATTTATGAATATGATTATATTCTAAAAAAACTCCCTCTTTGAGAATAAGTTTTCCTCTGGCTAAATGTTTACCACAAAGAAATTTCTCTTTAGCATTACAAATTACATTGGCTCTAACTTTGATATTTTTTTCAATCACTAATAAATTTCTTAAATCCTGGGAAATTTTTGGTGAGGCAATGGTAATACAAGTAGTCAAGGGGAAATCTATTTTTCTTTTGACCCAAATAAAATATCCTTCTTTTGGTTTTTCTCCGAAAAATTTTCTTGTCCAAGCAAATTTCTGCCAAGCTTCGGAACTTGGCAAAATGGTTACTCCTCCTATCTCAAAAATATTTTTGACCTCGTGGTCAATCTGCCAATAATGAACCCGCCCAAATTTCTTTTCAGGAAACTTTGGCGGATAAACATTTTTTACATTTTTCATAGTCATATTTTTTAATAGTCCTTAAAATTTTTCGAAAATCTCTTCCTTTACAGATAATTTTCCCATTTAACATTACATTGGTTAAATTTGGTTTCAGAAACTGTAAAATTTGTCCCAAGTGAGTAATTAATAAAACAGAAACTCCTTTATCAACTAATTCCTTTTTTATCATTTTTGCCACTTTTTCCAATCTTTTTATATCTAAACCGGAATCAATTTCATCAAAAATCACCAATTTTGGGTTCAAAGATATGACTTGCAAAAGTTCTGAGATTTTTTTCTCACCGCCTGAAAGATCTAGATTTACTTCCTTTTCCAAAAGAGATTTCGCTTCCTCAATTTCTATTTCCCGCTGAGAAATTCTCTCCAATACTTGAGAAAGCTTTACCCCTTTTATTTTTGGGGGGGATTGCCAAGCTAAAGCCATCCCCAATTTTACTCTCCTTTCAGGAGAAAATTTTGTAACTTCTTTCCCCTCAAAAAAAATTCCCCCTCCAGTTATTTTATATTTTGGATTTCCTATTATTACCTGGGCAAAAGTGCTTTTCCCTGAAGCATTTGGACCCAAAAGGGACTGAATTTCTCCTCTTTTTATTTGAAAACTCACTCCCTTTAATATCTCTCTCTCATTAGCCTTTGCCTTTATTTTTTTGATTTTAAGTAAAATTTTTTTCATGAGTTTATCTTGCAAATAAACTGCAAAGTACTAGTCATTTTTTTTAATTTCTTCTCACATAAATTCATTTAATCATTATTACAAATTTTTACTTATTTTAAAAGCTCGCGAGCGAAGCTCGCGAGCCGGGACTCCAGTATGACTGAATAATCTCAAAACTTATATTGGAAAAGTGAAAATACTCTATACTAAACTGCACCTTTCTCTTGAGCGTACTTTCTCCAGGTCTCTGAAATAGAAGGTTCAATAGCATCTAACTCACTAAGAATTTTTTCTTTAAGCTCTGAAGTTGCTATCTCCTCTTTCTCTCTCGCTAATTGTAGTACTGTATTTAAAACCTGTTCTATCACCTCTTTTTTTCGCTCTTCTGGAAGATTAGTTCTTTGGGCAGCACCTGTAATTGCTCTTCTAATCTTTTCAGTATCAAAAGGTTCCTTTGTTCCATCTCTTTTTATAACAAAGTTGGCCATAATCACTAAATCTTTTTAATTAATTATCCTCGCCCGACCTTTTTTTGCTATTATTCTCCTTTTATTCTAACACAATAAAAAAACCAAGAAAAACTCTCGGTACGAAGACTCGCCTGTCTAAACGATGTTAGAACCTATTTCCTTTTTTAATAAACAACACTATACTACCTACCATACCAACCAAAAAAACCAAAGGAGAAACAAAAATTGCAACAATAAAGGAAAATACATGGAAAACCTCCATTAAATAGCTAAGTGCAGCAATACGACTAGTAATTATGCCTAAAGCATAGAAAGCATTATGCAAAAAGATAAAGATAAAAATTCCTGCAGCAGAAACTCCTGTTAATATTAAAAACTTTTTTAATTTTCCTTCTACTTTCTCCTTTATAGTCAAAAATATCAATGCTATACCTAACAAAGAGAAAATAATAAATGGTAATAAAAAAAGAAGAGAGCCTCTAAATAACTCTCTAACTGCTGGAATAAAAAATTCACTTACTATCAAAAGAAAAACCCCTACTAATGCCCAAAAGATTGATATTAGAGATTTCTTCATTACAATATTATACCACAAAAGCACCCATAGCAATAACAAACTAAATCAACTTTAGTCTTGCCTTTTTTCCCGGTTTGCTAAATGGAGTGCCTGATTTCTTGCCCACTCTTCTGCTTTTCTTCCAGCCTCTTTATATTTTGGAAATATCCATTTTAAAGTCGGTAAAATAATTTCTGTTAAGCCGAGGCCAAGACACATAATTCCTATATTTATATTCCCTTTCCTTTTCCATAAGTAAAAACCCAAAAGCATAATTAACACTCCTACTATTAAAAGAAGAACAAATATTAATATGTACTTAATTCTTTCCTGTTGTCTCTTTTTGCTTGCTAATTTTTTGACTAAAGCTGCAAAAAAAGCATTTTTCTTTTTGTGCTCCTGAGTAAGCTCTTCTTCCAAATTCACTGTTCTCTGTTCCATCTGCTGAATCTGCTCCTCTTTTATAATCTTTTTCCGTTGTAAGACTCTTTTAATATCCAAAGCTAATTCTCTGTCATATCTTGATTTACCAAGCATGCGTGCCCTAGCAATTTTATTGGCCAAGGCCTTAATTTCTTCCTTTGCCAATTCTTTAGACCTTTCCTCAATATCAATAAGTTCAATAACATCTTCAACCATATACAAGTCTTCTGTAACTTGAATTTCCGCCTCAATCAATTTACTGAGCAGAGGAGCAAAATTATATGGATCATATTTGGGACCAGTATCATAAATTGCCAATAATTGGATCATTGTGCCCAATGAAAGCCATGCTGGAAAATAAGTGATAGACCACTTCCGCGAAAGATTCTGCATAGATCTATCGGCCGTTAGAATCCAGGTTTTTGGATTACTTTTCCGTAGAAAATCAACAACGGAATCTAAAGCCACATCGTGGTTAATAGAACTTTTTCGTTTTGGCCAGGAATAATACTTTAACCATTCTTTTTCTACCTCCCTCTGCCTTTCTGTATAATTTTCACTTTCCTTGACTACTCTATCAATTTCTGGATTATCCTCCATCTTGATTTTAAGATTTCCCATTTTGGTGGGAGGATTTTTAATTTCTTCAAAAAAGGCTTTGTAATCTCTTACGGTATCATAACCTCTTGCAATTGCTACTAAAGCAAATTGGTCTCTCGAATCCTTCATTACTTCTCTGAAAGTCTTCTTGGGCAAAATTTTCAGGAGCTTTATTAATTTTTCTCTCTCCCTCTTTACTACAGTATCGTATTCTTCCTTTGTTCTCTTAGTAATACGTAAAGAAACTCCTATGTCTTTTAAGGATTCAGCTATGCCGACAAATCTTTTGTCGTTAGGATCCTCCTTCAATACTATCCCAAACAACATATTTGTATCAAAGAATAGTTGTCCGCCTCTAAATTTATTAATTGCCATTGGATCTGGTCCTACACCGGCAACTACTAATTTCGCAGAAAGCATAGCTTGGGTATATGACCAAATCTGAGCTGTATTTATCTGCTCATTAGAGCTTAGCAAAAACTGACGGAAACCAGTTAGAAGCTCCTTTGAATAAGGTTCCAAACCGCATTTCTTAATTGAATGAGAAAGTATTTTTTCTAAAAAGCTTTTTGCTGGTAATTCAACTATTTTCTTACAATAAATGGTCTTCACCCATATTTCACCGTAAGCACCAAAAAAATCTGCACAGGCGGACCTAAACCATTCAGCCAGTCTTTTGTAATCAATTTTTCTGCTAAAATAATTCTCTAAAATCTTTTTAGTCCTCAATTGGCTGTTTTTTAAATCATTTTCTATTTGCTCTATTGCTTTATTTGTTAAAAACCACCTGTCTATTGATTCCTGCCAAATTACAGCTTCTTTATCTTTTAAAAATTCGAGCCCCTCTAAAATATCATCTTTTGGCATTTTTTTAACCTCAACCAGATGAGCTACCTCTTCAGCGATTTCTTCAAATATAAGTCCTCGTCCATTTTTGACAAAGAGTACCTTTGCAATAATTTCACCTATGGCTCGCGCCCGTAGAGAAGCTGAGCCTAAATCATAATACAAATGAATAGAAGTTAATAGTTGTTTAAGTAGATTGGCGGTCATAATACCTTATATTATATTACATCTGTAAAAAAAGTCAAAAAATTATACTGGTTCAGGTTTATACTATATAAATCTAAACAGCTTTCAAAAAATCACCGATTTGGCGATTTTTTGATTAATAATTTAGTCCGAAGAAAGGTTATTTCCTGACTTTAAACATCTTTCCGTGGCCAGGAATAATATAATCTGCAATTTCTAAAATCTTTCTTCTACTTTCCTCTAACTCCTTCTCATTTTTTACATAAGGGTCTTTATGTTGCATTAAGCTCTTTTTGTCAGTCCTTTGCTCCTGACCGTCTGTCCACCAAAAAACATCACCAACTATTGCGACTTTCCCCAAGTCTTTAGTTTGAACCAAAACAGAACAATGAAACATATCATGGCCAGGGGTACTAATTATATTTATATCAGTTCCTGGAACTTTACCTTTGTGGGCTTCTATCTTCCCATCCCACGAAAAAATGTCGGTATTATCCATGATTTTAGCATTCTCAAAAATCCCGGTTAAAAGTGTGTGGTCTAAATGATAATGAGTTAAAATTACATAGTTGATTTTATCTAGAGATAAATTTTCTTCTCTTAAAGCTTCCAGTAATAGTTTCCTGTCCATTCCAGGATCAACAATAATATTTAAATTACCTTCTTTGATTAGAGTAGCTGTTGAAGAAGCAAATTCAGCATTATTTTCTTCTCTTGCATATCCCTGGATTAAAACTTTTACTTTATTCATATTATTTTATTAATTTTTTATTTCATAGCTCTATTTTACCTTACCCTACTACTCACTAATCTTACTTAAATCTCCCTTAAGAACAATAGGTCTTACTCCTAAAATTTCTTCTTTATAAGACAACTCTGGAATCTCATTTAAAAGATAGATTTTCTTTTTAAGGAAAAAGGCAATGCCAATTTCCATTAAGGTATTGCCTCCAATATAACCTTTAACGTCATTTTTATCGTAATTCGCAACTAAAATAGCATCCGACCAGGCAATTTTATCGAAATGCTTAAGAACGGCTTCGGCCTTCCTGTCCCAAACCCATTTCTCATCATCGGCTGCAATCTTTCTTATCTTATAATACTTTGTAACCGAAATTGGTTGTCCTTTTTCGCCTTTTAATTTAGATGGCCATATCTTTACTTCGTGCCCTAATTTTTCTAATTTTTCTTTTACAGAAAGCACTTCATCTTGAAATGCAACACTGCCACAAATTGTTATTTTCATAAAGTTAATTTATCCTTCCTTATAACCTATTTCTCTTAACATCTCAACGATCACCTCTAAAGGAATGCCCCCTAAGAGATTATAATAACTTCCTTCTATTCTTTGAACAAATGAGGCACTGATATGTTTAACAGGGTCATATCCTAAAGCATAAGTATTAAAATTAGGGTCTTCCTCAAGGTATTTATTAATCTCTCCCTCAGACAAGTTTCTCATAAAGACTTCTGTTTTAACCACTCTTGAAATCGTTTTATTTGTAGCTGTATTAACCATATAAAGCCCCGTATAGAATTGATGGTTATTTCCAGAAAGAGCTTTTAATCTTTGGAAATCTTCTTCTTTTGATTTTGGTTTTTCAAGAATTTGTCCGTTAAAATAAGTTACTGAATCCATTCCAATAACAATAGCGTCAGGATGATTATTGGCTACTGCTTCAGCTTTTAATTTTGAGAGTTGTTTCACTAATTCTTCAGGATTGTTTCTTTCTACTTGAGATTCATCTACATTACTACCTTCTACCTTAAAATCAATTCCTAAATATCCAAACACCTCTCTGCGATATGGGGAAGTTGTAGCTAAAATTATCTTGGTCATATACTTTATTCTACCAAAAAACCGCCTTATTGGCGATTTTTTCTTTGTTGTTTTCCAGGTTTTTGCCACTAAACTCGCTTCTTGACAATTATTTAATAATTTACTATAATTTCTGCCAGAAAGGAGGTGTTCAGATGGCTAATCTGAATATGATATTTCAGCATGCTCTCCCTCAAGAAGAAGCCCTAGAACGTATCAAACGTCTTTTTGAAGAATTGAAAGCCGATCACTCTGATCAAATCAGTGATCTCCAGGAAGAATGGTTTGGTAATAGCGGCGACTTCAGCTTCACTGCAAGGGGATTTTCAATATCGGGGAGTATAATTGTGGGCACATCAACTGTGAAGCTCGCTGGTACCCTACCCTTTGCCGCCGCTCTTTTCAGGGGAAAGATTGAAAATGCCATCAGGGAGAAGGTGCAAACCTTGCTCGCGTAAGTACGCGTAAACCAAAGCTATGGGCGGAGACTATCTCTTATCCGCCCTTTTGTTTTAACATAAAAATCGCCAGATAGGCGATTTTTAATGTGTCTCTAAATAAGAATCTCCTTCTTTAAAATTAATTTTAAAACAAAACATTCTGAAGGGAGAATCCTTTTTATTTCTAAAAGCATGTAATTCTTTCTTATTTATCTTGATTAAATCTCCTTTAAAAATTTTTACTTCTTTATCTTTTAATTTTAATACTCCGTTACCCTCTAAAACATAAAAGATTTCGTTTGTAAACTGGTGCTTATGGAGAGGTATATCGCCCAAAGGTTCAATCATTATTTCTTCTACTAAATTTATCTTATTTTTTAATTTCTCTAAAATAACCTTCTTCCTATAACTTTTTCCTCTAATCCATTTATACTTTTTGGCCTCAAAATATTTCATATATTTTAGTCTACCAAAAAATCGCCGATTTGGCGATTTTATTAGCTGTGTGCCCCGGTCTGGTACCCGAGGTTTTAAGGGGAAATCCGGGGCTCTTCGGGGTATCTCATTAGCCCGTCTCGGTCGGCGATAATTCCTTTAAATATTTCTCTGCTATCTTGGGTTTAAATTTACATATCGATCTTAATGCCTCTACTGCAACGTCTTTAAGAACTTCATGTCTATTTGCTAGTTTAGCGATGGCTGCTATCGCAGCATCTTGCTCGGCATCACCAACTGGTAAATTCAAAATTGCTGCTTCTTGAATTTTTTGATTCAACACTTTAAGGTCTTTCGCATCTTCCTTGTCAACGATTTCTTGATCGAATAATTTCTCAATAGTTTTTTCTGAGACAACATAACCACTTCTTGCATGAGCAATATTCATAAGTTTAGTAAATAACGTCATTAATTTTATATCTGACTCAGTTTTTTCTGAGCTAAGTTTAAGACGATACTGTTCAAGCGACAGCCAGATACCGACACCCGAAGAAATAAGAAAAAAAGCTGCTGACAGTGGTATTAATATTTCTGAGCCAAATTTTAATTGAGCCAAAATAAGCAATAAGGCAAAAAATATTAGTATTATAAGATTTTTCATATTATTTTATGCGTCTCGGTCTCTCGATACCGAGCACTAGACTGCTGCCGGGCTTGGGGGCGAAGAGATAAATCTCTTCTTCCGCCTCATCTGAAAATTCGGTATTCGAACCCGAAGACATGGTTCTCAACAAAGCCCCAACCATTTTAAATCATAATACCCGCAAGGGATATTCTGATTTCAAATTGCTGGCATCCTCGGTCTAGAACCCAGGTTTTAAGGGTGTTTTAGGCGGTTTTGGGAGTGTCCCACCGACCCGTCTCGGTCGGGCCTTTTTAAGCTAAAATGGGACAAATGGGACACAGAATGGGGGTGTTCCATTTGGGACAGTGTAGTGTGCCATTGGTGAGTTAAAATTATGGTAAATCCAGCCCAAGCTCTTCAATATAATTTCTTGGATGTCTGTTTTTATCAAACAACTCTTTCTGGAACAAATCTATCTGATTTAATACTATTTTTTCGTTGTTTGTCTCGGCCAATGAACGTGCTTTATCTAAAAACTTCTTAGCTTCATTGAAATTATACATTAATTTAAATTTTACTGCGAGGTTATAACAAGCGTGGGCCATATCCCCTCCCATATTACCAGCTTCAAATTCAGCGATAGCTTTTTTAAAAAAATAAATGCACTTATCTTTGACTTCTTTAATCTCTTTGCGTCCCTTTTTATTGTAGAGAATATATTTATCTAAATTCCATCTCCGAATTAAATAAATATTCCCTATTTTACTTTTTATTCTTCCGCCAATCATCAAATCCATTTGATTATTAAAAAATTTAGAGCTGTAAAAATCACCAAGAATTGCCAAGATATGTCCTCGAAGGTAATGACCAATATTTAATTCTAGAGACTCTAGAATGCTAACTTCTAAATCTTTTATTTCTTTTTCGAGCTGCTTACGCTTAGCCAGGATAGCCTCAAATTCTTTTTTATCTCTCTCTAATGAAAAATCTATCCACTTAAAAACACCGGCGGCAAGAGTTAAATTTCTTTGGCGAGAGATAAGAAAACCGAGCATTAGTAAGAGAAAAACACTCTTCTTAGCTAATAAAAGAATACGAACACCTTCCTTTCCTAAACTCGATGCGATCTCTATGCCTGTATTAGCAATTTCAATAAGTTTATCATTTTCTGTTAAGTGATTAAGTATCGTGATTAATATTAAAATAGCATCAAGTCTTATTGCTGGATTTTTAGACCCATAGAGTTCTAATAGAAGCGGCTTTGCTTTTTCGTTTTCGTTTGCATAAACAAGACGTCGAGCTTCTTTTAATTTACTTTCTTCTGACATGGTATTTATGATGGTAACGCAAATTATTTAATTTACCTTTGGTTTCATTTATCAAAATTTTCCAGATAAAAGTTGGATCCAGCGGAAAACGTTTAAACCAGCGTCTTTTTGTTTTTGGAGAATTAGCAATAAAATATTGATGCGAATGGCCAAAAACAGATCTATTCAAATCGTGAACTTGATCCGTATTAATCTCTAGATATCCTCTTAAATTATTAACCCAACTAAAACAAACTAGTATTTCCGGTGACAAAGGCATTATCACTTCGACGTGCTTTTGCCCAAAACCAGGGCCATAAAAACGTTGCCATTGTAGACGTGGATTAAAAAGATGACATGGAGTATCTGAAGTAATAAATGAACCTTTCTTATTGGTGCATAAAAAGGCGAGGTTCATTTTTATTAAAATTTTTGTTATCTCTGGAGCCATCTGAGCAAGGCTAATTTTATGTGCGTTTTCTTTCTTTTGTTTCCACTTAAGCGAAGCTTTCGGTGGCACCCCATGCGCTTTTTCCATCGCCTCAATTTTCGTTATTATCTGATCATAAAAAGCTTCTGTATTCTCTTTCTGTGCTTGCGTTCTTAAAAACATAGCTGCAACAAAAGCACATAGGATTATATGTTCGTAATTATTTAATGGAAGTTTTTTCTTAATCTTAGCTTGAAAAATAGATGCATAATCACTTTCAATTCGCGAAAGTGTTTTTTCAATTATGTAGTTTTTCTCTCCGTTTTGCGTTTTAAGCGTATAAAAATCGGTTTCTGAAAGTATGTTTATAGGGGCTTTCTTTTTTCCTTTTTTACTCCCCTTCTCGAATATCCAAACGTACGGTTCATATCCAATGGGTACATTTGGATCCACAAATTGCTTTAAATAACATTGCGAAATAATGTGTTGATTTTTTGGTTCACTCATACGCGTTAAATTTTGACTAAATTCACTAAACCTTCTTCCGATTTAAGGCCTTTCAGCCGGCCAGTCAAAATGCCGAGGCGGTATATACACTACCGCCAGTTTGTTTTCTCTAGGCCACCTCTTTAAAGGGGTAAGCCTAGAGGATAGAACAATTATTGTTCTTATGGTTTAAGCTTACGGCCATTACGAACAGATTCATAATCAATCTTTCCTGGAATTGTTTTGGCTAACACGGCTACGGCATTGTTCCTATTTGCCCTAGCTAAAAGTGCTTTTCGTTCGTTAGAATTTAATGATGCAGGAGTTCCTTTACCAGAATACTTCACCTGAACAAACCATTTCTTGCTAGTGTCCCAATTAGCAGTTAAATCAGCGGAAGTTCTGCTTCCTGGAGACTTTCTAACGCTAGCACCAGTTTTTCGTAGAGAGGCCGCAACTCGATCCTCTGCTTTTAATCCTTTCATTGGCATATTTTTATTGTTTTAGAATTAGTTTATAATGTAATTGCGGGGGCTAAGGTGGTTATGGTTTTTTGAAAGCCACAACCAAACCTTAGCTCTCTTTTTTTATTGATCCCGATTGCACTCGGGATCATAATCTCTTATGAGTTCCCGCTCCCTCTCTTCCGAATTATTAGTTACTTCGTAGGCGAAGTACTTAATTGCTTTTCTCTGAAGACAGGGATTATTTGGATCTGGATGCTGCGATAACCTTTGGCGGATACCATCGATGCCATCTGCTTTTCCAATATATACAATACCTCCTTCTGAAGCTGTTTCCGATAAAAAATAAACTCCCTCCGAGGTTGGCGCTTTATCTAAATCCTCTTTGAATCTATACCAAGTGAGCATAATTTTTCTTTTTTTAAACCTTTCGGTCGTTAATTATAATTAAACCTTAGGAGGGGTCGACTTTTCTAATCATCCTCCGTAGTTGAAGATTTGATAACCTTTTCTACTTTCCCGCAAATTAAGACTTCGTCTTCGGGGTGCAGAACAATTGGCTTATGCTTCGGGTTGGTAGAGCTCGGCATTAATAGTAATTTATCTTTCTCTTTCCTGATTTTTTTTATCGTTCCGAGGCCGTTTATCACCGCTAAAACATTTGTTCCGTTCTCAACGTCTTGAGTCTTTTTTGTCAAAACATAATCGTTATCCTTGATCCCTTCCTTGTTCATACTATCCCCTACGGCTCTTACAAAAAAGTAATCTTTTTCGTCTCCTCTGATAATTTTTTTTGAAACATTAATATAATCTTCGACTTGGTCATCGGCGAAAGATAACGGCTCTCCGCAATCGGCATTACCGACCAGGGGAATTTCTACAAAATTTTTAATATTGCTCTCTAATAACCTTATTCCTCTGGGTTTAGAAAACCTTTGGATATAACCTTTTTCTTCCAGTGCTTTTAAATATTGGACCGCACCATTTAGACTGGCTATTTTCATCTTTTTTCTTCTTAATAAAGCTCCTAACTCTTTTAGTGTTGGAGAAAAACCTTTTCTGGAAATAAATGATCTTAAAACATCAAGAACAATTTTTTGTTTTGAGGTAAGTTGTTCGCTCATATTTTATGGATTAATTATGTATACTTACATATTACCAAACCACAAAAAAACTGTCAATGGTAACAGCGGAATTTTTACTTCTTGCCTTCCTTAACTAACTTTAATAAATCTTCTTCTAATTCATATCCTCTTAATCGGCCGCTCAAAATACCAAGCCGGTAACTTACTCCATCGCTCATTAACCGCCAGTTTGTGGCTTCGAGCTTTTTCTTCAAGATTCTCTGAAGCTGAATTCTGCTATCATACTCTCCCCTATCTGTTTTATTATCCTGAACCGTAAACTCAATAATCACATCTTTTTTAATTTCTGGTTTGGATAATTCTAAGTTTATATATTCTTCTTTTTTGAGAGCCGCCGACAATAATTTTTGAAGGTCGGCGACGGTAAGCTTTTTTATTTCGACAAGCTCTTTTTTTATCCTTTCCTTTTCTTTTATTTCTTTCATGGACTTGGAATAATTGTCCAATCTTACCACGGATTCAATATACTCCTGCCCCTCTTTTTCCGACAAACAAAACTTTTGACGGTCTTTTTCGAAATTGGGATCCGGCTTCTCCTGTTCGATCTTCGGCTTCTCATCCAAATCCAAAATATCTTTTTCCTTATAACCACATTTTAGGCAGCTAAATATTGTTGTTATTATATTCCCTTCCCTTTTATTGCTTTCTTTAACGGTTTCGGAACCGCACTTTTTACACGGGATTTTTAATTCCCAGTTTTCGCCGTCTTCCCAGACGATCCTCCTTTTCTTGCATTTTATGCATTCAAACATAAACGAAACCCTGTCTTTGGTGTAATCCTCTAAATCCGTATGAGGATTTTTCATCATAACCGACATATCCGAACCGCAAGCAAGGCAATGAATGCCTTTCGGAGGCTGGGTGTTCTCAAATTTTTCGTCTCGCAACCTGTCTTTTTCCATCCAGTCCCGTATAGTCTTAGCCTTATTAGCGTATCGCTCTCCTTGTATAAAATAAAGGGCAACCGGAAGAACGATGTTACCCTTAAACTTCACTCTGATTTTATCTGTTTTACTCTCTTTCTTTTCCTTTTCTTCGGCTTTCTTTGCTTCGGCCATTCCGCTTTCTTCCCAACGGCGACATTCTTCAATGGTGCCGCGATCATAAAGATCGCTATAATATTGTTCGGATTTGAGATTTTTAAACTCTTCTTCATTTGGCATTTTAGATATTTTTCGTGTATTGGCACTTGGGATAGTTTGAACAACCATAAAATTTCCCGAATTTACCTTTTCTTTCAATGAGTCTTCCACCGCATTGTGGACATTTTTCTGATGATGACGATTTTAATAAGCTACTTTCTTTTTCGGTGAGACGAATATATTCAATAAGTCTCTGTCCATCAATTAATTCAATGGGTTTCCCTTCGATGAATCTTTCCGCCTCTAAAGTAAATATATTTGTGGTTACAAAATATCCTTTGCCTCTACCTAAATTATCCGAAATAGAAGCCCAGAACTCCTTAACTTCAGAAACTCCGACTGAGGGATTGTTGTACCTTTTACACTGGATTGGGTATTCAATACCATCTTTTTCGGCAATAACATCTATTCCTTGATCATAAGGTCCTCCTCTTGTCTTAACCTTGTGGCCCAATTTTGAAAATAAATCTGCGATATATTCTTCGAATTCTGTATAATGCATCCCTCTTAATTTTAGAAGCAACTCTCTATCTGAAAGAAACCCTTGGACGTGTTTAAATCTTGCTTTCCTTCGCCAAATGCCGACTACAACAATTATTGCTACAAAACCAATTCCATAAAAAAGCCATTTCCAAAAAGCAGGCTTATTAGTAAACCACCAATAAACCATAGATAGCATATATAAAATCATTATGGGTTCTAAAATATCAAGTATAGCGTTTAATAAACCTTTTCTTTGATGCTTCATCGTTTTAATCGTTTGAGGAAAACTTTTAAATTATTTAAAATATCGTCATAAAGAATAATATCTATATTCTTTAACGAATTATTTAATAACCTAAAGTTATCTTCCATGGTTTCATCTTTTAATTGATCTCTCTTTCCTGCCACAATAAAACCCCTTGGTTTAACAACTCTTATCTCTCTCTTCTCTTTCTTTTTTATTTCTTCTTTCAATTCATAACTATTTTTATTGGCATAATGAATGTAATTCTCTGTCTGGGAAATAGCCTTTGATAATTCTGATGACCAATA
>Ga0315544_1000015_pt1 | contig 166626 bp, 148 predicted proteins | sample SalMarSW160130MG_2_FD_202543 | JGI IMG/M metagenome (GOLD analysis project Ga0315544, IMG submission 202543) | Salt marsh sediment microbial communities from the Plum Island Ecosystem LTER, Massachusetts, United States - Salt Marsh Sediment SW1601-130 ...
GTTGGGGAGCCACGAATTTCACACCTTCCGGCAAATCTCTTGGTTCAGGGCCGGACACTACTTGGAATAAGTTCTACTGTATAGGAACGGATTATGACAACTGGGAGACCTTTGACGGTGATACGAACTGGCATAAGTTAGCGGACAATGCAGTTGCCAATCTTGATTCTTTTGTTCAGAACAACGGTGAAGACTTAGATTACATCTGGGGTTTTAATCTGATATCGGAAAACCCGGCGGTTGGCCGCAAACTTAACTCGCCGTCCACCTGGCGCGGGTGCTGGGCGGCAGTAGACAGGGTATTTAGAGGTAACAGCCAGAGTTATTTCACAGGAAAGGCACCGTACAAGGAAAGTTGCGATCACGAAGGTTTTCGAGACGAGATAGATTGGCAGAGCCTTGGTGGTGACCGCATGATAATAGCCAAGAACTCTCCTACGCCTCTTCTTAACGGAGAAGAAGGGGAATACGATATCTTCGAAGCTCTGCCCGACCTGAATGCTTTTTTCCCTTATTCCCACTATTGGTGTAGACCTTATTATAATTACGGCGATCAGGAAAACTTTGATTTCTTACTATACGCTGGCCATCCAGATTACAAAGGTGGGCGACATTACGCAGCAGTGTACATGCAGAAATACGGCAATACTAATCTTCGTAACGGACAAGAAAGACGCATTATATCCGTAATTGAACTGGCATGGTATATAACAAGTGAATCGTTTGGAGCGTCTCGACGTCCTTGCCCGCCTGAGATTAGATGTGCTACGTATCTTTCGTTATCACGCGGAGCCAAGGGTATCTTCTTCCATGGGTGGACTTTTTCATCCGTACCAGATGAATACCCTAACACGGCAATCCCTTGCTCTAGTATTGACTTAGATGCTAATGTAGGCATCCGCGATCACCTGGGTTATCCGTTTGGTGATTCAAGCAGTCCAGACTCAGATCATCATTATCTAAATAACGGCACTGGAGGAACAACTTACTGGCATACGAACGACACTGCAAGACATGATCACACCTATTACTACCTTGCCGATACCCTCATCCCAGAAATCAAGCTCATCTCTTCCAAGCTTATGCAACTGGACTGGATAAACGGGTATTCGTTGAACTCGACCGCACCGGAGTGGCGCAGCCCCTGCCCGCACTACTACGTGGAGGACGTCATCACCACGGACTCAGGCTACATTGACCTGGGGTTCTTTGAGCCTCATTCTCCCTGGTGGGACTACGGCAAGTATCTGATGGTGGTCAACCGTGACGGTATCGCCCAGATGGACACAGCAACCATTACCCTCGTCCTGGACTTTCCGACCGGCAGCAGGCTTTCGGTTATCGAGATTGGTGACCCTGATAGCTCTTATGTCTTAACCAAGTCTGGCGGCTACTTCTATCTTGTGAAAGATTACGCGCCTGGGGAAGGCAAGCTGTTCAGGTTCTATCCTATAACAGAAGGCGAAAAGCCACAGTTGAACCTTAGGGGTGAGTGTAAAGAAAGCGCCGTAGCTTCAGGGTTCACGCAATCGTTAAGTGGGGGAGGAAATCCGGTCGCAGTTCTTACATGGGAATGGGTGAACTACAAGCCCTGGGATCTCACAAAGATGGAGTTATGGAAACAGAACCCATATGACACGGAGTGGGTTTGCGCAGTGGATACCCACCCGACGCACCGCAGAACATATACTTTTACTCACCCGATGCCGTGTGACTCCTGCTGTGTTCGATTCCTGGAGGTGGGCTATCATGTCAGCGGCGACACCATCACCTGGCCGACGGAGTTGGAAGGCGTGGTAGGCACCAAATCTAATATGTATATGGTATGCTGTCCGAATGATTACGGCGGTTGCCCTGACCTTTACACCTTCTTCTACCAGGATACCAACGTCCAGCCCGGGCACGTGTTCATTGAGAACAATACCATCCTGCCGCACTCCGAGCACTATCAGCAGATGGACGAGGATCTTCTGAGGCTTGACGTACTCAACGACTCGCCAGACCACTACTACATGGCCATCGTAGAGAACTCGAACGAGATCAGCTACCTTGATCAGGCCAAGTTTTGGGTGGTGGATCACGACGAGGGCACCCAGGTTGCCACCTCTGCGGACGATTCCATCTACGTCTATTCGGAGATGGCCGCGCCGACATACTGTAAGGATAACGGCAACAACGACCGGCTTGACGAGGTTCTCTGGGAGGACACGCTGAGCTACGGCGGGCCGGAGAACTCCTACCTTATTGTGAAGTTCGACGAGGTGGAGTGGGCGCACACAGGGCTTCTTTTGAGCATGGGTAACTGGGAGTCTGGACCCACACCTGCACCAAAGAACTACCTTTCGATTCCTCAGGAACCAGGCGAAGGCGGGAGATGGGACTCGCTTGGCGTGGCCTACGGACGCATGAACCACTCGCGGTGGATGGTTGACGTATCTGATGTTGACAGCTTGGTCTTCCGCATCATGTGTCACGGCAACGACACCACGTTCATAGACCGCATCGCTCTGGTCAAGCTCGAAGGCTCCGGCTGGTCCAAGCAAGAAGCCGCCCTGGACTCAGCAATGCTACATGTTCCTTTCTCTGGTTCAGATAACGTAAGGATGCAACTCGCCTTTGGAGACACATTCCATGTCTTTTTGCAGTCAGAAGAACAAATCTCACTTAGCTTCGACAAAGTGGATAGCAGCACCACTTACTCTTTGAGGGATTATGTCTTCCAGTCGCGCGGCTACTATTCTACCGCTGTCACTCCTCCATTAGGTATAGAAGAAGGGCCTCTGCAGTTTGGTCTGCGCGTGGAGCAACTGACCCCTCTAAGTCGGATAGCCCTCATCAACTACTCGGTTCCTTACGCTACCCATGTCAAGATTGCAGCTTATGACGTTGTAGGCAGGCTGATTAAATGCATCGTGGATAAGGAAGTGAAAGCAGGTAGATACTCCGAAGAATGGAAAGGCAAAGATGAAGCAGGAAGAACACTTGCATCCGGCATTTATTTCGTTAAGATGGTTACGGATAACTATAAGAAGACTACCAAGATAGTAATCTTGGAGTAACAAGAGTTTAGATTCAAACCTAACTAAGGAGGAGACATGATTTTAGGTATGGGGGCCATGCTGCTTTTTATAGGCGCAAGTCCTTACCCTGTGTGGCAAGAGATTTATGACGGCGGGAAAACTGACATGGGGCACGGAATCTGCTTGGATTCCACTGATCGCGTAGTTATCATAGGAGAATCCAATCCTGGTATAGATTATGACTCTTGGATGATTGTCATGTCCAAATCGGGGGATTCCCTGTGGTCGAGACTCTATGACAAGGGAGGTGACGAACGTGGCTTTGCCGTCACAACAACAAGGGATGGAGCGTTAGGCATAGCAGCTCTTATTGACGAGAACATAGTAGGCACAATCCTATACGATGAGGATGGTGGTTTTTTGTGGGAGCGAAAAAATCTTGGAGAAGAAGTTGCAGGAATCCTCGCCACTGCTGAGCAAAAAGTATTCACCGCGTGCTGGTATATCGGATTAGAACGTTATTATGCCACCGTTTACGGCTACAATCATCAAGGAGATGCTGTTTATTATGCAAGTCAACGTGTCTTGGATGGTGATGTAACCGACATTACCGTAGACAGCTTGGGGTATGTTTATCTTGGGGACCGCAAATCGATTGGTTGTTCACTTTGGAAATTTTCACCTGAGGGAGATATAGAATGGAGAAGATTCTACAATAACAATGCCACAAGGGGATTCGCTCTGGTAATGAACGATGCCGGATATTTGTTTCATGCAGGTGATATCGCTTCCGGTAGCACCATTGATTTTCTGCTCCTGAAATGGAACACATCAGGCCGCCTTTTTTGGGATCCGGGTAAGAATTACGACCTCGGGCATAACGAGTATTGCCGGGACATAAAGCTTGATGAGATATCTGACTGCTACCTTGCGGGCTATCAGGTTAGAGGGAGTGAGAGAGACGCTGCCTTGGTCAAGACCGACTCGGCCGGTAACATGCTCTGGGGCTGGGTGGATACCTTAGAAGGCAAGCAGGAGATAGAAGGAATCGAGGTTGATGCCGACGGCTACATCTACCTTGCCGGTTCGCACCACAACGGTGAAAACTGGGACATGCTGGTTATGAAGGTAGCTCAGCCGTTAACCATCACCGGCAGGGTGACGGACTCGACGGGCGCTTCAATGGATGGCATCCCCGTCTCCCTCTCAGGCGACACCACGGTTGAGGTCTTAACCGATACAGGCGGCTACTATTCCATCGAGGTCTACAACGGCGGCTCCTACACCGTCTCCCCCAATCTCCCCAACTGGAGCTTCGATCCGGCATCCTACACATACTCCCCCCTGGCCCACCGCGAGTTCGATCAGGATTTCGCCAACGGAAGATGGACGGGAATCTCTGAACAGCCTACTCCTTTGAGTCCAACCCTTGACGTTTCAGATTCATCGATCAGATTCGCGCTTTCTTCAGATTCACCTGTGAAGATCACCATTTACGATACTGCAGGTCGTGAGGTGGCAGTGCTGGCCGTATGGAACTGCGCGGCTGGGAATTACTACCTCTCTTTACCTAATCTAGAATCGGGTGTGTATTTTGTTCGATTGCAGACCAATAGCTTAACCATAAGCAAAAAAGTTATAGTCTGGCACTAACCTGCAGGCGCAAGGCGGGGCTGCCTGCCTAAGAAGCGTCATAAGGCTTAAGCGAAAACCGAATTTAAGAAGATAGAGGACGAGGTTAAGAAAACAGAAGACGAGGAAGCTAGGCTTGTCAAAATACGCAAAGAACAAGGCAAGAAAACCTGGGTCAAGACTTTATTATTCGAGATGATTAGATTTAGGGGAATAAAAATGTCCATAAATAACTGCCAGGGGAAGGAATTATTAAGTCGCGCAACTACGTCACTTATCAAACACACGGACAAGTTTATTGGGGCAATAAAAAAGATGGTTGGATAAAGCTATAATTAAGGAATAAATACGGCAAACTCAGGGCACTACGTTTATTGCTATCCCATATTGATGATACCCTTCCAGCTCTATAGCTTTTCTTTCCTTCCGCACTTCCGAGCCTGCTGATTGCGATCACTTCACGACATACGGTTTTAATGAAGAAGAATTAAAAAACGCCCAAGCTTGATAAATGCATCACAAGATACCTTAGGCGTAAGGTAGGTGCAAGGGGGCTTGACACGAGGGAAGTAGGGACTATTCTTATATTAACAATGGGAATTCAAATTAGTAAACGACAGATTTTTTTCATCATCGCGATAGCCGTTGGCATATTGTTGCTGATTCTCCTTGCGAAGAAAATGGAAATGGTTACGGGTCAGCCTGTACTGCGAAGGGAATCGAGGCACAAAAGGATACGTGAGGAAAGAGAGATAGGGCGATTAAACGCTAAGTCCCTTGACATCGGGGCAGGTGGGCATAGAATCACCGTAGACGTGGGCATCTACCGTAGGGAAAACGGGATGCTCTACGTGCGTGTAATGATTGACGGAAAGCTTATCCGCCGGTCTCTGCAGACTCGAAAAGAGTCTGAGGCTCTATTGAAAATCCGGAGTGTAATTATGGCTGCCTTGGAAGACCAACAAGCAAAGGAAGTCCCGACGCTTGCAGAGTTCACTAAGACCTATCTAGCCTACAGTAAACGCCAGCACAGGGAAAGCACTTACACAAGGAATCTTCGCAGGATGCCGATGCTCATAAATAATCTTGGCTCTATGAGGCTTGACCTGATAGACAAGCGGGCGATTGGAACCTATATGCAAAAGCGTGCCCAGGAAGTAAACTCCCCAACGGTCAACCGTGACCTCTCCATGCTAAGCTCTATTATGGAGTATGCCCTGGAGCTTGACTACATTCAGGAGAATCCTGTCAGGAAGGTAAAGAAGCTTAGGGAATCCCCAGGCCGAGAACGCTACCTGGAACCTGGAGAAATAATACAGCTCCTTGACGCCTGCAAGGTGTTAAGCGAACGAAAAGACGCAGGGCACAACCCGATCCTGTATGAGATTGTCTTAACCGCTATCCTCACCGGTTTACGTAAAGGTAATCTACAGAAGCTGAGGTGGAGTCAAGTTAATTTTGAGACAGGAGTGATAACTATCCACGCTGGTGAGCACAAAAACCGCAAGCCGCTATACTTCCCGATTAACCCTTACTTGCAGGAGATATTGTCAGGACTAAGGCATAACTACCCTTACGCTGAATACGTCTTCTGCAAGGCTGACGGCACTGAATATGGCGATTGGAAAAGGAGCTTCAACACCGCTTGCAGGATAGCCGGTCTCAAGGACGTTCGCTTCCACGACTTAAGGCATACATACGGAACCCTTCTGAACATGCTGGGTACGAACCAATACACTATCCGTGCGCTTATGGGGCACCGCACATTAGCTGCGTCCAAGCGATACGTCCACACCCCGCCTGAAACAGCCAGAGAAGCGTCTAACGCTTTAGGAGACCGCCTGAAAAGTATCCTGGACGGCAGTGGCTAACACACCCGCTGACACAGCCCCGATTTGGGCAGATGTAAGTTTAGTAGCTAGGTGGCTTTGCACTCCGGTAACCAGAATCATAATCCGCGTGTCGGGGGTTCAAATCCCTCCACCGCCACTTGGCACATATGATGTTAAGGATAGTGGCATCAGGCAACCGGACGGGGTCCCCGCGACGGTGCGAAGCAACGTCGTGGGGTATCAATCATAATCCGCCGGGGTCCCCGCGAAGATACGAAGTAGCTTCGTGGGGCAAAAAATCCCTCCACCGCCACTTGGTATACTCAAGGTTAATGAAAGTGCGATTACAAAAAGAACCGTCGCTTACGGGGTCCCCAAGCGGATGCGAAGCAGACGCTTGGGGTGAATACCGCCACTTGGATTGTTTAAGGAGAAGTATTCGATGAATATTGCTATCGGTTCGGATCATAGAGGCTTTGCCCTCAAGAACTCCCTTGCAAAATGGCTGGAGAGCAGAGGCTACAATGTAGTTGACATTGGGACGGAAGATCCTACAAGTACCGACTATCCGGATTATGCTTTCCGGGTAGCTGAGCTGGTGAGCAATGGTAATGCCGAACTTGGTATACTCATCTGCGGGACAGGCATAGGGATGTCTATGGCCGCCAATAAGGTGAAGGGTATTCGCGCCGCTAAGGTATGCAGCGAGAAGGACGCCCAGATGGCCCGCCGTCACAACAACGCAAACGTGCTCTGCTTTGGAGCGGACACCGGGGTTGATGAAGCGCTTGCACAGAGGATGATTGCTACATGGATGGAGAATGAGTTCGAGGGCGGACGCCACGAACGCCGGGTGGAAAAGATCACCGCTTTTGAAAATAAAAACGAAGGCTAGGATGTATCTATATCCAGGGACAATGAGACGATGCCGGACGTTCCAAAACACAAACCTCGACCCTGGCTGTCAGGATAAACCGATCAATCAGTTAAGGACCGATTCGCAAGTGGCCTCAAAACGTCTCCAATTACCAACACCCGATGTGAATAACTTCTCAGAAATGGTGGAAAACACCTTAAACCGCGCAGGAGCATAAGTTGAGAAAATCCCGAGAAGAAAAGAGTGAAATCTTATCCACACCTAAAGGCTCAGACCACACGCTGTTGCGTCGCTTACGAAATACAAGGGAAAGGCTGGATAAAGAGATCGGCAAGGTCATCGTGGGGCAACGGGGGGTCATAGAGCGGATCATGATCTCGCTTCTCTGCGAAGGCCACAGCCTCTTGATAGGTGTGCCCGGTCTTGCCAAGACCCTTATGGTCAATACCCTGGCGCAGGTTCTTGGCCTTAAGTTCAACCGAATCCAGTTCACGCCTGATCTGATGCCAGCAGACATCACCGGTACGGAGATTCTCGAGGAGTCGAAGCGCACCGGCAAGCGCCAGATGATGTTCCTCCAGGGACCTGTATTCGCAAACATAATCCTTGCCGATGAGATAAACCGCACCCCGCCCAAGACCCAGGCCGCGTTGCTTCAGGCCATGCAGGAGCGTCAGGTTACGGTGGGAGGCATCACGTATACACTTGATCTGCCCTTCAGTGTGCTCGCCACTCAGAACCCCATCGAGCAGGAAGGAACCTATCCCCTGCCCGAGGCGCAGCTTGACCGGTTCATGTTCTCAATACCTGTGGATTACCCTTCAGGAGACGAAGAGGAGGAGATAGTAAAGGAGACCACCTCGGCTTATCTGCCGGAACTTGGTGAGGTTGTCTCGAAGAAGGAGATTTTAGAACTGCAGATGCTGATGCGCAGGGTGCCTGTTTCGGATGCACTTATCAAGCAGGCGGTGGAGTTGGTGGCAAGGACAAGGCCGAACAAGATGAACAAGCTTACTTATATAAATCAGTACGTGAGCTGGGGTGCGGGGCCGAGGGCTTCGCAGTATCTTATCCTTGGGGCAAAGGCGCGGGCGGTCTTGCGGGGTGAGTTGACTCCTGGCGAGGAGGATTTAAGGGCGGTGGCCCATCCGGTGCTGAGACACAGGTTGGTAACCTCGTTCGCCGCCGAAGCCGAAGGGGTGTCAGCAGACGACCTGGTTGACCGGCTGCTGGCCGAGAAGTAGCATCAGAGTATAACTATCTTCCGCACCATTGGTTCTATTCGTTCTGCCTCAACCCTGATGAAGTAAACCCCGGCCTTCTCGCCCTTACCCCAGATGATGACCCCGGTTCCGCTCGGCTTATCGAAAGCGGCAAGGACGTGACCCTTCACGTCGGCGATCTTGGCCTGGAAGCGGGCGGGCCAGGCGCTGTATCTTATGTTGATCTCGCCTGCGGAGGTGCTCGTAACATTCCATGACGCGCCTTCCCATTGGGCTATCAGTCTCTTTTCCCTGACCTCGGCAAGTTTTGTCTTGGCTGAGTCTATCCGCTCTGATCTGCCTGGATGCCGGGGGACGGCCTGCCATGCTTTCAGCGCTTTTTCCCATGCGTCTTCAGCTTCTATCCACTTCTCTCTTGCACCGGCCCAGTTGCCCTGCCCCTCAAGCCTGATTGCATCGTCCTCCAGCCGCCTGGCTTCTGCTTCCCTGGTGTAGCCGGAAACTTCTAAATAATCAAACGGCGGGTCGCCTGCCCAGTAAAGAAACAACCGCCTGTCTTCTCTGATTGCTTCCATCGCCCGCTGTACCCGCATTACAGCATTATTGGCAAAGTTGTTCTCCGGATTATCGGATAAATTATAATAAAGATCCTTTGGACAGTAAAGGGCTTCAATCGCTATTGCGATTAATGCAGTTTCCATTATCTCGTGCCATAGACCTTTTCTTATTGTAAGATAGTCTTCCCTGTTTGCGTGCCACCCCGGGAAACATCCTTCGGCAATATCAAACTCGTGAGATACCAGTACCTGCGTAGTATGAGGCCTTATGTGCGGATAGGAATATATTTCTTCCCTCTTTGGAGTATTCAATCTAGTAGAAATGCCTCCCCTGGGAGTACCCGGTTCTTCTTTGGTAGGTTTCCTTGGAAACGGCACCACCTTCTCCCTCCCTTCCTTGTCTTTAACCTTACAAGTGCGGTAGACGTTGTACTCTAAATTGACCCCATAGGCTTGTAACAACTCCAGCGCTTGCTTGATAGATAATTTTACCGTGGCTCTGTACTCGTACAACGCAGGTTCGGAAAACCCTATCTGTTCAAAATCAAGATAGCCTTTCTTTCTAACGTATCCAAGCCTGTCTTCTTTTCGCTCGATCTCGTCTATTTCTTGGAATCTTGGACCGTGCCTTTTGAACTTAAAAGAGAACTTGAAGACCTTGCTTACGTTCTTGGCTAACAGCTCAACTTGCTTCCTCAGTATTTCGGTTTTATCTTCGTCTATATCCGGATACCTTAACGATCCGGAAGTTTTGCTTTGAGTCGGGCACACCTCGACCTCCTTTATTTGCTGTTTTTATCACTCCTTAAGTCTCATTCAACATCTTAAAATTAGAGCTTCAAGTCAACTCGCGAGTTCTCCCAAAATAGCACTCTTTGCTTCCTTCCATAAAAATTAACCTGTTACTAGAATAAAATATCCCGGTAGCTCAACGGCTCTAAGTTTTGGCAAGCATCTAAGACGGGATTCTATCCTGGCTTTTCCCCATTCAGTTGTTCCGTCTGGTACCCAAATCGTGACCCTCCTCAACCCCCTCATCCTACATAACCAGCGGGTCCATGATAAGTCGCCCTTGATATGTTTTTCTGTAAGAGCCATCTCCAGGACCCTTATGTTTCGAAACCTCACGATATTAGAGAACACCTCAGGGATAATATCGACATTAGAGAGCAGATCAGAGGTAATATTGACATAGAGTCTGATTTTTCGAGGTATGGAGTCAAGTTCCTTAATATCATTTGTGGTGTCAATCCTCACTGCCATCATCGTCAAGTTCGGAAGAAGCTTGAAATTAGAATCATACCTCATCAACGTAAGAACCTCTCTTTTGTAAGGCATGCTATCTATGTGAACATCAAAGGGGTCTACGCCGGCAAGTCTGTCATTTACGACAAGGTACGAATATGGTGGAAAAATCGTTGTATCGTACGAAGGGAGATAGAACGAGTAACTTATCGAATCCTCACCCTGCCATGGATAATAATATCTGTTTATTTTAACCACATCCTCGTTTACCTCCCATCCGGTGACGTTGATTGAATCTTCAAACTCCCCGTTGTTGTAGGTGCGCAGCCAGCGCTGCTTCTTGCAGCCCGGCATGGCAGCGAGGGCAAACGCCAAGACAGCTGCGAACTTCAGGATAGATCTTTTCTTCATCACCGCTCCTTGTGAACTATTGTAGGCAACCCAGACGGCTTGTCAAGCCGCCATCTGACGAAGTCCATTCAAACCTGACGAGTTAGATTTTGATATCCGAACGAGTTTGACAAATGATTAGTAAAGGATTATCTCAGAGGAATACAATTCTCTGAGCTTAGGCAGATGTCTGGAATTCCACCCTCTAAACAGATAGCCGTAGGGTGTTGCAAGAGATCTTAGTTCCTTTAACTTCCATATATGCTTAACCCCATTGGGGCTGACTTTCACCCATCGTTCTCTAACACCCAACGTCCTTATGTTAGGGTATCTCGATATGAATTCAAGTGCTTCATCCGTCGCGTAATCGCAAAAGACGTATAATCTCAAACTCGAAGAAATAGAGTCAAGTTTTTCAAGATCAGTCCTTGAATCAAGATCAATCCGAACCCCAACCAGATTGGGAAACCGTTCCAAAGTCGCCAGATTATAATTATGTTCATCCATCCACGGATCAGAGTAGTCAATTGTTATAATCTTGCTAGAATCAAAAGCTTCATATATAGCAAAGACTTCAAGGGGCCAATCGATTGCGATCCCTACTGTTTTACCGTTTACAGTTAGAAGTGGAGCAGGGTTCTCGTCCAACACTTTCTTCCCTTTATAGAAGTAATATCCACCGCTGTAATCAATGGAGTCCTCCCCCTGCCAGGGGTAGTAGAGTTCGCCAAGCCAGACCACATCCTCGTTCACCTCCCAGCCGGTGACGTTGATTGAATCCTCAAACACCCCGTTCTTGTAGGTGCGCAGCCAGCGCTCCTTCTTGCAGCCCAGCATGGCAGCGAGGACAAATGCTAAGACAGCTGCGAACTTCAGGATAGATCTTTCCTTCATCGCCGCCTCCTGTAAACTATTGTAGGTATGGGAGGAGGGTTGTCAAGTATCCGGCATCGCCTGAAATACTAGAAGGAGGGGGGCCCTATTTCTTGGCCATGGAATGCCCCGCCCACCTTATATAAACACCCGCCCGTGCCGCGCCGTGATCGTCAACCAGAAGATCGTCAAGGTATGGGTCCTGGACGTAAGCCCAGACAGTGTATGATTTATCCGGTTTTATTGGACGGTCATTGCCGCTTGCGAGCTTTAAATTCAGCGTGGCAGTCCTGCCAATCCCTGCATTCACATACCCCAGCTGATGACGGCCCAATCGATCCTTAACGTTTTGATGGTAATAGAGGCTAAAACCAAAGCCCTTCCCTGTGAGCTACTGGGAGCCGCTTGCAGGCCTGATCTCGAAATAATTTTGATAGGGGTTGGTTTTTGATACCTCTTTTAACGTTATATCCCAGAGAACAGACTTCTTCATGAGAACCTTCACCTCTCTCCGCGTGACGCGCGAGCCGTCGTTTACATCTACCCAGTAGGTGCCTGGTTCTAGATTGGGGGGTAAGGCAATGCTGCCGTTCCCGGGAGAGCCGCTTAACTCCTTCACCAACCGGAAGCGATAGTCCAGGATTCTGGCTTTTAAGGATTTAGGGAAAGATTCGTAGGTTATGAATATTTCGCCGGGGCAGCAATCCGATACCTCCCAGTGAACGGGTTCTACTTCCTGGGTCTTTTTATCCTGAGGGAAAGCTGCATCACCGGCCCAGGGCCAGAAGGAGTAATCGTAACTAGAGGAGGCTATCTTTTGGGCATACTGGTCGGCGAAAGCAAACCTAACCATCCCCCTGACGCCCTCAGGGTTGCCAAACACCTTGGCGTTTATTGCGAGCAACGCCGGCTCTATCATCTCGTGCCAGAGGGCTTTTCGTAGCCTTATCCGTTCCTTTTTTCTATTTTCTGGATCAGAGCTATGAATTTCAAAACCAGGCCGAACACCGACATTGTAGCTGTTCTTAGGGCATCCATCCGAACCTACATCGCTTGATCCAGCAAGATCACTTGAATAAGGTAAACTGTTAGTCAGTCTGAAGGATATGGTTACACCTAAACTTTTCATCACATCCACTGCCTGGCCAGGTTTCGAGAAGGTGATGCGGCCCTCGCGGGTAACATAGCTCGAGACCTTCTTGTACTTATCCTCGTTTCTCACCTTTACCTTTCTTCCCGGCTGCGCCTTCAATTGATAGCTTGCGTGTCTCCCAAGGCGCTCAGTCAACTCCACCTGTTCTTTTAAATCCTTGTCATTGATGGGCACAATTCCTCCTTTCCCTGAATAAGAGTAGTCAGTCAAGTTTTACTACTAAGTATCCTCCTGAACTTGAAGAGTGCAATATAAACCTGACGAATTCCGGGCTAGCGCATATTACCAGACGATCTCGCAACGGGGCAGGTTTTTACGCAGCCGCTCTACGCCCTCACGGGTTACCTGAGGGTTGGGAAGATAGAAAGGGTAATTCCCCACGATAAGCAAGTGGGGATCAAAGAAAGGGTCTTCCTTTTCTGAAAAAAGCTTAAGCCTGCGCAACGATGTAACCTTCTCAAGATGCACCAGACCGCTGTCTGTGATGTTCCTGCTATTGCTCAAATCAAGGCTCCGCAGATTGTCAAGGTTCTCCAAATACGCAAGTCCGGTGTCTGTTACGTTAGTATTGATCAAACGCAACACATGGAGATTTTTTATCTGGGAAATATAACGCAGGGCTTTGTCGTCAATCGCACGACTGTTTATGTTCAGCTCAGTCAGATTGTTAAGTGCCTTAAGGCGCCTGAAACCCTCCTCTTCAATAGTATCTGACTCAAGAGTTAGTCTCCTAAGATTTGAGATTCGTGCGATTCGTGAAAAGTCTTTGCTTGTAATTTTTAGCGCGGAGAAAAAGAACTCTCGCAGGCCCTTGGCCAGACAAAGAAAACTCAAGCCCCAGTTCTCCTTCTCGCAGGGTATCGCCTTTAAAAATTTGAGATTCGGCACCAGGGCAAAACCCAGAAAGTCAAGATTGGAGATATCATTATAAGAAATATAAAGATCAATATCTTTGGCCTTCGGTATCTTCATAAGATTGGAAACGGCCAAAAGGGTAGGGGTCTTGCCCATGTGCAGGGAATAAAAAACACCTATGGTGGCGGCATTAGGGTAGCTCTTCAAGCTGTCCAGTTTTATCTGCCCGTCATCAAACAAAGTCACAATGTCATTGGGGGAACCCACTGAATCTGCTTCATATCTGCAATTACTTAGCCCAACAAGCCTGCGGTTTATCCACAAGTAACTTCCATCATATGTGTAATAAATGGTATCTTCACCCTGCCAAGTGTAAGGTATTATGTATGTGACATCTACACCACTTCTCACAAAAACCAGTGCATCCTTGTCCGGCTCCCAGTCGGTAACGTCAAGCACAATGACATCCGTAGGCCGAGGCTTGTAATCCTTGGAGATGTAAAGCGTATCCAACAGGGGATATGCCTCACGCACCAGAACCAACTCTCGAAACTCTCTTTTCCCCTCTGACGTCTGTGTCTCCTTCTTGCAGCCAAATATGAACGTCGCAATCGCAAGTATAGCTGCCAATTTAAGGGACCTTTTTATCATCAATCCTCCTTAGTATCTCGATTCTGACGAGTGCAACATAAACCTGACTTCCTTTTACTCTTGTTCTTTCCAGATTATCTCGCATTCTGGAAGCGCCTTTTGCAGCCGTTCCACACCCTCGCGAGTTACTCTGGGATTTGGGAAATAGGGATAATTATGAAGAATCAAGAGGGAGCGGGAGTAAGGCTCTTCATCCTCTGAAAAAAGCTTAAGCCTGCGCAACGATGTAACCTTCTCAAGATGCACCAGACCGCTGTCTGTGATATTGCTGCAATTGCTTAAATCAAGGCTCCGCAGATTGCATAGATTCTCCAAGCACTCAAGACCGGTGTCCGTCACGGCAGAATTGAGCAGTTGAAGCACGTGAAGGTTTTCTACCCGAGAGATATAGTTCAGTGCCTTGTCGCTAACGGACGGGCTGTTTACATGCAGCTCAGTCAGATTCTTAAGGTTTTTGAGGTGCTTAAAACCTTCCTCTTCAATCGTGTCAGAGTCGATGGTCAGCCTCCTGAGATTTCTGATACGTGAAATGCGCAATAAATCCGACTCCGTAAGCCACCGGGACCAAAAAGAAACCTCTCTCAGATTCCTTGCTATACTAAGAAACCCTAAACCCCAGGCGTCCTTCTCGTAATAGGTCACTTCGATAAACTCAAGATTCGGCAGCAAAGCAAAGGCTAGGAAGTCAAGATTGGAGATACCATTGTTAGAGATATAAAACTTTATATCTCTTGCCTTCGGTATGAGCATAAGCTTTGCGAAGCTGATAATAGTTGGATACTTCCCCATGTGAGTCGTAAAAAACACGCCCAGGGTAGCCGCGTTTTTATAGTACCTTATGGCATCTAGGTTAATCAAAGGGTTATCTCCCAAGGTAGTAATACAATCGGGGTATTCAAGTTTGTATTGCTCGAACCGCGACCCATGGACCCCTACTAATGTCCTGTTTATCCAGAGCTCTCTTTTCCCACTGAAGGTATAAAAAATTGTATCCTCGCCCTGCCAGAGGTAAGGGATTATTGGGAAAACATCCAACTCGTTTCTAATAAAAACCAGTGCATCCTTGCCCGGCTCCCAGTCGGTAACGTCAAGTTTCGTAACATCCTCGGGTCGAGGTTTATAGTCCTTGGAGATATAAAGCGTATCCAGCAATGGATACTCCTCTCGCACCAGAACCAGCTCGCGAAACTCCCTTGTTCCTTCTGAGGTCTGCGGCTTTCTCCTGCAGCCGGGCAGACCTATCAATAAAAGCCCGATCGCCAGCAGGCTAAATGACAATCTCATCTTTATCATCCTCCTGATGCTACTCCTAACCCTGAAGAATGCAATAGAGAATTGACGAGTTGATCGAGCTCTGTATTCGTACAACGCAGGTTCGGAAAATCCTATCTGTTTAAAATCAAGATAGCCTTTCTTTCTAACGTCTTCAAGCCTTCTCTCTATACGTTCAATCTCATCGGGATTGCTTACCAGCCCATAGGTGGCCTGCGCTGGGTGGCGCTCGGAGGGTGGTGATCCTGCAACCTGGGGCAACCAAACACCGCCTTTCTTGACTCCGAGGCGAATAATGAGTGATGGGAGAGACTACCTCGGCGACGAGCTGGCAGCGCGTCGGGAATAATGTGGAACGGACTCTCCAGTCCGTTCTTAATATAAATGCACAGGCTGGAGAGCCTGTGCCACATTTTCAAAGACCTAAGACCCTCAGTCATTGCGAGGGTGCGAAAGCACCCGTGGTAATCTCATGGCAAAAATTAAGAACAGTCAAGTTTGCGAGGGGGTTAGAAGATTAGAGCCATTCCTTGAACCCTTCGTACATCAGATTCAGAACCTCCAAAGGCGGAGTCATACCGTTCCTTTTGAAAGTATCCAGGCGAGAATCAAGATTCTCCAAATCTAAGGGAAACGGGTACAAAAAGCTAAAAGCTATTGTACAGCACAGACTAACTAACAGATCTCCTTGGGGTCCGAAAGTACCACTACCTCTAAAAACACTCCATGAAGGACGCACATTGTTATCCTGAAAAACTCGATTGCTAACCATGGTGCACTTTCCCTCTACATCATCAACTTCGTCGATCCTTATTAACTTCTCAGCCAATCTGCGTACTATTCTAGGGTTAAGATCTCCTATCGAAGGCCAGATGTTTACAAGGAGAGTGACAACTAAGGGATGGTCTTTTAGTAACTTGGAGCGAGAACTATACATTTCTAGAAGTTTCTTGATAGTTCCTCTGCCAAGTCGATGGAACTTGCGAACTATCTTATCTAGATATTGTTTGCCAAGTTGCATTTCATATTCATAGTGTAGACTCAGCATCCTTGAGAAGACTTCGTCGTCAATCCCCAGAATTGTAACCACGCGAGGTAAATAAAGGAAGTTCTTTAGTTGGTCAAGTAAAAGAATAGCTCGATCAGGAAGACAACGATCTAAATCATCAACAAAAAGCACAAGGGTTTCCGCACCTGCTTTATCTAAAGCTTTTTCTATAGCCTTTTCTAGGTCTGCATGCGCTTTCTCTACTGCATCAACGACTTCAAGTTGATTTTTGCCTATTAGCTTGGAAGCTCTTTTGTAATAGTCCTCAAGATTCTCCGTAGAAACTACTTTATCAACTGCCAATCGTCCGAGAGCTAAAGCGCCTGCGGCTGCTTTCATACCTATGTTCCTCAGTTCACGTCCCTTGGGGTAGATTTCTTTTTGAATTTTATTCAATAAGCCGAGGAAAAGCTGCTCCCTATCGACATGTTCATAAAGCCAGGGGTCAAACCAAACGGTTTTGTATTTACACTTCCTTTCCTTCTTTTCAAAGCACTTCTGCAAGGCCCTCATCATAAAAGTCTTTCCGCTTCCCCAGCGTCCATAGATGCCGTATATCAGAGGCGGCCTAAAGCTTTCGATGTCAGGTAATATTTCATTCTCGGCAATATCCATGAACCCTAAGAGGTCTTGCTGTTTAAGTCTTTCGGGGTCTGGGTCTTCGGGTTCAAAAAGTAACTTCTCTTCTTGCTCATTCATTCAATCCTCCTCGTTTGGATTATATGATAATGAAAATTGTAAAAAGTCAAGCTCTTTAATGCTCCTTTTGTCCTTCGGACAAAAGATCGCAGCAGGGGCCGAAAGACCCCTTACCGTCATTGCGAGAAACGAAGCTCCGAAGCTCTGAAGGATGACGCTTGCGGAGCTATCTTTAAATCTTTCAATCTTGAATCTTCTAATCTTCCAATCTGCAATCTTTCAATCTTGAATCTTCAATCTGTAATTGCGACGAAGTCGCGCTTTTGTCCACCTTTTGTCCACCTTTTGTCCAGCTTTTGTCCAGCTTTTGTCCACCTTCTGAAGCTTTCGGGGTGATTACAAAACCCTAACGAATCTCATCCCCGGCAATTGCTTGATGACTCCCTTAAGTTCCATATTTAAGAGGGTTGTGAGAAGGGCCGAGGAGGTTGTACCCAGCTTTTCCACAAGGTTATCCACATGGATGGGTTCAGGACCCAATAATCGGTAGATGCGTTTTTCTTCGTCAGAAAGTGCTGAGTCATCCGGCATATCCTGCGTACCTTCGACACTTACTGGCCGATACACCGCGGCGTACTCCTCAAGTATGTCCTCTACTCTGGAAACGAGTTTTGCACCGTCGCGAAGCAGCCGGTTCGTTCCTGCGGACTGTTCCGAGAAAATGCCGCCCGGAACGGCAAACACGTCGCGTCCTGCGTCAGCGGCCCAGCGTGCGGTTATCAAAGCGCCCGATCTTGGCCCAGCCTCGACCGCCACAACCCCGTGCGAGAGCCAGGCGATTATCCGGTTGCGCCGCGGGAAAAGTCCAGGTGCAGGGATGACGCCAGGCAAGAACTCGGTTATAACAGCTCCCTGCGCGGCGATACGGTCGAAAAGTTCGGCGTTTTCAGGAGGGTAGGGTATGTCTATCCCGCAGCCCAGGACCGCGACTGTGCGTCCTCCTGCAGAAAGGCATCCTTTGTGTGCCAGGGAGTCAATCCCCCGTGCCGCTCCTGAGACTATCACCACCCCTCGTGCGGCAAGCTCGCGCGCCAGGCGCTCGGCAGCAGCGCGACCGTAACCGGTAGGATGACGGGTGCCAACCATGGCTACAACCAGCTTCTCCTCCGATCTCAACTCTCCCCGCACGAAAAGCACCGCCGGAGGCTGGGGCGAGGACTTAAGAAGCAGAGGATAGTCGTCATCGAGGATGGTAACGATCCTGGCTCCGCAGCGCTCCAGGCACTTCAAGGCCTCTGCGGCCTCTTTTGAACGCGTATAGGAGACGATCCTTGCGGCGATCTTTTGAGGGATACCGGCTTCTTTCAGCTCAGCCGCCGAGCGTGCAAATATCTCCTCTGCCGAACCTAAGTTATCAATGAGTCTCGCTAACCGGGTCTGCCCTAAACCTTCGATAGACAAAAGATCAACGTATGCCTCGTTCTTCACCCTGCAAGCCTCTCGGTAAGACGTTTCTTGAGCCCTTCAATGCCATCACCTTTGAGGGCGGAGATGTAAAGTATACCCTTCTCGCCCGCTATCCTTGACTTCTTAGAAACCAGATCCATCTTGTTCACCACAACGATCCTCGGACGAGCAAGGAGTTCCGGGTTGTATGAAGCAAGTTCTGCAAGAAGCGTTTGATAAGCGTTTGCCGGATCCTCGTCCGCGGCAAGCACGAAGACCAAAAGCCGGGTGCGCTCGATGTGGCGCAGGAACCGCAGGCCCAGGCCCTTGCCTTCGGCTGCACCCTGGATTATGCCTGGGATGTCTGACAGTGTGAAGCTGAGCCATTCGTCGCGCAGCACTCCCAGGTTGGGGGATAGGGTGGTGAAAGGGTAGGATGCGATCCTTGGTTCTGCATGGGTGAGCGCTTTAAGCAGGGTTGATTTTCCAGCGTTGGGCAGGCCAACGAACCCAACGTCGGCAAGGAGTCTGAGAACGAGCTTGAGTTTACGCTTCTCGCCCGGCGTTCCCTCCTCATGTTCGCGCGGGGCCTGATGGGTGGATGTTGCGAATCGTGCGTTGCCCCGCCCGCCTCGTCCGCCGTGAGCCACGAGAAGACGCTGGTTATCTTCCAGGACCGAGCCGACGGGTTCGCCGGTTTCCACGTCGTATACGTCAGTACCAAGAGGGACCTGGACCTCTTTGGATTCCCCCCTGGCTCCGTGCATGTTCTTGCCCTTACCGTTGCCGCCCTTGCCCGCGCGGTAGAAGACATGATATTCAAGATCGGCAAGCGTGGCCAGATGCAGGTTCCCAACGAGATAGATAGATCCTCCGTTACCTCCGTCGCCGCCGTCAGGCCCGCCTTTGGGAACAAACTTCTCGCGCCTAAAGCTCACGCAGCCCGATCCGCCTGAACCGGCCAGCACCCGGATGGTCACCTCGTCTATAAACCGCACCCAATACTCTATGCAACATTAGAAGCAAGTCAAGGCTCTCCCTCGATTCCCTCTTCAGAGACATTGAGAGTTGGGGTCCCCGTACAGCTGCGTAGCAGGTGGACGGGGTGAAAAATAAGGTCATAGTCAACATGATCCTGAACGGTTTTGGGATATTGTAGGATGGGTTTTAGGGCGACCAGGTGATCCAAAATCAGAGGCGGGAAGCTGCAGAACCCAGGGTGGATGGTATGACCGAAGGACCTTAACTGTTCGTAGGGGGTTAAATAGTTCAGGCTTTGGTGATGGCGGTATAGATTGCTAACCTTTCGCCACCACCCGCCCAGTTTCAGAAACTCCTTCAGGCTTTTGGCTTGTAGAAGATAAGGAACGTAGAACTCATAGTCATCGGTCTGGTGGGAGCGTTCTACAAAGGCGTTATCTTCGGGATGGCCTTTTCTGATGACCTTGCGCTCTACGCCCAGAGGATGCCAGAAGTTCTCGACGGTTCTCCGCAAGGCGTTCGCCTGAGCGGTATTGAACTCCGTCCCAGCGATACTGGGGACTGCGAGACTCTCTCCGCACTCTACTCTTACTTCTGACTACGCCTGCATCCCTCCTTTATCTGCTCGAAGAGCTTGGAACTTACAACCTCAATCTTAACCCTGCGTGGGTTCTCTGTCCAGATCAGTTTTACATTCTCAAAGACCTGCACTTAACTACTGAACCGTTCAGCATCATTATAGCCAACTGAATTCAATTGTTGACTTCCCCCTCCTTATGGCCTAAACTTCGCCCATGGAAAAGGCATACGCTGAGGGAACCGGAATAGACACCTGAGGAGGTTGTGAGGTGAAGGTTGCGCTCTATCCCCCTGGTGTGGTGGATATCGTCATTCTTGCAGGGCTGGCGTTGTGCATTCTGTTGCCTCTTGTGCTCGCCCCCCGAAGATTTTCAGGGATACTCAAGCTTCTGCGCCCGCTCAGACTGATCCACTACGCGGGTTTCGCGGCAGGGGGCGCGGTGATGGGTGCGGCGGTGGGCGAGGCGGCGCTCGATCCATATCTTCTCTTTTATGTAAGCATCTCGGCCCTTGCGGCGTTCCAGGGGGCGGTGTTTCTCAACGACATCTTCGACGCGGAGATAGACCGCCTTGCCGGCAAACAGACCCCCTTCTCCAGAGGTCTTCTGGGTCGCAGGGACTCCTACATCCTTGCCGCCTCCCTCTCGGTCTTCTCCCTGATTCTGGCGCTGCGGTGCGGATTGGCAAGTTTTTTGGCTCTCCTTGCCGCTCACGTGATTTCCCTCCTCTATTCCACGCCGCCGCTGCGGCTCAAGCGCCTCTATCCTTTGAACGTCTTCCTTCTCGCCCTGGCAGGTCTGGCGGTGATGGCCTCGGGGTTCGCCAGCCACGCGCCGGTTATGCTCTTCCCCTTAAGGATGCTGATCCTGGTGGTTGTTACCCTGACCGCCACCTTCGGCACCAAGGACATGGCGGACGTCGAGGGGGATCGCAGGCGAGGAATCAGGACGCTTTTTACCCTCCTGGGTTTAGAGAAGGGGCGTTGGGTGAACGCCGGGCTGGTGCTTATGTCCTACATTTTGACCCCCCTTATACTTGACTATCTCAGGCTTTACTGGGCCGCGGCACCTTTCGGCGTCCTTACGTCAGCCCTGATCGTGATTCGCGGGAGAAAGAAGCTGACGCAAGCACTGATCCTTACGATATACATCCTGTTCGGACTCCTGATCCTGGGGCTGATCGCCGCAGGCGAAATCTTCTAGGTGTTTCACGTGAAACGTCCGGATTGACGACAGGGATTGTTTCACGTGAAACAGGCACCCGAAGGCAAAACCACCCTCTCTCTTTTGGAAACTTAAGTTTACATTATCTGAGGGTGGCTCGCTGGCCGCTTTCTCAAATACCTTCAACACCTCCCTACCTGCCTGGTAACCATCTCTCGGCGCACGAACTAAATACACTTGACAACTTCACGCAACCGAGTAAGATACGAAAATGGATGCCCGCACGCCGGACATCATGGAACCGAAAACACAAGGAAGGAAGAACATATGAGGCGGCGCTTCTTCAAAACTCGAAAGCACCGCATCCCTTACGGCGTCATCGTGGGAGTGGCCGTATTGTCCCTGGCGCTCGTCTTCTACATGATCTTTCGGTTCCTTATGCCGGTGTGTCAGGTTTAGCACTCTTCGGAGGAAGTCTTGAGCTGAAGGAGGCTTGAAAGATGACTAAGCTACATTTCAACTATAAAGACATATTCCGGGCCTTCAGGCTCGGGTTCTCAGCCAAGAAGATATGGGTGGGCTTTGAAGGCCTGCTATTCGGCTGGCTGGGCTACATGGTTCTCGGCTACCTCGCATATCTCGTCTCAGGAACAGGCATAGCGGCCGTCTGGGAGAACTTCCGTCTCCTGCCGATGCCCGATGCGGTGGCTGCACTTCCTGCCTTCAACGTAGGAGGCTGGATACTGTGGGCAGTGGGCGTGATCTGGCTTGTCTTCGCCGCGATGACCGCCGGGGTTGCCATCTCCAAGCTGACCTACGAGCAGCTGCGCGGGGACGAGTTCTTTGAGGTCAAGGAGGCGTGGAAGCAGGCGCTGAAGAGCCTGGGTGCACTTATCGCCACCCCTGTCCTTCTGGGACTCTTTATCGTTCTATTGCTTGCCGCGGGTCTGCTTCTGGGCCTTATCGGAAGGATACCCTATGCAGGCGAGATGATCGTTGGGCTTTTGGCTATACCCGCCTTCGCCGTCGCCTTGTTCGTGGTCTACCTCATTGTGGTGTTTTTCTTCACCTTCACTATCAGTCCTGCGGTCATTGGAACCACCAAATCGGACGCCTTTGACAACCTCTTCGAGGTCTTCTCCTGCGTCAACGACCAGCCCTGGCGACTCGTCTGGTACCAGTTCCTGTTGGTTGTCTTCGCGAGAGTGGGCATAGCTGTCCTGGCGTTCTTCAGCGTAAAGGCCCTTCATCTGGGCCGCTGGATCGTAGGGATCCTCATGAACGTCGGCGAAGCCAAGGCCAGCGCCCAGGTTCTCTACAAGCTGGACTTCATGATCAACTCGGCGGCCGACACCGTAAGGTTGGTGCTGCCGCGCTGGGTGGAGCAGGCTTTATTCTGGCTGCCCAACTGGGTGCATAGCGGCTTTGCCTGGATAAGGGAAGCGGTTGCCCTGCCGAGCCTTGTGAGCTCACAGGCTGCGATGATCCCGAACTGGTCGGTGATGGTAGGCACGATACTCTTCTCCATCTTCTACCACGCGTTTATCCTCTTCGTGCTGGGCTATGGGATGGCTGTCTGGTTTTCTGGCAACACACTCGTCTACCTCGTGCTCGTTAAAAAGAAGGACGAGCGCAACCTTCTTGAGATCAAAGAGGAGGAGATCGAGATACCGGAGAAGCTTGAGGTAACCACACCCGCAGAGGAAGCGAAACCGACACCCAAGAAGAAAGCCCCGACGAAGAAAAAGCCGACTGCAAAGAAAACCACGCGCAAGACGAAAAAGGGTTAAAGCTTAAGTGCCATCGTCCCGATCCAACCCGGGAGGGACGCAAGGCATCTGCGAGATCAATGCCGGCCGTTCGCGTTCGAGTAACCGGAGCGGTTCAAGGGGTCGGCTTTAGACCATTTTGTTACCGCGAGGCCGTAAGACGCGGCCTCGCGGGCTTTGTTTTAAACGACCTCGCCGGGGTCCAGATTCATCTGGAAGGTTCGTCTCAGGCGATCTCCGAGTTCGTTAACGAGCTCGAAACCAACCCGCCGCCTGCATCACGTATAACGGAAATCAAGGTAGCTGAAACCGAAGAGCAAGGACTATCGAAGTTCAAGATAATCGAAAGCGAAGCAGGTCAGGCATCTCAGGCCCTGGAGGTCTCGGCCGATCTTGCCACCTGTGAGGGCTGCAAGAGAGAGATACTGGATTCCGAAGATCGCCGCTACCGCTACGCCTTCACCAACTGCACCGACTGCGGGCCACGATATACCATCATCCGTGAACTTCCATACGACAGGCCGAAAACAACTATGCAGAAATTCAGGATGTGCGCGGATTGCCAGCAAGAGTACGATAACCCGCTTGACCGCCGCTTTCATGCACAGCCGGATGCATGTCCGGTATGCGGTCCTGAGCTGGTGCTGTTCGAGGCGTCTGGGAGAGTGCTGAGATGTAAAGATCCTATCAAGGAGACGGTGCGGCTCTTGATGTCGGGAAAGATAGTTGCCGTAAAGGGACTGGGCGGGTATCACCTGATGTGCGACGCGATGGATCCTGAATCTGTGGCGAGATTAAGGATGCGCAAGCGCAGGCCGCATAAGCCGCTGGCCGTGATGTGCAGGGATACCGAGCAGGCAAGAAGCTTAGCGGTTATCTCTCGGGAAGAGGAACTTGTGTTACGTTCACCCGCTGCCCCGATCCTTCTCCTGCCCTGGAATCCGGATGTGGGTGAGGATATAAGGGCAGCACTTGCTCCCCTCAATCCAGGCGCAGGCATCATGCTCGCCTACACCCCGATTCACCACCTGATGTTCGCCACAGTCCTCAAGGGAGCAAGATTAAATCCTCTGATAGCCACCAGCGCGAACCGGGGCGACGAGCCGATAATTGCTGATGAGAGCGAGCTTTTAGAGAAACTGGGGGATGTGTTCGATGCGGTGCTGGCCCACAACCGGGAAATTACCAACCGCATCGATGATTCGGTCGCCTTCTTACACCCCACGCCCTCGCCGCGCGATGGCGTGGGGACCCCGAAAGAACCTCGACCCTCAAAGATGAGAGACAGCCTTCACTTGGTGAGGCGCGCGCGGGGATTTGCTCCGGCATCTATCGAAACGCCTTTCTGCTTCCCGCCTTCGCTTGCAGTAGGAGCGGAGATGAAGAGCTCGTTCGCGGTGGCCGACGGAAACCGCGTATGGCTATCTCCTCACATAGGCGAGCTTTCAAACCGGGAAACGATGGAGTTCTTTGAGCAAACCCTTGGCACCTATCTTCGCTGGTTCCGCGTCGAGCCTGAAGTGGTTGTCTGTGACGCGCACCCTGACTACCTCTCCACCCGGTGGGCCGAGCGGTATGCCGAGGATAAGGGCATTCGGCTTTACCGCGTCCAGCACCATCACGCGCACGTAGCCTCGGTGATGTTCGAGCACGAGATAGAGGAGGAGGTAATCGGATTAGCGCTGGACGGTACCGGCTACGGGCCTGACGGTTCGATCTGGGGTTGTGAGCTTTTACACCTGACCGATCGAGGCGTGAGATTTAAGAGGTTGGGGCATCTCAAGCCTTTGCCCCTTGTGGGGGGTGAGCTGGCGATCCGCAGGCCGCGCAGGATGGCGGCAGGGGTGATTGCCGATCTGTTTGGCGCGGACAAGGCGATAGCCATGTTCGGTAAAGATGGTGAGATTGCCGGCAAGCTGCTTGAGAGAGAAAATGATGTGTCACGGGGAGTGTCACGGGGAGTGTTACGGGTGTTGCGGGTGTTACGGGCTTCGAGCGCAGGCAGGCTGTTCGACGCTGTCGCAGGACTAGTTGGTCTTGTGGACGAGATCACCTTCGAGGCCCAGGCGCCGGTGGCGCTTGAATCGCTCTGCCCTAGCGATCTTTCGGGTACGACCGGATACCCGTTCGCGATAAGCGACGACCTGATCCTTGATCCTGCGCCCTGCTTTGCGGCGATACTTGAGGATATGGAAAAGGGCGTTGGGTTGTCTGCGATCTCCGGACGGTTCCACCTGGGTTTTGCAAACGCCCTTGTAGACTGGCTTGAGCGAGCCAGAGAGATGACCGGCACAAGCACCGTCGTCCTTTCAGGCGGCGTGTTTGCCAACCGCACCCTGGTTCGTCTGCTGAGCACCCTTGCCTGTGAGTTGGTCGAAAAACCCATCTCGCTTCTTTTCCCAAGGCTTATCCCTGCGACGGACGGGGGTCTTGCAGCAGGCCAACTCTTGGCAGCTCGAGCACTTATCGAGCTGTAGCCAATTAAGGCTCAAACTACTTGACAAGCTTTCCACAAGGCGTATAGTTTCATCGTCCCCACCACCCCGGCATCGGGAGCCAGGAGGGTCAAGTTACGTAAACTAATAAGTTATAGATGGAGAGATTGTGGATAAGTCTGTGGATAACCCGGAGGAAAAATGAGCACCGAAACCCTCTGGGGCGCTGTAATGGAACATCTGAAGGATCGGATCCCTGAGGAGGGCTTCAATACGTGGTTTAAGCCCACGCGTTTCCTGGAACAGCGAGAGGGCATGCTTCTGGTTGAGGTCCCTAATCCGTTCTTCGTGGAGTGGATAGAGGAGTACTACGGCAAGGCGCTCGCGGACGCTTTGGCCGAGGTCAACTCAGGCGATCTTCGGATTGCGTTCAGGGCGCGCAAGGTCGAACCGGGTGCGGCAAGGCCGAGGTTTACGAGGCGCCGTCTCATCTACGCCAAGGACGGCTCTCGGCTCCAGGAGCGCTATACATTTGCCAACTTCGTAGTCGGGGAACACAACCGCTTCGCACATGCCGCGGCTCTTGCCGTTGCCGAGGCCCCTTCCGAGGCCTACAATCCGTTGTTTATCTACGGCGGCGTAGGGCTGGGCAAAACACATCTACTTCAGGCTATCGGAAACTATCTGAACCGCGCACGTCCTAAACTCGCGGTCGCATACATCCCGGCAGAAACACTCTTTATCGAACTCATCGACGCCGTTGAGAAGGGAACCAGGATGGAGTTCAAGAACCGCTACCGGTCCAAGGACCTCTTGCTTATTGACGACATCCACTTCCTTCGCGGTAAGGAATCGCTGCAGGAGGAGATCTTCCATCTCTTTAATCATCTCTACGAAGGCGGAAAGCAGGTGGTGTTGACCTCTGACCGTCCGCCGCGCGAGATTCCAACCCTTGAGGAGCGTCTCGCCTCCCGCTTCTCCGGCGGCCTGGTGGTAGATATCCAGCCCCCTGATCTCGAAACCCGCATAGCTATCCTGCTGCGCAAGGCCTCCTCGGAGAAGCAGAATCTTCCGCAGGACGTGGCTTACTACATCGCATCAAGGATTCGCTCAAACGTACGCGAGCTTGAAGGCGCGCTCATAAGGCTGCTTGCACTCTCATCCCTTACAGGACAAGGCCTTACAACATCACTTGCAGAGGAGGTGCTTCACGATCTTTTAAGAAACCGTCCACGCACCACACCAAACCGCATAACAAAACAGGTGGCGCGTACGTTCAACGTGACGATCGAGGAAATAAAGGGCAGACGACGCACAGCACCACTGGCCCTTGCCAGACAGTCGGCGATGTTCCTTATTCGCAAGCTTTTGGGGCTTTCACTTAAAGAGATAGGCCGCTTCTTCGGTGGAAAAGACCACACAACCGTGATTCACGCGGTAGCTAAAATAAAAAGATTGACCGAAGAAGACCTTGAGTTCAAAGAAAAAATCATGGGGATGGAACAGAGGATAAACCGTGGATAGGGATGTGAGTTATTCGCCACGTCTTTGTTTTTCAACAAATATCCCCCTCAGTCAACAGAATTCTCAACATACGTGGCCGTATTTAAGTCCATACAAGACAAAAGGTTACCTCGAAATCCACCAAATCCACATTGACAACAACAACAACCTAAGTAATATTTGTATCTATTGTTGTTGAACCAGAGGAGGAAAGATGTGGTTTAAGACTTCAAGGAATAGGCTGGAGGAGTTAATCAATAGGATAGTGCCTGTCATTCCTTCACGCACGCCCTATCCTATCATTCAGAATATCCTTTGTTCTACCGAGAAAGGGCACCTTACCCTTTTGGCTACAGATCTGGATATCTACGTGAAAACCTCAAGTGAAATAGAGGCATCAGAAGAAGCACGTGTTCTTCTTCCGGGACGTAAACTTGCAGGAATAGTAAAGGAAAGCACAGCCGAGGAGATAGAGTTTATAAAGGAAGAAAACCGGGTTATTCTAAAGGCTGGACGAAGCACCTTCCGGATTCCTATACTTGACCCCGATGAATTTCCCAAGATGTTCGAGCGGCCTTCGGCGATTCAGTTCAATATCGAGGCCTCCTCTCTTAAAGGGCTATTTGAGGCGGTTGAGTTTGCAGTCTCAAGAGGCGAGGATAGACCTGCAATGACCGGTGTACTTTGGGAGATTAAACCTGAACGCAATAGGATGGTTTCCACAGACGGTCATCGAATGGCTTTAAGTGAAGATAAAGAGAGTGTGCCTGAGATTGCAGAACAGTCCCACATCCTTCCTACAAAGATCTTTGGTTTTCTGCCAAGGGAACTGGAAGGCAGCATTGATGTCTTTCTTGACGAGGCAAAGATCGGTCTTAGCTTTGAAGCGACAGAGGTTGTCTCACGCCTGATCGAGGGGCCCTATCCAGATTATGAGAAGGTTATACCTGCCGAGATCAACAATATCCTTACGGTGAATCGTGAGGAGCTTACAGCGGCCCTGCGGCGGATGATGATCTTTACCAACCAGGTTACCAGACAGATCAAGTTCGTTCTTGGCAGCAAGACCCTTCAGTTATTCGCCTCTTCACCCGAAGGCGAAGAGGCACAGGAGGAGCTCACCGGCTCCTATAAGGGTGATAGCTTCGAGGTCGCTTACAACGGTTCATACCTTTTGGACGTCCTTCGCCACCTTGAATCCGATGATGTGGTGTTCGAGATAACGGGCGCGCTCTCAGCAGCACTTCTGCGCGGCTCAGGCGAGCGGGAGAAGCAAAATCGCCTCTACCTTCTCATGCCTATCCTCCTGGATTGATTCCGCTGGATAAATCCTGCACGATTACAGATCTATCCAGGAAGTGCGGAAACACCAGAAGCACTCAGAGGTTTCGGATTTCCTCTTTCATCCATGGTGATATTGTCACTCAGGACAGCCTCATTGCGTGCGGATTGGGATGGGATTCTCCTCATGCAGGCCAAAAACTTGACAGGTGCCTGATTTGTTCTAGAATGTAGCAAAGATGCCGAAGTGGCGGAACTGGCAGACGCGGCGGACTCAAAATCCGTTGGGGCTAACCCCTCGTGAGGGTTCAACTCCCTCCTTCGGCATTCTTGGTTGTTAATGTAAAGTCATCATAAGGAGGAACCAGAATGGGAATGCTGAAGGATGAGGACAAAAAATACGTCCGAGAACAGTTCGCTGAGAAACTTAAAGGCCCAGTCAAGATACTGCTCTTTTCCCAGAGGCTCGAGTGCGAGTACTGCCGGCCTACTGAGGAGATACTTACAGAGCTTTCCCAGCTTTCAGATAAGATCAGTCTGGACATCCGAAATCTTCAGATTGACTCGGAGGATGCAAAGCAGTTCGGGGTGGAGATGGTTCCGGCGACCATCCTCTTGGGAGAGCAGGATAAGGACTACGGGATCCGGTTCTTCGGCATACCCGCCGGTTATGAGTTCTCGAACCTGCTCGCCGACATCATCGAGGTATCCGCAGACGAAAGCGATCTGCCCGATGAGTTGAAGCAGAAGGTATCCGCTATCAGCAGACCTGTGGACATCAAGGTGTTCGTAACCCCCACCTGCCCATACTGTGCGGGTGCGGTACGCACTGCTCACAAGATAGCCATGGCCAACCCTCGTTATATAAAGGCCCAGATGATCGAGTCGGTGGAGTTCCCCCACCTTGCCAATAAGTATGCGGTCTACGGTGTTCCCAAGACGATAATCAACGAGAAGGTTCAGTTCGAGGGTGCTATGCCAGAGGCCGCGGTCGTGGAACAGGTGCTCTCCGCACTCGAACAACCACAATCCTGAGATACGGGGAAGAAGTGGAGTTTTCCTTCTCCGTTACCGGGCCGCCAAAGGTTGATCTAAAGGACTCCTACGATGTGGTAGTGATCGGTGGCGGTCCGGCAGGGTTGACCGCCGCGATATACGCCTCGCGCGCACGCCTCTCCACCCTCGTGATCAACAAGGGGGCTGCAGGAGGTCTGGTGGCCACCACCGAGTGGATAGAGAACTACCCGGGATTCCCTGAAGGCGTTGCCGGGGCCGAGCTTGGCCGCGCAATGCAGACCCAGGCCCAGCGATTCGGTGCCGAATTCTTCAATGGTGAGCCGGAAGGGATAGACCTTGCCGCCGATCCCAAGATTCTCAGGCTCGCAGGCCGCGAGATAAAGGCCCGCTCCGTGATCATCGCTACCGGAACCACCCCCAAGAAGCTCGGGGTACCTGGCGAGCGCGAGCTCTACGGACACGGGGTAAGCTACTGCGCCACCTGCGACGGCCCGTTCTTTGCCGACAAAGAACTCCTCGTGGTAGGGGCCGGAAGCTCGGGCGTCCAGGAATCCCTATTCCTTGCAAAGTTCGCGGCAAAGATCACCATCGTTGAGTTCCTCGCTACCATCCAGGCCGAGGGTATCCTTGTGGAGCGCTTCAATAAGACGGGCAAGGGCTCATTCCTCTTGAACCACGAGGTTCTTGCCATCGAAGGGGACCGGACGGTGAGCGGCGTACGGGTACGCAACCGGTCTAGCGATGAAGAAAAGCTGATACCCGCAGGCGGGGTTTTTATCTACGTCGGACTGGAGCCTCAGACCGGGGCCTTCGCCGATCAGCTCAAGCTCGATCAGTGGGGATACATCGAGGTGGACTCCGATCTTCGCACGAGCGTTGAAGGTGTGTGGGCCGCAGGCGACGTTGTATCCGGTGCCACACGTCAGATCGCGGCCGCAGTGGGCACCGGAACTATTGCGGCGATAGAGGTTGAACATTACCTTTCGTCCGAAGGAGCAGCAAGATGAAGTTGGCAAGACTTTCAGGGATTATCGTTATCCTCTCAATTCTCGGGTCAGGTTTACTTGCAGGCTGCGGCAACAAGAATCCCAGCGAGACACCCGAAGTCACAGAGCGCATCCCCGATACATCGAGCGCCTCCGAAGTTACAGATACTTCACTTGAGGGGGATGAAGGCAATACCCCCCAGACCTCAGCTGAGCCTAAAGAGGACCCGGGCGCCGATCGCAGGCAGGCGCCGGACTTTACGCTTGCAGACCTTTCCGGCAGTCAGCACTCGCTGTCCGATTTTCGCGGCAAGGTGGTGCTTTTGGACTTCTGGGCCACCTGGTGCGGGCCGTGTCGCAAAGAGATACCACACCTTGTCAAGTTCTACGATACCTACAGCTCTCAGGGGTTTGTTATCCTGGGTGTTGGGCTTGACAAGGAAGCCAATCTTTCCAGGTTTGCAAGCCAGATTGGAATGAACTACATTGTGCTTGCCGACGAGAAAGGCGTTGCCGGAAAACTCTACGTGATACGCAGCATACCCCACACCCTGATCATTGATAAGAAGGGCAGGATAGCCTTCGACCACACAGGCTTCGCGCCCGGGATGGAGGTCGAGATGGAAGCCGAGATCATCAGCCTTTTGGCTGAGGAGTATTGACTTTACCCTGCGGGAACACTCCCGTTCCAGCAGTGATCCCGAATCGATACCCCGAATCAAACGCTCCTTTACCTCGTGTTCGAACATAATCGCGGCGATGTAGGGGCGGTGGTGGACGCGGATCGAGCGGATCTTATTTTCCCTCGAGTATCTATCTGCCCAGCGGGCGGGAGGAAGTCAGGATGCGAATCACAGACAACCACTTCAGGCTCGACTTGAACCGGCCAAGGCAGGTGCCAAGGGTTTGCCCGAAGAACCCCATCGCTTCCCGCAAGGGGTGAAAGACCACAGGGAGAAGAGGATAAATTCAGGCAACCTTAAGTAAGGGTTGCACGTCGTAGGTATTTTGAGTATTATTGCAGGTGAACTTGTCAAGAAATACAACCCCTTGTCGGGATGACGGCTTAGGGATTTGTAAGAAGGAGGTTTAGATAATGAAGGAGATCTCGGCCAAATTGGTAGGGATCATAATAGGCTCGGCCACGGTAACGGGTTTCGTTCTGGGTCTGCTTATCGCAGGTGTGTTTAATATCTTCCCCAGAGCCCAGGCTGAGGAGCAGGATACACTTGCCGTGCTCGGGCCTTCCGAGAGCCCATTTGCAGCTGTGGTGGCGCAGGTCCTGCCAGCGGTAGTCAACATCAGCTCGAGCAGGAAGGTTGTCGTTCCCGGTCTCCCCTTTGACGACCCCTTCTTCAAGGAGTTTGCAGAGAAGTTCTTCGGCGAGATGCCTCGTGAGCAGACGCGTTACAGCCTGGGTTCCGGTGTTATCTTTCGTCCGGACGGTTATATCCTTACCAACGATCACGTGGTAGCCGCTGCCGAGGATATCACCGTTACCCTAGAGGACGGACGCAGCTTCAAGGGAAAGGATGTAAAGCTAATCGGCAGAGACCCGCATACCGACCTGGCGGTTCTTAAGGTACAGACAAAAAAAGACTTGCCGACCGTAAAGCTCGGAGACTCCGATTCGATTCGCGTGGGCGATTGGGCCATAGCCATTGGCAATCCGTTCGGGCTTGAGGGCACGGTTACGGTAGGGGTGATCTCTGCCAAGGGCCGTTCCAATCTGCTTCTGCCCTCAAAGCAGCGCTATCAGAACTTCATCCAGACCGACGCCGCCATCAACCCGGGCAACTCCGGCGGACCCTTATGCAACATACATGGTCAGGTGATCGGCCTCAATACGGCCATAACAAGCCCTTCCGGAACCAACATAGGCATTGGCTTTGCCGTCCCTATCAACATGGCCAAGGAGGTCGCAAATCAGCTTATCACCAAGGGCAAGGTCGAGCGAGGCTACCTCGGAGTCTATCCTCAGGAGCTTGATGAGGATATGCGCAAGGGCCTGGGGCTTAAGAGAAAACATGGGGTTCTCATAGCCGATGTGGTTCCCGGCACCCCGGCTGATAAGGCCGGCCTGCGTTCGGGCGACGTGATAGTGGCCTTTGACGGGCATGCGGTTAAGAACGTAGAGGAGTTCAGGGAACGCGTCGCCGCCACGCCGCCTGCAAAGACCGTGGCGATAAATATCTGGCGCGGTGGCAAAGAGATGAGCTTAAGGGCGAAGCTGGAGGAGTTGCCTGAGGAGACTTTGGCTTCTTCCCGTCCTTCCCCTCAGACGCGGGAAGCCCATTTCGGCCTTTTGGTGCGCGCGCTTTCTTCCGCAGAACGAGAACACTACAATCTCTCCGCAGGGGTCTTGGTCGAAGACGTTGAGTTCCGCTCCGCTGCTGAACGCGCAGGGATCAGGCCGGGGGACGTTATTCTCGCGATAGACGGCCGCACGGTAAAGAATCCCGATGAGTTCAAGAAGATTGCAGGGGAGCTTAAATCTTTAGCTAAAGAGATCGTTCTGGTGCAAATCTATCGCCAGGGACGCCGGTTCTTCGTAACGCTTTATTTAGAGTAAGGAGGGCAATCGTGATGTTTGAGGAGGGGCTTACACCCCACACGTCTGCTGTGCAGCCGTCCGGGGACCCCTCAATCCTCCTTTTGGCCTGCGGGGAAAAGATCGGAGAGATGAATTTTTTACCCCACCCAGACACTTCGTGTTTGGTCGGGGACCCCCTTAATCCTCCTTTTGGCCTGCTGGGAAAAGATCGGAGAGATGAATTTGACAGGAGCTATTCAAATAATGTCTCACGATTCTTTATCCTGCGATCTTTTGTGCGAAGCACAAAAGGAGCATTTTAATGTTTAGGTGGGTTTCCGACAGATCATTATCGCGTTACTTTAAGGAGATAATGCGGTATCCCCTGATCTCAAGGGAAAAGGAGGAGGGGTTAGCACGCAGGGCAAGACTGGGGGATGTGATAATCGCGGTGGATGGCAGGGGTTGCAATTCACCAAGGACACTTTTAAGTCGCATCAAACGTTCAGGCCCGGACTCAAGGCTAAAGATCACCGTGCGCAGGGGAGCGCAGAATCTAGAGCTTACCCTTGAGATACCTGCATCGTTCTCCCCCCAAGAGGCGAAGGGGGATCCCGATGCCCCGATATTAGGTATGAGGGTTTGCAGGGTCCAGGAGCTCGATGCCCCGCGGATCAAGGTTCTGGGCATCAAGCGCGGGTTACTGATCACCGAGCTTGAGCCTGACTCCCCCGCCGCCCTGGCCGATCTTCGCGATTACAACCGCGAGGCGCGCGACAGGTTGATCCTTCACAACCTGCGCTGGGTGGTTACCATCGCCAAGCAGTATCAAAAACGGGGGCTTGCGCTGGCCGAACTGATTAACGAGGGCAACCTGGGTCTTATCCAGGCGGTCACCAAGTTCGACGAACGCCGCAAGACGCGCCTCACCACCTACTCCAACTGGTGGATTCGCTACTACATCGTCTCCGCGCTCGCCTCCAGGCATCTTATCAAGCTGCCAATCAAGATGCGCAACCTTGCAAAGCGCATCCGCGACAGTTATGGGGTTCTCTCTCAGCGCCTGGGCCGCTCGCCCTCTATCGAGGAGCTGGCCCGCGAGCTTAAGGCGACACCGGAGGATGTCTCTGCCGCGTTCGACTGCGGTGTGGCCGAGCTCTCCATAGACGCCATGCCGTTCGAGGACTCCAAGGTCACCTTTGAGGAGGTCCTGCGCGATACCACCTCTCCCTCGCCGGCAGAGGTCAGCGCCAAAGATGAGATAGAGCGCCACGTGCGCTCCTCGCTTGCCGCGGTTCTTGCAGACCGCGAGCTTTACGTGGTCAGCCGGCACTTCGGGGTGCCCATGCCGCAGGAGCGCCGCTTCACCATAAAGAAGTTGACCGCCATCTCCGGGCGATCTGAAGAAGAAATCCAGCAAATCGTATGTCAGGCCTCGCGTAAGATCCTATCACGATTTGGCGCCGACGAACTCAAGCACTATGCCAAGCTGACTGCAGCCGATATGCGAAGGTTGCCACAGCTGCTAAGGAAAAGGCGGGATTACTCAAAGATAAAGAGCGCGATGTTCAAGATCATGGACCGGGTGGTTAAGAACCCCTCTTCCCTTTCCCTTGTCTCCGATCACTTGGAAGTAATGGAACTCGAAGAGCTACGAAAGAAAAAACTAGCAGATCTGCAAAAGATCGCGGAAAGTTTTAGCATAGACACTATGGAGATGGAGAAGGAGGACCTTGTCAAAGCCATTCTCAAACGTGACCTACAGGAACAGGAGATTTTCTGCCTTTGGTTGAACGTTCCCTCTACGCGCGAGGAGTTAAACCTGCGCGAGCTGGGCGACCTTCTGGGCGTTTCGCGCGAGGCGGCAAGACAGGTCAAGGAGCGGGCGATTCGCAAACTCAAGAAGAACCTCCGCCCCCAGGCCTTCGACAGCTTTTTCCGCAAAGCGGTATAACCATTACTCCTTTTGCCCCTCGAGCAAAAGATCGCAGGCCTCCGTCATCGCGACCGACCGAAGGGAGGGTGGCGATCTCATATGGGGCACAACCCAGCGACGTACCTCTAACCTCTTATCACCTACCCATTTTCATTGAGGGTGGTTATCAATCGTCTCTGGTTAGAGCGCGTCAGATATATGAGATTGCTTCGTAACCTCCTTCGGAGGCTTACTCGCAATGACGGCGGCATTGCTGCACAACGGCGTGGGGTGAATGGCCCTGTTGCCTCACATAAAATTCCACTTGACCGTAGGACGACGGTGACGGAGTAAATGATTACCTGTTGCCTCATCTAAATTCTACCTAGAATCAGTATGTTGTCCAGCTTTGATTCGCGCCTACCTCTTCTTCTGGAGGCGTATTTGAATAGTCTTTGTTGAGCATAGGCTATCTTTTTTTCAACTCCGCCGGATTCAATGCCTCATACCGTCTGTTTAGAAGCTCCTTCAGCTCTGGAGAGACTTCTGTGTACTCAAGGAGCCTGCGCTTCTCCCAGGTTCTTAAAACCCATGAGGCATGGTGTCGTGTGTAGCCAGTCAAGACCACAAACTCGTCAAGCATCTTAGTCTTCTCCTTCTTAGGAGCCTTTTGATAACGCTCAAAACTCCCCTTGGTCACGACTTTCCTTTCTTGCAACGTCAATGCCATATGACCGCCTCCTTTTCTTGTTCTTAATGGAAACGATCATACCCTGATCCACGTTCATGTGGATTTTTACGTGAGGCAACTACTCAAGTTATTCCGCAAGCGTCATCCTTCGGTCAGGTGGATTTTTGATGAGGCAATGCGAGGGGTTGACAAACTATATTTATCTGAGTATAATCGAGTTAAATCGAAACATCAAAGCGAGGGCGCAGGAGTAAGTTATGCCCGTTGAGGATCTGGAGGCCGGGAAGTTCCTGAAGCAAGCCCGTGTTGCCTTAAAGAAGGGTGAGGTGGACGCGGCACTAAAGTCAGCGATGCAAGGGCTTGAGTGTTACCCTGAAGAAAAGGAAAGCGCGGAGCTTAACCGCATAGCCGCCGAGGCTTGTCGTCGTAAGGGACAGCTGGGGCGCGCACTTTCCTATGCAGAAGTGGGCCGTGAGCATGCACACAGGAGCGGAGATTACCTCCTCTCATACAACAGCGCCGTTACTTTGGGTAGCATCTTTGCTCACATGAACAACTACGAGGCAGCCGACATGGCGTGGAGTGAGTCGCTTACCCTGGCCGGGATGTATGGGGATACGCGTCTTGAGGGGCTTGTGCTTCTGAACATGGCCATGCTTGACCAAAGACGGTGTAACCATATCCGTGCCCTTGATGCCCTAAAGAAGGTTCGTGCTCGCTTTGAAAAGGTAAACGAGAGGCCTATGCTCGCGGTCTGCTGCAGCCGCATGGCCTTCTCCTTCATGCGGGAAGGCAGCATCCAGGAGGCACTAGAAAGCGTTGAAAAGCTCGACGAGTTGGTAGAGCAAAAAGGCGACAGAGGTCTTAAGGCCAGTGCCCATTTCCGCAGGGGTTCAATCCATCTGAAACAGGACGAGTTCCCCAAGGCCCTTCCAGAACTCCAAAAGGCAAGCAAACTCTACAGAGAGGTTGGTGACGTCACAAACCTTGCCATGGTTTTATGCGACCTTGCCACAGTTTATCGCCATCTGGGTGAATTTGACAAGGTGGAGTTGCTGCTGAAGGAGGCCGCCGGGTTGGCAGAAGAGATTCCTTCCCCGGCACTCACACACACACTCACCCTGACGAGGGCGGAGACGGCTGCCTGGAAGGGCGATAAAGAAACAGCCGCTCAGGGGTATCGAAAGGCGTTTGATCTTGCAGCAGAGGTCAACAGCGCGGATTGCTTCCAGAGTTTGCATGAGAGTCTTCGCTCGACTATCAGCGAGGTTGGATTGGATTTCCCCGGGCTCAGACATCTGCTAAAAAGGGCCCACGAAAGTTACCTCCGCCTGGGGCTTAAGCGGGAAGCGGAAGAGACCCAGCGTTGGCTTTCCGAGATTCCCCTGTCAGACTGAAAAAACCCCCTCAAAACAAGGAGTAAGAAATGCAAAAGCGCATAGCTTTGCTTCTTGGTGTAGTCGTGCTTCTTGGGCTTTTTGCAAGTCCTGCCTTGGCCGATTGCACCACGACCGACATCCACAACGCAGTCGCCCAATGGGCGAACGTCCCATGCTATCAGGTAACGGCCGACACCCAACTGGACGGCTTGGGAGGCCGCTCCTGGCCAGAAGACGCACCTCCTCTCATCGCTGCGATCGAACAGATGTGCGGATGCAGCATACCCCCGGATGTCTACGACACGTTCGAAAGGGTTAGTGACATAGACGAGTGGGTGGGTCCCGACGACCTTGAAAAAACCTAGCTCCTTCCCTAAAGCCCTGTGGTGATTTTTTTTGACCGGCCTGCAAGCATAAACGTAAAGGAGGCAAAAACAAGACTTAAACAAGATTAACCCGACCGTAAAGTCTGTACAGGGACCCGCGCGAAGGCTGCGCCTCCGCGCGGCTTTTTAGATACCATCTTCTTCAGCATCAGGGTCAAACACCGGCATATCCGCCAGGAAGGGTGTTCGTCATATCGGTCTCTCCTGATTCCAAAGGGAGGCTTGACAAATGAACAAATGATCATATAATCATGTCATGGAAGAGACAACCAAGATATTCAGGGCGCTCGCAGACTCCACGCGGATGAGGATCATGCTTTTGGTATTGAAGCAGGAGCTGTGCGTGTGCGAGCTGGAGAGTGTGCTTTCAATGGAGCAGTCGCGCATCTCGCACGCTTTAAGGATTCTACGGGACGCGGCTCTGATCGAGGAGCGTCGAGAAAGGCGCTGGATCTTCTACCGCGCCGCCGCCTCCCTTCCCCCATCTCTGCTTTCCTATCTTGAGGATGCCGGGAGAGACGATGAGCAAACCTTGGCTGATAGCGAGAAGACGGCAAGACTCCTTGAATCCGAGGAGCCCGAGGGCAGGCGCTGCCCTCTTAGGGATCAATGAACTTCGTTAAAGAAAAGAAAGGAGACAAGCAAAATGAAAGAAAAACCCAGATTTATAATGTGCAACTGCACCGGTGAGTGCCCCGGTTTCAAGGACATGAACTTCTGGAAGATTTTGAACTACGTGCGCAACGAGCTGGATTCGGAATACGCCGTCATCCATCCCCAGCTCTGCGTTGACGACGGTGACCGCTTCCTTGAAGAGGTCCTTAAGCCCGGGGTTACCTATGTGATCGGCGGGTGTGATCCAAGGATGCAGAAGAAGATGTTCCGCGACCCGTTTGAGAAAAAGGGGATAGATTTTGACAAGCAGGTGGTTGCCATTGACCTTCGCAACATGACCACCGAAGAGGCGATGAAGAGGGTAACTGAAGCCTTTGAAGGCTTGAGCCCAAAGACCTAAAGGAGTATCAGAGATGGGATTTGGCGATATCCCAAGGGAAAGGATTCCATGGCATCCGAACATTGATTATGCGAGATGCACCAAGTGCCAGGAATGCTACAACTTCTGCAAAAACGAGATTTTTGTCTGGGATGAGGCTTCCAACACACCTGTTGTCGAAAACCTTCACCACTGCGTTCTGGGATGCAGCGCCTGTGCCAACCTCTGTCCGGGTGAGGCGATCTCCTTTATTAGCCTTGCGGAGTTGCGCGAGACGATAAAAAGGCTCAGGGCACAGGCTTCATAACACCCAGAAAGGAGAGAAGATGTCGAACCTTAAGATAGAGATATTCGGGCCAGGATGTGCAAAGTGCATGAACACTAAAGAGCTCTTCATGCGTGCGGCAAGCGAGATGGGTGTAGCCTTCCCTTGACAGCGCCTGGAATACCGATATAGTCAACACGGACCAAGGAGGCAACGTGAGAAGGTATCGGAAAGCTTTCCGTGCAGTGCTGGCAGGAGCGGTGATACTTGCTCTGCTGATTCCATCGACTCTTTATGGGGCCAGGGTCTGCGACGGGTTCGTAGTAAAGACGCAAGACCCACGGGCGCTGCAGAACTTTGCCCGGGATCGTGACCTTGAGCTTCGCCCGCTGATCACCTATCCCAACCCGTCGGCAAAGGCCTTGGAGAGATTTGGATGCTGCTGGGTGGCGTCGGCTCAAGACAGCGAGCGAACTGAAAATCTGCTCCACAGATTAGAGGGCCTGCCCGGGGTGGAGTGCGTCGAACCGAACCTTCTCCAACACATCGAGTTTGCAGAATCCCTGTCTGATGCGACACCAATCCCGTCCGACACGTTTCATCACCCCTACACCCCGAACGATCCTCTGTTTTCAGACCAGTGGGACAAGGTGATAACCCAGACAGACTGGGCATGGAACCTTACAACTGCTGAAGGCGTAGTTATTGCGATACTTGACACCGGCGCTGACACGGATCACGAGGACCTACAGTCCAACCTTGTGCCTGGCTATAACTTCGTTGATGACACCAGCGATATCGAGGACGACTACGGGCACGGGACCCACGTCTCAGGGATCGCTGCGGCGAAGATAGACAACTCCAAGGGGATAGCCGGGATGGCCGGGAACGCCTCGATTATGCCCCTGAAGGTCGCCGACAGCGGTGGGGATTATACGAACTCAGATCTTGCCCAGGGGATTATCTATGCCGCGGACAACGACGCAGATGTCGTAAATATGAGCCTGGGCGGAACCCATTCTCAGGTGCTCGAGGACGCGGTGAACTACGCGTGGGGCCAGGGGCTTTTCTTATGCGCGGCAGCGGGCAACAAGAGAGAAGAAAAATCGGATTACCCCGCCGCCTACGAGCGCGTTGCCTCGGTTGGAGCCACCACATCGGGTGATTCAAGGTGGCAGTACTCGAACTACGGGGAGAGCGTGGCGATCTTTGCGCCGGGTGGGGGCTACGAGGGTATTCTCTCGACCGAGAAGGGCGGCTACTACGGGTGGCGCGACGGAACCTCGATGGCCTGCCCCCAGGTTGCGGGGTTGGCGGCTCTGATCCGCGGCGTGCATCCGGAATACACCAATCAGGACGTATGGGACAAGATGATCGCCTCGGCAGACACCATCCCGGTGACCCGTGATCTGCGGATAAACTCACGGGTCGCGCTCGACGTGGTTGAGGTTGCTGAGGACAGGGTAAACGGCTTAAAGATTCGCTGCGCTGAGATCCAAAAAAGCCGAATCAGCTTTACCTGTCGCACCCGTGAATCGACGGACTATGATCTCAGAATCTTTGACGTGACAGGCCGTGAGGTCTACGTAAAGCGCGGGCGGATTGCACCGCAGGGACGAATCGAGAGCAATCCTGTGATCCCCCAAGGCGTCTACTTCTGGGAGCTGAGGACCGCCGTTGGGGCCGAATCGGGAAAGTTCATCTATCTACACTAATCACCTTCCTTCCATGATGGCCAATCAATTGGAGCGGTTTGTAAGGAGGGATTTCTCACTGCCCCCTCCCCTCACATAAGGATCTACTCGACCGAAGGACGACGTCAACACGGCAAATTGGTTGAATGTGTCCAACCACCTCATTATTTGTCATTGCGAGGAACCATGTAGCGCAGATACTCTTGTCTGCGCCGGTATTCAGGAACAGACAGGAGTGTCTGTTCCACATTGGCCGTTCTCCTTCTTACTCACCTGCCCGTATCCTTTTGCTGCCTGACCGCTTTCTTCTCTTCCATGCTTACGCCTCCTTACTCCGAAAGCAGCCATAATATAGCTTCTTTGGAGTGGATTCCTACGTGAGGCAATGTGCGGGCTTGACACACGTATCGGCAGAAGTATATTCAATCTAATGGTCGAGGAACCCTCAGATGAACATCAAAAATACCGTTCTCGAATTAATCGGTAATACACCTATGGTATATTCACCCCAACCGAACACTTCGTATTCGGCCGGGGACCCCGAAAGGCCAATCTTCTTGGGAGTCGTCTTATGAACATAAAGGAAAGCGTCCTGGATCTTATAGGGGACACCCCAATGGTGCATACACCCTACGCCGTCGCTGTGCGACGCCGCGGGGACCCCGAAGAACAGGTGTACCTGAAAGTGGAGTGGTGAACATTAAAGAGAATATACTTGAGGCCATCGGTAACACACCGATGGTGTATTTAAGGAAGTACGGCCAAGGCCTGAATGCGACCCTTGCCGCCAAGCTGGAGATGTTCAACCCCTACAGCATCAAGGACAGACCTGTATCCTACATGATCGCCGCAGGTGAACGGGAGGGAAAGATCAACAAAGACACCACCATCATCGAGGCCACCTCAGGAAACACCGGTCTGGCCCTGGCGTTTATCTGCGCTATAAAAGGATACAGACTGATTATCTGCATGTCTACAATCCAGTCGGCAGAACGCAAGCAGCTCCTGCGCGCTCTTGGAGCGCAGCTCGATTTTACCCCTGCCGGCAAGGGGACAAAAGGAGCCAAGGAAAGGGCGCTTCAATTACTCAAGAAGATTCCCAACTCCTTCTACATAGAGCAGCATTCCAATCCGGCAAATACCGCTTCCCATCGGGAGACAACCGCGGAGGAACTCTGGCGCGATACCGACGGCAGAATAAACATCCTGGTGGCAGGCCTTGGCACCACCGGAACCCTCATGGGTACGGCCCAGGTAATAAAGCCGCGCAAACCCTCCTTCAGGACCGTGGGTGTGGAGCCGGAGATAGCCCCCATGATCTCTACCGGCGTCTTCAAGCCCCACCGGCAGGCCGGAACCAGCCCTGGGTTCGTGCCGAAGCTCCTCAAACGAGAGCTACTGGATGAGGTGATCACCGTGTCCGAGGAGGATTCTTTTGCCGCCTGCCGGGAGTTGGCGCGCACCGAGGGCATCCTGGCCGGAATCACATCAGGCATGACGGCATTTGCGGCGCGAAAACTCGCCAGACGACCTGACAACAAGGATAAGCTGATCGTCTGCGTATTCGCCGACTCAGGCGAGCGCTACCTGAGCGTGGAAGGGCTGTATTGATGCCCCTTTTGCCCTGCGGGCACTTGTGCCCTTTAGGGCAAAGAAGCGTAGGGGCCGACCTTTAGGTCGGCCCGTATAATTCCTTAAAAGTTCGGGGTTGACAAACCGGAATCGGCGCTATAATTTTAAGTAATCAATAACCGCTCACCTTGACGAGCGAGAGGAGGCGAACCATAAACAAAACCGTGCAGTAAAAACCAAACTAGAGTTGGTGGATTACGATCAACCTTAGGAGGAGATGCAAAATGAGAAAATCATGTTTCCCGTGGCTATGTTTTGCCGCATTGCTGCTGCTTATCACAGCGGCAGGATTAAATGCATTTGAGCCGATGCGCGGGTACTGCCCTGAGACCCCGCACGATCCAACCATCTGGGACGGGCGGGCGACCAACTGGGAGGAGTGGGCCTGGGCCGGCAGGTTCCCGAACTGGTTCAACGACGGGGAATACCCCAACGCTGGTTTCTTCTATCACGAACACAAGCACGGCTGGCAGGCGGTAAGTTCCTCAGGGCATACGGCATTCTATCCCGGAATCGTGTACTTTCTGGCCCACGACATCGAGGGAGAGCCGCCGCCAAGTAATCTTTCGATGTTCCGGCAGAGAGACTCGAATGACTGGAACGTTGCCGAGTACACGTTCGAAGGCATAAACGTAAAGGCCTGGGTGTTCGGCGGCGATGACTCCGAGAACGATACGGCATGGATAAAGCTCTCCGATGGTCTCGAAAACAGCCACCTGATCCCTGAAGTCGGCGGTAACAACCTCATAAACGACGCTGAAGGAAGCTACATAGTGAGGGTCTACGACGATCCGACAACTGACGTGCACTGGTTTCCCGGCGATCCCGAGCCAGGCGATCCTGGCTGGGATTGGTCCGACTACTATGGCGTATTCGCGAGCTACGGGTTCAACAACTCCTTTTTTACCACCGGCCTGGATCCACGAGCAGGATACGAAGGCTCAAACGAGGTCTACGAGTGGGCGTTCTACTGGGGGCATCCCGGCGACGAGTTTCATCCCGAGCCCGACACGGTGTTCCTGCCGCAGGGTCCTGCCCCGCCGGTCCTGGATTCGTTGGACATACTCGTAGTAGTCATCGATCCTCCAAAGGATACCATCGTCTACATCGCCCCCAACTGGTGGATACACTTCTGGCCGCCCATCGAGTGGCAGCCGTATGAGGTGAACTGCATGCCCTCGCAGGACATCATGGCTGAACATGGAGATATCGTAGAGGTGAACTATTACATACGTAACATGGGACTGGAACCAACGGATACCTACACGGCGACGATAACTGATACGAAAGGCTGGGAGTTAGAACCTGAGATGATTGAGTTATCTCTTGCCAGCGAAGCTTGGGCCATAGAGCCTGTGACTGTAACCATACCCCCCGAAGGGTTCCTTGCCGAATACATCGTGGATACGATTATAATGACCGTGCAGTCCGCAGGCGATGAGACAGTGGTGCGGGCCGGCTCGTTGACGGTCACGGTCGAGGAGATCGGTATCGGAGAGCAGGAGTTCAAGACCCCGACTGCATACCGGCTTACCCAGAACTCCCCCAATCCATTCACATCTTTAACCGCCATTCCCTACCAGATTCCACAAGAGAGCGAAGTCAGCCTCGTTATCTACGACGCTGCCGGTCGAGTGGTGCGAACCCTGGTAGACGAAAGCAGAAAGGTCGGGTATCACACCGCTTACTGGGACGGTCGAGATGCTCAAGGCGTTGAAGTGCCGACCGGGGTCTACTTCTGTCGGTTCCGTGCAGACGGTTATAGAGAGATAAGGAAGATGATCCTTCTTAAATGATGCTCCCTTTCTCCAGAGGAGAAAGGATCGGAGGATAAATCGTCAAGAGGGCTGGCCGGGCCAGCCCTCTTGAATTTTTTATCTTCCCCGGTCCCGCGGCTGGACGGAGTGCCGTCGTGAGGTGCATACCCGGGGTCCCCGCGGGAGAGCGAAGCTATCCCGTGGGGTGTATGTCCGGGGTCCCCCAACGGTTACTCCGTAACCGTTTGGGGCACTAAAACGTAGTCGTGCTCGCCCAGTTGAAGTCTGAGACAAGCACCGAGGGAAGCATCATAGCGCCGCCGCGGCGCTCCGGAACGCCCATGGACAGAGGGTTTCGCAGGAATCGCATCGGGGAGTCGTTGAACCGCATGTGCTTCACCGCCCGCTTTATCTTTCCGTTTTCTACCAAAAACAGCCCGTCGCGGCTGGTTCCGGTAAGTATCAGCTCCATCGGGTTCACGTACCGGATGTACCATAAGTGCATCACGAGCAGCCCGCGGTCTATGCGCTTGATCATCTGATCCAGGCTCCTCGTGCCGCCGACCATAGAGAAGTTAAACGATGGGGAAACGAGCGGTATGCGCTGTCTCTTGGCCCAGTAGCGCATGGTCCAGAGGTTTGTCAAGACGCCCTCCTGGATGAATGCCGCCTCCTTGCGGGCCACACCGTCGTTGTAGAGGTCAATCGGGTTACCTGGGTTCGTCGGGGTCTGCGGGTCTGCGACCATCGAGATCTTCTTTGAAAGGATCTTTTTGTCGAGCTTGGCGGCAAAGAAGCTTCTGCCTTCGTCTGCCGCGCGCCGATCCATCTGGTAGATAACGAACGGCATTATCTCGCCGAAAGCGCGTGCCGTAAGGAGTGTTTTGTATGTTCCGGGCTTTAACTCCTTGGGATTGCGGCCCATCTCAGCGGTGCGAAACGCCTCGATGGCCAGCGCCTGAGGATTGATCTTTGCCACATTCTCCTCCTCGGCAACCGCCGAGCCAGTCGAGTCGGCGGTTTGCGCGGTGACGGAGAACTCAGCCTGGGTCCAGCGGTGCTCTGCCACTAGCCCTTTGGTGTTGGCCACCAACAGTGCGTAATCCCCTGAGCGGTAGATACCAGCCGCTTTCATCTTGCGCGAGGCGGCCTCTGCGGTTATCTCTCGGATAACCCTGGCCTTGACGTCCACTGGCAGCTCGGCGGTCTGGGGAAAGAAACGTTCTACCTTCAGATAGTGTTGCTTGCCGGGAAGTGCTATGAACTCAGGGTCCTTGGGTGATGCCGTGGCGGCAGCCTCGGCCTTACGCAGTGCAGAAAGCACGCCTCTCGAGGAAACATCCGAGGTCTCAGCCTGGCCACTGCGACGCTCATGGCAAACCTTAACGTAGAGATTTATGCGGTGTCTGGTGGTGTTCTGGGTAATGCGGTTCTCGGCAAAACGGGATAGATTCTCGTTCTCAACCTGAAGCAGTATGCTCGCCTCTTGGGTCTTCTTCTGCTTAACTATCCGTTTTATGGTCTCTTTAAGCCAATCGATATTCATTTCTTCCCCCGTAAAACCTTGATTTTTCTAACCCTGATCCACGGGCCACCGTTTGTCATCTGGGCTACCTGCATGGGTTCGCCCTTGCCGCAGGTTCTAAAGCCCCTGGCCTCCCAGTATTTCCTGCCACTGATGCGGTCAACCGCACCCCAGAACTCCGGCGTAATCGAGGTATATATCACGTCGCGCAGCATCCTCGCCTTCTTGCCGTTTTTGATCTCGTAGAACAGGTCTCCGCCGAACTGGAAGTTGAGCCGGCGCTGATCTATTGACCAGCTGCCCCGGCCCTCGATCCACACCCCATTCTTTACGTCCGCGGCAAGATCATCAGGGGAGATGCTTTTTGGACTGGGCATGAGCGAGAGGTTTGGGATGCGGTTGATGGGCATTGAGGCGTATGAGTCGGCACGTGCCGAGCCGAACGAACGCTTGTATCCGGCTAAAGGCGCCACCTCGCGGGTGGAGGAGTAGTTCTTGAATATGCCGTTCCTTATGATGTCCCATTTCTGGCAGGCCACACCCTCGTCGTCGTATCCGGTGGAGGCAAGCCCGCCCGGAAGGTTATTATCGGCCACAAAGTTCACGATGTCCGACCCGTAGCGGAATTTGGCCGCTTTCTTGTCCAGTGTTACAAAGCTCGTGCCTGCAAAGTTTGCCTCGTAGCCCAGAACGCGATCCAGCTCGGTCGCGTGTCCCACCGACTCGTGGATCGTAAGCGAGAGATGAGACGGATCAAGTATCAAGTCCATCTTGCCTTCGGCAGGATAGGCGGCGGAGAGCTTGGCTACCGCTTCTTCGGCGATGCGCCGTGCATTCTCCTCAAGCTTCTGTGCAAGGATGTGCTCCCAGCCTTTGTTCATGGGATACTCCTGGAAGGTTCTGGTCTGACTGTCGCCCTTGCCTGCAGCGGTTGCCGTGTATGAGGCGTTGACCGTAGTTATAAGTGTTTCGATCTGTGAGCCTTCGGTTGAGGCGAAGAACTGATGCCGCAGGGTTGCCCTCATGGTGCCGAACGCCTTCACGATGCCCCCCACACCGAGCATCGTCCGGTTGATCTGCAGGAGAATGGCCAGCTTGTCCTGTATGGGAATCGAAAAGGGATCGATCTTTACCTTGGTCTCGAAACGATCCTTATGGGCTGGCTCTGGGGCCAGCGTGACCTTGTCCTTCCATACGGTGAGAGCAGAGGCCTTGGCTACCGCGACGGCTTCCCGCGCGACCTTCTCTGCCGAACGCTTGTCATGCCGGCTTATGGAGGCGAATCCCCACGCGCCGTCCTTAAGCACGCGCACACCGATGCCCGCGTCGGTCACGTCCTGAATCACCTTGGGTGAAAGGTCCTGGACGTATATCTGCTGGTCGTGGACGGTCAGCACCCGAGCGTCAGCATAATCCGCACCGGCAAGCCTTGCGGTCTCGACGGCCCGCTCGGCCAATTCCTTCATAAGTCCTCCTTATTTTCACCAAGCATAGGATCAACCCCGTGCTTCAAGGGACGTCTCTCCATTAGAGAGAGTTGATCCAGCCAAACAAAAATCAATTCTATAACGCCCATTATACCCCCTAAACGTGGGTTTGTCAAGGGGCCATGGACGTAAGCCGCGTGTAAGCGCAACATAGAAAGTGGCACCTGTTTTTACTCAACCCCCTGTCCACTTGGAGTGAGAATTTAAGTACTTGACAAACATCCCCAAATGACTATAATTACATATGCCGCGCCTAAAGCAGGCGATGGTAAGAGTGTTTTGTTTAGACATGGAAGGCTTTTCAGAAGCCTTCCCCTCCTGCGGAGACCCCGTGAGGGGTCTCCGTTTTTATTCCTTTCCTTGACAACAGGCAGCGTGGGTTCAATAATAAAGTGCCCTCGTTGGGTATAATGTGCTGTTCAAAGATTAAATTCTCAGTGTGTACTCTTGGGTTTGGGGCGATAATCCCTGGGGTCTATGCAAGCGTCGTAGGTGTTTTTATCTACTCTGATCCAGTCGGTTTTTTCGATACCCCTGACCTTGTGAGTGGGGCTGAAAGGATATGCACATGCCATCTTAATCCAGCGATTTTGCTCTTGAGCAATTGTCCGAATCTCTTCAGCTACTTCGGAGAAGTCCTCATCCTCACTGAATATCAGAGCCACATCATATTCCTTCCGGTGAGCCATGCGCATAACATCAAGTGCAATACGGACGTCTATACCTTTTTCCACTCCAGTCAGAAAAGTCATATAAGTGCCATCAGGTAACTTAACACGCTTGTTGCGATAGCGTAATGATCGGGAATAGACATGAACGCCTTGACGGCTTATCGTCAATAGTTTCTTGCTCCAGAACGCATGCCAGAATTTATTGTCAGTTATATCTGGAATACCTGTGTAGAAACGCGCTCCTACAAGATTCCATTTTTGCATGTTGCACACCGCCTTAGCCAATGCGTACACGTCATAGTTAGGGTAGCCGTAGCCGAATGCTTCCTTGGCGGCATGGAAAAGATTCTGGCCGTCCACAAAAGCTATCGTCCGTTTGGCCTTAGGTTCTTGAACCATCACTTCATCCTATAAAAGATAACCCCGCTCGGGCCATAAGGGCAAGTCGAGCGGGGAGCAATTCATTCTGTGGTAATTATAGTCAATTTTGATTCCTTGTCAAGCGCTGGACACCACCTTTTTTGTAGGACGCATAAATCCATTCTAAGCAATCTTTACCTCGCTGTCAATGCCTTGTCCCTTGACAACCCATCTTCCTATCATGACACATGACCCAGCTGCGCAACCAGCTGTATTTCGGCGATAACCTCGAGGTGTTACGGGATAAGGTTCCCGATGAGTCGGTGGATTTAGTGTACCTCGACCCGCCGTTCAACTCCAAATCTTATTGCATAAGGTGAAATTCAAATCCCCAAATCAAAACTTAAATTGGATAGATTATGAGAGAGCTTTGTTCAACAAATTACTCTATGAGTTTCCGAGACCTGAATTCATTGTTGGTAAGAACGAAAGGGTTCGAGGGAGATACAGTAGAAGTCTGCGACAATTGGATGTAACTGTCCGTCGCAATTTAGGAAAGAAGAAGCCTATCTATTTGTTTGTAGATGCGAAGAGAAGGAAAAGAAAAGTTGACGTGCAAGACGTAGAGAAGGTTATAGGCCTAATGCAAGACGTTAATGTTAATATCGGCGGGATTGTAGCCACGAAGGGTTTTACTAAGGGAGCGCAAAACCGAGCGAAGATGGGAAATATACATTTAGAGATAATGGGTACCGAAGAAGCCCTTGAGATGAACTTCCGAGAATTAGCACGAGAGGTTTTCCCGATGGATTGGGCTTTCCATCCGCAGATGGCTAAAGCATTTAGAGCGGTAGAAAAAGGGGATGCACATGTATTCATCGAAGCGCTTGAATCTGTGCCCTATGAAGAGTGGATTCAAACAGTAAATACATCTGTCCGGGTCGAAACATTGAAGCCTGGCATTCTTAAGGCCTTGAGATTTGTAGCTCAAATTCATTTCGACTCAGCTTGGCGTTTCAACACCATTCAGTTGCTTGACGAATTGGGAGCGTTAGATTATGATTTTATCTCCACCCTTCTCGCAACTGAAAAAGATCCCGAAACTCGGGAACTGCTTACAGCATTAGGTGGGCTGACCTAAAGGCTGGCCACTACTTGGTCGGCACCATGCAGCGTGAGAAAGCGGTCATGGGCGCGTTGATTCTCCTCTACGAACCCAGCGACCGTTCCGACATCGCATCCGAAACCGCGTCCGCCGGGTTTTACCGCTCAGAAATAATGGGCAAGGACTACCCCAGGGTGCAGGTGCTTACCATCAAAGGACTCCTGGAGGGCACCGAGCGGCTGCAGATTCCGCAGATTGCACCTGATGACGTAACCTTCAAGCGGGCGGAGCGGATTACCAAAGATCAGAATAAGCAGGGAGCGCTGGATGTATAGTCCCCCTTTTGAAGGGGAAACAGAAGGGGGATTAAAGATGTTCCCCTCCCCCTAGCCCCCTCCACCAGGGAGGGGGATTATCATATCAGACGAAGAGTTCCCCTTCCTTGATGGCATTAGTACTCCTGTCGAGTAAAGGTGGCGACACGAAGTGTCGGGGAAGGTGATACTCCTTTCCCGTCGAGGAGGAATAAGGTTACCTTCAAGCGGGCGGAGCGGATAGAGAAGCAGACCGGACTGGACACCCATAACACCCGTAACACCCGTAACACCAGGTCATTGCGAGCCAGCCCCTGGCTGGCGAAGCAATCTCAGAGATGGAACTTGTTGGGGATTGCTTCGCTCCTTCCAGTCGGGATGAGTGACTTCCCCTCCCCTGGCGGCGAAAGTGCCCATGTGGAGTAGAGGGGATAAAAGGAAGTGGGACAGGAAGTCACACCCCTACCTAAATCCTTCGCCAGACGATGGCACCTCTGTAAGGAACGCATGCCTGAGTCGCACACGATTAGACCCCAGTGGGTTGACAAAGGAAATTGGTCGTTTATAATATAAATATAAGGAGTGAAGATTGAGACTGCCAAACCCAAAGATGAGAATATACGAGTTTGTGAGGGGGTTTGTGAGCGAGTATGGCTATCCGCCTTCTATCCGCGAGATTGCCAAGGGACTGGGTTATAAGAGCACCAAGGCCATCAAGGTTCACCTGGACGGCTTAGCGGCACAGGGACTCATTAAGCGCAAACTGGGTCACGCTCGCGCGATCCAGATAGAGCCGTGGGGTATCCCGATAGTGGGTCGTGTTCCTGCCGGCATCCCCAATCTTGCAGTGGAGGACGTAGAGGAGATCTTCACCGCTACCCGGTGGCGCCGCTCGTTCATGCTGCGGGTCAAGGGCGACTCGATGATCGACGCCGGTATCACGGAGGGCGATTTGGCGGTGGTTGATCCAAACCAGGTGCCAAGACCAGGCGATGTCGTGGTAGCAAGGCTTGCAGACGAGGCCACTGTCAAACGACTGGTGATGCACGGCGACGCCTACGCCTTAAAACCCGAAAACCCAGCCTACGAGCTGATAACCGGACCCTTCAAGATCGTGGGCAAGGTCCTGGGGATCATAAGAGAATACGTATAATCAATGCTCCTTTTCGCCTGAAGGCGAAAAGATCGCAGCGCATTCTTGCAAAAACCTTTGCCGCGTTCTGCGCCCATCGCGAACCTCAGCGAAGCGGTGGGATGCATCCGGTTGATTCGCACGTAGCCCACGGGTTGGTCTGCATCCTTCAAGGCGATGATGAAATAGACCTCTTGACCCTCACAGAAGACGTGAGACATATATGACACCCTGTTAGGGTTATTAATTTAGTTCATAGTAATAGGGCAGCTCAATCACATTCTTCCAGGCGTTCATGGCTTCAACGTGATCGAAAGCCGGAACTAACGCTGCCTCGAAGGCACTAACTTTGCCTTTCTCTAATATACCTTGGGTTGCAAGGTTGCGCTCATCGGCATCGGCGTTATCCCAAACGTATTTGAGATAACTGAAGACGACCTGACTCCTGCAAAGAAACTGTTTTGCCTCAAGCGGGTAGTTGGTGAACCCTTTAACGATTTGCTCGGCATGGGAGTTGCGCTGGGTCACTGAAGGCTGCGTCTTTTTGCCGGTTGATAGCTTCACGAGGAAGGTCACGTAATCCAGATAGCTCTCTACATCTTTGTCGGTAAGGGCCAGTTTGTTTGTTTCCTCGAAGGCAAGCACTTTGAGGTAACGATAAACCGCACCGCTGTCCACTCGCCAAGTTTTTCCTTAAATCCTGCCTGGTCCTCTCGAAACCCGGTTATCCAGGCGTCAAGCAGCTCGCCTCCTTCCTCTTCGGAGACGTACTCGCCGTCCCCTGCAAGCTCAAGGCTCCATGCATAGTCCCGCGAGTACCACGCGCCTCTCAACAGTACCCCTGCTTTCCCTAAAATGGTGTGTTACGGGTGTTACGGGTGTTGCGGGTGTTACGGGCTTACGCATCGTCACTCCTCTCTGGGTTATGACCCAAGGATTCAGACAATCCAACCTCCTCGAAGGATTGAACCGATCCATCTATACGAGACGCTGGATCGTCTGTAACCGTTAACATCTCAAAATCTATTCCCTAAACGAGTTTATTGCCTTTCTTGGAGGATGCCAGAAGTTCGGCCTCCTTCGGGCCAAGGGTAAGGGTGATCTGGGGGAAGGGTATCTCGATCCCGGCTTCATCGAAGCGGGCCTTTATGTAGCGTCGCGCCGTGCGTCCCACGTCCCACTGCTGTGCAGGCCGGGTCTTGATCCAGAGGGCTACATCCAATGACGAGGCGGCGAAATCGTCGATGGCCTTGATCTGGGGGGTGTCTATCAGATATGGACCGACAGTCTCGTCGGATTTCAGGTCTTCGATCGCTTTGTGCAGCGCCTCGATAACCCGCTCGATATTTGAGCGGTAGGCGACCCCGACCTTCACAATGGCCCGCGACCACTTGAAGGTCATGTTCTCCACCATCTTGATCTCGCCGTTGGGGATGGTAAAAAGGTGACCGTCGAGGCCGCGCACCTGGGTTATCCGCAGGCTCATGGCCTCCACGGTTCCCACCGCGTCGCCGATACGCACGATGTCGCCTACGCGGAGCTGGTTCTCCACGATAATGAAGATGCCGCCGAGGAAGTCGCGCACCAGGTTCTGTGCGCCGAAGCCCACGGCCACGCCTACCACGCCCAGACCGGCAAGGATGGGGCCGATGGATATCTCAAGCTGGCCCAGGATCGTGATACCCGCAATGACCCAGATTACCACCCCAGCCAGTAATCTCAGCGCGCCGAGGACGGTCTTCAGGCGCTTGGCGCGGGCTATGGCCTCCGGCGTCTCGGCGGCCTCCGTCCTGCGCAGAGCGCGTTTGATAAGGAATCCTACCAGCCAGGTAACCACTACGGCGATTACCAGGGTTATGGCAATCTGGATGCCCGTGGAAAGCAGCCAGCCGCGGATTGCAGGCCAGGCCGACGCCAAAGATGCAAAAAAGTCCTTCAAATCCACCTCCATCAGGTTCAAGGATTAAAGATCGCTGCGTTGACTTTCAAAAGCAAGCAACTTACAGATCCAAAGAGTCTCCTTTATCTCCGAAGTACAACCCCTAATACTAAACACCTCCTGCGACGTGTCAAGCTAATCAGTAACACGAATTTGACAATTCGTGCACCGGCATATAATTAGAGTCGTGACAAGGAAAAACCCGCAGGCGAAAATTACAAAGACGCAATTTACTGAGAGGAATCACTTTATGAAAGAACCGGCGACTGAACCTGTGCCTCAAAGAGGTAAAGGAACGGTAAGTGTGATAACTAAAAGAAGCGCCCTCATGATGAGGAGATCGTTTGAAAAACAGACCTACCGGTTTACGCAAGCTCCACCGGCACAGTTCGGCAACTCCTTTGGGGTGTATCTCCACGTTCCTTTTTGCTACAGAATGTGCTCATTCTGCCCGTTCTACAAGGAGCTTTTCTCTGAGGAGCTAAAGAACCGCTACCTGACGGCAATCCTTAAAGAAATTGATGACAGCGGCATACATGGTCAGGCAAAGTGGGTTTACTTCGGTGGAGGCACACCCAACACGTTGTCGGTAAAAGAACTGGCCGGAATCGTTGATCATCTTAGGGTCAAGTTCAACATAGGAAGTCTGGGAATAGAGCTCCTTCCCAGCCTGCTTACAGACTGCTATCTCAGAGATTTGAGAAGGATAGGTTTCACTAAGATAAGCCTGGGGGTAGAAAGCTTCTCAGGGGAGGTGATTGGCAAAACCGGGCGCAAGCTTTCCGCCTGCCGGTTCATAGACGAGTTGGTTGAAACTGCAGCGTCCCTTGGGTTGTGGGTAAACGTTGATATGATGTTAGGGCTGGCTAATCAGAGCGCGGAGTCGTTTATAGACGATATCCACGAACTAACAGCAACCAGACCGAGCCAGATTACCATCTATCCCTATATGGTGATACAAGGGGTAAAGGATACTCCAAGCATGTCCGATCAGAGACAGTTTGAGCTAATTGAGCAAGCGGCAGGGATACTCAAACAAGCCGGCTATGCCCGGAAAGGTGTGTGGATATTTGCCAAGGGAGACGACGTTTATGACTCCTCGCGCGACGAACTGACTCAGGACTATGTTGGATTCGGGCCTGCAGCCTTCTCTACCTACGGTAACTGGAAAGTGGTGAATCCTGAGTTGGGGATCTATCTTAGCAACCTTGAGCACAACAGACGGTTGGCGTTCGTTGCTCCCAAGGCGCCTGCAGCAGACGAGTGGCGCGGATTCGCACGCATGATCTACGATCTGCATACTAAGCCCGATCATCGCTTTCCATTCTATATTAGAGTCTTCCTTTTGCTTCTCAAGGCAACCGGATACTCTAGAGGCAATAATCTTACCCCAAAAGGTCTGATGTTTGCCCACCACGTAACCAAATCCGTTGTCGAATCCCTGCCATTTCCGATTCAAAACCCGGCGGCGGTAGAAAATTATCAGGAATACCTGACTTACAAACAGAAATCCAACTAATCCTCCTCCGCTACATGATCAACCTCTCTCTGGTATCGGATCACAGGTGATTGACGGTACGGTGGCGTCTTACTTTACCACCGAGATCATCAAACGACTTGCAACCCCAGCGCTGCTGTTCCGGGAGGAAGGCTGACGTAAAAACCGGCTCTTTCCTTGACGGAACTACGACTTAGCCCCTATTGACATCTTAGATAAACGGCCTATCTTTAAAATATGGGTGAGTTAAGAACCTCAGATTATTATGATAATATCTATTCAACCTCCGGAGAATATCGTCTCCACTACAGGGATTCTTGTTACTACGTCCTCTGGACTCAGATCATGCAGTTCATAAAGCGAATCGAGAATCCCAAGATACTGGAGATCGGGTGCGGTGCCGGTCAGTTTGCCAACTACTTATACGACGAGGGTTATAGGGACTACCACGGCTTCGACTTCAGCCCGCGAGCCGTACGAATGGCAAAGGACGCGCTAAATTTTCCCTTCAAGGTTGGGGACGCTACGAATCCGAATTGCTACGATTGCGATTACAATGCAGTTGTGGCGCTTGAAGTAATGGAACACGTGGCTGACGATCTCGCTGTTATTCGAAACATCAAACAGGGAACTTCAATCGTATTCAGCCTGCCCACATTCGACGATCCGGCTCATATCCGGTGGTTCACAACTCGACGCCGGATAATCAGGCGTTACTACAAGCTGGTTGACATAAGGGAGATAGTGCGTATCGGGGAATGGTTCGCGTGTTCCGGCGTGGTTAAGGGCTTTAAGCCCAAACTGATGAACCGCATCTTCCAAAAACGGGGAGACATCACCTTGAATTACATCGCAAAGGGGATATGCAGAAGAATCAAATGCCTCTTCGCCAAATAATACGTGGCTGAGACACTCGGGTTCGCTTGGCATAATTCCACTCCGACAATAATTAACGGACCGGCGAAAAGCCAGCCTCGCTTTTATTTCTCCGATCTTTTTCGGCCAAATGCCGAAAAAGGAGAATCTTGTTCTGCGATCCTTTCACCCTCTGGGTGAAAGGGAGCATTATTTATTGACAATCCATCTCTAGCGCATACACTAATGTTTAATGTCTATCCAGTCGTCCCAAGATGAACCCCTCCAGAGAAAGGCCGATCTAGCCGGATGAAGAACTTCATCGAAAAGCGCAGGAACGGTCTGAAGCTTTTGTTTCGTGCCTTTAGCTATCGCAACTACAGGCTTTACTTCACGGGACACGGGATTTCGCTTCTCGGCACGTGGATGCAGCGGGTGGCCGTAAACTGGCTGGTCTACCGGCTCACCGGCTCGGTGGCGATTCTTGGCATGGTTGCGTTCGTCTCCCAGATCTCCAACTTCGTGATCAGTCCATTCGCCGGTGTGATGATTGACCGTGTAAGCCGCCGCCGCGTGATACTCGTCACTCAAATACTGGCCACACTTCAGGCCGTGGCGCTGGCGGCACTCACCCTCACGAACACCATCCAGGTATGGCATATCTTCGTTTTGGCCTTTTTCTTCGGCCTCGTTCGATCGGTGGACAGCCCTGCGCGCAACGTGTTCGTCGTAGAGATGGTGGAGCGCAAGGAGAACCTGGGCTCGGCTATCGCTTTGAACGCCGCCATGTTCAACATCGCCCGTCTGGTAGGACCATCCATCGCAGGCATACTTCTCGCCCTGACAGGTGAAGGCGTCTGCTTCCTTGCAAACGCTGTAACCTACCTTGCCATAATAGGCTGCCTTCTGGCCATGCAGCTTGAGCCGCGTGTGAACAACAAGAAGCCTGCGCCCGTTCTGCGCGATCTCAAGGAGGGCATCGGCTACGCTTACAGCTGGGGGCCTATACGCTCGATCCTCCTCTTGATTTCGTTTATCGCCATTGTCGGGCTGCCCTACCTGACCCTGATGCCGGTGATGGCTAAGGACGTACTTGGCGGCTCATCGAGCACTTACGGGTTCCTTATGGGTGCTGTAGGGATAGGGGCAGTTGCCGGGGCCCTGTTTTTGGGCACGCGCAAAAGCTTTGTTGGACTCTGGAAGGTGATCCCCGTAGCCACCGGCATCTTCGGAACGAGTATTGTAATCTTTTCCTTCTCCAGGAACCTGTACCTTTCTCTTGCGATGATGGCGTTTGCCGGGTTCGGGCAGATGGTGCAGTTTGCCTCGTGCAACACCGTTCTTCAGAACATCGTGGATGACGACAAGCGGGGCCGGGTGATGAGCCTTTACACCATGTCCTTACTCGGCCTCCTGCCATTCGGCCAGCTGCTGATGGCCACAGGGTTGGCTGAAAATATAGGCGCCCCCCTGACCCTCTTGATCGGAGGATGCGGGGTCATCCTGGCCGCAGTGGTGTTCTCTACACAGCTTGGCCACTTCCGGAGGATAGCTCCCTCTTCCCAAGGAGATTGATTGTGAGGTCGAGTGGAAGGTCGATCTGCTTTTACCATGTGTACGATTGTTTCGTGCAGGTCATCTAAGTCTCCTTTGAAATGTTTCCGCTTCAACGCATCCAAACGATGACTGAACTCCTCGTAATCGTTCCCCCTTTTCATCATACACCCGATGAGTGCCAAGAATCTGTATGATGGTTCGGCCAATGATTCCGGATCACGGAAGACGTGATCCCCCGATTCATCTACGTATAAGCGGTATCTTTCCATAATCTTAACATGCCTCTGACGGCCTATGTGTCAAGCGCAAACCTTTCCCATCCCCCACTTGACAACCTCCGCAAACCGCCTAGCATAACCTGACGAATTCAGGAGGCGTGGTGAAAAGGATCTTTCTAGCTCTTGTCGGGTTATGGTTAATGATACTGGCAATGCCCTTAGCCGGGGAGGATGTCAGCGAGGAATCCGATTCCGAGGAGGTTGTAGATACGAGCAAGGTAAAGTAACTATAAGTTGGGTAAGTTGAACGTAAAGGAAATATCATGGCAAAACCCAAATCTCTTACCCCGTGGCGTGATAAGTTAGAGAAACCGCAAGAGCCTAAGGTAGTAGACGTATCGGAGAAGATGCAGACCCGGTTCGGCAAAGGTAAGATGATTATAGCCACCCCCATGATTATCGACGGGATCGTACGAAAGATACCGAAAGGCAAACTGACGACGGTATCTGCAATCATGGATAGGCTGTGCGAGGATTTCGGCACGGACTCGGCCTGTCCGATGACCACCGGAATCTTTCTGAATATAGTGGCCAAGGCCGCCGAAGAGGATCGAGCGGCGGGTCGAAAGGATATATCCCCTTACTGGAGAGTGCTCAAGACCAAGGGGGCCTTAAATCCCAAGTTCCCGGGCGGGATCGAGGCTCACGCTGAAAAACTCCAGGCCGAGGGCCACACCGTCGAAAAAATCCGCAAGACCTGGAAGGTTCGAGACTTCTCCAAGCGGCTGGCCAGGCTTTAGAGGATCCTTTTTGGCTTCCGTAGCAAGGAGGAGGAAAAGATGAAAAAATTAATCTTAGCGATCCTGGCAACGGCGTTGATCGCCAGTTGCCGTGCAAGTAAAAAGGAGCAAGTCATGACTGGAGAGATCAAGACGGCAGGTATCGAAAATCTCAAGATAACCGTGATCTACGACAACCGTTTATGGAAGGAGGGTCTTGAGCCTGCGTGGGGGTTTGCCTGTTTGATCGAAGGATTGGATAAGAAAATCCTTTTCGATACAGGCGGCGACGGCAAGATCCTCCTCTCGAACATGAAAAAGCTGGGGATTGACCCCAAGCAGATTGAGACGGTTGTGCTTTCCCACGAGCACGGAGACCACGTAGGCGGGCTGGCAAGCTTTCTTTCCGCAAACCCCAACGTTACTGTTTACGTTTTGAGGTCTTTCCCTCCGAGTATCAAGAACGAGGCAAAAGGACACGGTGCAGAGGTCGTTGAAGTAGCTGGACCGGCTAAGATCTCTGAGCACGTCCTCTCCACCGGCGAGATGGGAACCATGATAAAGGAACAGTCCCTTGTAATACCCACAGATAGAGGTTTGATAGTGATCACCGGCTGCGCCCATCCCGGAGTGGTAAAGATCGTCGAAAAGGCAAAGGAGCTTACGAACCAGGAGGTGTTGCTGGTGATGGGCGGGTTCCATCTTTTAGGCCACAGCGATGCTCAAATCAAAAGGATTATCTCGGAGTTCAGTGAACTGGGTGTGCGATACGCCGGACCCTGCCACTGCTCAGGCGACCGGGCAATAGAGCTGTTTGCACAGCACTACAAGGATAGATTTTTAAGGCTGGGCGTGGGCCGAACTTTTGAGCTGTCAAGCCTTGAGTAGATAGATCCATCGAACGCAGCGTAAGGGGAACCTGGAACGGTATTACGATGATAAGATGCAATCCAAGGATTTAGAAGTCCCCCCGTGCATCCCGTACCGAAGCTATCCTGCCTCCAAGACAGTGCCAGCCCCCATGCCGGGAGGAGAGGAAGGGTTACCCGCTGGGCGTATGGTGGGTGAGCATGAAGAGTTCTTCCTCAGGGTCGTCAAGCATCCGGCGGCCCAGCCGGTCGGCTTCGTCCCAGCCGTGGGCGGTAGCTATCCGCGCCTTGGCTTCATCGGTCAGAGAGACCTCAATGCCTTTGGAGCCGTCAGCGAGCTCAAAGCGGACGCGCGGCTCGCCCTCGTCGGATACGGTGATGTTGCCCTTGCCAAGGGTGCAGCACGAACCGAGTTGAACACCGTCGGTAAAGCATGAGATCGGGGTTTTTGACCCGGTCATGGTATGCGCGCGCTTGGCAAAAGGGTCTTCCCCCAGTACCCTGTTGGCGATAAGCCCGGCGCGGTAGCCGAGCACCACGTAAGGGCCGATGTGTCCGTGGAAGCGATTAAGGAAGAAAAGCGCCTCCTCGCGGGAAAGTTCTTTATGCATCCCGGATTCTAAACGAGTTGGCTTCCGAGTCAAGGATTATAAAATGCCAACGCCGACTTGCCTGACGCCGAGATCATCGCCTACTGCAGAAAGAAGATGAAATAATCACCCCACCAAGGCTTGACAAGAATAATTTTTCGGCTATACTCAAGTTAATCCGGATTCCCGGAGGTGGATAGTTCGTGTAGAACTAGCGTGGAGAGTGGCTCGAAAGAGGCACTCTCCTTTTTTATTTTGGAAAAACGATATAGCCAAAACCTTTGATACTCCCATTGTAAGGACTACGCCGCCACTTGGGTTCGATAACTTGCCACAGTCTTTGCTCAAAATCGCTTGGTGATATTGAAATTAGGTCCTCCTGAATAAGTACCCATTTCTTAAGGGGATTCACGAGCAAATCCGCCAATTGGAGTCCTGCAATGTTCTTGTATTTCTTCTTCAGCTTTATTTCCCGACTCGTAAGAGCCTGTTGGTAAACTTTAGCAGAGTTCCTAGCTATATCACCATGCGTATACACATGCTGGTAGGCATTCTCTAGTAATTTATCCTCCTCACGTCCTCTGCTTTCAGCCATAACATCACCTCTTCGATTAATGTGATTAAGTTCGAAAACGTACCTTTGTAGTAGATACGTAAATGCAAGGTGGTAAGGATGCCATGGGGCAGGATACGTTTGCTTCAGCCTTAATTTATCAACAATTGATATTATAATCTTGCAGTCTGTTTCTCCCAGAAAACGCAGGAAAGCTTCCTCCCATGCTTTTTTCTTTTCATCGTTTCGTAATGGCCAAAACTCCCCCGACTTTTTTATAATCTCTTCTCTGTGAAGTATGATTGTTTCGTGTGGATCATCTACATCCTTTTTAAAGTGCTCTCGTTTCAGCGCTTCTAATCGATCACTAAATTGCACATAATTTTCTCCTCTCTTCAGCATACATCCTATGAGTGCTAAAAACCTGTGGGGTGGTTTAGCTAGAGATTCCGTATCACGAAAGACATGATCACCCGACTCGTCCACATACAAGCAGTATCTTTCCATAAGTTACCGGTAAAATATACCTCGGTTGGTCTCGATGTCAAGCTTACCCTCATTTACTTGACAAGCGCGAGGAAGGATGTAGACTTTTGTGTCCAAGAGGAGGATGCATGAAGTACGAGACCGAAAAGCGGGTGTTTTTATCGTGCTGCGGGTCATACTGCCATACCTGCGACTGGTTTTCAGGGAGAATCCGGGCCCAAAGCGAGGGCACGCGGCACATGCTTGCCGAGTTCGACGGCTTCCCCAAGCTTTTGGGCAAAGAGAACGGCGAGAAAGTACGCAAAGGAATAACGGCACTGGCAGGAACCTCGATCTGCTCCGGCTGCCAGCAGGAGGGCGGTCTCAACGACCGCTGTGAGATTCGCGCCTGCTGCCACTCGAAGGGACTTACCCACTGCTCGGAGTGCCCTGCGTTTCCGTGCAAAATGCTAAAAGAGAACCCCGGCGTTATTAAGTTCAAGACTCTTGAGAACTTTGCCGCCATCAAGAAGGAAGGCTGGGAGGCCTGGGTAGACAGGCAGTGGAAGGAGCACATTGAGCGCTCCGCAAGATAGGCAAAACATCATAAAGGAGGCAAGATGAAAAAGGCATCAGCTATCATGCTGCTTTTCGCAGCGCTCCTGCTTGGGGATACGCAGGTATCCTTGGAAGATAATCTCGTTCTGGTTGACGCCTCCTCGGCAATGCCGGCAATGCCGGATGCGGTGCTGCTGCGGTTTAACATTGAGATGATTGACAGCTCCGGCACCGCACTGCTTGCCAACGCCAACAAACGCGTCAAGGAGATCGAAAAGGCTTTGCGAAAGGCAGGTTTTGACGACCCTTGCGCCATGTGCGGCCGATCCATTAGTATCACTTCGTATCATCAAGATTCACAAAGGCATTACAGAATCGATCCGCCCGGGTTCTTTCTCCTGGTAGAACCGCATCGTGCGGATAAAGCGGTGGACGTACTGCAAAAACTTTCATCAAAAGATCGCTCTCTTCACATCTCATGCAACGACATACGCTTCTTGGTGACGGACGTGACTGTCTATATCACCGAACTGCGGGAGCAGGCGTTTGCTCAGGCGCGAAGGGACGCAGAAGGAGCAGTCTTGCCTGAAGGCCGGCAGGTGGGGCAACTGCTCGCCGCCAGGGAACGGCATCCATCCTGGGTGTGGAGTCGATACACCAAGTATCATACCGGCGGGCCAGGTATAGACGATCTCAAACCGCTCTCCCCCCTGTGGCTGGGCTACGGCCTTCAAGTGGCTTATGGTCAACCGGATTCAATAAAGGATTTTAATGCCGGTTTTGAAGATGAGGATTTCGTTCCCACCACGACCTTTAACCGAACAAGCATTACTGCGCAGGGACAAAGCTCCCTTCTGGTGGTACCGGATGCCGTCTCCCTTCATTTTGATCTCATTGTCCGTGACGCGATTACAGACAGCGTTGAGGTCTTTGCCAAGACAAACCGGTTCTACGCCGAGATCAGAGAAGCACTTGAAAAGAACGGCATCCAGAGCCTCGCCACCCTTGATGACACTTATTACATAACCCCTGAAACATATGATGCAGAAACGACCTTCCGAATCGACCATTACCTCTACCTTACCTTAAACGATCCGTCCCTGGTCGACCGCGCCATAAGGGTTGTGGAATCGATGTCGGAACCTGAAGAGGGGAAGCAGGCTTTCATCGGCTGGGTGGAGTACAAGGTAACGGACCTGGAGAGCTATCTGCCCAAACTGCGAGAGATGGCCTTTAAGGATGCGCGTACCCGGGCAGAAGAGGCGGCCGGTTTTTACGGCGGTAAGGCGGGCGAGATCAAGGGATGGCATGAGGCTAGAATCACGCCCGGCGATTCATGGGGGCACTACCGGGAGTGGGATGTTGCCGAGGGGAACAATAAACTGCCGCGCATGTGGCTAAGTTGCGAACTTCAGGCAACCTATAAACTAACCCGTGATGAGGAGTGAGTATTAGCCCTTGGTTTGTTATCGACCCAGGAATAGAAGGGATGGGAGTAGGCTTGGATGGTTAGGGTTTTTTGACAAGAGATAAAGAAATCACAAAGGAGGTAAAGTGAAAAAAACATTCACTATCATGCTGCTTTTCGCAGCTCTCCCGCTTCTTGGCAGCGAAGCCAATACTGTCTCTGCACAGGGCTACGCTTGCTTTCTTGTTTTGCCTGACGCCGCAACAGTGAATCTGAATGTTAATGTATGGTCAAAGGACATCTCCGATCTGCATAAGAAAAGCGATGAATCCTTGGCCAAGCTCTCACGGGAGCTGGCGAAAGCCGGCCTCAAGGAACCATTAAGAAAAGACGGATATGCAAGCATGACCCCTGAGGTGTACTCGGAGGAAGTTGAATACAGGTTGAGCCTCAACGTGATTATGCTTGTTGATGACCTTTCGATTATTGACGATTTGCTCGGCGTGTTGCCTACACATGTCTTAAGAGACTCGGATGCAAGCATGGTCGCTTCTCCCTCAACCATACAGTATACGATAAAGGACCCCTCCCCCTATGTGAATGACCTGCGAAAGAAGGCGCTGGAGGATGCCAGGGCAAAAGCCGTTGAGTTGGCTGCGATTCAGGCTAAGCGTCCAGGCAATCTTGTGGACTTTGGCGAGGCGGAACTCTCGGTAGGCTCAAGGGCTTTCCAGAGCTTCGGGGTGATAAATTTCGAGTCGGAAGACAAGAGCGCTGGCAGTCCCTTGCCTAGATTGCTCATGGAGTGCAAAGTAACGGCCGCTTACGAACTGGTTGAATAGATATAAGCGCTGCGGCGTTCTTAAAGTAACGCCGCTAAAATCCTCAAAAGGAGGTTAAAGATGGCGAGAAGAATCCTTGCCCTCTTGTTCTTTGCTTCAGCGCTGTCCGCGGCACAGATATACCTCGCAGATAGCACCGCTTACGTGACCGGTAAGTCTTCGATTCTGGTTCTGCCTGATGCGGCCACCGTGGAGTTCAGATTCGAGATTCGTGAAAGTGATATGTCGAAAGTCATCGCAAAGGCAAACGATCTGACCGCAGAGATCACAAAAGAGTTACGCAAGGCAGGAGTAGATCAGCCCCTCATCCATAGCGGCCCGGCAGACATCTACTCCGAGCTTAACTATGAATCGCAGCGGCTGGAACACGTGTACGGTCTCCGGCTGGACTGCGCGGTGGACGATCTTTCCAAGGTTGACGATATACTTGTGGTTCTTGCAGCGACCTCCTCAGAATCCGAAGGCTCGAAGATCTCATCCTACACGGTCAACTACTTCGTCAAAGACCCGAGCGTCTATCTGCCCCAGCTGCAGGAGATGGCTTTGGCCGATGCAAAAACCAAGGCCGAGCAGGCTGCAGCCGCTTATGGTTTGAAGGCAGGCGAGATTCTGAACTCCGATTATACGGAACCCTATTCAGGATATCTTTCGGTGTGGGACTCCTACTCGAGCTGGAACTTCTCGGCAAAAGACATGGGAGGAAAGAACTCTTTGCCGCGAGTGCCTTTGGCATACGAAATATCGGCAACGTTCAAGCTGATTGATTAGCAACCTGTGGGGGAAAGCATCGCTTCTGCAAAATCACTGACCGGCAAGCGAACCACCAAAGTCGCCACAGGCAATCCGGGATGTCCACAGACATGGTGATACAGGGATTGAGCATAGAGGTTAGTTGATTTATTCTTTTTGTCAAGCACCATGCCGCTATCCAGGAATACAGGAGGCAAGATCAGCACAAGAGGTATTATGCCGTAGTCGGTGAGTATCTCCTGCTCCAGCCCCCTGGTTACCTTGCGATGAGACCTATGTGGTCTGCGAGAACGATCCTTAAGGCCTTGCAGGCCGTCCTGTCTGTGGCATCTAACCCACTTAATCACGGTCCTTACGTTCACGTCGAACTTATCTGCCACCTTGCGATAACACCCGATTCGTAGGTACTCATCCACCAGACTGCGACGATACTCATAGATCAAACCTCGTTCTTCGGGCTTTACTTTTGTCACTATATCCATACGCTTAATCCTAACAACTTAACCGTACCACCATGTGGGTGTAGCATCACAAGTAGTTAACCCCCTTGACAAATCCTATAATACAGATAGTATAAGGTGATGGCGCGCACGATTGACGAACAGATCAAACGTCTTGAAGAATTGGGGGCTATCCTTGTGCGAGGGTTGCAGCTCGTAGGTTCGAGCGGGCCTTTCGGCGGCGAGCTCTCGTTCTCCCAGTACCTTATTCTGCAGACGCTTCTTGAGAAGGAGGCTCTGCGGATGAATGAACTGGCGTTGATCCTGGGTGTATCCAAGGCCAACGTTACCGGGCTTGTCGATCGCATGGTACGTTCAAGGCTCATTGAACGTATGCGCTCCGACGAGGATCGGCGCGTCGTATTCGTTTCCTTGACTCAAAGAGGACGCAGAACCGTCCAGAGGATGCTCAACATGCAGCGCAAGGAATGGCGACGGATAATGGAAACCATACCGTCTCGAAATCTTGCCATCTTCATGGACTCCCTCGATCAACTCGCCCACGCCCTGGCAGAGAGAACTCGTGAAGCCACTCTGCCCGATGAAAAAGACTGATTCATCCTGCCTGTCTCCGATCAACGCCTCAGGCAAACCCCTTCACAAGGAGAAGATTTTGAAACCAGGCCTCCGGGCAAGGGTCCTCGTGGTTCTTGCCCTGAGTGCGGTCCCGGCCTTCGCCTACCTTGATCGGACAGAACCGCCCTTGATACTTGCTCACCGTGCAGGAGCGTTTGTTGTGCCAGAGAACACCATTGAGGGATGGGCCGAGTCGAGGATTCGCTACCGGCCCGACGTGTGGGAACTCGACGTGCGCCTTACCTCAGACGACAGCCTGGTGGTTATCCACGACGAGGCGATTGACCGCACGACCAACGGCTCAGGGCTGGTTAGAGAGATGACATTTACCCAGATCCGCTCCCTGGATGCAGGGTTCTGGTTCACCCCGGATTCGGGCAAAACATACCCCTGGCGAGGGAAAGGAGTTCGGATACCGACCATTGGCCAGGTCTTTGACTCTTTCCCGGACGACAACTTCAACATAGAGATCAAGGACTCCGTCCCGGATGTAGCGAATCGCATCGTAAGTCTGATCCGTGAAAAAAACATGCAGGAAAAGGCGCTTGTGGCCTCGGTTTATACCGACGTTCTCAAGCGAGTCCGCCAGCTTGATCCGTCCCTGCCCACTTCAGGCTCGGAGGACGAGATAAGGCCGCTCGTAATCCTGGGTAAGATAGGGCTTGGATTCCTGGCCAGGACCACGATGCAAGTAATCCAGGTTCCTGAGTATTCAGGGTCCATCCATGTTGTCACCAGTGGCCTCCTAAAACGCTGCCACCGTAAAGGTATCCAGGTTCACGTCTGGACCGTCAACGACGCGGAAGCCATTAAACGTTTGCTTGAAATGGGCGCAGACGGCGTCATCACCGATCGGCCCGATGTTGCAGACAGGGTTTTCAAAACCATGGGGTTCCGCGGGTTCCCCCGTAACACCCCGTAACACCCCGTAACACCCCGTAACACCCCGTAACACCCGTAACACCCCGTAACGCCCCGCCCGTAACACCCCACCCGTAACGCCCCGCCCGTAACACCCCACCCGTAACACCCCGCCCGTAACACCCCACCCGCAACACCCCACCCGCAACACCCCACCCGCAACACCCCACCCCTTGACATACGCCAATAAAGCGTTATCTTTAGGATGAAGTGAGAAAACTGCTGCCGATTCTTATAGTTCTTGCAAGCGTGCTGGGCGGATGCGGGCGCAGGGTTACGGTAACTGGGGCGCTAACCCACAGCGAGACCGACAGGCCCATCGTCGGAGCGTGGGTTTACGATCCGACCCTTGACACGCTCGGAATGGGTTCACTTGCAACGCCCGATATTGAACCGCTTGACGACATACACCCGAATAAACAGATAGTCACCACGGACAGCGCGGGCCGCTACGTTTTGGAGAGCATCTCGGTACGCAGGCACTTCATCTACTTTGCCGCCGAGGACTTTGAGTGGATCAAAGTGAACTTCAAAGCAAAGGGACGCGACTCGATATTCGAGCTAAACGTCGAGCTCGAACCCGAACCCATCGAGGTGATTTACTAGAAAAAAGACAAGGAGCTTAAGCCCATTGCCCCTCAAAAACTTGACTCTATCTACACGTTGATTATCCTTACCCATGTCAATCTCTGCCTGCGAGTTCATCCGCCGCAAGAAAGAGGGAGGGATAAACGATCCCAAGGATATAAAGGAGTTCGTTCAAGGTTATCCGGATGGAAACGTCGCCGACTACCAGATGTCCGCCTGGCTTATGGCGGTTTCATTCAACGGGCTATCGGATGCCGAGCTTTTTGCCTACACCGAGGCGCTCGTAGAATCTGGTGAGCGGTTTGATCTCAGTTCGATCCCCGGTTTCAAAGTTGACAAGCACTCCACCGGCGGGGTCGGTGATAAGGTGTCCTTGATTTTGGCTCCCTTGGTCGCATCCTGCGGGGTTGCGGTTCCGATGGTTTCAGGTAGAGGATTGGGCCACACCGGCGGGACATTGGACAAGCTGGCGGCGATTCCGGGATTCCGCACCGATCTTACGGTTGATGAGTTCAAACGGTTTCTGTCTGAGATCGGGTTGGCCATGATGGGCCAGAGTGCTGATTCGTGCCCGGCGGACGGCAGGATCTATGCTCTAAGGGACGTGACAGCTACGGTGTCCTCGATACCCCTGATCGCCGCGTCCATATCGGCAAAGAAGATCGCCGAAGGTGCCCAAGGTCTGGTGCTGGACGTGAAGGCAGGCTCAGGCGCGTTCATGAAATCGGTGAAGCAGGCCGAGGAGCTGGCAAGGACTATCATCAAAATCACCCACAGGTTTGGTGTAAAGACTACCGCCGTCTTGACCGACATGAACCAGCCCCTGGGCCGGATGGTGGGCAACGCCCTGGAAGTAGCCGAGGCAATCGCATGTCTTAAAGGCCAAGGACCGGATGATCTGAGAAAGATAGTGCTTGAACTCGCTGCCGAGATGCTCGTGCTCGCTGGACGCAAGGATCGTGTCGAGGCGAGAAAAAGAGCGGAAGATGCCCTGGAGCGAGGCAGGGCCCTGGATAAGTTCCGAGAGATGGTAAGGATACAGGGAGGTGATCCGGGGATAGTTGACGATCCGGTCCTTCTACCTCAGGCTAGCGGGAAGATCAAAGCAAGCTCGGAGCGTTCCGGATTCGTGCAATCGATAAACGCCTGTCAGATAGGGATGCTGGGAGTGGAACTCGGTGCAGGCCGCAGGCACAAGGAAGAGGGGATAGATCCGGCGGTGGGATTTGAGATCCACAAGAAGATTGGTGATGAGGTACGAGAAGACGAGGTGCTGGCGATCGTTCACGCAAACGACGAATCAAAAGGGCTTAGGGTCGCCGAAAAGCTTGGAGATTGCTTCGAGATAGGAAACGAAGCGATAACTCCATCTAGGCTGATTATCAAAAGGATAACCTAGGGGTTTTCCATCCTTCCATAACATAAGGCACGTATAACCTAAACTTAACTAAACCATAAGGGTTTGACTTCCGTCTCGCCGCGTGTAAAATACGGTTATGGACGATAGCCGAATCAACGACAGTCGAATGCAGCCCGTATACATAGAGGACGAGGTTCGTCAGTCATTCCTCGACTATGCGATGAGCGTCATCGTGAGCCGCGCCCTGCCAGACATAAGGGACGGCTTAAAGCCGGTTCAGCGCCGCATTCTATATGCGATGAAGGATCTGGGGCTCGATCCTGCTAAGGCGTACCGCAAGTGCGCGGCGGTGGTGGGTGAGGTTTTGGGAAAGTATCATCCGCACGGCGACCAGGCGGTCTACGACGCATTGGCGCGCATGGCTCAGGATTTCAGCCTGCGGTATCTGCTGGTGGACGGCCAGGGCAACTTCGGGTCCATAGACGGCGACCCGCCCGCCGCATACCGCTACACCGAGGCCAAGCTCGAGAGGCTGACCCTGTCGCTCCTGGAGGACCTTGATAAGGAAACCGTTGATTTCGTGCCCAACTTCGACGGCTCGCGTAAAGAGCCCGAGGTGCTGCCAGCCGCTTTCCCCAACCTGCTCGTCAACGGTGCTTCCGGCATCGCGGTGGGCATGGCCACCTCCATCCCTCCCCATAACTTCTCAGAGATCACCGACGCTCTTGCAGCCATGATACGCGATCCTGAGGTTGCCGATGAGGCGTTGACCGAGATCATCCAGGGACCTGACTTCCCGACCGGGGGGTTGATCCTGGGTCGCGAGGGCATCAAGGAGGCGTACAAGACCGGCCGCGGCAGGGTAATCGTGCGGGGAAGGGCGCGTTTCGAGGAGCCAAGACCGGGGCGCCAGGCTATCGTCATAACCGAGATACCTTATCAGCTGAACAAGTCACAGCTCGTCGAACGCATAATCAACCTCGCACGCTCAAAGAAATTAGCTGACATCTCAGACCTGCGTGACGAATCGGACCGCGAGGGAATCCGAATCGTTATAGAACTCAAGCGCGGCGCGAACCAGGAGGTCGTTCTGAACCGCCTTTACCAGCACACACCGCTGCAGTCCACATACTCGATCATACTCCTCACCATCGACAAGATGACCCCCAGGATATATCCCCTGAAGAAGATACTTGCCGAGTTTCTGGAGTTTCGCTACCGGAGCGTGCGCAAACGCACAGAATTCGAACTTCGCAAGGCCTCCGAGCGCGCGCACATACTGGAAGGGTTAAAGATAGCGCTGGACAACATTGACGAGATAGTACAGATCATAAAGAAGTCTAAAGATACCCCTTCAGCCAAGGAAAAGCTCATGGTCAGGTTTAAGCTCTCAGACGTTCAGTCGCAGGCGATACTCGACATGCGGCTGGCGCGGCTTACCGGTCTGGAACGGGAAAAGATCGAGGCCGAGTACCGCAACCTGATCGCAGAGATCGAGCGGTTACGTTCGATCCTTGCCTCCCGTGCAGGGGTGATGGCGGTGATCACCGAGGAGCTTAAGGAGCTCAAGAAGCGCTTCGGCGACGCGCGCCGCACCGAGATCCGCGACGAGAAGCCTGAAGAGATCACCTTGGAGGACCTGATCGCGGAGGAGGACGTTACCATCACGCTTACCCTGAAGGGCTACATCAAGCGAACTCCTGTATCCGGGTACCGCAAACAGGGCAGGGGCGGAACCGGCAGAGGAACCATAGACCTGGGCAAACAGGACATGGTCTCCACCCTTCTCACCGCCTCCACCCACGACTCGATGCTGTTCTTCTCCAACCTGGGCAAGGCATACCTCTTGAAGGCATACGAGGTGCCGGAGGGCTCGCTTTCCGCCAAGGGCCGCCCGGTGTTCCAGCTGTTCAATCTTGACGAGGGCGAGCGCATCACCCGGCTTCTGCGGGTCAAGGAGTTTGCCGAAAACGCCCACGTGGTTTTCGTTACAGAGCGGGGCGTTATCAAGCGCACCCCGCTTAAGCTTTTGGAAAACACCCGCCGTTCAGGTGTAATCGCCATAACCCTGAAGGAGGGGGATAGACTGCAGGATGTGCTTCTTGTGGAGGATTCAACTGATATCTGTCTGTTCTCGGCCAGGGGTCAGGGTATCAGATTTTCCACTGATGAGGTGCGGTCCATGGGCAGAGCCGCCGCAGGGGTGCGAGGAATCAAACTGGCCCGGAAGGACAGGCTGGTGGCCGCGGTGCTGGTGTGCGACGACGTCTCGCTTCTGTTCGTCACCCAGCAGGGCTACGGCAAGCGCATGAAGTTTGAAGAAATCCGACCTATCCACAGGGGCGGCAAGGGTGTTCGCGCCATCGCGGTGAACGAAAAATCAGGACCGCTGGTGGGCGTAAAGGTCATCGGTGAAGCCGGACACGCAATCATCGTAACCAAACACGGCACCGGCATCCGAATAGCCGCCAAGCAGGTGAAGCACCTCAAGCGAGCCTCACTCGGGGTCCGTCTCATCTCCCCGCATGAAGAGGACGAGGTGGCCGAGGTCGCGATCGTTCCTGAAAACGAGGAGTAGATATTAACCCATCGGAAACTAAAACCACGAGCAGAGGAGATGAACAAAGCACCTGAAAGAATCCCCTGGGACCACTACTTCATGAGGATAGCCCAGCTTGTGGCCCGGCGTTCCACCTGCATCCGCCGCAAGGTAGGTGCGGTGATCGTTCGTGACAAACACATCCTTACCACAGGCTACAACGGCGCGCCCAAAGGACTACCCCACTGCACCGAGATAGGGTGTCTAAGGGAGAAACTGGGCATACCCTCAGGCGAGCGGGTAGAGATATGCAGGGGGGTACATGCCGAGCAGAACGCTTTGGTGCAGGCCGCGCGATTCGGGATATCGCTCGAAGGCGGCGTGCTCTACTGCACCACCCAGCCCTGCGTCACGTGCGCCAAGCTTTTGATAAACGCGGGTATTGAAAGAATCATCTACCTCGAGGGCTACGCCGACAAGCTTGGAAACCGGATGCTCGCCGAGGCAGGCGTGGAACTCGAAAAACTCAAGCTCGAGGAGTAGCCATGCCCAGAATAACCTCAGGCGAGTTTAAAGGGCGCAACTTGCGTTATCCCGAAGGCGCAAGGTTCAGACCCACCATGGACAAGGTAAAGGAGGCGCTGTTCTCTATACTTGGCGAGGATATAGTTGACGCACGGGTGCTTGATCTCTTTGCGGCAGCCGGTGCACTGGGGCTTGAGGCACTCTCCAGAGGAGCGCGTCAGGCTGTGTTCGTCGAGCAGAACCCCCAGGCGTGCAGGCATCTTGAGGCGAATATCCGAGCCCTTAAGGTATCTGACCGCACCATAGTGATTCGCCAGGACGTTCGCGTCTATCTCAAACAATCGAAGTTCTTCGCAACCCATATCTTCTGCGACCCGCCCTACTATTACGGCATGGCCAAAGAGACACTCGCGCTCCTTGCCGTCAACCCCGGGGTGACCACCGATGCCCTGATCGTTCTCGAACACGCCTCGGACGAGGAGATAGTGCCGCCTGGATCATTGAAGATAAAGGATTCGAGGGAGTACGGGGATACCAGGTTGAGCTTTATCGGCAAGAAAGAAAGGAGTGTTTGATGAGGATTGCCGTCTATCCGGGTACGTTTGATCCCATAACCTACGGGCATCTTGACGTAATCAAGCGCGCACTCTCCTTGTGCGACAGGCTCGTGGTGGCCGTGGCCGATCGCAGGGAGAAGGACCCGCTCCTTTCGGCCCAAGAACGCGCCGAGCTGATACGGGAAGTCTTAAAGAACGAGCCTCGCGTGGAGGCGGAGGCGTTCTCAGGCCTTCTTACCGAGTTCGCCAAATCGAAGAAAGCGACGTTCCTTATCCGAGGATTGCGCGCCGTATCCGACTTCGACTACGAGCTGCAGATGGCATTGACCAACCGCAACCTTGCTCCCGAGATAGAGACCATCTTTCTCATGCCTGCCGAGCGCTACATCTTTGTTTCCTCATCACTTGCAAAGGAAATCGCCCGTCTCGGCGGCGACGTGTCCGAGCTTGTGCCGCCCGCGGTCGAGAATGCCTTACGCGAGCGCTTCGCCGGCAACCACTGATTTCTACCCGAAGAATTTAGGTAGGGGCACGGCATACCCTATGAGATGTACAACATCTCAAGGGGTAGGCCCTGCCGTGCCCCTACAGGTTAAATACCCCACAAGGCTGTTACGTATCCTTGCGGGGACCCCGAACAAAATGTCATTGCGAGGAACGAAGTGACGAAGCAATCCCATAAGAGATTGCTTCGGGTGTCTTCGACACCCTCGCAATGATATGGTCATTACGCCCCGTATCATGTAGTGCGAGTCTTCAGACTCGCTTTTAAATGGCGAACCTAAAGGTTCACACTACATGTCCAGCTCGGTTTGTTTGAACTTCTTCTCGATCCGCTCCGTCCGTTTGGAGACTTCCTTAATTCTCCTCCCCCTTGATGGGGGAGGGTAGGGTGGGGGTGAAACTAGTTTCCCCTCCCCCTTTATCCCCCTCCACCAGGCAGGGGGAGTTCCCTCACCCTTGATCCCTCTACCAGAGGGAGAGGGAAACGATTTATCGGCGGGTTCTCCCCTCTCTTTGGGAGACGTAAGTGCCACCGTCTGGAAGGAGTTAGAGGTGAGGGTGTCATTGCGAGGGAACAACCGTTCCCAAGCAATCTCATGTAAGTTAAGAAATGGAGTTAACTTAGACTTGACATATCCGAGAAACATGGTACACTCAACCGATGGAAAAAGATAGAGTTGAAGAATTACGCAAGCTCTATAGCTCTTGGGATATTGAGGATATTGTTCGCGCCGTTAAATTTGAGAACAACGACTATCAACCTGAAGCTATTGATTTGATGGTGGAGGAATTAAGAAAGAGGAATCTTCCAGAAGAGGAAATTGCCGCAGCCCAAGCCACCGCCAAAGAAAAAGTGGAAGAGGAGAAAAAAAACATCGGAGGATGGTTACTTCTATTCATAATTCTGCTTGGATTTAACTCGCTTATTGCTATCGGTGCCGCCCTTTCATTTCAGCCTATTATATCGGTTTTCTACTTAGGGGTTGCTGTATACGGAGTTATCACCCTTATTTTTCTCGCCAAAAAAAGAAATTCTGCACCAACTCACGCAAAAATATGGATAGGCATAACGTTTGTTGTAAACATTATAAGTACTATTATCTCCATCTCTGAGTTTGAGGTGAACCCACTTGTTTTCATCCTCCCTTTAATTTTCCGAAACGCTATTCTAGTACTGTGGTACCTCTACTTCTCTCGTTCAAAGCGAGTAGCAATTACATACGGGATTGATTCTAAGTCTGAAGAAAATCCCCAAGATCAAGATTAAAGGGCCGACCTGAAAGGCGGCCACTACAACTCATTTGAAGTGCAACAACCGCGTTATTGCGTTGTTGTTGCTCCATAATTCTGCAATGACACGGTCATTGCACTCCATAAAGGGCACGGCATACCGTCGCCCATACAATCTGGGAGAGGGTGCGTCCTTTATAAGTATCATACCAGCTATCGCGTTATCGAACTTGACAGTAGGCCTATCTTACCTATCATAGAAGCATGGCTGAAGCTTTAGAACGTATATCGGCTCCGTTGGGAGTGTTGATACAGAACGGTATGTTCACGCCGTCGCAGATAGTCAGAGAGCTTGACCGCTACATCATCGGACAGGACGCGGCCAAGCGCGCGGTGGCCATAGCTTTACGAAACCGCTGGCGCCGACAAAGGGTCTCCGGACCCTTGCGTAACGAGATATATCCAAACAACATCATGATGATCGGCCCAACCGGGGTGGGAAAGACCGAAATCGCCCGCAGACTTGCACAGCTGGCCCAGGCACCGTTCGTCAAGGTCGAGGCGTCCAAGTTCACCGAGGTAGGATACGTTGGTCGGGACGTTGAGTCCATGATCCGCGAGCTTGTCGAGATCTCGGTCAAGATGGCGAGGGAGGAGCAAACCTTAAAGGTTCAGGCAAAGGCGGAAGAGCACGCACGGGAGAGGCTGGTTGACCTTCTCTTACCCGGCATGCCACCGCCCAGTGAAGGGGAACCCGATAACCGCGCCGAGACCCGCGCAAAGCTCAAAAGAATGCTGGACGCCGGCAAGCTGGACGAACGCACGGTGGAAATCCACACCTCACGTGAACCGGCAGGGCTGTTCGACCTCTTCCGCATGAGCGGAATGGACGAGGTCAACGTCGAGCTTCAGGACATGCTTCAAAACGCTTTGCCGCGCAAGCAAAAGGCGCGCAAAGCAACCGTAAAGGAGTCCCTGCGGATACTGACCCAGGAGGAGGCGGCCAAGCTTGTAGATATGGAGGAGGTAACCCGGCTGGCAAAGGAACGCGCAGAGAACTCCGGGATCGTGTTCGTAGACGAGATAGACAAAATCGCGGTGGGCGAGGGAACCGGCGGCGGTCATGGCCCTGACGTATCGCGCGAAGGGGTGCAGCGCGACCTTCTGCCTATCATTGAAGGATGCAACGTATCAACCAAGTACGGGCTGGTTCGCACCGATCATATCCTGTTTATCGGCGCGGGCGCGTTCCACAAAACCAAGCCCTCGGATCTGATCCCCGAGCTTCAGGGACGCATGCCCATAAGGGTGGAGCTTGACTCGTTGACCAAACAGGATTTCGAACGCATCCTTACCGAGCCGGAGACGGCGCTCGTAAAGCAGTACCAGGCGCTGGTGGAGACCGAAAACGTCAGGCTCTCGTTCACCAAGGACGGAATAGCGGCGGTTGCCGAGATCGCTGCGCTTGTCAACGAGCGTTCTGAGAACATAGGCGCGCGCAGGCTTCATACGGTGATGACCACCTTATTGGAGGATTACCTTTTCAACCTTCCTGAGTCGGGCGAGCGGGCGATTAAGGTCACCGGCAAGGCCGTTCGCGCCAAGCTCGACTCCATCGTCGCCGACGAAGACCTCAGCCAGTACATACTGTAAAGCTGCGTATATCCAAGGAGACCACCTCGGCGTATCTGCCCAAGCTTGATGAGGTTGTCTCGAAGAAAGAAATCCTTGAGTTGCAGAAGCCGGCGCTTTCACTTAAAGTCCGTGTGGCGATTAAAGCCAGGGGGTGTCAAATGGGGGTATTGACACCTTGCCGAAAATTGTGTATACTGTGGAAAGTTCAATAAGAGAAAGGCAAATATGAAAGACAGTTGGATAGGTCGGCTTATACAGTCCTCCACACTTACCTTGTTGCCTTCAGGAACTTCTTTTTTAATCCAGTTATGTTTGCTGACCGAAAAGGAGCGCACAAATGGCCAATGAAAGGATAACAGAAAACATAGTCAGAAGACATTTTACTGCTTACTCTGATGAATGCACAATAGAGGAGCAAAAATCCTTGAACCCCAAAATTGACAAGTTGCTGAGGAGTGCCTCTAAGAAAGGGGGCGGAAAGGGGTACCCCGAATTTATTATTTCTGAGATAAAACACAACCCAGATTTCATTATAGTAGTTGAGTGTAAGGGGGACATCGCAAGGCACCAGAGTTCTACATTAGACAAGTATGGTGAGTATGCAGTGGATGGGGCACTACTTTACGCATCCTTTCTTTCAAAGGAATATGATGTTTTAGCTATTGGTGTAAGCGGACAAAACTTGAAAGAGCTTAAGGTAACACACTTCTTGTACTTAAAAGGAGAAAGTAAACCAATTCTTATTTTCGGCAACAAGTTATTAAGTATAGAGAGCTACATCAAGGACTATTTAGAAAGCGATGAGAAATTCAGACAGGATTATAATGCACTCCTTGATTTTTCAAGGGAGTTGAATATAGAATTACACCACCATAAAATACCAGAAAAGGACCGTGCTTTGTTAATCAGCAGTATCCTTATAGCATTAGATGATAAGGCGTTCCGCAAGGCTTACAAGGAATATGAAAAACCGGATGAACTTGCTAATTCTTTAGTTGTGACTGTTTCAAATGTATTACGCAAGGCAAACTTATTTGATAAAAACTTAGAAAATCTGAATATTCAGTTTAGCTTTATACGCACCGATACATCGTTGTCAAAAGGGCAAGGTGTATTACGAAATTTGATAGACAGCATTGACGAACATATAAATAAATTCATAAAAACGCACGAATATTACGATGTTTTAGGCAAACTTTATATAGAGTTTTTACGATATGCTAATAGTGATACAGGGTTAGGTATTGTTCTTACTCCGCCCCACATCACAGAATTATTTTCCGATTTAGCGCAGGTCAATAAAAACAGTATTGTGTATGACAATTGTGCTGGAACAGGTGGCTTTTTAATTAGTGCGATGAAAAAAATGATTGATGATGCAAAAGGTGACCAAGAGAAAATAAAAGAAATTAAAAACAAACAATTGTTCGGTGTAGAATACCAGGCGCACATTTTTGCTTTGGCTATTTCTAATATGTACATTCATCAGGATGGCAAAGCAAATATTATTAACGGCAACTGCTTTAATGAAGATATAGTCAGGGAAATTAAAAGTAAAAAACCCACCGTTGGCTTCTTAAATCCGCCATACAAAGTAAATAAGAAAAAAGACACCGATGAACTTGAATATATTTTAAGTAACTTAGAATGTGTAGTTGAGGGTGCGACTTGTATTGCGATAGTTCCAATGAGATGTGCATTAGCTCATCGCGGCAAAGGGTATGAACTTAAAAAACGATTATTAGAAAAACATACCCTCGAAGCTGTTTTATCAATGCCCAATGATTTGTTTATTGATTCTGATGTTGGAACTGTTACCTGCGTAATGATTTTCAAAGCTCATAAACCTCATTTAAAAAATAACAAAGCTGTTTTTGGATACTTTAAAAACGATGGGTTTGAAAAAAGAAGAAAGGGTAGAATTGAAATTGACAACAAGTGGAAAGAAATAAAACAAACTTGGTTATCAGCATTTTTTAATAAAGAAAATGTTCCCAACTTGTCAATTAACTTTGAGGTTACGGCGGCTGATGAATGGTGTCCAGAAGCATATCTAAAAACTGACTTTACAAAAATAACCAAGAATAATTTTGTAAGTAACTTGAAAGATTATTGTATTTATCTATTTAGTAACGGATTATCAACTGAAATATCTGTAAAAGCAATAAATAATGACTGCGTAAATTTAAATTTTCAAAAATTTGCGTGGTATAAAGTCAAAGATTTTTTTAATGTATTTTCAGGGAGTGATAAACCGAAACCAAATGATTCTAAGCATTGGAATGGTGAGATGGTGAATTCAATAGAAAATCAAACTACCAATAACGGGATTAAAGAGAAAATAGAATTTAATGATACATCTAAAATATTTGAAAATTTTATTTCGGTTGTTTCAATAGGTGAAGGAGGAAAAGCGTTTTATCAACCTGAAAGGGGGGCTTGTTTTACGAGAGTGAAAGCCTTACTGCCAAAAGAAAAGTATGTAAATAAGTTCAATAAACATACCTTTTTGTTTTTCTGTGCATTATTAGATATGGAAAGATATAGATACGGATATGGTAGAGTATTAAGCAAAGAGAGGTTGGGAGAAACAGAATTATTTGTTCCCACTAAATACGGACAACCCGACTTTGAATTTATGGAAGATTATATCAAATCACTCCCTTACTCAAAGAACATTTAAGTAGGCTAATCGTCTGTTCCCAAAATGTCCCATTTTGTCCCATTTTTGTCCCATTTTTGTCCACCTTTTGTCCACCTTTTGTCCAGCTTAATTGTGACGAGTTCGCCTACATTCAACGTTGAAGTGCAACACTAAGGTTAGCGACTTCGAGGGGTGTTTTATAATCCAGGCATTTACGTGACCTGTTGTTTAGTCTAGATTCTATGAACCTGATTATCTCGTCACTGATTATAGTGAAGTCGGTTTTCTTTGGCAAGTATTGTACCCTATGGGGCAAGAATTGCCCCAAGGGGCACGCTGCCTTACCAGTCCGTTGGTGTGCTCATTGGTTCCTCGCTGCCACGAAGAGTAAGGTTCGCAGAAGAAGCAGCTTATGTCAGTGGCCTTAGAGATAACTTCATGCCCGGCATTCTCGGTGCCATTGTCGAAGGTGATAGTATGCCTGGAATCTCTGGGGAAACACAGCAGGCGACTGATGATAGCTTGAGATGTCAGAATAGAAGTCTTAGCCTCCAACCTCTCAAGTTGAACCAACCGGCTCCGGCGTTCCACCATGGATAACACAGCTGCCTTGCTCCGGCGTGAGATCAAGGTGTCGGCCTCCCAATCACCAAACCTGGCTCTGGTCTGGACTTCACGAGGTCTTTGCTCTATCCCTATCCTCCCTGTTATCTTAAGCTTATGTTTGTCCGGAGCCGCCCCCTTACGCTTGCGTCTCTTGTGAGAACGCCTCAGACAGCCTATAAGCTCCTGTCGGTTGGGAGTGGAAGGATGGTAGACGTATTGATAGATAGCCTCGTGGCTGATGGATAGACCAGGATGATCTATCTTTATCCTGCCCGCTATCTGCTCCGGCGACCAGTCTTGGTTGAGCTTGGACACCACGTAATCCCTGATCTTATCACTCTTCAAACGCATTCTGCGGCTTGCGTTCGATCGACGTCTATCCGCACGCTCCTGGGCGTGATGATCAAGGTAACTCGCGTGGACAGTTAACCTGTTGCGCCGTAGCTCCCGCGAGATACTTGAAGGACTACGAGATAAAACTCGTGCCATCTCTCGTATGGATCGCCCAGCTCTACGCATATTCTCTATACCCTATGAGCGCATAAAGCGCTCAAGGGGCACGCTGTCACCTCCCGTTCCTTCAGTCCAAGATGTCGGTATCTTTTGTGCATACATCCTCAGGATAACGAAATCCCTCTCGCTTTCCAAGGTGTTGCACTTCATTATTGAACCCACGTTTTGCAATTTGAAATACGCTGTCTCTTCTGGCTTGACATCTATTCTATGCCGTATATCCTTTATTTATGGACGCTAACCTCTTCACGGCGTATAACTACCTCTCCTCCGCCATCGCCCAGGCCTTCGCCGCGCTGATTGCTCTGACGGCGATGTTTTATATTTATAGGATGGGAATTTTGCGGAATCGAATGTCAAAGCTAAAAGATTCTATACGCCAAGGGATGGAAGATTTCCTTATAGATAAAATAGATAAATCCCATCCTCCTAAGAAACTAAGCTGGGAGTTCTTGCGGAATCTCGATTTTGAAACATTGGGAAAGTTGTATCAATCGAGATCTAAAGGGAAGGATTTTGAAGATCGTTTTAGAAGCCAACTTCTAGTTTCTCGTAAACAACCTCAGTATTTGGAATTGAGCAGGTTCGCTAAGCATCTAAGTCGGATTATCCTTCCACCAATCATCCTCTCTGCTTGCGCAATGGCTTTCGGCATCTTTGCCCTTATTATTGGTCCAAAACTTTGCGGCGACGGTTGGCGGTGGGGTATTATGATAATCGAATCCCTCCTTGCTGGTGTAGCCCTTACATGGACGGTAGTTGTCGTAATCAAGATGCTTGCCGAGCCGAAGGAAAAATCCCCTCCCCCTACCCCCTCCACCAAGGAGGGGGAATGAAAAGAGTGGAATAGCCTTCCCAAATATTTCCTCCCCCTTGATGGTGGACAGTGCGTCACTTGAGCGCTTTATGCGCTCATAGAATAGCATGTAGTGCGAACCTTCAGGTTCGCTTAAGCTCTTTTTCGATTATGTGGCTCAGCCTCTCCAGGCTGAGCGAATATTAATGGTGTTGACTTTTGGTTAGGTGTGAATATAGTTTAATCCTCAAGGAGGCTCATGCCGGAACGCAAGAAGATAACGACGCCGTTGACAAACCAGACTGTTGCCGAGCTTCGCGCAGGCGACGGAGTGCTCTTATCGGGCGTAATCTACACCGCCCGGGACGCCGCACACAAGCGTCTGGTGGAGTTGATCGAGAAAGGCGAGAAGCTGCCGTTTGAACTTCGCGGTCAGGTGATTTATTACGTCGGCCCTGCGCCCGCGCCGCCGGGCTATCCGATAGGCTCGGCAGGCCCCACCACCAGCTACCGCATGGATCCCTACGCTCCGATCCTTATTGAGCACGGGTTAAGAGGTATGATAGGCAAGGGCCAGCGTTCCAAGGAAGTTCTTGATGCCATGCAGAAGCACGGAGCTGTTTACTTCGCCGCTGTCGGGGGTGCCGCGGCGCTGATCGCAAGGTCGATTAAAAAGGCCGAGGTCATAGCCTACCCCGAGCTGGGTGCCGAGGCTATTCGCCGCCTCGAAGTGGAAGCTTTCCCCTGCATCGTTGCCAACGATGCGCAAGGCGGCAACCTTTTCGTAGAGGGGCCGGCCCACTACCGCGTCAAGGCCTGAAAACTGGAGGAGGAAGATGCGGAGATTAAAAAGGCCCGTCTGTGGGGCGATGCGAGTAAATCAATAACCATGAAGGAGCAGTCATGAAGAAAACAATCATTCTTCTCGTGGCGGCGGTATTTGTCGCCGCATTCGTTATCGCCTGCTGCAAACCCGAGCGCTTTACCGAGCGTGTAATCGAAAAGGCATTGGAAAAAGAAGGCGGCGGCGACGTCGATATAAATGTCGGCGGAGATGCGACGGTCCCTAAGAATATGCCCAAGGAACTCGTTTATACCGGCGCCAAGGTCACGAGTTCCTTATCCGTGCAAAAAGAAGGAAAGCAAGTAACTAACGTGTCGTTTGAGACCCGCTCATCCGTGACTCGTGTAACCACTTACTACAAAGGACTTTCGGGCAAAGGCTGGGAATCTGCATTAACGGTAAGTGGCACAGAAGGAGCACAACTTCTTCTCAAAAAAGGCGAGATGGGAGCCGTAATCACAGTCGCAGAAACGGACGGCAAAACTGTGATCGGAGTAGTATACGGAGAAGACCTGAACTAGCAGCTTTCGAGGTGTATAATGTCCGGACATTCTAAATGGTCAACGATCAAGCACAAAAAGGCCGCGACTGACGCCCGGCGCGGCAAGCTATTCTCCAAGCTGATCCGTGAGATTACGGCGGCGGCAAGGGTTGGCGGAGGCGACCTTGATGCCAATCCCCGTCTGAGAACCGCGGTAGATGCGGCAAAGGCCTCCAACATGCCCTCAGACAACATCGAGCGGGCCGTAAAGCGCGGAACCGGCGAACTCCCAGGCGTCACATACGAAGAGGTGACATACGAGGCCTACGCGCCCTCGGGAGTGGCCATGGTGATAACGGTATTGACCGACAACAAAAAACGCACCTTAAGCGAGATCAAATACGTACTCTCCCGCCACGGCGGTCACCTGGGGTCTACTGGAAGCGTAGCCTGGCAGTTCCGCTCTTGCGGCATTATTCATCTTGCTGCGGATGCCTACGGCGAGGACGAGGCGCTTGAGATGGCGCTTGAGGCCGGCGCAGAGGACTTTCGCCGCGACGGATCGATATACGAGATCAAAACCGAGTCTGGAAAGTTCGCCGCGGTGAGGGACGCTTTGGCCGAAGGCGGCGCTGAGATACTTCACGCCGAGCTGACCCAGATACCGCAGAATACCGTGTCTTTGAGCGAAAAGGACGCAGCCAAGGTCTTAAAGCTCATAGACGCGCTTGAGGACCTCGACGACGTCCAGCAGGTCTACGCCAACTTCGACATACCCGAAGAGGTGATGGAGAAGCTTGCCGCCGAGTAGTAAACGGTTAGTTAATCATCTGAGCCGGGTGGATCGGATACTGGAGAGAAGGGTAAGATCAAAAGGATGAGGACGAAGGGTTTTGGATAGGTTAAGCTGATTATGAAAATACTGGGCGTTGATCCGGGTCTGGCCTCGACCGGGGTTGTGGTCATTGAGGCCGGACAGGAGCTCGAGCTTCTGTACAAGGAGGTAATCCGCACCAGGCCGGAACAATCAACACCGGCAAGACTCGGGATAATCGCAGAGGGATTGGAAGGGGTTATCCAGGATCACCATCCTGATCTGCTGGCTCTGGAGACCGCGTTCGTTCGCCGTGATACCCCGCAGTCCGGGCTCTCGCTGGGCAAGGTGATGGGGGTTATTCTCCTTACGGTGCACAGGAAAAAACTTGACCTCATCGAGGTGACCCCGCGCGAGGTCAAGGAAACGCTCACAGGCTACGGCAACGCATCCAAGGAACAGATGGGGCGCGCGGTTGCAAAAAATCTGAGGCTTTCCGAACCGCTGAAACCCTCGCACGTGACGGACGCGGCCGCGGTGGCCTTGACTGCAGCCTCAATCGTGGCTACACTTCATAAAAGATGATAGGTTTTCTCAAAGGCCGCGTGATCTCGCGGGATGAAGAGTCAGAAATCATAACACTTCTGGTGGGACAGGTGGGATACGAGGTACGGCTGCCTCACATTGTATACAGGAGACTGGAAATCCATCGCATGAGTCTTGAGAATGAACCGGATTTGGAGCTGTTCATCTACCAGCACCAGACCGAACGCTCGCCCAAGCCCCTTCTCATCGGGTTCCGCAACGAGATGGAGCGCGAGTTCTTTACAAAGCTTATATCGGTGCAGGACATCGGCCCCACCGCCGCGGCAAAGGCTTTCACAATGCCCATCCGCACCATCGCACGGGCTATAGAGGAGCGTGATATCACAACCCTAACCAAGCTTTCAGGTGTGGGAAGGACAAAGGCTGAAAAGATCGCTGCAACACTCGCTGGCAAGGTAGCCAAGTTCGCGCTGATTCAAGGGGAAGAGAGGGAGATTCCTGAAGCCGTCTCCACCGACGAGTTGAGATTGCAGGTGATAGAGGTTCTCATCTCCCAGCTTGGCTACAGGCGTTCGGAGGCCGTGGAGATGGTTGACGAGGCTTTAAAAGAGAATCCCGGGTTAGAGACCCCGGAGGAGCTTTTCGATGCGGTCTACAGGGCAAGAGGCTGACGAGAGCCGCGAAGATAAGGCAAAGGGGTACTCCTTGCTGAATGCAAGTGACGTGGACGATAACAAACGGTGGAACCTCCGACCTGAGCGGCTGGCGGAGTGCATCGGCCAGTCCAGGCTGGTGGAGACGTTATCCATTGCGATCGAAGCTGCGCGCAAGCGTGCAGAACCAATGGATCACGTGCTCCTTCACGGACCGCCTGGTCTGGGAAAAACAACCTTTGCAAACGTGATAGCGCGCGAGATGGGGGTCCCGATAGTCACTACCTCAGGGCCGGCGCTTGAGCGCGCAGGCGACCTGATCGCCTATCTAACCGGCCTGGAGCGGGGGTCGGTTCTCTTTATCGACGAGGTGCATAGACTGCCCAAGGTGGTTGAGGAGTTCCTGTATCCGGCGATGGAGGACTTCGCGGTTGATTTTATATTCGACAAGGGCGCCCACGCAAGGTCTCATAGATTTCGTCTGGACCGCTTTACGCTCGTAGGTGCGACGACACGTCCCGGTCTGCTTTCCGCACCTTTAAGGGAGCGGTTCGGGATCACCAGAGCGGTTGGCTTCTATACCGAGAAGGAGCTTGCCCAGGTTGTTAAGCGTTCGGCCGGGATACTGGAAGTGGAGGTAGACGACGAGGGGGCACGAGAGATAGCCAGGCGCGCAAGGGGTACGCCCCGCATCGCAAACACCCTGCTTAAAAGGGTTCGCGACTTCGCCCAGGTTCGCGCAGACGGACGCATCACCCGAAAGGTGGCACTTGACGCGTTGGCGCTCGAAGGTGTAGACGAGATCGGTCTTACCGATCTCGACAGAACCCTGCTTCTTGCGATCATAAGATTCTACAGAGGAGGCCCTGTAGGTCTTGAGGCGATCGCGGCAACACTGCAGCAGGAGTCCGACACCATAGTGGACATGATCGAGCCGTTCCTTTTGAAGATCGGCTTCCTGGCCCGAACGCCATCGGGAAGGGTAGTAACCGATGGGGCATGTGAGCACCTGGGCGAGTACCCGAAGGCGAAACGCGGACGCCGACAATCAAAGACCGGGGATCTGAATCTGTGAGGATCTACGTAACCCGGCGCATACCGGAGGGGGCGCTAAAGCTTTTGGCCGATCACGACGTTGAGATATACCAGGGCGAAATCCCGATCCCGCGCAGGGAGCTCTTGGAGAAGGTGGCCGATGCCTCGGCGCTGATCTCACTGCTCTCCGATCCTATAGATGCGGAACTGATGGGCGCCGCCCCACATCTCAAAGTAATCGCCAACTACGCGGTGGGATACGATAACGTAGATATAGACGCGGCGACGAAAAGGGGAATAGTTGTGACCAACACCCCGGACGTTTTGACCGACGCCACGGCCGAGCTTGCCTGGGCGCTTTTGTTTGCCGCGGCAAGGAGGATTGGGGAAGCGGAACGGTTCACAAGAGCCGGCAGGTTTACAGGATGGGGACCTCAGCTCATGCTCGGCCAGGGGATTCGAGGAAAGACGCTTGGGGTGGTGGGTGCGGGAAGGATAGGAACGCGTTTCGCCCTTGGCTCGCGCGGGTTCGAGATGAAGGTTTTTTACTACGACCAGGAGCGTAACGAAACCCTGGAGCAGGAGCTTGGTGCCAAGAAGGTGGATATCTCCTACCTTATGCACGAAGCGGATTTCGTCTCCATTCATCTTCCTCTGACTCAAGAGACCAAACATCTCATAGACGCGCACCAGCTTGCCCGAATGAAGCCCACCGCGGTCCTGGTAAACACGGCAAGAGGCCCGATCATAGACGAGGCCGCGCTTGTTGCAGCACTGCGTGCAGGAAAGCTGGCAGCGGCCGGGCTTGACGTCTACGAAAGGGAGCCGGAGATCAGTAAAGAACTCATGGGGATACAGAACGTGGTGCTTCTGCCCCACATCGGCTCTGCCACCCACCAGGCCAGAGGGGCCATGGCAGAGCTATGTGCATACGCGGTGCTCAAGGTCTTTGCCGGCGAAATGCCACCCAACATCGTCAACCGCGAAGTTTGGCCTCACCGCCGCCCGTAACACACCTTATCTCATCAAATGGAGAACGGCCTCTCCAGGCCGTTCGATAATTCCCGCACAGGCGGGAGCACTTCTGCCACATTATCCTCCTGCGATCTTTTTGCCGCAGGCAAAAAGGAACATCAATGGCACGGCATGCCGTGCCCATACAACTTAATGCTCCCTTTCTCCTGCGAAGAAAGGATCGCAGGTCGAAATATTCGTCGACAGAGTTCAATTGAAAACGCCCCGGATCAAGGTATAATTCGCAATGGTTGATTTGCATATCCACACCAGCTTCTCCCCTGATGCCAATATTGCCCCTGAACGCGCCTGCCGTGCGGCCTATGCAAGAGGGCTGAAGATCATAGGCTTCGCCGATCATGTTGAGTTCCTGCCCGCAGACGGGGCGTACGTTGATCTATATGATGGGGCTAAAATCCTTGCAGAGATCGAACGCCTGCGCGAGCGCTATCGGGATAAGCTTGAGATACTCTACGGTGCTGAGGTCGGGTTCATCCCCGGAAAAGAGAGCCAGATAAAGGATTTTTTGGATTCGCAACCTCTCGACTACGCCGTAGGCTCGGTGCACTATGTGGACGGGGTTCTGGTATCAAAATGGGTTCGTGAGCGTGAGCTGGCAGGCAAGGGTTTTGCGCCATACTTCGAGATCGTGCTTGAGGCTGCGGGAAGCGGGCTGTTCCAGATACTGGGTCATCTGGACTACGTGCGCAAGTATCTTTTCGCCCCGCAGAAATACATACGGGAAGGGTATGAGGGGATGGTGGATAGGATTCTTGAGAGCGCCGCAAAACAAGGTCTGGTTATTGAGCTCAACACCTCGGGCTGGCGGCACGCAACCGGGGAGCCTTATCCTGGCGAGGGAATACTGAAACGATTTGCAGAGCTGGGTGGGTGTGCTACGGGTGCTACGGGTACTACGGGTGTTGCGGGTGTTGCGGGTGTTACGGGTGTTACGGGTGTTACGGGTGTTACGGTGGGGTCCGACGCACACAAGGACTACGAGGTGGGATACGGCAACGAGAGGGCGAGAAGGCTTCTGCAGCGTGCAGGATTCGACTCGGTGGAGGTATTTAGAGTGCGCCGGCGGTTCTCGTTCCCCTTATGAACCTGGCCCGCATCTACGATCTCTTTGCGCCCTTATACGACCTGCTCATCTGTGTCCCGATCTTCGGGTTGAGAAAAGAACAGTCCGCCGCTTTGCCCTACGTAGCTGGCGGGCGGATACTTGAAATCGGCTGCGGAACAGGTTATCTGCTGTCACAGATGGCCTCGCCTGAGAGGTCGGTGGTCGGTTTGGACTTCTCGAAGGGAATGTTGCAACAGGCTCGAAAAAGGCTCCTGCGTGAGCGCAAAAAGGTATCCCTCGTATGTGCAGACTACCACAACCTGCCCTTTGAACCATGCTCTTTTGACTCGGTGGTTGCAACCTTCAGCCTGAGCCATGCACCGGATATTCTGCCGGTGTTTTTGGAGATTCACAGGGTCCTTAAGAAAAATGGACGGGTTGTTATAGTTGATGTCGGACCTGCGTCGCGTTCCTGGCTTGGTGCAAGGATACTGCTTTCCCTTTACAGGCTTGAGGGCGATTATCCAAGGGACGAAACCCTTCATCTCGAAATGGCGGGCTTGGGAATCATCCATCGAAAGGAGCTCTCCAAGCTGGGCACGGTTCACCTGGTGGTGGCGGAAAAACTCCCCTTTCACAATTAGGTTGACTGCCTTGAACCTCGGACTATACTCCCCCAAATGCGTTCAGTGATGCTTTTTGTCTCTCTGTTGTTACTTCTGAGTTGCGCGTCGCGTTTGACGATAACCGACCAGTACCTTCCCGTTGTGCCCGCCGATAACCTTGTTCTGAATGACAGCGATACCGTCCTGGTTGGGACGATTACCATGCTCTCAGACAAGCTCGGAGCCCTGGATGTGGTTGAGATAAGGGGAGATAAGGCCTTCCGGGTGGGGCGGGTGATATTGGATAGGGCGATCGAACCATACCACGGAGGCATCATAAGGGCGCGCCTGAGGCCGATCGAGAAAGATGTATACGGATACATTACCAAGGCCGAGCTTCTGGAGTGGTCTGAGGAGCCGCTGGCGCGCGATGAAACCCGCGAAGCGCTTGAAGATATATTGAAGAGACAAAATAGACGTTTGAACCGTCTCGTTAAGAAAGAAGGATTCGAGGGATGGGAATCCGACGTAACCCTTCAGCTCGAAGGCTACGACCCGGAGGCAGAGATTGCAATCTACAGTATGTCGTCGAGAGCGGTTAGTGAAGGAAACATTGAAAGACAGCCGATTTTAGTCGTATGGGCCACACCCCAAGGGGTGATCCTGAAGGTCAACCTTACGATCCTGAATCGGATACTCGAAAGGAGATAGTGTGAAGAAGCTGTTTTTATTAGTTTTTTTCGCCACGGTCGTCTTCGGCACGACGTGGTACGAGGTAAGCGTTCCTCTCGAAGGGGAGTCATTACCTGCCGTACTCTCAGGATTTGATATCGTCGGCGGCAAAGCCGGCTACCGGGCAGAGATCGTGTGCACACAGGAAGGACTCAGGCTGCTGGATCAGGCAGGCGTTGACTACCGGATCATCATAGAGGATCTCGAGGCCTACTACGCCGCCCAGATGCTCGGACCCACAGGCTTCGGTAATTACTATACATACGATGAGACAAACGCCATACTTGACTCCCTGCACGAGCAGAACCCCTCGATAATAAGCGAAAGGATGATCCTTCCCAACGACAGCCTGGGCGACACCACATGGGACGGCAACTACGTCTGGGCGGTAAAGGTATCGGACAACGTGGGCACTGAGGAGGATGAGCCTGAGGCGCTTTATACGGGAATACATCACGCCCGCGAGCCGATCGGTGCAAACATCTGCGTGGAATGGGCGCGCTGGCTCTGCGAGAACTACGGGAAAGATCCCCTTGCCACCTGTCTCGTGAACAACCGCCAGATATGGATCGTTCCGATAATAAATCCCGATGGCTACCTTTACAATGAAGAGATACGTCCTGGCGGAGGCGGTATGCACCGCAAGAACCGCAGGCAAACGGGCGCGGAACCGCAGGGGGTAGATAACAACCGTAACTACCCCTACATGTGGGGCTACGACAACCAGGGCTCCTCGCCTGATCCTGGGGAGGAGACTTACCGGGGCCCTGGACCGGGTTCCGAGCCTGAAACCCAGTCGGTGATGAACCTGTGCAAGGAGCATTCCTTCGTTACCGCACTCAACTTCCACAGCCACTCCAACCTGTTACTGTACCCCTGGGGTTACATATCCCAGAAGTGCGAGGATTCTGCAGCCTTCTATGGTTGGGGTGAGATTGCCACCCGGATAGCTCACTACCTGGTGATCAGCGGTTACGAGTTCTACCCAACCAACGGCGATTCCGACGACTGGATGTACGGGGATCAGGGTATCTTTTCCGTAACCCCTGAGATAGGCGAGCAGTTCTGGCAGGAGTGGCAGATAGATCAACACATAGCCGAGACACATCCCATGATGATCGCCACAGCAAAGGCGGCAGGCATCTACCCTGAGCTTTTAGGAATCTCGTTCTCGGACGGCGGGGACTCGGAGATATCACCCGGAGAAACCGTTGATCTTACGGTCAGGGTGCACAACATGAGCGTAAAGGATGAATCAGGCCAGATAGGCCTTGAACTCAGCGGATCCGATCCGAGGGCCGAGCTCGTTAAACCCACGGCGTCCATCTCATCACTGGCACCCCAGAGTGCAGGCACCAACGAATCCGATCCTTTGAAGGTAATGATCTCAGCCACAGCTCCCCCCGACTCGGCGATCCCTCTTACGCTTACAATCCAGGCGGCAGGCGAGGAGTTTATTCACGAGATCACGCTTCCGCTGGGTAGTCGGCATACACTTCTGGCCGAGGACTTTGACGACCAGAACTATGAAGGCTGGTACTCCAACTGGGGATTGACCGACGAAAAATCACACTCGGGTGATTATTCCATCACCGATTCTCCCAATGCCCTCTACAAAGACGAAACCATTTACTATCTCCAGAGTCCTGAATTCGATCTTTCAGATAAGGTGATCGCCGAGCTCAGCTTCTGGCATCTTTTTTCCATCGAAAAAGGCTGGGACTGGGGGGCAGTTGAAGCAAAGAGCAGCCAGACCGACGGCTGGGTAACCCTTAAGCGCTTCTCCGGCTTCCAGGATGAGTGGCGCCAGGAACGCTTTGATCTCTCAGGGTTCTGCGGCTCCTCTGACCTCCAGATACGCTTCCGTCTTACTACCGACCGGTATGAGCATTTTGATGGCTGGTATGTGGATGACGTGGTGCTGACCGCGTTCAAAGGTAAGGCCTCAAGCGGGCTGCACGAACTTGCCGATATCCGGCCGGTTGTCGGACCGGTTGAGTACATAACCACAGGAAACCTGAGCTTTGCCGGTCCTGCTGGCACTCAGGTGGACGTCGTAGTATTCGACGCATCCGGACGCCTGCTTGCCCGGACAGAAGGAACCACCCCATTCAGCTGGCAGATGCAGGATAAAACCGGCAGTACTCTGCCAGCCGGGGTATATTTTGTAAGAACCATCTCGGATACAAGAGAAACCAACCGCAAGGTCGTGGTGATCGATTAAAAAGACTTCTTGTGGAACATAACTGACCCGCCAGGAGGCATGGTGAAGAAGGATCTCGTTTCAATCGCTGATCTAAATGGTGAGGAGATCAGGGAACTATTCAAGATATCTGCCGAGATAAAGGGTTTAGAGCTTGATCTTGCCCAAGGCAAAACCCTGGCTCTCGTGTTCGAGAAGCCCTCGCTGAGGACGCGTGTTACGTTCTCGGTGGCGTTCTTCCAGCTGGGCGGGAACGTTATCTATCTGGCCCCGGCTGACATCGGCCTTGGCAAGCGGGAGTCGGTGCCCGACGTTGCCCGCAACCTTTCCCGCTGGGTTGACGCGATCAGCGCCCGCACGTTTGCACATAAGACCATCCAGGAGCTTGCGGAGAATGCGTCCATCCCTGTAATCAACGCGCTCTCAGACGCCGAGCACCCATGCCAAGCGCTGGCCGACTTCCTGACTATACTGGATCATCTGGGGTCCCCGAGCGAACGCGAAGCGTTCGATTGGGGCAAAGTCAAATTGGCGTACTTTGGAGACGGCAACAACGTGTGCCACTCGCTCATGCTCACAGCTGCCAGGCTGGGTACCAATATGGTCATTGCAGGACCTGAAGGCTACGGTCCCAAAGAAGAGTTTATTAAGGCGGCAACCGATGAAGCGGCAAAGACAGGTGCTTCAATAACCATCACCCATGACGCGCATGAGGCTGCCGCCGACGCCGACGTTATCTACACCGACGTGTGGGCCTCGATGGGACAAGAGCAAGAAGCCGCCGAGCGCAAGGGTGTATTCGCGCCCTTCCAGGTGAACGCCGAGCTATTAAAATACGCAAAGCCGAACGTTCTGGTCGAACACTGCCTGCCCGCGCACCGCGGCGAGGAGATAACCTCGGACGTGCTGGACGGTCCGAACTCCGTGGTCCTTGACGAGGCCGAGAACCGGCTGCACATCCAGAAGGCGATACTTTACCAATTGCTTACCCCACATTGATACTCCGTCTCAGTGTGGGGACCCTCTAAGGAATATAAATCGAGGCTGACCCAAAGGGCAACCTACCTTTTTTATCCTTCCGATCTTTTGCCCTTCGGGCAAAAGGAGCATCCCCGCCTTGACAAATAAAAATCGCTGGATATAGTGCATCGTGAGCTTCCTTGGTGAGCATAACATTCTTATCTTCCTCTTACAAATAGTCCTTCTGTTGTTCGCGGCAAGGGCCGCGGGAGAGCTCTTTCGCAGATTCAAACAACCCGCGCTTGTAGGCGAGATACTCGTGGGAATCATTTTCGGCCCGACGATATTCGGGCGGTTCCTGCCCGGTCTTGCGGGGTCCCTGTTCCCTGACAACGCCATCCAGTACAGCATGCTGGAGACCGTCTCCTGGCTGGGGGTGCTCTTTCTTTTGCTCGTAACCGGCTTCGAGGTAGAGATCTCGGCGATCTGGAAACAGCGGCGCTCCTCTCTGACCATAGGATTCGTAGGGGTCTTGCTTCCCATGCTCATGGGTATCGGGCTTGCGCTTCTGCTTCCTGAAAGATACATTGTTGACCCTGGCCGTAAACTGGTCTTTGTACTATTCATGGGCACCGCTATGGCCATCTCCGCCATACCAATCATAGCCAAGGTGCTGCACGATCTGGACATCCTGAAAAGCGACATAGGACTTACCATAATCTCAGCCTTCACGGTGAACGACATCCTGGGTTGGGTGGCGTTTACCATGGTGGTCGGTCTTGCCACCCAGCAGCGCATCCATTGGTTATCCATTCTGAGGGTCTTCGGTGGCACGGCGGTGTTTATAGCGTTCAGTCTGACCTGGGGACGTAAGCTGGTGAACAGAGCTGTGAAGTGGATCAACGCGAGCTGGCTGCCTAAACCTGGAAGCGTTCTGACCTTCGTCGTTCTCCTTGGTGGGCTGTGCGGAGCTTTGACCCAGCTTATCGGCATCCATGCGGCCTTCGGATTCCTGGTTGCCGGGGTGATGGCTGGCGGTGCGCCGGCCATTTCGGAGCGCAGCAGAGAGACGATCTCCCAAATGGTATATGCGGTGTTCGTCCCCCTGTTCTTCGTAAGCATCGGACTCAGGGTTGACTTTCTGGCCAACTTTGACTGGCTGCTTGTCAGCACTGTAACCGCGGTAGCCATAGGAGGTAAGCTGGTTGGAGCCTGGCTTGGGGCGAGAATGTCCGGTATCCCACAGCGCGACTCGTTCGCCATAGGCATAGCGCACACGCCGGGCGGTGCGATGGAGATAATCATCGGTGTGCTTGCGTTGGAGTTCGGACTTATCAATTTGGTGGTATTTGAGGCGATCGTGGTCGCGGCACTGGTTTCCTCGATAGCTGTGGGACCCCTCTTATCCCTGGCTCTCGGTCTGCGCCGCGCCTTCAACGCCCTTGAGTTCTTTCTGAAGGACGCGGTAGTAGCCAATCTTAAAGGCAGTACCCCATTCGAGTTGATCGGGGAACTATGCGGCTCCATCTCCGAGCATGAGGGGATGCCCGGCGCAACCCAGGCGTGCGCTGCGGTCAGGCTTCGCGAGGAGATAATGGGAACCGGAATGGAAAAAGGGATCGCCATACCGCACGCAAGGATGGAAGACCTGGCCAGACCGGTTTTTACCTTCGGTCGTTCATCCAAGGGGGTGGAGTGGAACACGGCTGATGGGCTTCCGGCAAGGCTCGTTTTCTTGATCCTTACCCCTGATCCGGATAAGGACGATCTCCAGGTGAAGATCCTTGCCTCAATTGCCAGGGTGATGGAGGATGAGAAGGCAAGAAGGGAACTGCTGGAGGCTCGCGACAGGAAGGAGATGATAGATATCTTCAGTGCCGCTCTGTGTCGCGACCGGATGATGAGGGCAAGAGGATAATTACCCCACCCGAAAGCTTCGCTTCCGGGCGGGGACCCCAAACAGTGCTCCTTTCGCCGGAGGCGAAAGATCGCAGAAGGGGACTCATCGCAAAACCTTCTCGAACACGAAATAGTTGACATTCCAACGAGGCTCGCTAGACTAGCGTCTAAAATGGAGTTGCGAGTTAGGCTTATGAATCTCCCCCATGGTGGTGGATACATGCCGATTCGAGGTATAAAAAGGAGGCCTGATGGACGTTGCAAAAGCGATCCGCGACCGCAGAAGCGTGCGCTCGTATGAAAATAAGGACATCCCCCAGGAGGTGCTCATCAAGGCGCTGGAGGCTGCCAGGATTGCTCCCTCTGCCAACAACCGTCAGCCCTGGAAATTCGTAGTGGTGCGCGAGGCGGCCAAGCGCAAGGCGTTGGCCAAGGCGGCAAAGGAACAGCAGTTCGTGGCCGAGGCTCCGGTGGTGATCGCCGCTGTGGCACTGGAACCTGAAAGGACGATGACCTGCGGGGTTCCAACCTATGCCGTTGATCTGGCCATCGCCGTGGATCACATGACCCTGGCCGCGGTCCAACAGGGACTCGGTTCGTGCTGGATCGGGGCCTTCTACCAGGAGGATGTCAAGAAGCTGCTTGAAATCCCCGATGAGTGCAAGGTTGCGGCCCTTTTAACGTTAGGCTACCCACGGGATCAGGCACGCTTCAAGAACCGCAAGTCACTTGATGAGATCGTCTGCTATGAGAAATGGTGCTGAGGGCCGCACCACCGGATAACCGGAGGTACAACGCTCCCTTAAAACACCACGAAACCACGTGAATGAACACGTTAGCCAGCAGCCACCACGCCTGTATCCATCCGGATGCCCCATCTACATTCGATGAGACTGGGTAAACTCGCATGTAGACGTAGTAAATCAAAACCGGTATACCGGATATGAGAGTAACTACCAGGATCGCGGCCAGCACCCGCCAGAACTGCCTGTATATGAGCACGAAGCTTTTAGATACGGCGTTTTTAAACGGCAATCTCTGTCTCAGGAGGTAAAACGGTACCAGCATGGCGAATAGAATGAATAACAGGTAAGGGGCAAGAACCATGCGAGGTACGAGTGTATGTAACAGACCCGCGGAGAGGTGCGGGGCGAGGTATCCGGGGATTTTGCTGATCCACTCTGCAACTGCCAGGGCTATGAACCATAACACCAGCCATCCCAGGGGCTTTAGGCCGACCTTCAGCAGCCACAGAAGCCTCCTGCCTTCAAGTTTCCGTCTTCTGGAAACCACGTTTATGCTGACCGCACTCAAGTAGCTTAAGAAAACCGCCTACACCGCCACCATGGGCAGAGCGATAAGTAACCTCTCCCAGTAGAATGAAGGGATTCTAACCCCAGAAAAAAACACAGTCCAGTTTATGGGCAGTCTGGTATGGAAGAAAAGCCCCAGCCAGGAGAGGAATCTTGGAATCGCCCAGGTAAGTATCCACAGTATCCCCAGCTTCCACCAGTCCCGCTTGAATATCCGCCAGGTATCATGGAGAACCCCACCGATAGAGAGCCTGAAGCTTTGCCCGGCTGATGAATCATCTATGCTCAATCTTCCTCCTTTACCTTTTCTCCTCCGTCATTGCGACAATGATTCGCCGATTATCCAACCTCCTCCACTATCCGCCATGCGCCCAGCCGGAGCAGCAGCTTGAGCACGTCTATGGTGGTTCTCACCCGCAGGCCTTTGTAGTGCTCCCCCCAGCCGCCGTCGGCCTCCTGCAGCCCTACAAGTCGTCTCTTGGCATCCTGAAGAAGAGGATCGTCGCCAGCTATGCCGGCGTCAAGCAGACAGAAGGCCTGAAGTACAACGAGCCTGGGCTCACAGGAGCGGGTGAAGTTGGCAAGCGCGTAGAGAAGCACCTCCTGCACCAGACCGCACCCTGGCCCGTCAAGCAGGGCGAAGAAGCTGAGCGCCAGGAAGTGGATGGCCGGGGACGAGGTGAAGCGATTTCCCTGGATGCGCAGGCTAAGCAAGTAGTTGCGCACCAATCTGGTCTCGCGGCTTTCAAGCTGTCCTATGCGGCATAGCTGGCGGCCCACGTATGCAGAAAGCCAAAGCCTCCCCCATTCACCGCCCATCTCGTGCCCAAGCTCAAGCTGGGAAAAGCTTTCCTGCCAGTAGCCGTCCGGATGCTGACGTGAGCGAATGAAATCCAACGCACGACGGCAAACAGGCGAGGATACAACCCCAAACTCACTCGCGTAGCCCAGCACCTTGGCAGTCTCAGAGATATTGGAGGGCTCGCCGTAAATCAGCTGAAGTGGATAGCCGCCGTCCGGGTTCTGGTAGGCGCCCAGAAGCCAGGCGGCCATGGTGTCGTCGCGCTCACCCTTGAAAAGGAATCTGCTGCGGTAGCGGTCAAGATCGGTTCCTTCGATCTCTATGTACTCAAGTGCTTGCTCAACACGCAGCATTCTTCCTCCGATGCAGTGTAAACAAAAACCCATCCAAAGTCAAGCACGTGGCGCGAACCTTCAGGTTCGCTTCTCAGCTCAACGGCTACGGAGTGAAATACCCACCTCGATGCTTAAGGGCCTAAACGAAGGCGAAACATTCTTATGAGTTGCCCGTTCGGGGTGTCGTTATATCCTAAACAGGTAAACTATCTTTCCGTAAAGGGTTACCTCGCCTACCTCGATTGAACCGGACGAGCCGTCCAGGTTGACCGCCGAAGCAAGGTAAAGATAGCTCAAAGGTGCGATCTCATACGTTACAAGAAGCTGCTGTGTGTAGCGCTCTGCTGCGGTGTTCTGCTGAAGATTGAGACGGAAGCTGAGCTTGCGAGTGGCGGTGTAGCGCAGAGATTGGCCCGCGGTCCAGCGAAAGGCGTCCTCCGGGTCCGGCTCCCACGAGGACTGGAAGGTAAGAAAGCCGGTGGCGTATGCGGAAAGCACCAGGTTGTGCCGGGGCCGCCAGGAGATGTTGGGACTTACGGAACCCACATGACCGAAGTACTGAGGAACGTAATACTCGTAAACGTACTGGTCCCATAAACTTAGCCACAATCCGCCGTAGATGTCTTTTGTGCTGCTGCTGCTGAAGCCTGCATTGACGCTCTTTATCCAGCGCAGGCTCTGATCCTCCTGGTAGAAGTTGCGGGAGGCCGAGCCGCTGAGATTCACGTACCAGCGGTTCGAAAACGACCCGCCCGCAGACCCCCACACGGTGTAGGAAGGGACGGTGTCTTCAAGGTACCTGCCAACCGAGGGGCCGAGGTTAACCGAAATCGAGCGCAGCCAGCCGGAACCCCAGGAATCGTCGTAGCCGCCATTGATGCTGGCCCACTCATGACCGGGCCGAGAAAGATAGCCCGCCGCCGTCAGATCGGCCAGACTGTCGGTATAGCTGGCGCTGGCATGGAAGTTGAATCTGCCAGATTTGCCGAATCCCACAGCTCCCATCGGGCCGCCTTGTTTGTCGGCATGAAAGGAGTACAATCCCTCCCCATTCACATACCAGTCATCTGCAATGGAAAGATCAAGATCGCAGCCCAGGACGCGATCACCCTGATGCTTTTCACCCCATCGCTCACGAGAGGTAGCTATGATACCTGCCCCGGAACGGCTGAAGAGATCTTGTTTGATGCGGGCAATGCTGTAAAGAGCGGCAGGTTCGGTGTATTCCCGACCATAATACTCATAGACAGCCTCACCTGTGTAGGCTTCTATAATACCCAGCTCCGTACCCCCCATTTTTCCAGTGAGTTTTGTGCCGCCGTAAATGGGGACCTCCGAGCCGTCAGGAAGCTTGCGACCGATGCGCCGGGTATAGAGAGGTTCAAAGTAGCCGAACTCAAACAGGTCGGCACCCTCGGTGAAGAAAGGCCTGCGTTCTGAAAGGTAAGTTTCGTATCTGGTAAGATTTATTCGTTCGGGGTCGGCCTCTATCTGCCCGTAATCCGGGAAGGTGGTTACGTCCAGGATAAGGTTGGAGGTAATCCCCCACTTCGCATCCATCCCTGCGACCCCGGCTGTCATGGGAAGAAACGTAACTACCGAATCCAACACATCCGGTCCCCTCGCGCGAGCGGTTTGGGTGAAATGTGGCAGAAACTCCATGTGCAGGCCTGAGGAGACGTCCTTGATTCCGGTAAGTTCACCGAAGCGATCCACCATGGTGCCCATACCTTTATCAGCAGGCTGGTAGTCCGCCCAGACGACCCTCTCGTATTTTGCATCCATCCAGCGACTCACGGAAAGCCCCCATACCTGTTCATCTTGTGGAGGAAACCGGAGGGTCTTGAAGGGAATGGCAATCTCGGCAAACCAGCCGTAGGGCTCGATACTCGCCTCGGCATACCACACACCGTTCCAGGCGTAATCATAGTTCCAGCCACCACCTGAGATATGGATGTCGCGCTGGATGCCCAGGGGATTTATAGCGAACCGGTAGGCGTTTCGGTCGTCGTTGTAGGTGTCGATGGATATGGTAACGTCGTCTCCGTCTCCTCCCGACTCCCGAGGCACAAGCCTGGCAATCACCTGATCCGGTTCCCGATAGTAACAGAAGCAGCCGAAGTAGAGTGCCTCATCGTCGTAGCACACCACCACCTGGGTGGACTCGGAGGCAGGCTCGCACATCTCCGGATAGTTCTCAATAAAGTCGGTAAACCCCGGGTTTTGCTGCCAGCACGCCTCGTCAAGGATACCATCGATGATCGGCGGTTCGGTGATGCGCACCGCCTGGGCGGTTCTGCCCGCGAACAAGGAAAGGACTAAAAAGATCACCTGTGCCTCTTTATCAAGAAGTTAACCGATCGTCATGTGCCTGTAAGTTCAGAAATATACATCACTTGAGACAGATGTCAAGCTTAGCATTCCTTTCGGGGTCCCCGGCAAGAAACGAAGTTACTTCGCGGGGTGAAAAGGTGGAACGGGTTGAAGTTGGTTTTGTAGTCGTAGTGATCTACTCCTTCGGCACGCTTGAGGCCGCCGACTACCAGGTAGGTTATCGGAGTGAAGAGGATTTCCACTCCCACCTTGAAGATATAGTTGGAGATGATGAGGGATAGGAGTTCTGAACCACGGAAAGCACCCAGGAATGCGACCAGGATGAACACCCCGGTATCTACCCCCTGCCCCACCAGGGTGGAGCCGATGGTGCGCGCCCAGAGGAACCGTCCCTTTGTCCAGACCTTCATCTTGGCCAGAACGAACGAGTTGGAGAACTCGCCCGCCCAGTAAGCCACGAGGCTTGCGGCGACAATGCGAGGCGTGAATCCTAAGACCTCATAATAGGCTGAGGTGGATGGGCCGAAACCAGCCCCGGGCAGAAGGCCGATGAGCATTAGGAGCCCGGACATCAGAGCGTTGGCAGCAAATCCCACCCAGATGACCCGGCGGGCGCGTGCATAGCCGTACACTTCAGTGAGAACGTCCCCAAAGATGTATGCTAAAGGAAAAAGAAGCGTGCCCGCGTCGAAGGTAAACAGCCAGAGCTTCACTATCCGGGCGGCGGATGCGATGTTGGAGACGAGTAAAACGGTCACGAACGCCGCCATCACCAGATCGTAGTAACGGAAGCGCTGGGGGGTTTCAACCTTCCTCATACATTAAGGATATGGAAGGAAAACACGAAGTCAATCTTGGATGCTCCTTTTTGCCTGCGGCAAAAAGATCGCAGAGAAAAAAACCAGCCCTTGGGCTGGCCTTTATTGATCAAAAACCTATTGAACCGGTCTTAGTCTGGGAGATCCGTTAACCTCTCAAGCACCCTTTTTCTTCCTAAAAGTTCCATGCAGTCGAATAAAGGCGGGCCCACGGTGCGGCCGGTGACCGCAATGCGGACAGGATGGATGATGAGTCCGGGCTTGATGCCCAGCTCCTCAACCAGTTCACGTAACACCCCCTCTGCGGTTTCTTTATTGAACTTGTGGAGCTTCTCCAAACGCTCGCGGTATAAGAGAAGCCACCGCTTCACCGCCTCCGGGTCCTTGCGGAAGTGCTTTTTAAGACCTTCCTCGTCATAGGTAAGATCCTCGGATACGTATGGGAGGAGGGCGTCGTAGACCTCGGCAAGGGTCCGGGAACGCTCGGCGATAAGAGGTAAGGCCCTGGATAAAAACTCTGCGGAGGAGTATTCACGAGGCAGGCTGATCCCCTGATAGCCGAGCCAATCCTGGAAGACCTTGAGGAGTTCAGAAGTATCCATTGCCCGCAGGTACTCCCCGTTCATCCATTCCAACTTGCGCATGTCGAATATCGCGTTGGAGGTGTTGATCCGCTCCAGGCTGAAGAGTTTCACTAACTCCTGACGAGAGATAATCTCCCGGTCTTCGCCCGGAGACCAGCCAAGGAGTGCCAGGAAGTTGACCATCGCGTCGACAAGATAGCCCTGAGCGCGAAACTCTTCTAAGGACATGGCACCGTGGCGCTTGGAGAGTTTTTTCTTGTCCTCGCCGAGGATAAGAGGCAGGTGGGCAAACTGGGGTATCTCCCAGCCGAAGGCATTGTATAAGAGTATCTGCTTCGAGGTGTTGGAGATGTGTTCGACCGCCCTGAGCACGTGCGAAATCTCCATATCATGATCGTCGGCCACCACCGCGAAGTTGTAGGTGGCAACCCCGTTGGAGCGCATTATAACAAAGTCGTCTATGTCCTTGTGCTCGCGGGTGATAGCACCGTGGATGAGGTCAGTGAATGTAGTCTTACCCTCGGGAACAAGAAGACGGATAGCGGGCTTGATTCCTTCCGCTTCGAACTTCTTCCTCTCCTCCTCAGGGAGGTTGAGGCACCTGCGGTCATAGCGCCAGGCTCTGTGCTGCACTTCGGCCTTCTTGCGTTCTTCGGCAAGACGTTCTGGACTGCAGTAGCATTTATAGGCGTGGCCTGATTCTATCAGCTGATCGGCGTATTTCTTGTAGATTCCCATCCGCTGGGATTGGTAATAGGGACCCTCGTCAAAGGTGATACCGAGCCAGCCGAGCCCTTTTATGATGGCCTGGGCCGATTCTTCGGTGGAGCGCTGTACGTCGGTGTCCTCGATTCTTAAAACGAATGTCCCGCCGTGTGAGCGGGCGAAGAGGTAGTTGTATAAAGCTGATCTTGCCAGCCCTACGTGGATGGCCCCGGTGGGCGAGGGGGCGATACGGACGCGAACCTTGGATCTTTCTTCAGACATCAACTCTCCTGAACACGGGATTTTCTGACAATTCGAACAACCCATCCCCCTGATGTGTTACGGGGGTGTGTTACGGGTAAGCGGAGAGGGTGGGATTTGAACCCACGGTACGGTTTTACCCGTACAACCGCTTAGCAAGCGGTCGCCTTCGACCACTCGGCCACCTCTCCGAAATCCTTCTGAATCCCTATACCTCCTCCAAGATAGAATTATACAAACTAGTCTGAAATGTCAACTATGGCCTCGTTCTAGGTATACCTTTCTCCCAAGCCTGCGTTCGTCTCAGTAGTTAAGCGCGGCAAATCCGCCAGCGATTGCGACTATGATGCCGATTATGAACCCGACAACCATAAGAACAAGCATAATGATCATAAGTATGCCCATGATGGTAAAAAGGATCTTGAGCTTGGAGTGGTACTCAACCAGATCCGCAGGATTGGCTCTATCCGCATAATCGGCGGCTTTGGAACCGGCCTGATACATCAGTACCCCAAGCCAGATGGGAAGCCAGGCCACGACGATACCCACAATAGTCAAGGCATAAAGGGCGCCGATAATTATGGAAACGATCCCCATGAACTTCATCCAGCCCTGGGTGTCCTTGACATGAGTGCGTATCTGCTCAGTGGCAGCGGAGTCAAGTGACGCCGCCATCGTTGTCGTTTGCTCCATGGACTCCTCCTTCGCTAGGTGTTTGACTTACGAGCAATTATACATAGAAACACGGAATGTCAATACAGAGAAGGGTTATGTTTTGAATCCATGGGTGATCAAGAGGGAATTAGAGGTTGCTGCCAGTCGCCTTCACCTATCGGCCAGAAAAGGCCATAATTAAAATCAGCCCCATAGATAAGCCTATAATCGTTATAATGCCTGTTACCTGGAAGAAGATGCGCATCTTCACGTGGTATTTGAGGAGCTCGGTCTCACTGTCCTGACTAAGGTACTTCTTGGCGTGACTGGACGACTGCAGCAAAAGAACCCCGAAGAATACTGCTACTGCGCAGATAATAAAACCAGAGACAATCAACACCCATGCCCAGAAGCCGGGAGAAGTTCCAGGAAGCCACACGGACATTAAACCTGTAAGCAAGGTGGCTAGGGCCGTAAAGGCCCCGGAAACAATAATTACTATGCCTAAAAAAGACATCCATCCCCTTGTGCCATTTATCTTGATGTCCAGATTCCCCTTTCGACCCACGCTTAATGGTCCAGTGGGTTGAGGCGACTCCTGTGGGGAAGTGGCCTTGAGATCCGTTTCTTTCATCTCATCATCTCCTTACAACGATTTAAAGATCAACCCCTGTAGCCTGTAAACGTTCCTATCAACCCCATCAGAACAGCGACTACCAGACTTATAAGAACCAGCAAGCCGGTCAGGGTAAAGTAAATCTTGAGCTTGCCGTGATATGCGGTCAGTTCATCTGCCGTGCCGGATTCGGCATACCTCTTTGCCCTCTGGGAGGCCTGAAAGAGAAAAACGGCCAGGGCTATGCCTAAAGCACTACTTGCCAATTCGATGAGGATAGCGAGTATACCGCCCTGCGGTCGGATAAATAGGAACACGATTGAAAACACAGCTTGGCCTATGCTGATTACGGCAAGGAACGCAAGCCAGCCCCAGGTTTTTCTCAAAACCTTCCTGATCTCATCAAGGGTCTGGATGCTTATGGTCGATGATACCTGGTCGGTTTGCATGAACTCCTCCTTGGTAAATGTTTGTCTACCTGGATTGTAGCAATAAAGGAGTCAATGTCAATTTTTTTTAAACATACAGCGTGCGAGCATTTTCGCCTTTGTGCGATCTTTTTGCGTTAGCAAAGAGGAGCATCAAACCAGGTTCCCGCGAAGTTATTTGGGGATATTCCCCCACTTTCCGGCTGGGCGTAAAGCATAATGGAACTCTAGTCCTCTTTTAGATTCTTCCTGCGATCTTTTTTCGCTCCGCGAAAAAAGGAGCACGTGGGTTCAATAATGAAGTGCAACACCTTGGAAAGCGGGAAGGAATACGTTATTCTAAGTGTGTATGCGAACAAGATACCATCACTTGGATTTACGAGAGCGGGAGAGGATAGATAAAATGTATCGTTCAGGTCAGTCGGTTAGAAAGATAGCCGGTGTTCTTGGGCGACATCCCTCTACGATTTCCCGCGAGTTACGCCGCAACTCTTCATCCATCTACGATTATTACATGGATCACCGCGCTCAGGAGCGAACCGATAAGCGCAGGAGTATGGCAAGTCAAAGGATGCGGCTTAGGAACAAACAAGTCCGGGATTACGTTGAGTCTAAGCTCAAACAGGACTGGTCACCGGAACAGATAGCTGGCAGGATAGGGATAGATCATCCGGGTTTATCCATCAGCCACGAGGCTATCTATCAATACATTTACCATCCTTCCACCCCCAACCGAGGAGAGCTTATAAGCTGCCTGCGGCGCTCTCACCGCAGACGCAAGCGGAAAAGTCAGGCTCCGGACAAGCATAAGCTTAAGATAACAGGGAGGATAGGGATAGAGCACCGGCCGTCTGAAGTAGAGGCCAGAGACAGGTTCGGAGACTGGGAGGCGGACACCCTGGTATCGCGTCAGAGCAAGGCTGCCCTGTTGTCCATGGTGGAACGAAAGAGCAGGCTGGTTCAGGTTGAGAAACTGGAGGCTAGAACTGCACCTCTGACCTCGAGAGCCATAATCAGACGCCTGCTTGGCTTTCCCCAAGAAACCCGACATACCATAACCTTCGACAACGGCACCGAACACGCCGACCATGAAGACGTCTCAGAAGAAGCGAAGATAAAGTGCTTCTTCTGCAACCCTTACTCTTCCTGGCAGCGCGGCACCAACGAGAACACCAACGGACTCATCAGGCAATACTTGCCAAAGAAGACTGACTTCGCTATAATCAGTAACGAGGGAATCAAGTTGATAGAGTCAAGGCTTAATAACAGACCCAGGAAGTGCCTGGGTTTCAAAACACCCCTCGAAGTCGCTAACCTTAGTGTTGCACTTCAACGTTGAATGTAGGGCATTTATTTTCGGGGTCCCCGCAAGGAGACGAAGTATCCTTGTGGGGTATTACGGAGGGTGAGGGACTCGAACCCCCAAGCCCCGATCAAGGGGCGGCAGATTTCAAGTCTGCTGCGTTGCCAGTTACGCTAACCCTCCAAATTGCGAAGCAATTTGTCGGTTTATCGTCGCTTCACGTACGCTAACCTTTCATATTACTACGCGACCTTACGGTTTATCGTCGGCTTACGCGAACGCTGACCTTTTATATTATGGCGCTCCAGGTTGTCAAGATTAAAGCCTACTACTGAAACGACTTATGTCAAGTTCTTACGTACCATGCCCTTTCAACACGTCCCAATTTGGAACCCCATCGGCAGCACGAATTTCTCATCCTCGGAAAATGCGGTGGTTCACTACGTTATAGGGATGTGATGTACCTCCACGTTGCCACATTCCGCGCACGGACGGAAGGTTTTGCGGTGAACCGGAGAGAGTCCCAAGCGACGCAAACAGTCTACATGCTCGCGAGTTGGATAGCCCTTGTGCCGACTGAACTCGTATCCGGGGTATGAGGCATCGAGCTGTTCCATGTACCGATCGCGTAAGACCTTGGCTACAACCGAAGCCGCGGCTACCGAAAGAGACTGCGCATCGGCCTGGGGGAAGGGCTCCTGGGGCCAGGGAAGATCAGGAATCTTCTGATTACCATCCACGAACACGAGATCCGGCTCCACCCGTAGGGCCAAACGCTCGCACGCCCTACGCATCGCCTTGAGCGCCGCGGTCAATATATCGGTTTCGTCTATCTCCTCGGCCAGTATGAACCCCACGCCTATTCCAAGAGCCTTGGTGACTATGTGGCTGAAGAGCTCCTGCCGCCGACGCGGGGTAAGCTTCTTTGAATCGCATACCCCCACTATCTCGATACCTGATGGTAATACGACCGCGGCTCCCACCACCGGCCCTGCCAACGCCCCGCGCCCTGCTTCATCAACCCCGCAGAGTAACCTAACCTTCCTCCACGCCTCGAGATCCAGATTTGGTTGCAGCATCCGTTGCCTCCTTGGATGGAGCCTCTGGGGGGTTTTGTTTAGTTACTACATCCTCTGCGGCTTCAGATACCTCCTCTATAGCCTCCTGGCCGACGGCCTTAGCCGTCACCTTAGGTTTCTTCCTTCTTTTTTTCTTTACATCGCTCTTCCTGTTAACCACCCGCTCCTTCACGTAACGGCCCTTCCCGACCTTCTCACGCATGTAGTAAAGCTTGGCGCGACGCACCTTGCCGTATCGCACTACCTCTACCTTCTCGATCACGGGCGAGTGCAACGGGAATATACGCTCAATACCTATGCCTTGGGAAATCTTGCGTAACGTGAAACTCCGATTTGGTCCACTGCCCCGAATCTGTATGCAAACGCCCTGAAATGCCTGAATCTTTTCCTTCTTGCCTTCATGGACACGGAAGAAAACCTTAACCGTGTCACCGGGCCCGAACTCCTCAAGATCTGATCTCAGCATCTGGTTTTCAATTTCTGTAAGCTTATTCACCTAAAACCTCCGAAAGCAACATTTGATCTTCATCGTCCAGTCGCAACTCAGCCAGAAGATCCGGTCGACGCGCAAGGGTCAGCGCCAGGGCTTGCTTGCGTCTCCACCGGCGAACCTCTTCATGATGTCCCGAGAGCAGAACCGTCGGGACACGCTTTCCCATAAACTCCTCCGGACGTGTATAGGTCGGGGCCGAAAGCAGGCCGCAGGTAAACGAATCCGTCTCGACCGACTCTTTCGTTCCAACCACACCCGCAAGGAGCCTTGTTATCCCCTCCATCATCACGAGGGCCGCTGCCTCGCCTCCCCCTATCACGTAATCACCGATCGAAAGCTCTTCATCCACCCATTCCCTTATTCGTTCGTCTATCCCCTTGTACCGACTGCAGAGAAAGACGATATGTTCCTTCGCGCTCAGACGAACGAAGTCTCTCTGGGTGAGCCTTTTGCCCTTAGGGGTCGGCAAAACCACCCAGGGCTTCTCAACGCTTCTCTTCTCTTCTCCCTCCTCTTCACTTCCCTCAGAGACTACGCCTAACGCCTCAAGCGCCCCCCACACCGGCTCAACCTTGAGTACCATACCACCTCCTCCGCCGTAAGGCTCATCGTCTATGGTTCGATATGAATCCTCTGCGAAATCCCGCAGATTGACGATGCCTATCTCTACCGCACCACGCTCCTGTGCGATCCTCAGATGTCCGTTCCGGATAGCACTCTCAAGGTAGCAGGGCAATCCTGACAGGACCGTAATCCGCAGGATAACCTCCTCTCGCGCTACAGACGACCTGCTGTAGATTTGCACTCGACCATGTGGAAATCCACAGGCGGCCTCTTGTGAAGTAAACGACCTACTCGATGATCTCTAGCTGGGCCCGTTTGCCCTTCTTCATCGAAGCGGCGGTCAAGATCGTCCGAATCGCCTTCGCCATCCGGCCTTCCTTGCCAATCACCTTGCCCAGATCACCTTCACCGACTCTAAGCTCATAGATAACGGTCTTTTCGCCGGCTACCTCTTCGATCTTAACGTTGTCAGGATTATCGACCAGGGCTTTTACCACGTACTCAAGCAGTTCCTTCATCGCTGCCTCCTTCTCTGTCTGCTACGTCAGGTTTAGGCTGTTCTGTCTCCTCGACTTCGAGGGGTTCTGTCTTCTTTCCTGTTTCATCTTTCACTTTCTTCTCTTCCGGTTTATCTACCACTGCAGGCTCAACTTCGGGTTGCCCAGAAACTTCTTCCGCCGCGGCGCTAACCTGAGTGGTCTGCTGCTCGCGACGAAGACGTCTTAGCAATGCTTTAACTCGAGGAGTCATCTGGGCTCCATGATCAAGCCAGTAGTTAAGTCTTGACTCCTCGATGGTAAACGTCTGGACACCACGGGGATCGTAGCTCCCGAGCGACTCGATGTAAACGCCATCACGTGCCCTGCGCACATCGGTTACAACAACCCGATAATGAGGTTCCTTCCTCGCTCCAAATCTCTTCAACCGAATCTTTACCAAACCTATCTCCTTATCCGTATCGGTTCGTAGTTCCTTAACCTTAATATTAATAAGAAACAGCACCGTGTCAAGCTTGATTAGTTCGTACGCCGCCAGAAGATGGTTGCCTCGCCTCAGCAGAGTGCAAAGAAGTAACATCTTCTAGGGGTATTGAGAATTGACAAAAGCATCCCATTCGAATATAATAGCGTATGAAGGGCGTGGTAATTATCCCTACCTATGATGAGCGGGAGAACATAGTTCCACGCTCAGGCGGCAGGCGCGATCCTTCACGCTACGGGATAATAGATGCGGTGCACGAGAATCTGCCCCAGGCGGATGTACTGGTTATCGACGATGCGTCACCTGACGGTACGGCTGAGGTGGTGAAGAAAAAGATGAGGAACGACTCCAGGCTTCACCTGCTGGAGCGCGAGAGCAAGCTGGGCTTGGGTACGGCATACATCCTGGGATTCGGTTGGGCACTTGAGCGCGGCTACGACTACGTGTTCGAGATGGACGCCGACTTCTCGCATGACCCTAACGATCTGCCGCGTTTCGTGGCCGAGCTGAAGAAGGGCGCCGATCTGGTGATAGGCTCTCGTTATGTCTCCGGCGGAGCGGTGGTAGACTGGCCGCCTAAAAGGATGCTGCTGTCCCATTACGCCAACATATACGCGCGCTTCGGCACGGGCGCACCCATAAAGGATATGACCGCCGGTTTCAAGTGCTACCGCACCCAGGTATTCCGCCACATCGACCTAAGTAGAATCCACACCGATGGATACGGATTCCAGATTGAGGTTGACTTCCGAGTCTGGAGTGCAGGCTTCCGCGTAAGGGAAATACCAATCACCTTTCGTGACCGCCGTATAGGGGTTTCAAAACTCAATCACCAAATCATCTGGCAGGCACTTTTCCTTGTTCCCAAGCTGAGGTTCTGGAGGTAGAGCCTCTTTGGTTACCTCCCGCAGAATGCAAGCCGAGGGGAAAAAACAAATCCTCCGCTCCAGGTATTCGGTAAAGGATCTCCCCTTGGTTTCGGTTGTGATCCCTGCATATAACCCGGGCAAGTTGCTTGAGCGATGTCTCGCGTCAATCCCTTGCAAGGGAACAGAGGTTATCGTGGTGGACAACGGTTCAAATGACGGCAGCGTAGAGAAAGCAAAGAAGGATTTCCCGCGCGCACGCCTCATCTTCCTGGGACGTAACACAGGCTTTGCCTTCGCCTGCAATCGCGGGGCGGAACTCGCAAAGGGAGAAGTCATCCTCTTCCTCAACCAGGATGCGGAGGTAATCGAGAAGGGCTATCGTAGGACCCTGGAGTTTTTGCTGGCGGATAAGCGGCGCAGTATCGCCACCGGGAAGATAACCTACCCTGACGGAAGGCCGCAGGAAACCCTTCGCCGCTTCCCAGGTTACTTAAGCTTCCTTTTCGGGCGTCGTACACCGCTGAGGAGGCTTTTCCCCCAGGCACGTTGGAGTCGGCGCTACATGTATCAAGACCTCGATATGACCATGCCCCAGCGCATAGATGTATGTACTGGTATGTTCATGTTTGTCCGCAAGCAGGTGTTTAGCAAGCTGGGTGGCTTTGATGAAGGTTTCTTTTTCTATGTGGAGGATACGGACTTATGCAAACGTGCGGCGGATTCAGGCTGGGAAACGTGGTTCGTTCCCTACAAGGTAGCCTTGCATCATGTCGGCGAAAACATTCAGGGAATAGATCGAACGTACGTCAAGATGCACCACTACAAGGGGGCCTACCGCTACCTGGTTAAACACAAGCACCCTGGAGTGATCCTGAGGGCACTGCTCTGGCTGGGGGCTGGCATCTCGATCGTAGCTCACCTTGCCCTAAATAAAATACTTAGATAAACCTCACAGCTGGGATTCTCTATAGCGAGGGAAATGTCACGAAAGATGAACCGAGAACGGCTCAATCTGTAGCCGCTGGCGCTGACGTCGAAAGAGTCAAGGCGTAGCTTGCCTCCGACGCCTCGTAGTTGAAGGAACGAATCCTCACAAAAACCTCGCCAGGTGCAACCCTCAGGGAGTCCTGGACAGTGTCTCCGGCGGCATCCGCGCGATTTCTACCGAGAAATTTCTGCGTGGAGTCGTAGAAGGTAATCTCAGGCATCAACACGGAAGGAACCGTCAACCGGTAGATGAGCATAAGCGAGTCCTCACCCGCGATGCTAACCCTGTAATAATCCTCGTCCTCGGCTGGTTCTATGGTTGCTGTGATTGTCCCCAGGGAGATAAGTGCCGCGTCCTCAAAGGTATCGTTAGGCTCGTATGCGTCGGTCAGGATGGGTTCGCAGAAGACCACCAGAATCAAAACCGCAAGGTAAAGCGGCCAAGACTTCAGGAGCTTTTGAGACACAAAAGCCCTCCTTTCAGGAGCAAAGCTCGCGAGTGGAGAAGAAGAAGTGCACCTCACGCGATGGGTTCTCGTCAGGACTTGCGATGTGCACGCCGTTGCGGTGCATATCGGTACCGTAGATTGCACGCAGGGTGCCCGGCTTGGCCTCAGAGGGATTAGTATCCCCAACGATCTCTCGCAGGTAGCGCACAGCATTCTCACGACCCAAACAACAGACGATGACAGGTCCGGAGGTGATGAACGCCATGAGCTCCTCAAAGAACTCCTTGCCCCTGTGGATACCGTAGAAAAGCTCAGCCTCCTGGGGGGAAAGCAAAAGGTGTTTGAGGCCAAGGATCGCAAAACCCTCTTTCTCCAATCGAGCCAGTATCTCTCCGGTTTTATTCCGGGCGACAACGTCAGGCTTGATCAGGAGGAGCGTTTTTTCCATATCTCCTTGCCCAGCTTGTAACCTGTATCCACCGCCCGCAGGTTAAGGTCCAGGAATGCGCTACGCACACGGTGTTTTAGAGCCTTTTTTAGCGATTCAAGCTTAACGATGCCCGTGACGGCGGCGAGTGCACCCAGCATCACCACGTTTGTCACCACCTCCCGGCCGATCTCGTTGCGTGCGGTTTCGGAAAAGGGCATAAGCACCACATCCTTCCGATCGGTATGGACATAGAAGGAGTCGGCAAAGATCAGCCCGCTTTTCTTGATCTTCGGGGCGAAGCGATCAAAGGCGGGCTGGGAGAGTGCAACCAAAATATCAGGATCGTAAGCCTGCGGGTAACGTATCTGACCATCGGAGATGATAACCTCCGCCCTTGAAGCACCGCCTCGCGCCTCCGGACCGTAACTCTGGGTCTGGACAACCTGTTTGTCCTCGTATACCCCGCACGCCTCCGCAACAACTATCCCTGCCAGGATAAGTCCCTGCCCCCCTCTTCCGGAAAGTCTTATCTCAGTGCGCATTGCGAACCTTCTTGATCAGGCGAGCGTAACGGTCGCTGTATTCCTCTACCTCGCGGTCCACAAACACCCCGGTAACGATCTTGTCCCGAAGCTCGTCCGCATCCATCTTCTTCGCCGCCTCCAGCGTTACGGTATGGCCTTTGATCCAGGCTATAAGATCCTTGGTTGCAGGCATCCTGTTCAAGCGCCCAAAGATCGTGGGGCATTGTGCCACCACCTCGATAAGTCTAAAACCCTTGCGCGAAAGTGCGGTCTTGACGAAGCGCTTAAGCTGGACGAAATTATAGGTAGTGGTTCTTGCGACAAAAGCGGCACCCGAAGCCTCGGCAAGCGAGCAGGCATCGGCAGGATCATCAATGGCCCCATAAGGGGCGGTGGTAGCGAACATATCCCGCGGGGTGGTGGGCGACTGCTGTCCGCCGGTCATCGCATAGTTATAGTTGTTAAGCACAATGCACGTTATTCCTATGTTGCGCCGTGCCGCATGGATGAAGTGATTGCCACCTATGGCAAGCATGTCGCCGTCCCCGCCCACTACGATCACCTCCATGTCCGGACGCGCAAGCTTTACTCCGGTTGCCGCTGCCAGAGCCCTTCCGTGCAGCACATGGAAGGTATCCGTATCAAGATAACCCGGCATGCGGGATGTGCACCCGATACCTGAAGCCAGAAGGATCTTATCCTTTGGGATATTAAGTTCGTGGAGCGCATGAATAAGCGCTGCGAACAGTATCCCTATCCCGCAGCCGGGACACCATACGTGGGGAAACCGGTTATCCATCCTCAGGTAGGTATGAACCATGGGCGTGAAGGAATGTTTCTTTCCGGATGCTTTAGCAGAAGCCATCAAAGCACCTCCAGAACCTCTTGAGGGGTTAGCATCGAGCCGTCGTTGCGTGTAACTGAAACAAGCTCGGTATCGCCCGAGAGGCAGCGCTGGACCTCGCGGCATAGCTGACCGTCGTTCATCTCTGGGACTACAACCTTCTTGCGACCTCGTGCAAGCCCGCGGATAGTTGCGTCCGGGAAAGGCCAGAGTGTCAAAAGCCGGATGTAGGCCAACGGCTTATCGGTCAAAAGCTTCGCCTCGTAGGCGCTGCGAGCAGATGAACCGACGGCCACTATCAGGGTGTCGGCGTCGGGATCGTCATCAACGTAGTTGTCCTCAAGGTAGGCGAGATTATCTTCTATCTTTGCCCGAAGCCTTTCGTTGTTCCAGCGGATAGTGGGTGCGTCGTTTATGGGAAAGCCGTCTGAGCGGTGGGTAAGGCCGGTAAGATGGATTGCGTAGCCCTCCCCGTAACTCGCATAAGGCGCGTTGTAGTTGTTCTCCTCGGCGTAGTGGACGTATTCCGAGGAAGCAACACGGGGCCTCTGTCTGTGATAAACCTCTACCCTTGATGGGAAGGACACGATCTCTCGCATGTGGCCGATGAACTCGTCCGTCAAAAGGATTACCGGTACCCGCAGCCTCTCTGATACATCAACCGCCCTCAAGGTAAGCGCGAATGTCTCCTCCACCCCTCTCGGAGCAAATACCACCACCGGGTGATCGCCGTGCGTTCCCCAGCGTGCCTGCTGAAGGTCACCCTGCGATCCCTTGGTGGGCAGGCCAGTGGCCGGGCCGCCGCGCATCACGTCAACCACTACCACAGGAATCTCGGTCATCGCCGCATAGCCTATGCCCTCCTGCATGAGTGAAAACCCGGGACCGGAGGTTGCGGTCATCGAAGGAACACCAGCGGCGGACGCACCTACGATCGCCATGATCGAGGCAATCTCGTCCTCCATCTGCATGAACACACCGCCCACTCGAGGAAGCTCCTCGGCCATGAGCTCCGCGATCTCGGTTGAAGGGGTTATAGGATACCCGCCGAAGAACCGGATACCCGCACGAAGCGCCGCCTCGGCACAGGCCTCGTTACCTGAAACCAGTCTCCTCATGATTCCTTCTGCTCCTTCTTCTCGATAAAGATCGCAAAGTCAGGACAGTGCCACTCGCATAGATAACAGGCGATGCAGTCGGTGGGGTTTACGACGTGAACCTTGAGATCATCACCCAGAGCCAGGATATCCTTGGGGCAAAGCACCACGCATAACTCGCAGCCCTTGCAGAGATCCGGGTAGATATGGATGAAGCCCTTGGGTTCCTCTATCGTTGTTACGGGGAATGCCTTACGTTTAAGCTTCATGCAGCCTTTCCTTGAGGAGTGATGCGATCTCGGCAGGCTCGGAGGCCACCGGTATCCCTGCCGCGTTGAGGGCGGCTACCTTCTCTTCCGCGGCGCCCGAGGAGCCTGAGATGATGGCGCCGGCATGCCCCATGCGTTTGCCTTTGGGTGCCGTGCGGCCCGCGATAAAAGCCACCGCCGGTTTGCCGAGTTCCTGGCTGATGAAACGTGCGGCTTCCTCCTCATCGGAGCCGCCGATCTCGCCTACCAGGACTACCGCTTCGGTCCCGGGATCCGAGCGGAACAATCGAAGAACGTCCAGGAAGTTGGAGCCTATAACCGGATCGCCGCCTATACCGACGCAGGTTGACTGACCTAATCCGGCTGCGGTTATGTGGCTCACTATCTCGTAGGTAAGGGTGCCTGAGCGTGAGACCACGCCGACCCCGCCAGCCCTGAAGATCTGGCCTGGCAGGATACCAACCTTGGATTTCCCCGGAGAGATCACGCCCGGGGAGTTTGGGCCGATGAGCTTCGTAGCTTTCTTTTGAAGATAGCTGACGATTCGCAGCATATCCAGCACCGGTATCCCTTCCGAGATGCAGACGATCAGCCTTATCCCGGCGTCCGCGGCCTCTATGATTGCGTCAGCAGCGAACCGCTCGGGCACGAAGACGACCGAGGTGTTGGCCCCGGTCTTTGAGACCGCCTCGTGCATGGAATCGAATACCGCAAACCCCTCGACCGTCTGGCCGCTCTTGCCGGGCGTCACGCCGCCAGCCACATTGGTGCCGTAGTCGCGCATCGAGCAAGCGTGGAACAGGCCGTCGCGGCCGGTTATCCCCTGAACCAGGACACGCGTATTCTCATCCACAAAGATCGCCATCAGCCTTCTCCAGCAGCTTCAATCGCCTTCTTTGCGCCGTCCGCCATGTCCGCCGCAGGGATGAAGGACGTTCCCTCAAGCATCTTGCGGGCTTCGTCCTCGTTTGTTCCTGTTAGCCTGACGACCACAGGTAATGGGAGAGGGGCGTTTTTCGTTGCCTCAAGTAACCCATTGGCTATATCGTCGCAACGGGTGATGCCGCCGAAGATGTTTACGAAGATCGCGCGAACGCCCCTGTCCCGTGTTACAAAATCGATCGCCGCAATCATCTTGGCAGGCGAGGATGAGCCGCCAACGTCCAGGAAGTTTGCAGGCTCCCCGCCGTAGCGCTTTATTAAATCCATTGTGGCCATCGCAAGCCCTGCACCGTTAACTATGCAGCCCACGTTACCCGAAAGCTTGATGTATGAAAGCCCCTTACCCTTCGCCTCCTGCTCAAGGGCTTCGTCTTTCGAGAGGATGCGGTAGCCCTCGAATTCGGGATGGCGGAAAAGAGAGTTGTCGTCTATGATCACCTTGGCGTCCAGGGCTGTGACCTTGCCGTCCGACGTAACAACCAGGGGATTGATCTCGGCAAGCGAGAGGTCGTTTGCAACGTACATCTCGTATAGCTTGGTAAGAATGGCAGCGATCTGTTTCTTGATCTCCCCCTTATCCGAGAGGAACATCGCCGCCCTGCGGGTCTGATACGCCTGAAGGCCGAGCAGGGGATCTATAGGTATCTTTAATATCTTCTCAGGGGTAGTGCGCGCAACTTCTTCTATATCAATCCCTCCGGCAGGAGAGACCATAAGGATCAGTGTGCGGTTCGCTCGGTCGGTGGTAACGCTTGCGTAGAACTCTTGCTTGATATCCACGGCGTGGCAACAAAGAAGGCGTTCCACACGTTCGCCCTTTATCTCCATGCCCAAAATCGCATCCGCGTGGGATTCGACCTCCTCCATCGTGTGTGCGAGTTTGACTCCTCCGGCCTTGCCCCGACCGCCAACGCCTACCTGTGCCTTAAGCACACATGGCAGGCCTATCTCCCGGGTGGCAGTGCTCGCCTCAGCAGCGGAAAACACAAGTTGCTCCTGGGGGATGGGGATGCCAGCTCGCGCAAAGAACTCCTTGGCCTGATACTCCAGCAGCTTCACATTAACCCTTGGGCGGAAGAATACGCCAAATAGAGCCTCTGTCAAGCTTTTTGTCGCTGTTGAAGTATCCCCCACTCGGTATAAGGGACCAACAGGGATCCGACTTCACTCATAATCGAGGGGTAGTATGCTTAACATTCCCCCTCAATTAAGCTTCTCTTCTTTTTTCAAAATCCTTTGTAGACCCATCGCTCCGGCCTCCGGCAACCTTTTTATTTAACGCAGGAGGAGGAGTTTCTGAACCGCGCTGTAGTCCGGGCTCCGCATCCGCAACAGATACACCCCCTGAGGGAGCGCTCGACCCAGATCGTCCTCGCCGCTCCACAAGACGAAGTGATAGCCCGGCTGAATGTAGCCGTCAACGAACGTGCGAACCTTCTGACCGGTAACGTCGTATAGGGCGAGCGAAACCGCAACCTCACGCGGAACCGCAAATCGAATCACGCATCTGCCGTACAAAGGATTGGGGGCTACCTGAGAAAGTTCAAACACGGTCGGCAAGGCCTCCGCAACACCTGAGGTGCCGCCGATCTTAACCGGCTCCTCCCACTCGGGATTGTGGGTGTCGTTGGATTTGACAAGAACAATCCCCACAGGCGGCCCGGCTCCAACCTTGGAGGCATCACCGATCATCGTCACATACGCGCTGTCCTGACCTCGAAGGATGAAGGACTTAGGATACAGAGCGTATATCCAGGGCGTCTGTGAAGAGATCTCCTTCACAACCAGATCCCTCATCCCTAAGTTATGGACCCAGAAGCTGCCCCGCATGGTCTCATTATCCATGACAGCGGTATCAGGTTTACAGCAGATATGAGGCGGGGTCTCCTCCACGAGGAGCTTGACCGGTTCCAGGGCCATAGGCTCCTCCGGGTCGTTGGAGTAAACCCTGATGTAGGCGTTGTAGACACCCTGTCTGAGTTTCTCCGGCGTAACGGTTACGTGAACGTCATGAAAGCCTGATGGTTCTACGTCAAATGCTGCAGGCGGAGAGACCGAGATCCACTGACGGGTTGGGATAACGTTGGTAACCTCAAGTGTCCGGTCGCCTTCATTGGCAACGGTAAGGTCATCCTCGGTTTTGTTCCGTGCCTCATTCTCCCAGGAGAAGAAGAAGTGAAGGGTATCCGGGGAGAGCGCTATATCCGGCGCACCCATGTTCAGCCGCACGGGCAGCCTGCGTTGTTCTTCGTCAGGATCGTTGGTAGAAAACAGCACACCGCCCTCAAATATCCCGAAGCCAAACCCGGCGGTGTCGATCGTGATCGAAACCGAAACGCAGCTCAAGCTGTCACCGGAGGGAATACTCAAGCTGGTCGGGTCTATCTCCTTGATCCAAGGGGTCGAAGAGGAGATAGAAGAAACCTCAAGCCCTGCGCGTCCCTCGTTTGTTACATCGCAAGCGATGGTTAGGGAATCGCCCGCCGGCATGTTGAAGACCAGGGTGTCGGGGGTAATCTCTATATCCGGCCAGTCGCCCTTTATAAGCTTCACCGGATGATAAGCGACGGTTCTGTCAGGATCGTTGCTTAAGATGCGAATCCTGCCCAGATAGATATCGTCCGGGAGTCCTGCGGTGTCCACAAAGAACTCTATCTGGCGATTTTCGCCAACCGACACGGTGCAAGCACTGGGGTATATGGAGTCGATCCAGGTTGACTGGTAGGGCTTAATCTGCGCGACCTGCAGGATGTCGGTACCGGTGCTGGAGATAGTAAACGAGGAGGAGAGGGGTTCTATCTCCGCGTCTAACCAGGTGGTATCGGGAGAGACAGTCAACTCGGCCCTGCTTACCCCTACCAGGATATTTTTATCTACCCAGTCATAATGATTTGCTCCGGTTACCCTAAGTTCCATGAAGCCGGGGGTAGGTGAGATCTCCAGGGCGGCTACACCCGATGCGTCCGTATAAGCCCAGGCATAGACGTTCGGAGACTGCCGAGCGCAAACAAGCATCCCTTCAACAGGATAACCGGCCTGGGAGCTAACGGTGACGTAAAGGGTCTGCGGGCCTTCCACAACGGGCGGATGGCTGACTATAAACTCGGACGGTTCGCGGGAGTGAACCGGCATGGCAGGATCACCGTGCAGGTTAAGCTCGTAGATGGACCAGCGACCGTACGAAACGTTTCCCCACCCAGCATTCTCTTCCTTAGCCGTGACCAACGCCGGACCGATCTCCGGGTTGTCAAGGCCGTATACCTCCTCGAAGAAGGAGACGTCAAGGCACTCCGATGGACCACGAGTAGGAGGAGTGCCCCAACCGTAGCGGGAGTTTCCAACCCACGCGACCGTGCCGCCGTGCTCGGCCCACTGGAAGGCTTCAACCAGACACCCGCCGAACCCATCGTAGTCAAACGCACCAACAAGACAGGATATCGCAACGTACACGGGCATCCTGTCTGCGTTGGTAAGTGCCCTGGCCTGCCAGTTGTAGAAGGACGGCTCACCATTCAAGTGCCCGCAGCAGATGGCGATCTCGTTGCCGTGAGCGCAGTGATGAACAAGTCCTACCCCTGCGTTGAGCGAATCCTCTAACCCGTTGCGGGTGAGCGTACCCTGGGTCTCATACATCTTGGCAATGCTCGTTCCCGGATACGCCAGGGCGGCGATCGCATCGTTGGTTCCGTCTCCTGAATAAGGAGGATTACGATCGGGCCAGAGGATTTCCGAAGGCAGAAGCAGCTTGGAGGCAAAACCCTGCGGCGGATTATCCTGATACACCACCACCTTGCCCACAAAAAGGCCAGCTTCCTGTATATCATTCACGCACGCCCGGCCCACTGCAACCTCGGCTGAAAGATCAACCCCGTCGTTCATCTCACCGAAGACATCGTTACCGTTGGCATCCCAGTCACCGTCAAGGCAGCCGAAGTACATATCCGTGGGGATGGTATCCTTAGAGCTTCCCGCATAGCTTGCGACAAAGCAATCCCTCGTGGGTACAAGCCCTTCGTCGCCGCCGAGCAGAAGATACTCAAGCCCCCACTGCTCGTGGGCAAAGATAACGAAGTTGCGAATCTGCTCTGCAAGATCCCTGCCGGAAAAGCTTGAGGCGATGACCTCCAGAGCAACCACTGTATCGCGAACACCCCTCGCCGTGTTCCAATCGGCAAGCTTCTGAAACTCCCCTCGAAGCAAGGAAGGTGTAACTATCGCATGCCGATAGTTTTTTTCAGCCGCAGGCTGGAACGTAACCCGTGAGGCCAGGGCTTCGGGATTCTCGACCAGAGCCTTAATCCTCACGTTGAGTCTGCGTTGCTGACTTGGGGTGATGCCTGCGGACGGTATGTAGCCTGGGTCGGGCTCATACCATACGGTAAGCACCATCCGTTCCGCAAGTTCCAACTTGCCCTCGGCAGGCGTGTAGCGCAGCGGACGAACCGCTATCAAGGCAACCCTTTCGCCCTCAAGCAATCCCTGGTATAGAACCTGGGCTTCGAAATCTGAAACCGGAGTGCTGGAAGCGTAGATTTCCTCACGCGGCCCCACAAACTCGACCCCAGCGGTACTTAACGGTCGGGCGGGCTGAGCAGGATAAACAGAGGCCTCTACGTAGGCTGTCTTCACGCTCAAAGCCTCAAGCCTAACATCTGCGACCTTCATCCCTCCGGGAATAAGATAGCGCTTAGTCATAAAAGGCACGAGAGGATAGCCCGGTGGAGCATCGTAGGAGGCTTCCTCGAAAGAAACCAACGTGTACTCTCCGAGCTTCTCTATACTGAGTTCGGTCAAAGGCAACTCAAGAACACAGCGAAGCTCCCCGGCCTCAAGCACCCCGTATGAGAAAACCGTCAACACCAAGCACGCTCCCAAAAGGATTCCGAGGCCGTAAGGCCTTGTCTTCATCCTAAACCTCCTTATTCTTCCTTTGTCTCGATCTCGGCAAGCAGCTGCTCGGCTGAGATGGGTTGATTAAGTGAGACGATATAAGTGCGGGGTCGACCGTCGCCCCGGTTGGACTGGAACAGGAGCCAGTTACCGTCGTTCGAAAGATCGGGGGCAGTATCCGTCCTCTCATTGTAGGTGACAGGTATAACCTCGCCAGTCCGCCGGTCGCAAACAAATACGTCAAACTGTCCGCCCCCGTTACGATCCGAGACGAATGCTATCTTGCGGTTGTGATCACCGAAGTCGGGGTAGATATCTTTCCCGGGCCAATCCGTGACCCTCTCTACTAGCTTCCCTCTGGAGTTCATGATGTATATATCGGGCTGTAGTCTGCGATAATCTGCGTAGACTATCAGTTTGCCGTTGCTTGAGTAACGGGGGAACCGATCCATGTAGGCGTTGTGCGTAAGCTCGATAAGCTCACCTGCCTTGCGATCGTAGAGACCTATCTCCATCGACTTGGTGTCCAAGGACATGTAGCCGAAGAGCACGGGCAATTCATCGCTAACCCAATCCGGCGTTTCACAGAGTGATGAGAGGCCGCTGAGTAGCACTTCGGGCTCACCACCTTCAGCGTTATAATATACAAGCTCCATACCCGACTCATCGGCTGTGCTGCGGATGTAGAAAAACTGATCCCCCGAACCTGCAAAGCAGGGAGTCGCGTTGTATCGGTCGTCAGCGGTAATCCAACGGAAGTTCTCTCCTGAAAAATCCATACTGCCTATCTGACCGTTTTTCATGGAATGGAAGACGATCTTCCTGCCGTCAGGTGAAAAGCGCGGCGTCATAGCGATAGAGTCGGAGACGGGCTGCGGGAAGAAAGGTTCAAGCCCAAGGTATACGGCGACCTTCGTGCGAAGGAAAACATCCGAGGCGAGTTTCAAGTCGAGGTCCGCAAGACGCTTCCAGGTTTCAATCGCCTGGACGGCTGAATCATCTTCACAGTAGCGCCTTGCAAGTTTGTATACTGCACGGGCGTTATCCGGACTCCGGGCAACCTTCTCCTCAAGCGAGGCAAGGCTTAGCTTAGCTTGCAGACCCCCTGCAACAAGCAAAACCCCCATCAAAAGAAAAGCAATTCTCTTCACTCAAACTCCTTGGTTCAGTTTAAGGCTTTTGACTACTATTTTAACCTCCGTATCATGATTGTCAAGCTCGCAGAATCGGCCAAGCAGATCAAAACAGCCGTCCTTTATCTAATTGACAACTACTACCTTGCAGACGTTGCTGAACTCATCTGCTTCCATGCGGACGAGATAGATACCTGCCGCCACCTTGCGGCCGCAGGCGTCGCAGCGGTCCCATGAACAAGAGTGGCGGCCCGGCTCGAAGATGTCGTTTTCCAAGGACTTTACCCAGCGCCCGCCCGCGTCGAAAACGTCCACCTTCACCCAGCTTGAGTGAGGAACGGTGAACTTCACATGGCAACCGTCTGAGATCGTGTTTCCGGGTATCTCGAGGGCAAAACACTCAGGAAAAGCCACGCCCTCTTCAACTATTCCAGGTGGATGCCTTACCTCGCAATCGTTCTTAGGACACGCGTCGCGCTCAAGCTCAGTGCAGCAACTCATCGTGAAGCGGCGATCGGTGAGCACGTCGTAGGTCGGGAAGGTAACGTCAATGGTATATGGGTTGCCTGCGCTGTTGCCGCGCCAGTCCAGGAACTCGATGTTCTTGAGGGCGTGCCAGAGCTCGACGTTGTTGGAGTCGGCGTCGCGAATCTCCAGACGTACATGGACGTCGTGCTCCGCATGGAAGCCGAAGTTCTCAACCGTAGCGGTAACCGTGATCTTGCTGCCCTCATCATAGGTACCATCCGGATGGTCCGGGGGCTCAGGCCAGACCATGTCGATCACGCCGACGTCGTGTGAGAACAGGCAGGTTACGTTGTGACTGATGGTGTCGTTAGTCAAGTCTTCGTCTGTGTCCAAACCCACGATGCCAACAAGTTCGTAGTCAACGACAAAGGAGTATATCTCATCGCACTTGCCCTCAGGTAACCATTCCTCAAACTCGACCTCTATGGAATCAGGATAAGGCCCTATGTAGTCAACTATCGCAGTATCTGCAAAAACGGTGTCGTCATCCCACTCATCAATCACGACGAACTGCACCGGGAGGTTTACCTCGGCCTCCTCCCCCAGGTTGGCTATCCCCAGTTTAGGGGTTATTACGGAGTCCGCCTCGATCCACTCGGTGCCGGTGTCAGGCTCTATCATCTCGTAGCAGGTCAGGTCGTGCGCCCCGTAACTTACGGATACACAAAGGGTTACCAGTATGATAACACAAAGAAAGGTTTTCATACTCACCTCCTTTTTACTCTAGTTGATTATCACTACCTTGCAGACGTCTTTGAACTCATCGGCTTCCATCCTTATAAGATAGACACCTGCCGCGACCTTGCGGCCTGCGGCGTCGCAGCGGTCCCATGAACAAGAGTGGCGGCCCGGTTCAAAGACGTCGTTTTCTATGGACTTCACCCAGCGCCCGCCCGCGTCAAAAACATCCAGCTTAACCCAGCTTCGGTGCGGCACGGCAAACCTAACCTGGCACCCGGCTGAGATTGTCTTTCCAGGTAACTCCAACGCAAAGCAGGAAGGAAGGTCTTTTGTTTCCAAAACACCATGACGATTCATATGTATCACATACCAATCGTTGTCAGGACAATCATCGCCATCCATCTCGGTGCAACAGCATGGAATCTGCCAGTGATGATCGGTGAGCACGTCGTAGGTCGGGAAGGTGACATCTATGGTGTGTGGGTTGCCAGGGGCGTTGCCGCGCCAGTCCAGGAACTTGATATTCTTGAGTGCATGCCAGAGGACCACGTCGTTGGAGTCGGCGTCGCGAACCTCCAGACGTACATGGACGTCGTGTTCCGCGTGGAAGCCGAAGTTCTCGATAGTAGCGGTGACCGTGATCTGGCTGCCCTCATCGTAACGGTCGGGCTCTTCGTCCGGAGGCTCAGGCCAGGTCATATGGATCACGCCCACGTCGTGGGAGAACAGGCAGGTCACGTTGTTACGAACGGTGTCGTTGTACGGGCAGTGGTCGGAGAGGTCAGGACCGACCTCACCCAGACGCACCAGACCGATCAGCTCGTAGTAGACGAAGGGAAGAGTATCGTCGCAGAGGCCTTCAGGCACCCACGGCAGGGTGGTCCCGTAAGTGGTGTCCCCCTGATTAAAGGGGCCGCTCATCAGGGAGGTCTCATTAAAGACGGTGTCAGAGGTCTGCTCGTCAACGACGATGAACTTGACATCGAAGAACTCTGCATCGGGCTCGGCCTGAAGTCCGATGTTGGCGATCGCGAGCTCCGGAGTAATGGGAACGTCGGCCTCGACGTACTCGCCTGATGGCTCCATGCGGTAACAGGTCAGGTCATGCGGATCATCGTAGTAGCAGGGAGGCTCAGGCAGAGGCGAGAAGTCAAGGTGGGTGTAGAGCTCGATCGGCCACGTGTAGTAGTCGCCATAGTAGGCACCCCACTTGAAGTCGGAGGAGGGGCCGTGATCAGGGCCCAGCCATGTCCCGCTGCGACCCGGTCCTGGGCCGAAGTAGCACGCCATCGGATCGGGGGGATATACGCCGATGGACGTCAAAAAGCCCCAGGTGCCGAAGTTGGCGCTGGTATGGGCTGCCCAAAGGTTGCCTGGGGTGCCGGTGCTGACCCAGACGGGCCGATCGAAGATGACCTCGTTCCAATCGTGCTCAATCCTGGTATCGCAGTTCTTCCATGCCACAGGGTAGGAGCCATCGGCTACGCCGCCGCAGCCCTTATCCGCTTCCCAGACCTCGAGCCGCGAGTAGGTGTAGTTCGCCTCAGGGCACGCGTAGAGCCATATACGTCCGCCGGTCACAAGCGCGCCGCCTTCCATGGGATAGGTCGTACCAAGACGGCACTGGTAAGCACCTATCCAGCCGTAGGCGTCGGCGAAGTTCCAGTAGTAGCTCAGGACGCCGTCGCAGCCCACTGTGCTCCTCACTATGAGGGTGTCGTTGTGCTTGCACTCGTCGCTAGCGAGCATGGAGTACGCAACCTTGCGGTAGGAATGGGTATCAGGCGACGGATAGAGCTCGCCAGGCGTCCAGCACGGACCTACGATGGTGTCGTACTCGCCGGGCATAAGACTGAAGCCGGAAACGGTATGCGCGTAGACCAGCGAGTCGTCCTCGTCGTAGATATCCACACTGACCGGGAAGTGCTCGACTTCCTCACCGATGTTGCGGACTACCACTATCGGCTGGATCTCGGTCCAGCGAAGCACCGTCCCACCCGGTGAAAGGAAGACGTACACCTGAACGTCGTGCTTGAAGACCCGCTTGTAGCCGGCGCGAATAACCCGGCCGTTGGCAAGTGAACCTCCATAGGTTATACCCATTGTACCTGTAGGATTCTCGATGCCGGTCTTGCCACCGTCCGCAGTCCAGCCGTTACTCGAGGATTGGTAGAAGAAGTGGATAAAGTGGTAGGAAAAGACCACGCCGCACGCACCCTCGGAGATAAGCTTGATCTGCCCACCAAGGGTAAGGGTAAGCTCGAAGTTGTAGGTGTGGGTGTTGGCGTTACCCTGTGTATTGTACCACTGGACGTACAGCTGCTTCTGCAGCGCATCGTGCATGTAGTAGACACGGTTGTCGTCGCTGGGCACAGGGGTCTGGGTCGGATCCATATCCTGCCAGAGCGCTGCCATAATCGCGTTGGGAGCATCGGGAACCGGGAAGGGCGGGATGACCGACGGAGGAGTGGGGAAGCCGGCCGACGCGGCCGGATCGAAGCTGACCCAGCCGTCAGGGGACACGTAGAGTTTATCGCCCGGTTTATACCAGCTGCCGTAGTACCAGAAGGAGTCGGGCAGGGTGTACTTGAATGGCTGGTCGTTGTAAGGGGCAAGCTTGCTGCCGTCGGCAGTAATGTCCCTAAATGAAGGTAACCCTGAAACAGGGGGGTCGGAAAACGGAGGGCCTGGCTCGGCGTCGTCATACATCCAGTACCAGCCGTTTGGTTCTGCTCTGGGCGGGGAGAACCAGCTGACGCTGCCGGATGCTGCAAGAGAGTCTCCCACAAACGCCAAGCTCCCCAGAACCGCCACCAGAAGCAACCTTGGAACACAAAGAAAGGTTTTCATAACCTCCTCCTTTTTGGTTATTAGCCCTACATAAGACAGTATAGCAATTTCCATGCCAGGCTGTATGGATATAAAGCGTTACCCCTCAACGCTTCGCTGAGCCGTTTCTATCGGGGCAGGATCGGAATTATACAAAAAGTTAATTGCAGTGAACTTGGGGACAATAACCAGCCGGGATCCCAAACAGAAGCGTGCTTCTGTTTAAGCTAATAAAAAGAGGGGAGCCGGCGGCTCCCCTCAAGGGTTAATCTTTTGTGCGAGTTAGTAAAGCACCACCTTCTTGGTAGCACTGAAGCTCGCGGCATCCATACGAATGAGGTAGATGCCCTGTGCAACGCTGCGTCCGAGATCATCGGTGCCGCTCCACACAACACTGTGGCGACCAGGGGCCTGGTTGCCGCTGACAAGCGTGGTAACGAGCTTACCGGTGATGTCGTAGACCTTCAGGCTGACGTTGACAGTCGCAGGTACCGCAAACGAGATCGTAGTGGAGCCGACGAACGGATTCGGGGTGATCGCCTCTAAAGCGAACGGCAGACCGGCAGGCGTCTCGGCGATTCCGGTGTTGATGTGGCGGACCTTCGCATCGTCCTTCGGGCACTCGTCGTCAACCAGCTCGGTGCGGCAGGTAAGGGTCTGGTGGTGACGATTGGTGAGCACGTCGTAGGTCGGGAAGGTGACGTCTATGGTGTAAGGGTTGCCCGGGATGTTGCCGCGCCAGTCCAGGAAGTCGATGCTCTTGAGGGCATGCCAGAGCTCCACGCTGTTGGAGTCAAGGTCGAGAACCTCAAGGCGCACCTCGACGTCGTGCTCCGCGTTGAACCCGAAGTTCTCAACCGTGGCCGTTACCGTGATCTTGCTGCCCTCGTCGTAGTTGTTGGGCTCTTCGTCCGGAGGCTCAGGCCACTCCATATGGATCACGCCCACGTCGTGCGACAAGAGGCAGGTCACGTTGCTACGAGTGCTGTCGTTATACGGGCAGTGGTCGGAGAGGTCAGGACCGACCTCACCCAGAAGCACGTAGCCGATCAGCTCGTAGGAGACGAAGGGAAGAGTATCGTCGCAGAGGCCCTCGGGCGTCCACGGCGATGTGGTCCCGAAAATGGTGTCCCCCAGATCAAGGGGTCCGCTCATCAGCGAGGTCTCGTTGAAGACGGTGTCAGAGGTCGTCTCGTCAACGGCGATGAACCCTACCGTGAAGAAGCCTGCATCGGGTTCGGCCTGAAGGCCCCTGTTGGCGATCGCGAGCTGAGGGGTGATGGGAACGTCGGCCTCGACGTACTCGCTTGATGGCTCTTCCATGCTGTAAACGGTCAGGTCATGCGCCTTGTCGTAGTAGCAGGGAGGCTCAGGCATAGGCGAAAAGCCAAGGTGCGTGCAGAGCTCGATCGGATACGTGAAGTAATCGTAGTTGGGGTAGCCGTAGTACATACCCCAGTGGAAACCATAGGAGGCGCCGTGATCAGGGGCACTCCAAGTCCCGCTGCGGCCCGGACCGGGGCCGAGGTAGCACGACAGTGGATCGGGCCAGGGATCAAGGCCAAGGCCTATCAGTCGGCCGGCCCAGGTGCCGAAGTTGGCGCTGGTATGGGCTGCCCAAATGTTGCCCGGGGTGGCGGCTGAGACCCAGACGGGTGCGTCGAAGACGACCTCGTTCCACTCATACGCAATCCTGGTATCTAAGTTCTTCCATGCCGTATGGTAGGCGCCGTTGGCCACGGCGCCGCAGCCGCCCTGCGCTTCCCAGAGCTCGAGCCGCGAGTAGGTGTAGCTCGCCTCAGGACACTCGTAGAGCCATATACGTCCGCCAATCACAGACACGCCGCCATTTGCGGGGTAGGTAGTAGAAAGACGCCACTGATAGGCACCTATCCAGCCGTAGGCGTCGGCGAAGTTCCAGTGGTAGCCCGACATCCCGTCGCAGAGCACTTTGCTGATCACTTCCAGGGTGTCGTTGTCCTTGCACTCGTCGAGATCGAGCATGGAGTACGCAACCTTGCGGTAGGAATGGGTATCAGGCGACGGATAGAGCTCGCCAGGAGTCCAGCACGGACCTACGATGGTGTCGATGGCACCGGGCAGAAGGTCGTTGATGGAGATGCTGAAGTGGTAAACCCGTGAGTCGTCGTCCTCGTCGAAGATATCGATGATGACCGGGAAGTGCTCGACTTCCTCACCGATATTGCGGACTGTGACTATCGGCTGAATCTCGGTCCAGCGAAGTACCGTCTCAGCAGGTGAAAGGAAGACGTACGCCTGAACGTCGTGCTTGAAGATCCGCTTGTAGCCGGCACGGATCCTGCGGCCGTTGGTAATGGTGCCCTGGTAGTATACGCCGTGCTCACCGGATTGGTTCTCGATACCGGTCTCGCCGTTGTCCGCAGTCCAGCCGTCGCTCGAGGATTGGTAGAAGAAGTGGATAAAGTGGTAGGAAAAGACCACGCCGCACGCACCCTCGGAGAGAAGCTTGATCTGTCCACCAAGGGTAAGGGCGAGCTCGAAGTTGTAGATGTGGGTGTTGGCGTGACCCTGTGTATCGTACCACTGGAACCACACCTGCTCCTGCATCGCATCGTACGCGTGGTAAACACGGTTGGTGTCGCTGGGATCCGGGCTTTGGGTCGGATCCATGTTCTGCCAGAGCGGTGCAATAACCGCGTTGGGATCATCGGTGCACGGGAAGGGCGGGATGGCCGTCGGAGGAGTGGCGAAGCCGTCCTCCGCGGCCGGATCGAAGCTGACCCAGCCGTCAGGGGACACGTAGAGTATATCGCCCGGCTTATACCAGCTGCCGTAGTACCAGAAGGAGTCAGGCAGTTGATACTCGTAGGGCTTGTCGTTGTAGGGAGCCCACGGGGTGCCGGAAGTAATGTCCACGAATCCAGGCAACGCAGCCACAGGGGGATCGGAAAACGGAGGGGAGCTGAGGTTGTCATACATCCAGTACCAACCGCTTGCCGCGTTAGGTGGGTAGGCCCAGCTTACGCTGCCGCCCTCTACGGGCGTTGTTCCCAAGCCATCAGTAGCGGGAAGCGCCTCACCTCCATCAACGACTTGCGGAGCCGCAAAGGCCAGCACCGCAAAGCTGAGGATTAGCGCTACCGCGAAAAGCTTTTTACTCATTGTTTGTTCCTCCTTGAAAAGGTTGTTTTATGCATAAGGGGTTTTCTCTTAATTGTCGCCCTTTGCTTGGTCTATTTACGTTTCACCTCCTTTTCACAGTTTATCGTTTCCTTGTTTTGAAAGTATAGGGTTTTTCTCGTGCTTGTCAAGACCCCCGGCGGGAATCGGAAACAACTACACGAGTACCCTTATCGAAGTTGTCCAAAGAACCTGTTATCCTTAACGAGAAATACAGCAAGTTGCGTGCCACCTGCCCTTTCTTCTGTGCGGCGCGTATTTGCGCGACTTATGAAAACAAAGGCCACCAAGCCCACTGCCCGAATGTCCATTTAGTGAATCTTGGTTGCAGAAAAGCTTAACTCCCGCATAAAGCCTGAGAGTCTCGCATCCCACTCAATTATGAGATTGCGCCGGGTTGCGATCCTTTTGCCGAAGGCGAAAAGGAGGATAGACGGCTTGACTTTCCCCCTCTGTAAAGTAGACTTTATCTGTTATGAAGGTCTCAGTGTCAATCATAGTGCCTGCCTTTAACGAAGAAGAAAACATCCCGTTCCTGGTGGAGGAGTTCGCGACGCTTGCCAAAAAGGAACCGAGGTTTGATTTCGAGGTTCTTTTGATAGACGACGGCAGCAGTGACGGAACATATACCGCAGCAAAGAAGCTTGCTCGAAAGCATCCGTTCTTGCGGGTAATAAAACACCGGACGAACTTCGGCGTCACCAGGGCGCTCGAGACTGGATTTGAAAATGCAAAGGGCGAGGTGTTCGTTTTCTTCCCGGCTGATCTTCAGTTCCTCGCTGCCGATATTCCCAGACTGGTTGAGCCGATTTTGAAAGAAGAGGCCGATCTGGTAACCGGACGCAAGATTGGACGTTATAAGAAGCGTTTCATCTCAGGGGTCTACAACATCCTCTCAAGGATGCTTTTCCGGATCAAGGTGCGCGACCTCAACTCCATCAAGGCCTTCCGGCGCGAGGTTGTTGAGGATATATCCCTGCGCAAGGACTGGCATCGGTATATCGTGGTGCTTGCCGCCAAGGACGGCTGGAGGACCGAGGAGGTAGACGTTACCCTCAGACCTCGAATGCACGGGCGTTCTAAGTTCGGATTCTGGCGCATCCCTCTTGGGGTGCTCGATCTTATCTCTGTCTCGTTCCTTCTTCGCTACTCCCGCAAGCCGATGCTTTTGTTCGGAACCCTGGGCGGGATAAGCATAGGTCTGGGCATAATTGCCGGGCTGGTCGCTATCGGGTTGCGCATCGCAGGCATCGGCTTCCGGCCGCTTCTCTACCTCGTGATCCTCCTGGTCGTTACCGGTCTGCTTTTGATGATGGCCGGCTTCCTCGCAGAGCAGGTGGCACAACTTAGGGCGGAGATCGAGGATGTAAAGAAACATATCCGTAATAATTAATGAAGCTAGGCGTCTTAACCCACGGCTTTCCTACTGACCAAAACCCCATTGCTGCGAATTTCCTTGAACCCTTTCTTGAAGAGATTTCGAAGCAGGGACACTCTGTATGGGTGATTACTCCCCGGATGGGAAAACAAAAACCCTTGCCTCAATCCTACCCGATAGAGGTTTTTGACTGGCGTGGAGGTGAAAAACTCCTCGGTCAATTGAAGCTGTGGAACCCAGCCGATTTATTATCACTCCTCAAATTCCTTCGAGCGCAGAAAGAAACCCTGATGAGGCTGAACTCTGAAGTAGGGTTCGACCACGTCCTTGCAGTGTGGATGATACCCAATGCACTGGCTGCAAGAAGCTTGAAGAGAAAACGAGGCGTAGAGTACTCCACATGGTCTCTGGGAACGGATATCAATAGATTCGCAGCCAATCCAATCGGCCGCCCTCTACTGAAAGGATTGATGAAGGAGGCATCTCACATTTTTGCCAACAGCCACAATTTGTGCTCAAAGATCGCTTCTCTCTCAGGAAAAACAGTGGAACTTTTGCCTACCTACCGTCCTCTGGAGGAACCGGATCCTCAACTCATTCCTAAATTAGATAGTAACGCTTTTAATTTTCTATGCGTGGCGCGGTTGGAACCGGTAAAGGGACCGGATGTCTTAGTCGAGGCATTTATAAATTTACTATCCGTGTTCTCTGAGGATAAGAAAGTTCATCTTCACATTCTAGGTGACGGAACCATGCGTAAAGGATTGGAGATTAGGGTAAAGGAAGCCGGGGTCGCTAGCCAAGTTCACTTCTACGGTATGGTACCGCCGGAAAGGGTCGCAGGATTCCTGAAGGTAACAGACTGCCTGGTTCTACCCTCAAGGAACGAGAGCATGCCGGTATCGTTCTGGGAAGCCCAGGCCGCCGGTGTTCCTGTAATCGGTACAGACGTAGGCGACCTCGGTTGGGCTATAAAAGAGCTCGGCCAAGGGATAGTTATACAGTCGGAGGATGTAGAAGGACTTGTTGCCGCCATGAAACGTGCGGTAAAGGAAGGGAAGAATATTCTAGAACCTAATCCGAAAGCTATTCCACCCGACCCTAAAAGGTCGGCTCATATATTCCTGAAGGCGATTGAGGATGACGAGTAACAACACTTCCCCAAAAAAGAAAAGTTCAGGGGAAAAACCATGGAAGAAGGTGCTGCGCTGGACCATCCAGATAATAGTAGTCGGGGCGATAGGTTTCTTTCTTGTGCGGGCGGTCGTTCGCAACTGGCAGGAGGTAGCCGAGTTCCCATGGCATTTCAATCCCTGGTTACTTATCCTGTCCTTACTGGTACTTGGCGGAACGATCTTTTTCATGATCGTGCTGTGGCGCTGGCTGCTGGCAAGGCTGGGGGGTAAGATTCCTTTGAGCGCTGCATTCAGGATATTCTCGATCTCCTCTCTCGGACGCTATCTGCCCGGCAAGGTATGGCAGGTAGTGGGAATGGTCTATCTGGGGCGCAAGGAAGGCGTGCGTGCCGAAGCCGGTGTTTGGGCTGCACTCCTTGCCCAGATACTTGCCGTGCTTTCCGGATTCCTGGTAACCCTTGCGGCACTTTTTGTAGAGCAGAAGCGGATGCTTGCACCGCTTCTCGATAGATTAGGTGTAGAGTCTATTTCTTTATGGTGGTTCATACTGCCGCTGGTAGTGGTCCTTGTTCTCTTGCATCCCAGGATACTGGAGCGGATAACCAACTTGCTCCTGAAGCTATTCAAGCGAGAACCCCTACGGTTCAAGCTCTCCTATCTGGGGCTTTTAGGATTTTTTCTTCTTTATGCATTGAGTTGGCTCTGCTATGGCTCGGCGTTCTACCTGTTTCTTGCGTCTGTAAACCCCTTGCCTATTACTGACTGGGTAGTGGTGACCGGAGGCTTTGCCGCCGCTTATATCGTAGGGCTTCTGGCTATATTCGTGCCCGGCGGACTGGGGGTGCGTGAGGGGATTTTGGCTCTGTTCCTTGCCGGGCTGGTAGGATCGGGTGTGGCTGCAGCCCTTTCATTCGGCCAGCGGTTGTGGTTCACTGCAGTGGAGTTGACATTTGTGGCAATTTCCGTTATCTTTCTGCGGAGGAAAAATGGCAAAGAAAAAAATTGATAAAAGGTTCAAGAAAGAACATCCCCAAAAACCTGCTGGAAGCAAACGCGGGTTTAAGATACAGCCCGGCTGGCTTATCCTGGGGCTCGCCATTTTAGTAATAGTCCTTTTCGCCAACACCCTGCTGCCCGGTCATCTGATAGACGGCTCGGACCAGCTAATCTCCGGTTACATGTTCAAGAGCTTCGCCGTCGAGAGCCTGAAAACTACAGGCAGCTTCCCATTGTGGAACCCCTACATATTCGGCGGCCTGCCCTACGTGGACGCAATGCACGGCGACGCCTTTTATATTACGATGCTTCTCAGGTTCATCTTCTCAATCGGCAAGGTGATGGCATTGGTGTTCGTGATCCACATTATCGCGGCCGGCGCCGGGATGCTTCTCTATCTCAAGGAGCTCAAGCTTAAAACGGCCACCGCGTTTATCGGAGCGGTGGCCTACATGTTCACCGGGGTAATGATCTCCTACGTCCTTGCCGGTCACGACAGCAAGGTTGTGGTTACCTCGCTTCTGCCCTGGGCGATGCTTTTTATCCACCGAGGATTCAGGCTCGGGAAACTGCTCGATTTCGCCCTGCTTGATCTGGTGTTCGGTCTGGGTCTCATAAGCCCCAACGTGCAGATGATGTACTACACCTTCCTTATCTGCGGCTTCTACGTGCTTTATCAGATGTATCTTGCCTACAAGGACCACAAGAAGCCGAAACCCGTGCTCAAACCGTTTCTCTTATCCATAGGATCGGTAGCTGTGGGGATCGCCATCTCAGCGGCCCAGATGCTTCCAGGCATAAGTTATCTGGGATTCTCGCCTCGTGCGGCAGGCGGACGCGGCTGGGATTTTGCCACCTCCTGGTCCCTGCCCAGGACTGAGCTTATTGATCTGTTAAACCCTCGTTTCTCCGGGATACTGCAGAACTACTGGGGAGCCAACGCGTTCAAGCAGCACGCCGAGTACTTCGGGATAATTATAGTGGCGCTCCTGATAGTGGGATTGATCCTTGCCTGGCGAAGGCGCGAGACAAAGTTCTTTGCAGGATTCGGGATCTTTGGATTATTGATGGCCCTTGGCGGCAACACCCCTTTCTACTACATCCCCTATCATGTGTTTCCCCTGCTTAAGAGCTTCCGCGCCCCGGCTATGATATTCTTCACCGTGACCTTCTCGATTATAGTGATTGCGTCGCTTGGGTTGCAGCAGACGCTTTCCCCCGACCCCCGGATCGAAAGAAAGAAAGGCAAAAAGAGAGATACCCTTACCATCGTATTCGCGGTGCTTGCAGGACTCGTGTTCATACTCGCGTTGTGGTCCACCGCAGCACCTCAAGGCTTCGGCAACTTCGCGGAAGCTCTGGCCAAGGGCGAACTGATCGGCAGATTCTCACGATTGCGCGCCAACGTCACCAACGCCTCGGGCGGCTTCTGGCTTGCGTTCCTGTTTCTGGCAGCAGGATGGTTGATGATCTTCCTATGGCGCCGCCTGCCAAAACTCAAATGGTTGTGGACACTCGGACTGGGTGCGGTTCTATTCCTCGATCTCTGGCTGCTGGACAGACACTTCGTAAAAATCGTAAGGGATCAGGCAGGCAACCCTGTCTCGGCCCAACAGCTATACGCGCCTGACGAGGTGGTGAGTTTTCTCAAGAGAGACCCTGGGGTATACCGGGTCTTCCCGCTACAGTTCCGGGGGCAGGACCTTTACCGCAGGGATTCCTATCTGATGCTGCACCGCATCCAGTCCCTTGGCGGGTATCACGGCAACCAGCTTGGGCGCTATCAGGAGTTCATCGGCTCGCCCGGAACCATCATGTTCCGCGACGCGCAAAACTTGAGGTATCCTGCGTTCCTTACCGCGCTGGACGTAAAATATCTGATAGGATTAAGGTTGCCCGGCCCGGAGGATTTCGAGCGGCTTTCACCTCAGGATCAGCAAACCCTTTACGCGATCTATTCCGACCTTGCTCCCTGGCTTGATACGACCACGAGCTCGTTCAGGCCGGTATTCGCCGGTCAGCGCTACGTGATCTACCGCAACACCGCACCGCACTACCGCGCATGGCTCGCTACCGAGGTTGAGGTGATAGCTGACGACGAGGCGATTCTTCAAAGGATGAAGAGACCCTTCTTCGATCCGCACCGGACGGTGATACTCGAGGAAGAACCCCAAGACTGGCAAGGATCGGTGGATCCATCAGACACAACCTCGCCGGGCCAGGTTCGGATAACCCGCTACGAACCGAACGTGATCGAAATCGCCGCAGACGTTAAACGACCGGCTGTGCTGGTCTTATCCGAAAACTGGTATCCTTACTACAGGGTATGGGTTGACGGCTCCGAGCGCAAGGTCTACCGCGCCGACTACACCCTGCGTGCGGTAGTACTTGAACCCGGCAACCACCAGGTGATGTTTCGCTTCCGCTCACCTTACGTGACCGCCGGGGTATGGATTACGGTTGTTGCTCTGGGTCTGGTAGGACTGGCTGTGGTGCTGTCGTTGATTGCCAAAAGCAAAAAGAAACCCAAGCCGGTTCGATACGGATAAACTAAGAAAAAAGGCCGGTGAGAATGTCGCCGGCCTTGTACACTGGTTGTCGGAAACTACTCGCTCCAGGCAAAGGCCTTGATGGTTGAGGATTTATCAACCAACGAACCAAAGAAGCTGGTGGTGGATACCTTAACCGCGTAGCCTCCGGGAAGCTCATAGTTTGCCGCGCTGAACGTGTACTTTCCTTCGGTGTCCGATTCAGCAAGCTCAACTTCCTCTTCGTCAACGGGATTTGTGAGAGCGATCAGAGCGTCTATATCGATCAGATCACCCGCCTCGATCTGGAAGAGCTCTATCTTGTACTTCAGATAGTCCTTGTCTTCCGTTGAGATCTTCTTCCAGGTTACGGTAAGATCGCCGGATACGGCAAGGTCTGGAGAACTCACCTCTATGTCGGGCAGGGTAGTTACCTCCACTTCGTCGTATTCCTTCATCTTATCGTTATCGATTACCCACATCTTATAAGTGTAAGTCGTGTTAGGAGAGAGCGTATCTACATCGGTGTAGATGGTTCCCGCCAGCACGATATTCAACGTATCCTCTCGACTCGAACCTTCGCGACTGAATACCACCTTGTCGGCACTTATTCCCGTTCCGGTGAAAACGTATTCGATATCCACTATCGCGAACTCTTTGGATACCGTGTCTGTAGCCACAACCGAGGTGATGCGTGAAGCCTTGCGGGCCACACCCTTTTTGAGTTGTTCGACAAGTCCGCAGCCCGCCAAGGTCAGGATGATTAGAAGAATGGGTAGAACCTTTTTAACGTTCATTTGACCTCCTTCGTTTCCTCATCCTACTCCTTCTTATCACCTCTGTCAACCCTTGACAAGGATGCAAAATGTGTTATGCTTTAGTAATTAGATTGGAAGGAGGTATTCTATGGTCTTTTTAATTCTCACCCTTTATGCCGCAGATACGGTGTGGATAGAGACCACCCAACGAGACTTTGCGGACGGGTGGTTTACGCGCGACTTGTATTCTTCCCACCGTGGCGATGGTTCTGTGGAGTTCGTAGGACGTTATGATTTAAACAACGACGACTATCTAGAGATACCGGGCTGCAGTTGGGTCATGTGGGGATCGAGCTCAGGTTATTCCACGAATAATAAAACCGACTATTATGGAGGAGGAGGCTGTGATGCTGCGGACATCAACGTAGACGGCTATCCGGAATTCCTTACCACAAACATGGGAGGAAGTACCCAAATATTCTGGGGAGATACTAATGGCCCTGATCCTTCTGATTTTCTGCAAATTCCAGTAGACGCCTATAACAATGAAGGTATCTTTGCCGCCGACTTTAACAAGGACGGCTATCTGGATTTGCTTGCCTCGATTGATGACGGTAATGCGGCTATTTTCTGGGGAAGCGCACAAGGATACTCTCGCAACGACCTTACCCCTTTACCCTGTTTTAAGACAGGCTATAACCCCGAAGCCGCCGATCTCAACAAGGACGGTTGGCTCGATGCGATTGTAACTGCGGGAGACGCAACAACCGAGTATATATACTGGGGTGGGCCGGAAGGGCCTCAGTCGGGAAGCTACACAACGATTAAAGACGGACATAATGCTTCCCATGGGGTTTCGCTGGCCGACCTGAACTACGACGGATGGCTGGATATTGTATTATCCAGCAACACTTACGGAACCCAGTACGGCTCTATCCTGTGGGGAAGTGGAGATATCTATCAAGCCGGAGGAATCATTTATGTGGATTTTCAACTTCCTTTGCCTGATAGGGCTTTCGGTGGAAGCTCCATAGCTGATCTCAACGCGGATGGGTATCTGGATATAGTGTTCTTCGGAAACGACGATGTACCTCCCCGCATCTTTCTTGGAGATGCCGACGGTATCTCACCCTCTCGTTATACTGACCTTGGCCGTTCCTTCGGCGTAGGATCAGGAGGGATGGTTGCAGACTACACTGGTGATGGATCGCTGGATATCGTCGAACTCTCGTATGGAGAAACTGTCTTGTTCCATGGTCCCGATTTTACAAACTACGATGAATTCAACGTTAGTTCCCATCATGGATTTTCTAGAGAAATCGGCAACGTGTACACGCGAGAGTACAAGGAGGAGTACTACTCTTCTATCTTCGATGCCGGGATACCTGTTCTCTGGACCAGGATATACTGGGAGGACTCTTTGCCCGGTGAAAGCAACATCAGCCTTGCGGTTCGGACAGGCTCCGGCCCGGACACCTCGCAGGGTTGGAGCGAGTGGGTCCAGGTGCAAAACGGTGCGGAGATACCTGTCCACCTTCAATCCCGATACATCCAGTACCGTGCAACCTTCGAGTACCCCAATCCTGCACATCTGCCTGTTCTGTTTCTTGTTGGGATCGAGTATACCCTGGAGGCGATAATCGTGAGACCGGATCGATGGGGAGCGGGCTTCCCCGGGGACACCATTACCTACGAGCTGGAGGTACTAAACTACACCACACTCCCTGATGTGGTTGAGATATCTTCCGTAGCTACCCAACCCACCTGGTTCCACGAGATAAGGGATTCGCTGGGATTCCCCTTAGGGGATGCGGACTCGGACGGCTCGCCTGACGTGGGGGAACTCGGCCCCGCAGGCGACTCAACCAAGCTGCTCGCGCGTGTAGGGATACCCTTAGATCTGGAGTCCGGGGTCGATACCATGATTGTCTACGGACACTCCTCCAACTCCGAGTTCCTCTACGACTCCGCAATCGTTATAACCACGATCTTACCCGAGGTGTCGATAGTGGTTGATCCTGATCAAGATACCTTCGTTTATCCCGGCCAAGAGATCTGCTTCCAACTTTGGGGAGCCAATTACGGCAAATGGTCCGACGTCATCGACCTCAGTGTTGTGGGTCCGAGTGACTGGAGCGTTGAGCTTCTGGATTCGGCAGGCGCGGTGCCTTTAACAGATCATGACGCCGACGGGACTCCAGACCTTGGCAGTCAGGACAGAGGTGATACCCGGTACTTCACCGCGCGGGTTACACTCCCGGCCGCAGCCCCGGAAGGCTCCTCGGCAGTCATTCGTATCGTCGGGCACTCCTCGCGAGATGCCGGAATCTTTGACGAAGCCGTGCTCCTTATCAACGTCCTGCCTGAGGTGTCCATTCTGGTGGAACCGGATCAGGATACCACGGCTTATCCAGGCCAAGAGATCGATTTTCAGCTTTGGGGAGCCAATTACGGTAAGTGGGCCGATGTGATCGACCTCGCTGCTTTGAGTCTGTGGGGTTGGGACGTGGAGCTGCTCGACTCGGCAGGGAGAGTCCGGCTTCCGGACAACGACGCCGACGGATCCCCGGACCTTGGCCTCCTGGACAGAGGGGATACGGCGTATTTCACCGCACGGGTCAGGGTGCCGCCTAAAGCACGGGCTAATGTCCCGGATACCATTCATATAGTGGGAAGATCATCTAACGACTCTGAAATCTCCGACGAAGCCCTACTTGTCATTAACCCGCTTGAACTGACCTTCCTCGAGATCAGACCGGACCAGGAGGCTTCGGTATCCCCGGAAACCCCGTCGGTTCGATACCTCCTTGAGGTGACCAACCACGGCAACGGCCCGGAAACCGGGGATATCACCCTGAAGAGTGCTCTGGGCTGGGAGACGGTAGTTTATGATTCTACAGGGGAGGATTCTCTTACCGACAGCAACGGAAACGGAATCGCAGACGTAGGGGAACTGCAGGCTTTCGGCGGCACCTGCAGCCTGTACGTAGAGATCGAGATGCCTGGGAATATCGATCCTACTCGCGGCGCGCTGGATACGCTCACCGGCTACGTCAGCGCGATTGAGACCACCTGGGTGTACGTTAGTTCTGCCTCCGACGGAGTGGTAAGAGATTCTGTAATACTTGTAACCTCAGCGTTTCCTGGACTAAGCGTGCACAACTTCCCAAATCCTTTCAGGAGTGAAACAAGGATCGTATGGAGCCAGCCAGAGGAAGGGGATATAACCCTGAGACTGGCCGACCGCGCGGGCCGACCAGTTGCTACGATCTTTTCGGGCTACTGCGGAACCGGTGTACACACCTGTTTATGGGAGGCGGCTACCCACGAAGGAGCTCCCCTTGCTCCAGGGGTATATATCCTGCTGTTGGAGTACAGGCCCGAAGAGGGATCATCGAGGCGCATCCTGCATAAGATGCTCTGCACCGAAGGGGGGCGGTGATGAAACGACTGTTTTTATTTGCCCTGACAGCATGTGTTATGACCGCTCAGGAGGTTGGACAAAACGCGTTCGCGCTTCTTCAGACCGGCTACGGAGCGTCCGCTCCTGCCTTAGGAGGAGCGGGTACGGCATGGACAAAAGACGCATCAAGCATCTGGTGGAACCCGGCCGGGCTCGAGGGTCTTAACCGAGGAGAGGTGCTCTTGGGCTATCGGTCATGGCTCGCCGGCATGCACGACGAGTACCTGGGGTTTGCATGGCCCTTGCGCCGCAGCAGCCTTGGTGTGGCGGCACTTTATTCACTTACCGCGGTTGATGAGTGGAATGAGAACAATGAACCTGTTGGTAGGGTGTATCCTCAAAGCGCAGTGCTTGACCTGGCATGGGCTTATTCGCTGCGTAGAGGGCTATCTTTCGGTATCGGTGCAAAATTCCTCTACGAAAACCTTGTCGAGATAACCGGTCTTGGAGCCGTTTTTGACGCAGGGCTGCGCTGGCGCGCTTTGGAATGGATGAGTGTAGGGGTCTGCGTACACGACTTTGGCCCCGGGGTGTTTTATGCAGACCGACGCATCCCTACCCCATGGGGTACGAACGCAGGGGTAACTATGGACGTGCGGGAAGGCCTCCTTCTCTCTGCAGGCGCAGGATACGTAAGCGACGCAGGGTTCGAGGGAAGGATCGGGGTGGAGTACAAGCCGTTCTCCGTGCTTGCCTTAAGGACGGGTGCTCGTTTCAACAGCTCGGTCATGGAATGGGGACCCCTGGCCTCGCCCTCTCTTGGCATGGCCCTCTACTGGAAGGGCTTTCGGGTGGAGTACGCCTTCGTGCCCTACGGGGTGCTCGGCACCACCCACAGCGTTTGTGTATCTCGTTTTCTAAAACAGAGACCTGCCTCGGCCGACGTATTGGTAAAGGTAATCGACAGCGAGGACGGGTTCCAGTTGGATGCCGATCTGAAGACCCGCGGGGTCATAGAGGAAGAACGAGGGATCAGAGGCCACCTGCGCCGCAACTGGGTTGATACCGGTCTGGTTTACGCTCGAGCGAAAACCAGACACTACTATCCCAACGCCGACTCCATGTTCCTCAAGGGGGGCATCCTCAACGTGCTCGTGATCGAGCTTGACTCTATCCCGTACGGCATCCTTAAGGGCATAGTAAGGGAAGAGATCTCCAACACCCCCACTGAAGCCACAGTTTACTTCAAGGGAGAGGTTGAAGACTCGACGAGGACCGATCCAGGCTGGGGAATCTACCAAAGCGACCCTCTGCCGCCCGGCGAGTATTTCGTCAGGGTGATGCCCGACGACAAGTGGCTTGCACCGTCAATTAGCCGTGCAGAGGTAATGCCGGAAGATACTACGACTTCCGATCTCTTCGTTTACCGCCAGAAACGCGCGAACGTTCTCATGACGGTGTATCTGAACTTTGAGACGGGCAAAGCGGACGTCCTTCCCGCCTATCTTCCTATACTGGACAGCATCGCTCCCGTGCTTCGTGAGAATGCGGATCGCGGCTTCTCAATCGAGATAGCCGGGCATACGGATAACGTTCCGGTGGTATACTCCCCGTATGGGGATAATCGGCGTCTCTCCGAAGCTCGCGCCGAAGCCATACGAACCTATCTTACAGAAAAGCACGGGCTTTCTGAGAAGATGTTTTTCTGCAAAGGATACGGCGAGACCGAGCCTATAGCCTCCAACGATGACCCTGAAGGCAGAGCCATGAACCGGAGAATAGAGTTCAGGCTGATCGCCGGAGAGGATTAGGACGTGGAGGACGGTTGAGGGCCCTCGAGTTCAGGTCTGATTGATTTGACCATCTGCGACTTATCAGGTTTCCGTGTCCCTTATGCATAAGGATGTTGCCTCCGGACGCTTCTCGATTATCTGGGACGGATGCGACGATAAAGACGCTGTATTACCTGAAGGTATCTACTTCATTCGTCTGAGAACCCGGGAGGATGAGCAGAGTGCGAAACTGGTCTTGATGCGCTGAACGGGCTAAGTCGTTAAATCAGATGCTGGGCGGCGACCCCTAAGGGGACCGTTGTCTGATTTATAGGCCGTTAAATCCCTCAACCAACATGATACGCGTGGCTTTGACATCCCCAGGATCGTCGCTACAATCATTGCTCAATGAGTAACCACCTAACCAAAAAGGACCTTTACTCCCGCTTCCTTGAATCCGGGGGACTAAGTCGGTTCTTCGGATTGGCAGGGTTCCCTGGTTCGGTATCCGGACTGCCGGGAGGACTGCGTGCCTTCTTTCTTAAAGCACTTCGGGGGAGCGAGAGCCAGATGCTATACCTGGCAAAGGACTCCGAAGAGGTGGAACGCTTACTCTTCGATCTGGAGGGGATTGATCGTGCAGGAATAGTGGCGATTCGCAGGATCGAGAGCCTCAACCTGTTACGTCTTCCTTCCGGCGCGCCGAGACTGATCCTATGCCCTGCGGAGCTGTCCGAGCAAAGCATGGGTTGGGAAGATGACCGCGCCTCGCTTTACTTCGAGCCTTCGGGCGAGGTACAGCTCGAGGCGGCTGTGGAATGGCTTGCCGAGGACGGGTTCGAGCGGGAGAGTCTCGTGACCGAGCCGGCAGAGTTTGCACAAAGAGGAGGGATTCTGGACGTCTTCTCCCCCTTGTGGTCCGAACCGGTACGCATAGAGTTCGAGGGCGACAGGGTAGTGTCCTTGCGACGCTTCGACCCCCTGACCCAGCGTTCGCATGAGAAACTTTCCTCGGTAGAGATCGTATCGAACAAACCGCCCGATAACCAGGGTCCAACGCTCCGTGAGTATCTAAAGGATAGCTTGACAATCTCCGCTCTGCCTGAGGTCTCACCCCGACTATTTCTTACCGACAAGGCCGGAGAGTTCGACTTCGGCTTTACGCCTGCATCAAAGGTTCTGGGGCATTTCGAGGAGCTCCGAGAGCTCGAAAGCCAGGGGCTTGAACTTTGCTTCGCGCTTGATCCTGAGCACGGGGAGTCTTATCTCTCCCATCATCTTGAGCGCTTCAAGCTGGTTGACGCTCATCTCTCCGGTGGGTGGGTGGATAGAGCTACAGGTTATGGTGTTTTCACCGAGCACGAGCTGTTCGGGGTCAGGCACCGGCGCCGCCTTCCACGCCACTTCAAAGGGATTCCCTCGGACGCAATCTATGAACTTCACCCTGGCGACTACGTGGTGCACATAGACTACGGCATCGGCATCTACCAGGGGCTAAAGCGTTTGGAGATCGGAGGCCAGGAGAAGGAGTTTTTGAAGATCTCCTATGCGGGCACCGACGTTCTTTATCTGCCGGTGGAGAACCTTGGGCTCCTGGACCGCTACATAGGTGCCGAGGGGCACGCGCCCCGGGTATCGAGGCTTGGTTCCGAGCGCTGGAAGCTTGCCCGCAGGCACGCCCGTAAGGCCGCATACGATTACGCGCAGGAGCTTTTAGCCCTTTATGCCAGGCGCTCGGTCCTCAAGGGTTACGCGTTCAGCCGGCATCCGGACGAGATGGAATGGATCGAATTGACTTTTCCATACGAGGAGACCCCGGATCAGCGTAAGGCGATCGAGGGGATCATCGCGGATATGGAGACGCCAAAGCCAATGGACCGGCTGGTCTGCGGTGAGGTGGGCTACGGCAAGACCGAGGTTGCGGTGCGCGCGGCTCTCAAGGCCGCTCTGGATTCAAAACAGGTGGCAATGATGGCTCCGACCACCATCCTTGCGCTTCAGCACTATCGGACGTTCACCAAGCGGTTAAAGAACCTCCCCATAAGGGTCCAGATGCTCTCACGCTTCGTCGGGCTGGCAGAACGCAAAAAGACGCTCGCAGACCTGGCCGAAGGCAAGGTGGACGTCTTGATCGGCACCCACGCGCTTCTGGCGGATTCGGTCTCCTACAACGATCTGGGTCTTTTGATCATAGACGACGAGCACCGATTCGGGGTTCGCCAGAAGGAGAAGATCAGAAGAAAGAAGGCCGAGATAGACACCCTGACGCTGACCGCTACGCCGATCCCGCGAACGCTATACATGAGCCTGGTGGGCATAAGGGACGTATCGAGGATCGAGACCCCGCCCGTTGGCCGCAAGGACGTGGTGACCGAGGTATCTAACTGGTCGGACGATATGGTAATGGAATGGGTGCTGCGCGAGCGCTCAAGGGAAGGGCTGGTACTCTTTATACACAACAGGATCGAGACCATCGAATCGTTAAGACGCAGGCTGGAAAGGCTCCTGCCGGGTTTAAGGATGCAGGTGGCACACGGCCAGATGCCGGAGCGCGAGCTGGCCTCGATCTACGATAGATTCCTGGAGCACAAGGTAGACGTATTGATCTCCACCGCCATCCTCGAGGCGGGGATAGACATACCGGACCTGAACACGATAATCGTTGATCGCGCTGATCTGTTTGGCCTTGCCGATCTGCATCAATTGCGCGGCCGTGTGGGACGAGGCCAGCGTCAGGGCTATGCGCTGTTTATCGTTCCACGAAGGACTACCGACGACGCCCGCAAACGACTTGCCGCAATCCGCGCCTACGCCGAGCTTGGTGCAGGATACAGGCTGGCTGTGCGTGACATGGAGATACGCGGGGTGGGCAACCTTTTGGGAACCGAGCAGCACGGACACGTGAACGCTATAGGCTTCACCCTGTACACAAAGCTCCTGGCCGAGGCGGTGGCGAGATTAAAGGGCGAGGAGTGGCTTGCCGAGCCGGTGCTGGAGATATCCTACGGGGCCTACCTTCCTGAAACCTATATCTCCGATTCGGCGGAGAGGGTATCGCTTTACAAGCGGCTTCTCTCGGTTGAGGAGGAGAGCCAGGTTGATGAGATTCATGCGGAGTTGGAAGATCGTTTCGGCCAGATGCCTGAGTCTGCTTTGAAGATACTGGATATCGCCCGGGTTAGGACATTAGCGAGAAAGAAGAAGGTGAGCAAGGTGAGCTTTAAACGCGATGAATGGTTCATATTGATCGCCGACCGCACCCTGCGCGGCACCGGGCCGTTTGAAACGCTGCTGGATCAGTTAAGGAGATTGTAGCGTAAGCCTCAGCGTGCCCCTGGCGAGTTTGTCCGCCTTTATAAAAGAGGCCAGAACTCGATCTACTTCAGCACCCGATCTTCCACGCCCAAGAACCGGAACAAACCAATATAAGATGCTTGCCCAACCTCGCTCCGGCCTGGGGAACGGCCCACAATAGAACCTTTTCCACCCAGTCACGATCCGGAACATCATTTGATTCACGGGCGTAGGTGGTGCTCGGCAAACCGGTGACTCTACCGGCATCAGACTTTAGAAACGGACAGAATTCATACTTGCCCAATGCCTGGGTCATCTTCCCGTAATGATCGGGTGAAGGGTTCTTAAGGTCAAAAGATATGATAGTAAGTGAAGCCATTAGTCCTCCTCCTTTGCTCGGACTGCTACAGCGATTTATATTAATTCTATTTGCAAAGATGTCAAGTCCTCTCTCCTGCTTGACACAAGCATCCCGCAAGGTTACACTTCTATCAAAGGAGAGACTGATTGAGCACACAGACAAGCTATGTCCTTGATGAGTTGCGCAACGAGGCAGAATACCCGGCTTATGCCTCTGGCAAGTCCGGGCTTTTGAAGATTCAAGATGCCCCCAAGGAGTCCGGTGCTATCTATGCTTTCCCTTGCTTTCAGTATGCGAAGTCTCTTGATAAAAACCCTATCCAGGTTGCTGAGGAGTTGGCTCAAGAATGGAATAAGATGCGTCAATCCAAAGAGTGGCCCCAGGAATGGTTCCCTACCTCTGTCCTCGACCACTTCGAAGCCTCAAGAGGTTACGTAAATGTATTTGTAGATCAAAAGATTCTCCTTGCCCGCATACTCAAAGACCTGCTAGATTATGGTGAAAAATATGGTTCCTACCCGAAACTCAACAAGACCATGGTGGTTGACTACTGCTCGCCGAACATCGCCAAGCCCTTGTCGGTAGGGCACTTAAGGTCAACCATCATCGGCCAGGCGCTCATAAATATACTGCGAGCAAGGGGATACCGAGTAGTGGGCATAAACTTCATGGGTGACTGGGGAACGCAATTTGGCAAGCTTATTTATGCGTTCGAACAGTGGGGGGATGAAAAAAAACTTGAGTCAGATCCGATCCAGCATCTATTGGAACTTTACGTGCGCTTTCACAAGGAGGCCAAGGAAAACCCGGCTTTGGAGGATGACGCGCGAGCCGCATTCAAAAGATTACAGCAGGGAGGAGAAAAGGAGCGAGCGCTCTGGCAGCGCTTCCGAGAAAGTAGCCTTGAGGCCTTCGAAAAAACGGTAGCCCGACTGGGGGTTAAGTTTGACCACAACTGGTTTGAGAGCGACTTCGAAGGCAAAGCTGATGAGCTTGTGGATGAGCTATTGGTTAAAGGAATAGCTGAAGAATCCGAAGGAGCAATAATAATCCGATTCAAACCTTTATGGCCAGCCGAATCTCCTGAGCCTCCGCCAGCCCAACCTCCACTTGTAATCCGTAAGTCTGACGGAACTACCCTCTACCCGACACGCGATCTCGCCTCAGCCGTGGAAAGAATCGAAAGGTTCCAGCCTGTCCATAGGTTGTTATATGCTGTAGCTTCAGAACAAACCCTTTACTTCTCCCAGTTATGGAATGCCCTGGAGGAGATGCGGAAAAGGGGATTCTTCAAGCATGCGAAGATAAATCAACCAGGGATACTGAAGTATATACCCTTCGGGATGGTCTCTCTGCCCACGGGTAAAATATCTACCCGCGAGGGTCGGATTGTTTATTTGGACGACTTGCTGGATCAAGCTAAGGAGCGAGCAGCCCAGATCATAAAGGAGAAGAATCCGGAGATGCCAGAGGATAGACGCAAGGAGGTAGCACAGCAGGTGGGGATAGGAGCGGTGATATACGCCGATCTGTCGCAGGATCGAATCAAGGACATCACCTTCGACTGGTCGAAGATGCTTAGCTTTGACGGTAACAGCGCCCCTTATCTGCAGTACGCGGCGGTGCGCTGCGCAAAGATACTCGAAAAGGCAGAGTCCGAGGATAGAGAAGGGTTAGATACGCTGAATGAGCAAGATATCCCAGCGCTTGCCGAAGAGTTAAAGGAGCCGGAAAGCGTTAAACTTTTGATGCATCTGGGCCGTTACCCCCAGGCGATAGCAGAGGCTGCCGAGCGTTACGCCCCCCACGTTTTGGCCTCCTATCTATACGATCTTGCCACCGCACTCAGCCGGTTCTACACCGAGGTGCCTGTTCTCAAAGCCAAAACCGATATAGCCCGTCTGACAAGGCTCACGCTTGTCGAGGCCACGGGCCGGGTTCTGGGCCGAGGGCTTGAGCTTCTGGGGATTGAGACGCCGGAAGAGATGTAGGCAAACCCGTACGTCTGTTTCACCCGACAGGGGTACAGGCGGCAGCCGCTCCATCCCCCGCGTGGCACTGGGGTACGAAGTAAGCGTAACCTACAAACTGGTCGAATAGAAATTATTCTGCCAAGAATTGCAAGGAGTGTTAATGCGTAACTTACTGAAAAGGTTCGGTGTTGTTCTGATGGTTGTGCCGGGGCTGCTTCTGGCGACCCAAAAGATCACCATCATTCACATCAACGACACCCATGGTCAGATCGAAGCGATCCAGACCCGTGACGGTAAAACCTACGGCGGATTCGCGCGGGTTGCTTATCTGGTAGATTCGTTGAGGAGCGAGGCTGAGACAGAGGGTCGCACATTTTACTTCCTTCACGCGGGCGACGCCCTGCAAGGGCCGCCTGTATCCAACATGAGCAAAGGCAAGCTTGACTTCGAGTTTCTGAACGAGATGGAGCTCACCGCGATGGCGGTGGGCAACCACGAGTTCGACTTCGGACAGACCAATCTTGATGAGCTTGTGGAGATCGCGGAGTTTCCCGTGCTTTCGGCAAACGTCGTAGACGAGTTGAACAACCGGCCTTACCAGGCCTTTGTGGAGATGAAGGCAGGCAAGGAACGCATCCTCATGGTGGGGCTTACCACCGAAGCGACCCCGATCGGAACGCATCCGGCCAACGTGAAAGGGCTTAGCTTCCTTCAAACGGATTCGGTGATCGCCGCCTTGATTGACTCGCTCGGGTACGGCGAGAGGGACTTCGTGATTGCCCTTACCCACTTGGGCTGGACCGCTGATTCTGTAATGGCCGAGCGAGTGCCTGAGATTGATCTGATAGTCGGCGGACACTCACATACGATCATCGAGGAGCCGAGGAAGATCAAAAACTCCCTCATCGTACAGGCAGGGGCAAGGACAGTCTATCTTGGCAAGCTGGAAGCAGAACTCAAGAAAGGCAGCCTCAGGGGCTGCTCATACGAGCTTATTCTGCTCTCAGGGAAGATAGCCGAGGATCCGGATATGGCGGCAAGGATCGCCGAAGCGGGGCAAGAGCTCGACAAAAAGCTTGGCGTGCCGATTGGCAAGACCGAAGTGGTGCTTGTTCCCGGATTCGCCGAGGCAGCCGATGAGCTGTCGCTGGGCGATCTCGTGGCAGAGATAATGCGCGAGGAGACCGGTGCGGAGTTCACGTTCACCAACCAGGGCGGGGTCAGGGCGGCCATTATCCCAGGTGACGTAACCATGAAGGATGTGCTTACCGCATTGCCATTTTCCAACACGGTGGTGGTAATGGAGCTCTCTGCGGAGCAGGTACAGGAGCTTCTGGACTACAACGTATCGCTGGGTCCTTACTCCGGAGGAACCCTGCATCTTGCCGGAATCAGCTGCGAGGTCAAGGACGGCACGGCGGCAAACATCCGGATCGGCGGCGTACCTCTCGATGAATCAAGGACTTACAAGATCGCCACCAACAACTTCCTTGCCGCGGGCGGGGACGGATACGAGATACTCAAGCAGGGACAGAACATCTACGACACCGGCACAGGCGTTAACTCCTTGCTGGTGCGATACATAGAAAGGGCAGGAACGATAACAAGACCCTCGGATCAGAAGTAAGGATCCGACTTACTTCAGTTTCACCCTCCAGGCACGTGCGTTTGAGGAATCGTCAAAGCTGAACTGCTGGTGGATGATCAACACCTCGCCGTCATTTGACCACTGTGATACCCAGCAAGGGTGGTTCTCAAGCCCTGACCGGATTTGGGTAATGGCCACACCTCGCATATCTTCCAGGTCGTAAACGACGGGATTAGGCACGGTTGATACGAAGAGGTAGTCCGAGGTGGGGGAAAAGGTGGCCGAAAGCGCCTTGCCGGTCAGAGAAACAAGCTTGGGATTGGCGGTGGACATGATGAACAACCTGTAGGTTACAACGTCCTCGCCCTCCTCCCTTGCCTCGATTGGCTGACCTAACAGAATCCATTGTTCATCAGGCGAGAGCACCAGAAGGAAATCCAGACCTTCGATAACGCGCTGGCCTGTCTCGGCATGTTCCAACCACTTCTCAGAGGCGCTTCTTTCTTGCGCGTCCTCAAGCTCCACCACGTCGAAGCCCACAAGCTCCAACCTGTCCTGCGAGAACGTTGGTGATACCAGAATCATAAGGATTCCGAGAATCATAATTCGGCGATCTATAACCATAGCGACTCCTTCGGTTTGATAAACCGGGCGGTATAATTCCAAAAGTTTCCAAGAACTTTGTCCGCCACAAATCCAGACCTGGTGGCCTCGTTGACGGTAGTGCGCTTGAGGGGATAATCCGGGTCAGGGAAGAACTCGGTTACCGCCAGGATGCCTGAAGGTTTGAGGACCCTTCTTGCCTCCAGCAAAGCCCTGTGCCGGTCGGGTATCTCGTAAAGGACGGAAACCATGCAGACAAGGTCAAGGGTCGAATCCTCAAACGGCAGCTCGTAAGCACTCGCCTGGATGAGTTTGACGTTAGTGATATCTTGATTCTCAGGTCTGGATAACTTGTTTTCGAGCTGTGCCAGCATCTTGCTCTGGATGTCGAGTGCGTAAACCTTGCCCTGGGGACTGACCGCTCGCGCCATGAAAGTGGTATAGGCTCCTGATCCGCATCCTACCTCAAGGACCTGCGTTCCCGGCTTGATCCCGCTGCGTTCTATGACCTTGTCCGGAGGTTGCACGCTGCGTCGGAGGTTCGAGTCCAGTCCATAACCGATGAACGCCGGCGCCGGAAAGTGCCAAAACTTACGCACGATGCGTGCTAGGGTCATCCAGAAGATTATAAACCCCAAGATGACGGAAAGAACGATGATAACAATTAATAAAGGAACAGGCATCGCCAAGCTTACGCCTTTGAAACCACTAGTCAAGGTCGCCCCCCTCTCCCGGAGGGAGAGCGTGCCCCGTGGGTTGACAAGCTGGCCGCGATGTGTATACTTCCTTGTTAACGACTGTTTAGGAGGATAGAGAAATGATCAAGGATTGGACTAAAAACCTGTGGGGACCGATGCTGGTGATCGGTTTTACTCTGGAGGCATTCAGGGGATGTCCATAGTCTAATCCTACGTTTCTTGTAGAATTTGACCCCGGGCATCCCGTCCGGGGCTTTTCTTTTGCACGTAACCCCGGGCAAATCCCGGGGTTTTTTCGATCGGTTCTTAACACACCAAAAAGGAGATGAAACGATGCAACCGATCATAAGCTGCCGTGAAGTGTACAAGTCCTTCAACGGCGGTACATTATTTAAAAGGAAAAAACCGGTTCGTGCGCTGGCCGACATCAACTTTGATGTTTCCTCCGGCGAGTGCTTCGGGCTTATCGGGCCGAACGGGTCGGGCAAGTCCACGCTTATCCGCATACTCTCGACCTTGCTTTTCCCTGATAAGGGACAAGCGTACGTGTGCGGCATGGACGTGGTCAAAAAGCCCTACCAGGTGCGGCCTCTGATCAGCCGGGTCTCGGTGGATGCCACGTTCTTCAAGCGGCTTTCCGCCTGGGAGAACCTGCGCTACTCGGCCAGACTCTACGGCGTCCCCTTGAAGCTTGCTAAGGAGCGTGCCCTGGACGTTCTTGCCGAGCTTGGGTTCCCGGTCAGACGGTTCAGCGACCCCATGGAGGACCTATCACGCGGGATGCAGCAGAAGGTCGCGGTTGCAAGAGCCTTGATCAACCGGCCGCAGGTTCTGCTCCTTGATGAGCCGACTACCGGTCTTGACCCACGGTCCAAGCGAGAGGTGGAGACCTACATCCAGAGGCTCAAAAGCCAGACCGAACTTACCATTTTCCTGACCACGCACGATATGTACGAGGCCGAGGAGCTGTGCGACCGGGTGGCGATCATTGATAAGGGTCGGATCGTGGCCCTGGATACGCCGAAGGGACTGAAACGGATGGTTGCCCGCAAGCGCGGCACGAACCGCGTCAGCCTGGAGGACGTCTTCCTCGAACTCACCCACAAGGAGTGGGTGGACGCTGAAGGCGACGACGACGGCGACTGAAAGGAGCCGGTGGCGACCGTTAGGGAGCCACCCGAACAATACAAACTAAGGAGAAAAAGATGCAAAGGATACCGACGCTGGAACCGATGGTGCCCGCCGGAGCCGAGCCGCGCATGAGGCTGCGGTGGCTGGCGCTTATTGAGCGCAACTTCGCCCTCATCAAGCGTTACCTGGGCTGGGAAGTAGTATTCGTGTTCTACAACATCGTGAACGCCCTGTGCATCGCTTTCATCGGCGTGACCCAGGGCAAGGGGCACGTGATGTACCTGGTCATAGGCGCTCTTATCTGGGGGTTTCTGTCTCTTCTGTTCCACGAGCTCGCCGAGCAGGTTCAGTGGGAGCGCTGGGAAGGCACCATCGAGTACAGCTTCATGGCTCCCCTGCACCGGCTTACCTACCTTCTGGGCAACTGTTTCTATGCGGTTGTCTACGGGGTGCTTCGCACGGCGCTGCTTTTGGGCGTTTTGGTCTTATTCCTGGGTCTCTCGCTTCGGGGCGCGAACATCGCAGGCGCCTTGGTGGTGCTGGTGGTATCAGGGCTTTCCTTCATCGGTCTGGGGCTTATCGCGGCGATTCTTCCCTTGCTCTCCACTGAGAAGGGTGCGCAGGCCTCGCACATATTCGAAGCGGTGATTCTTTTGATTTCCGGGGTATACTACGAGGTAGACGTTCTGCCCCGCTGGATAAGGCCGCTTTCGGTCGTATCGCCTGCGACGTATACGCTTCGGGCGATTCGCGCCGCACTGCTTGAAGGGGCATCGTTTAAGGAGCTGGCACCGACCATTCTCCTATTGGCCGGAATCGGTGTGGTGCTCATCCCGGCGGGCTTTGTGGTATTCAGCCTGGCCGAACGATGGGCAAAGCGCAAGGGAAAGCTCAAGAGGAGTGGCTGAAGATTGTAAGATTAAAGATTTCAAGATTGAGTGTTGTACTTTGAGACCAACGAAACCCATCTTAGAATCTTCAAATCTTGCAATCTTCTAATCGCCTTCTGAAGGTTGCGATGACTAACATTGTTGCATAGAATTCAAGCTCAGGAGCTTATGATGATTCAACTTAAGGAAGTTGGTGTTTCCTTCGGCGCGCGAGGGCTTTTTGCCAAGGTAAACCTTGCTGCAGGGGAACGCTCGCGCATCGGCCTGGTGGGGAAAAACGGAACCGGCAAGACCACGCTGTTTAGACTGCTTGTAGGCGAGCACCCCCCTGACGAGGGCTCGATTGATATGCCCAGGGATCTAAGGATAGGCTATCTGCCCCAGGAAGAGATCGTACTCGAAGAGGAGAGTGTATTTGACAGTGCGGTGGAGGCGTTCGGGCATATCCACGATATAAGGGTCAAGATGCACGAGCTTGAACAGAGGATGAAGGATACGTTCATGGAAGCGGGGGAGATGGAGAAGATTCTTTCAAGATACAGCCGGCTTCAGGAGGCTTACGCCCAGGACGGGTATACGTTCGAGGCGCGGACCGCCGAGGTGCTGACAGGTCTTGGATTCAAGGAGGCGGATTTTTCAAGGCCCTGCGGTGAGTTCTCGGGCGGGTATCAGATGCGGATAGCGCTGGCGAAGCTCTTATTGTCCGAGCCTGATCTTCTCTTGCTTGACGAGCCGACCAACCACCTCGATCTGCCCTCAATCGAGTGGCTGGAGGGTTTAATTAAGAATTTTAAAGGGGCGCTGCTCATAAGCTCCCACGATAGATATTTCCTGGATCGGGTGGTGGATGAGATATGGGACACCGATTACGGCACCATTACATCTTACAAAGGCAACTACACGAGATTTACGGAACAGAAGAGGGAGCGCGCCGAACAGATGGAGAAGGAATCGAAGAAGATTGCCGAGACCCGCCGGCATCTGCAGCGTTTCATAGACCGCTTCAGGGGCTATCCCAAGAAGGCGGCTTTGGTGCGCAGCCGCAAGAAGATGCTTGAGAGGCTGCCCAAAGTGGAGCTGCCCAGGGAGACGAAAAAAGGAATGGCGATTCGCTTTCCCGAGGTCCCTCGCATCTCGGGCAGGGTAATGGCACTGGAAGGTATGGCGAAGAGTTTTGGTGATAACGAGGTCTTTTCCGGCGTTGACTTAACGGTAGAGCCGGGCGACAGGATTGCGTTCGTCGGGGCGAACGGCGAGGGTAAGACCACCCTTTTAAGGATCATTGCGGGTGAGCTGAACGCATCTGCGGGCAAGATATGGCGGTCTGCAAAGCTGCAAACCGCCTTCTATACCCAGATCGTGGAGGAGCGGCTGAACCCGCAACACACTATCTTAGCCGAACTTGAGGAGGCGGCACCCGGCGAGTCGCTGCCCGCTCTGCGCTCTCTTGCCGGGGCGTTCCTCTTTTCAGGGGACGATGCGGACAAGAAGGTGGCGGTGCTCTCCGGCGGCGAGAAGTCACGCCTGGCTCTTGCCAAGATCATCCTCTCACCATCCAACCTTCTTTTACTTGACGAGCCTACCAACCATCTTGACCTTGCCGCTCGTGATGTTTTGGAGCAGGCCATACGCCGCTATCCGGGAACCGTGATCTTCGCCGCGCACGACCGCTTCTTGATAGATCGTCTCGCCAACAAGGTGGTCCAGGTCAAGGATGGAAAGGCGAGACTGCATCTTGGCAACTGGACCGATTTCGAGCGCTGGCGCGAGGAGCTCCGGATTCAAGCTAAGGTGCCAGTCGCCGACCCCCAAGAAACGAACAAGGACAGAAAGAAACCGACCCCTAAGAAAAAGTACACAAGACCATCAAAGCAAGAGAATGCTCGACAGAAAAGACTCCTTGAGGAGGAAGCCAACAGAACCTTTAGAGAGATCGAGGCAAAGGAGAAGGAGATGGCCGAGCTTGAGCTCCAGATGAGCAACCCCCGGTTTTACGAGAATATCAATAAGGTGCGGGAGGTGACGACGAGACATCGTCAGCTCAAGCAGGAGCTGGACCGGCTGCACGAGCAGCTTGAGAGGCTTCTGTCAAAGAGCTAAGCTTGACATCCTCCCGCTTCTACCTATTCTAAAGGATCAACAAGTGGAGGTATGTCTTGAAAAGATTCTTGGCGCTTAAAGCGCTTCCGCTCGCGGCACTCCTGGCGCTTTTCTGCACGCGGCTTGAGGTTCCAGAGCTCCTATCACCGGCAGACGGCGAAACGCTCTTGACGGCGACACCTGAGTTTATCTGGCATCCGGCGTCCAATGCCAGATCTTACTCTGTGGAGATATCTGCTGAGGAAAGCTTTGCCGAAACGATCGATAGCATTGTATTCAAAGACACCTCGTTCATTCTGGCCGATACCCTAAAGCTGGGTCAGAAGTATCACTGGCGTGTAACCGCCCGTAATCTGCAGGGAGTAGAAAGCGCCCCGAGCGAACCCGAAACGTTCCGCGTACAGGAAGGTGTTGAACTCCTTACCCCCGCGGAATCAGACAGCACCGCATGGCCCGAGTTCTCATGGGAAAGCTTCCCTGGTGCCTCCTCCTACAACTTTGTCCTCTCCAGCTACGCCGACTTCAGGGAGCCTTTCTTCGATACAACGACAGGCTCCACGTCACTGCAATGGCCTGACAGCCTCGCACCTGCCACCTACTTCTGGCGCGTGCAGGCATTTGATGCAGACCAACCACTCAGCTCCTGGTCGGTTGTAAGGAAGCTGGTGGGGTATCGGCTCAAGGATACCTACTTCCCGCTTTATTTGGGGCGTAAACAGATCTATGAATGGGCTGAACTGGAAGGTTTCTATCTTCTCGGCGATCCGGATGAGTGGGACACCACCGGATGGGATACCACTCAGGTTAGCATCACGGTGAAGGATACCTTTTGGCGAGAGGACCGACTTTTTTACGTGTTTGCACCTGGCTCAGGCGAGGTAAACGATACCCTTCCTGTTCAATTATGGGACGTCGGCGACACCGTAGCCATCCGTCACGACACTGTATTCTCGCCTGTTTACCCTTTGGGCAAACTTTACCCTCACCACGAAGACGTATTCCTGGGGTGGAGTGATTTCGAATTGGAGACGTTCTTGAACGGAGATACCTTGATGATGGTGCATGAAGAAGGTTATCATCACTACGCCCGTCATGACTCCCTGAAGATATTGCGTCTTCCGGGTCAGGGGACAGTCTACCAGCAATATTACTGGGCGACGTTAGTTTCCTCAGATACCCACGACTGGAAGATTACAAAGATGGTCCTGTTGCCTTGACATCATAGCCAGCGCTGGTATATTCACCCATGAAGGTGTTTGTGCTCGGAGGGGGCGGGAGAGAGCATTCATTGGGCTACAAGCTTGCCGAGTCAGCTGACGTAGGTGAGCTTTTCTTCCTGCCGGGCAACGCGGGAACGGCAAGGCTGGGCCGCAATCTTCCCGTATCCCCAACGGATATTGACGCGGTTCTTGCGGCAGCAGGGGGGCATAAGCCTGACCTCGTGGTTGTCGGTCCGGAGGCTCCGCTGTTCGCAGGCATCTCCGATCTGCTGACCCGGGAGGGCTTTCTCGTCTTCGGACCATCCAAAAAGGCAGCCGTCCTTGAGCAGGAGAAGGCGTTTGCCAAGGAGTTCATGAAAAGACACCACATCCCTACGGCTTCCTTCAAGGTCTTCACCGATATTGCCTCGGCAAAACGCTACGTGGAGGGGAAAGATTCTCCACTGGTCGTTAAGGCATCCGGCCCTGCTTTGGGCAAAGGGGTGATCGTCTGCTCCACCCCCGAAGAGGCGCTCGCCGCCGTTGATAAGATGATGGTCGAACGCAGGTTCGGTTCGGCAGGTGAGCGAGTCGTTGTCGAGGAGCGCCTTGCGGGCGAAGAGGTATCCATCCTGATCTTGACGGACGGCATCAACTACATCAGCTTTCCCCCGGTGCAGGATCATAAACCGATAGGTGAGCGAGATACCGGTCCAAACACCGGCGGCATGGGTGCCTACGCATCTGTGCCGCTGGTAGACGCCGCGCTTGCCGAAAGAATCGAGAAGGAAATAATCCAGCGGGTGCTTGATGGACTGAGGGATGAGGATATTCGCTATCAAGGCGTGCTCTACATGGGACTGATGGTGACCCAAGAAGGCCCAAAGGTATTGGAGTTCAACTGCCGATTCGGCGATCCGGAGAACCAGCCGTTGATGATGCTTACGGACGAGGATCTGCTGGGGCTCCTCATGGATACCGCAAGGGGTAGGCTTAGAACCCGCAGGATAAAGACCCGTCCGGGCAGCGCACTCTGCGTGGTGGCGGCCTCCGAAGGCTACCCGGGATCGTATGAAAAAGGCAAACGGATAAGGTTGGATGTAGAGGAGAACTCAGACCTCGTCTGCTTCCATGCCGGGACCAGGGCACAGGACGGAAAGCTTTTGACCTCTGGCGGCCGGGTGCTTGGTGTCACCGCGTTCGCATCCGATCTTAAGGAAGCAAAGGAGCGTGCATACGCACCGCTTGAGCACAAAAAGATCTACTTTGACGGCATATACTTCCGCCGGGACATCGGCGATAAAGGCATAAGGAGGCTGGCATGAGTTTTAAGGTGGCGATAGTTGCGGGCTCGAATAATGATGCGGATTACGTGAAGCTGACCGAAGAGGAGCTTGGAGCAGCAGGGATCGAATACGAGACCCACTACATCTCGGCACACAGACAACCGGAAGAAGTAGCCGCGTTTGCAAAGACCGCGGCACAGAGGGGGTTCAAGGTTATAATCGCCCTTGCTGGTTACGCGGCCGCCCTGCCCGGGGTGATAGCGGCCTACACCTCGCTTCCTGTAATAGGTGTGCCGCTTGATACCTCCCCTCTTTCCGGATGGGACTCCCTTCTTGCGATCGTGCAGATGCCCAACGGCGTTCCTGTTGCTGCCATGAGCGTGGGGCTGGCAGGCGCGCGTAACGCTGCGCGGTTCTGCCAGAGGCTTAAGGAAATCTGCGTTAAGGACTGACGCCTTGAGGTTTACATGAGTGAGAAAAGGGTTCGAGCGGTGCTGATCACAAGCACCGTCGCCAACGTGCTGCTTATGGGAATGAAGCTCGGAATCGGCTTCCTTACGCTTTCGCGGGCGCTCATCGCCGACGGCGTGAACTCCACCCTGGATATATTCTTCTCGGTGATGATCCTTGTTTCCTTTCACATGGCAGCAAGGCCTGCAGATAAGGATCATCCCTACGGACACGGCAACATCGAGGTTCTGGTCGCCTTCATCGCCGCGCGCATAATCATCGCCACTGGTGGCTTTATAGTCTATGATGGTATAAAAAACATCCTTTCCCCCATGCAAGAGCTTCCCTCGTTATATTGGCTGGCGTTAGTCGCATCGGCGGTTACCATCGCAGCCAAGCTCTGTCTCTACCTCTACGCCCGATCGGCGGCCAAACGTTACCGTTCACCTGCGGTCGAGGTACAAGCTGCAGACCACCGCGCCGACATCCTGGCCACCTCGGCGGCGCTTCTTGGCATCCTCTTTACCTTCCTTGGAGTAAGATTCCTCGACCCGGCGGCCGCCGTGATCGTAGCCGGTTTTATCATCTGGACCGGAATAAAACTCGTCAAGGATAACCTTAAGGTGCTCTTAGACGCTCAACCCGCCGATGAATTCTTTACCCCTTTAAAGAATCGACTGGCTGAGTTCAAAGATGTCCGCGAGGTCCGCCACATGCGAGCCCACCCCGTAGGGACCTACTACTTCCTTGAGATCACCATAACCGTAGACAGGAAGCTGTCGGTTAAAGATGGACACGACATAGCCGAGGGGGTTCGTTCAAAGCTCATGAAGCGTGAGAGCCGTCTGAAGGACGTGATCGTTCATGTTGAGCCGACAAGCGATTGAACGCGCCGCAGCGGTGCTCAAGCGAGGCGAGCTCGCGATTCTGCCCACCGACACCGTGCCCGGCATCTTTGTAAAGGATACCCCTGAAGGTGAACGAAGATTGAGGGGATTGAAGGGAAGGGACAGTATGAAACCCTTTGCCCGGATGTTCGGCTCACGCAAGCAGCTTGCCGAAAGGATTAACATTCAAAGCAAGATGCAAAAACTGGCTCTCGAACGCCTGCTGCCCGGTAGGGTAACGTTGATCCTTCCCGCAAGAAAGAGGGGGAACGAACCCATCGGTGTGAGACTTCCCATGGACGCCTCGCTTCGTGCGCTCGCCAGCCGCACAGGCCCCTTGATCGCCACCTCGGCCAACCTTTCTGGGCAGGAACTGCGGGATCCAGCCACCATTCCAGAGTGGCTCTTAAAGGAAGTAGCCCTGATGGAAGAGGACGCCTCTCAGGAGAGCTTGGATTCAAAGCCTATCGCCTCCACTGTTGTCGATCTTAGCCATAAAAGGCCGGCCATCCTTCGCAAGGGAGCTTGCTCGATCTGGACGGTCGCAAGACGTCTGAATAAGACTCCCTGCCTGGCTTCTCCTCAGGAACTCAACGTGCTTTTCGTATGCGGCGGCAACACCTGCCGCTCTCCTATGGGGGCGGCTCTCTTTCGAGCGCGTTGCTTTTCGCCTCGCGTGAACGTCCGAAGCGCAGGCCTGTCAGCCGCCAAAGGATCACAAGCCGCGCGGCTCGCCAGGATGGTCATGCGTGAACAAGGGCTTTCCCTTGAAGATCACCGTTCAAAGGAGTTGAGCGACGAGCTTGCTGCCTGGGCCGATCTCATACTGGCCATGACCCGCGGTCATCTTTTACGCATCCGCAGACGGTACGCACGTTTCTCCGACCGCACGTTCCTTCTAACCGGATTCCCCAAACCATGGCCCCACGGCCGGAACATAGACGATCCTATAGGAGGTTCTCCGGGAATCTACAAACGCACTTATCGGCAAATTCAACTATATATTCACTCTATTTGCCCCAAGATAAAGAAAGTGTTGACTCAAGCGAATTAGCGCGAGAGGGCTTGACAAAAGCCCCGTCTTTACTATAATCTAAGCAACCTTTGATCAAGGAGGCGCATAAATGACAAAGGCAGAACTGATTGAAAAGATCGCGAAAAACGCGAGCGTCACTAAGAAAGCGGCCGGAGCAGCCGTAAATACGATGATAGATGAGGTCACGAAGGCTCTTAAGAAGGGCCAGCGTGTACCTCTCGTCGGCTTCGGCACCTTCATGGTGCGTCGCACCAAGGCACGTAAGGGCCGCAATCCGCGCACGGGCGAAGAGATCAGGATCAAGGCTCGCAAGCGCCCGGTCTTCAAGGCCGGAAAGGCCCTTCGCGAGGCAATCGACAAATAATGTCCCAAACACAAGGGGGGCCGAAGCGCCCCCCTTATTCTTTAAAACCACCTTACAACGCATTGAGGTGGAATCAACGCAGCTTTGCCGTCCTTGACCAGCGCGAACTGCCCCTCAAAAAACGCTATCTGGAGCTTGCGGATATAAGTTCGACCTGCAAGGCTATCCGGAATTTGGCGGTACGCGGTGCCCCGCTGATCGGTGTGGCGGCCGCACTGGCCGTAGCCCATGCCGCACGTAAGGGTGCTGCTTTCAAAAAGCTGCTTGGAGGAATCCCAAAACTTGCCGCAACCCGGCCAACCGCCCTCAACCTCTTTGTCGCTCTGGACAGGATGAAGGCTTTGGTTGAGAGAAAACCTCCCAGGGATAAGATCGTTGCCGAGGCCCTTGCAATATGGAGGGAGGAGGAAGAACGTTCGTTCACCATGGCCGAGCACGGTCAGAAACTCATACGCAAAGGCATGAAGGTAGGCACCTACTGCAACACAGGTGCATTGGCCGCACCAGGGGTCGGCACGGCACTTGGTGTGATAATCAAGGCCCATCTTTCAGGCAAGAGGATCCGGGTGGTGGTGCCCGAGACGCGTCCGTTACTGCAGGGCGCTCGCCTTACCGCATGGGAGCTTTCGCAGTGGAAGATTCCATATACCCTGGTAACGGAATCGGCGCTCGCCAGCGTTATGGGAGAACTTGACGCGATCCTCGTTGGAGCAGACCGCATCGCTGCAAACGGGGATACGGCCAACAAGATCGGGACTTACGGTTTGGCTATCCTGGCCAGGCATTTCAAGGTTCCATTCTGGGTCGTGGCGCCGTCGTCCAGTGTGGATCTGAGCTTGAAGAACGGAGCCAAGATTCCTATAGAGAGGCGCTCTGCGGATGAGGTCAGAGCGTTCGCCTCCTGCCGTACGGCCCCCAGGGATGCTTCTGCAGCCAACCCCGCCTTCGACGTGACACCTGCAGGATTGATCGGAGGGATCGTCACTGAGAGGGGCGTCCTTTCCACCCCCTACTCAAAAAGCCTGCGGAAATGAATGCACTGCTCACCGTACTGCTCTTCACACAACCGATCCTGCCAGAGCTGCCTCCTCCCCCTGAGCTTGAGCCCCCCCACGAACGACCGGTGGTCATACCTCTCGAACACGACACCCTGGGTGTAGGTATGGCATTGGGCGCTCCGTTCGGATTCGAACTTCTGGCCCGTCAGGACGGCCCCTTCCTGTCAAGCCACACCGCACTCTCGATCCATGAGAGGGCAGACCACTTCCACGGCCTGGAGCAACTGGTAAAGACCCGGCTTGTAGCTAACATCAAATCGCTGCAGATTGCTGCGGGAATACAAGGCCTGCGCTACGAGAATACCGTCCTCCCCGAAGGGTTTGACCGTCCTGCTATGGAATCTCGTTCGTATGCAGACGCTTCGCTTCAAGGCTTCTGGCATCACTCCGATTTCCTGGTAGGAGTCGAGACGCAGGCCTACACCTCTACGATGAGCGGAGCCCAACGCAGCGGAGGCCAGGCTACGGCGCGAATTTTTGCAGCGAGACCGTGGGCTAAGATGCTTTCAAAGACTCAGGCCATGCTGAACCCGGAAGGAATGGAATTTTTAACCGATGCCATTTTCCAATATCAGGCCGGATTCATGCTCATCACCCCGAGCCTAGAGGGACGCCTCGCCCCGGCGCAGAATAATCCGGTAGGAGCAGGGGCCAGCCTGAACCTGGTTGCAGTGCTTGGCAATCTATCCCTTAAATTCGAAGGCTGCTACCGCCGCAAGACCACGCTGTTGCTGGATTCCGTGCTCTTTGCACCCGTTCAGGCAACCCTTGCACCACAAGTGCAGGGACACATCCTTGCAGACCGCCTCCACATAGGAGCGGGCTACGAGGGGGTAGAGGTGTCCATCTTCACCGAACAGGGACAGGCCCTCTTCTGGCAGGCAGGACCCCAGGGGTTTCCTCAGGTTGAATTGTTTGATTTCAATCAAACGGGAGGCGAGGTGGGAGCCAAACTGGAGCGAGACAAGCTTTCCCTTGTCGGGAAGCTCCGGCTTGGCTTTTCAGAACCCCAGACCCCATGGACGCCGCTTTGGGAGCTAACCGACTCGATGTCTGTGAAGTTTACCCCGTTGGAAGCGTTTGTGTTGATAGGGGCAAGCGGTGAACGCCGAAGCGGAGAGGTTTATGAATCCTCTTACGCGCTGCTGGGGTGCGGGGTTCTCTACGAACGCGAGCCTTTTCGCGTCGCCCTGCGCGCGGACGATCTGCTCGACCGCCGGCCCCAGCGCTGGCCCGGTCTGCCGGACGCAGGACGCCGGTTCAGCCTCTCAGTAGCCCTGTTCTCAACCGATTGGTGAGGACGTTTTACCGCCCGGCGCAGCGCGGCTACCTCATCTGAGGTCAGCTCGCGGGCTTTACCCAAAGGCAAATCACCCAGCTCGACAGGTCCGAACCCCACCCTGACCAGTCGAACGACGCGATATCCGAAGTGTTCGACGATCCTGCGTATCTCACGCTTGCGCCCCTCCCGCATGGAAAGCTCAAGAAGGCGGGGCGAGATAACGTTGACCTTCACGGGCAGCGTGGGACCGTCATCCAGCATAACCCCGCCCCTCTCAACGGCGGCAATCGTATCCCGAGAGGGGGGCCGATCGAGTGTAACCCGGTAGCGTTTGATGACGCCGAACCGTGGATGGGTAAGGCGGTGGCATAGCTCACCGTCAGAGGTCAAAAGGATTAACCCCTCGCTTTCCTTGTCCAGACGCCCCACGGGGAAAACCCTCGTTGCAGAAGGGACAAGGTGCGTAACCATGTTCTTGTGATGAGGGTCGCGTGTGGAGGCGAGTACGCCTCGCGGCTTGTTAACGGCCCAGTACTCAAAGCCTCGCTTGAGCCATTTAGAGGAGCGTTCATCCCAGACCCCTCTGAGGGTGGCGCGGTAGATCACGGTTCTATCCACGTCAAGCACCGTGATTTCGTCTTGCTCCCGCAGGGTATCCCCTGGTTTGGCCGGTTTTTGGTTGATGAGCACCCGCCCCTCGCGCATCCAGGCCTCTATCATTCGCCTCGAGGCCACTCCCCGGTTGGAAAGGAACTTCTGTACGCGAGGTGGAATGTTGTTACTCAAGGGCCTGCAGTCTTCGTGTTATCTCGATGCGCTGACGGTCTATCTGGACCTCAAGTGCTGCATCTTCAAGCAACCCTCTTGCCTCGTCCGTGCGCCCGAGCAATCGTGCGACCTGGGCCGCACCGATCAAGGCGTCTATGCGGGATTCAGATCCCTCAGGCAAGCGCGCCGCCGCCGCCTTATACGCCGAGAAGGCATCCTGGAGTTTCCCGGATGCGCGGTCGAGCGCAGCACGGTGGAAAAGGTAGTCTGCGGTCTCGCCGAACCGGTTCCGGTAATGCCTGGCGTAGGAGCCGGCAGCGATGAGATCGCCGCGTGCAAGCTCCACCTCTATCCCTAAGAGGAACCCCTGCTTCAGGACCGAGGAGCTGGAGCTTTCGGTGATCGCGGCCTGGATAAGATCCGCAGCGGTTTGATGGTTACCCTGGGAGTAGTAGATCTCTGCCATAGCCAAGGTGAAGGTTGCCCTGTCTGCGGCGCTGCGGCTGGTTGTTGAAAGCTCGCGGTAAACGGCAAGGGCCTCGCCGTCCCGCCCAAGGGAGTAGAGAAGCCGGGCCAGCTCCGTCTGGGAGCGCATCAGCACGGCGGAGGGCGGCGAAAGCTTGGGAATCTCGCGATAGGTGGCGATGGCTTCATCTATCTTACCCAGATGGCGCTGACAGCGCGCCTTATACTCAAGGGCTTCCGCCGCGGCCTCGGAGTCGGGGTAACGAGCAAGCAGCTTGTTGATCTCATGCATGGCGGCGATGTAGCTGCCATTCTCAACGTACTCAAGTGCAACCTGCAACTGAAGCTCGGGGTTGCGGACAGCGTCAGGGTGACGTTCTATGTATTGCTTGAGCATCGTGATCCGATCAGGATAGACCCCAAGTACCAGGTGACTCTCCTCTATGGCAAGGAGGATCTCATCCCGTTCGTCCTTGGAGGTTGTCACATCAAGTGCTGCCCGGAAAGCTCCTATGGCCTGGGTGTGTTGCCCACCCTTTGCAAGTACCTCTCCCTTTTTCTTAAGAGCACGCGCATAAAGGGAACCTTCCTTTACGCAGGCGAACTCTTCGGCGGCCGCAAGATAATCCCCTCTGCGTGCGGCAACCTCACCCAGATAGTAGTGGGCCTCGTTTGCAACCACCTCATCGCGGGTCACGCCGAGAAGCGCCCTCAGGCTGGCCTCTGCCGAGTCGGTCTCCCCGAGATAGAACAGGCTGCGTGCCGCAAGCAGTCTGGCGGTCTCATCGCCGAGCCTCTCTGGATAGGAACTAAACAGCTCGGTAAAAGCCTCGAGCGCGTCGGCGTATCTTTTGCGGGCAAACCGGGTCTCGGCAAGCGCCCGCAGCAGAACCGGCCGGTGTTCGGAGTCCAGCTCAAGCCCGCGTTCGATCAGGCTTGTCGCCTGGCGGAGCCGACCGCGGTCGCGTTCGATCGTTCCGAGCAGCAGATAGGCTTGAGCCGCGAAAGCGCCCTGGGGATTTTTATCCAGATAGTCTCTCCCCAATCTTTCCGCCTCGTTCAACCTGCCGTCCAGATAGAGGGAAACCGCCTGTCCGTACCTGGAGGCCTCGGCGTCCAGCCGGGAATACAGAGAGGCGGCCTCCTCGAAATGTCCCTCCGCCAGTTCAAGACACGCAAGGCTGTAGACGCGCCGCGTGGTGTCCTCGAGTTCGGAGAAGAAACCCCTGGCCTGGTCTATGCTGTCGATGCGAAACGCCGAATATCCTGCAAGGTAAAGGGCCTCCTCACGGTACCAGGCACTCCTCGGATAGGAAGCTGCGTCTTCGAGACGCGTTTTTGCTACCACCAAGCTGGCGGTATTGAAGTCCGTTGCGGCAAGAAGGGTGTTGAGCTCCTCTGAAGAGAACTGCCCCTGGTTAAGGTCAGCCAGATTGAGAAACACGTTCCGCGCCGCATCGTAATCGCATCGTTTGTAGAGTGTCCAGCCCAGATAGTACAGCACCTTAAGCGGAGGGTCGGGATGATAAAGAAGCACCTTGGAGAAGAAATCCTGAGCCGAGGCGTAGTCGTCAACGAAGAACGCGTTCAGTCCCAGAAGGAAGCTCGTTCGTCCGATCTCGCTGCCGGATACCGCCAGGTTCTGAGCTCGTAGAAGTATGGCCTGAGCCAGCTCCTCATCACCCAGCTCTCGACCAACGCGGCTCTTTCTGAGAAGAAACTCCATGTCAAGTGAAAGCCTGGGGTCCTCAAGCATCGCGGCGTCGTAGCAGGTATTGGCCCCCTCGGCATCGGCGGAGATCGCATAAGAATCACCAGCCCTCAGGAAGTCTACTCCCCAGACCTGCGCGGCGGTTAGAAGAAACAGACCGCACCCGAACAGGCTTTTTATCAAAACCCGGCCTCTCTTTCTACAATAAACTCAACAGAGGGCTCCGAGCCCCCTATTGCGGAACGCCGTCCTCGTTCCCCGGTTTTCCTTGCCTGGATCAAACGTTTAAACCTTGACAGGCTTCTTGGCAAAGAGATACCGCTTGACCTTCTTCGTAGTGGTCTTGGGCAGCTCCTCCTCTCGCAGCTCAAAGTGCTTGATGCGTTTGTAGTCGGCAAGCTTGGCACACTCCTTTTTGACTTGCTCACGTATGCACTCCTCAAGTTCCTTCTCGGTGATCTCGGGCCTCTCGGCATCTATCAGCTCGTAGTTGGGCACGATGATGGCGTGGACGTCCTCGCGCCCTGTCGCCTCGTTGAGCTGGCCCACCACCAGGATCTCCTGTATGTAAGGGTTCTGTCCCGCAACCGCCTCAACTTCTTCCGGATATACGTTCTTGCCCGCGGCGGTGACGATGAGGTTCTTTGCCCGGCCGGTGATGTGAAGGCGGCCTTCCGAGTCGAGACGCCCCACGTCGCCGGTTCGCAGCCAGCCGTCGGGGGAGAGCACCTCGCGCGTGGCCTCCGGGTTCTTGTAATAGCCCTTCATGACCGAAGGGCCGCGTGCCACTATCTCGCCGTTGCCCTGCTCGTCAGGGTTGTCTATTCTAACCTCGAACCCCGGAACAGGAGGGCCTACAGATACGTTGTCCGGATTTTTAAGCCGGTTTACTGAGACGATCGGTGAGGTCTCGGTGAGTCCGTAACCCTGTAGAACAGGGAGTCCTAACCGTTCCATGAAGCTCGATGCCCAGGGTGCAAGGGCTGCCGCGCCGGAAACGAGATAGCGAACCTTGTCCATGCCCATAGCCTTGCGCACGCTTGAAAACATCGCCTTGGAGATACCCTTGGCTATCTTTCCCAGGTTCATGCCCGCATTGAAGACGAACCTCTTGAAGGCAGAGGAGTCGCGTACCTGACGCTGTACGCCTTCAACTATCTTCTCGTAGAGAAGCGGAACCCCGAGCACCATGGTAACATCGTGATTGGCCATCGTCTCGAGTATCTCCTTTGACTTGAGGCTTGGCGAGAAGACGATCTTGCATCCGCAGCATAAGGGGGTCAGGAAGCCGCATGTAGCCTCGAATGAGTGGTGCAGGGGAAGGATGGAGATGAATGTATCGCCTTCGCCGAAGTCAAGTACCTGGTAGGCGGCACAGACGTTGGAGCTGATGTTCGCGTGGGTAAGCATCACTCCCTTTGCCTGACCCGTGGTGCCGGATGTGTAGAGGATGGCGGCAAGGTCCTCTATGTCATCCGGCGGTTCGATCGGTGCAAGCTCTGCACCCTCGGTAATCAGCCCCTCGAAGGAGAGCCAGCCTTTAGGTGTGTGCCCTATGGCTGCCCGCTTGAACCTGCGGTCTATCTCGCTTAGGGCCTCATCAACTGTTTCCGTGTAGGCCTCGGTAGAGATAACGCCTTTTGAATCCGAGTTGCGAAGTATGTGACGAATCTCTGCAACCTTGAGCATCCTGTCCAAGGGCACCACGATGCATCCTGCCCACTGGATGCCAAGGTAAGCAGCCTCCCAGTCAGGGCAGTTCTCTCCTGTAAGGCCGATCTTATCACCGGGCCTGTAGCCTATTTTGCGAAGCGAACGAGCCAGATACTCGATGCGCTGCTCGAGCTCCCTATACGCGAACTCCTGTCTCGTTCCTTCCCTTTCCATAAGGAGAGCTACCTTGTCTGGATGTGCCTGCGCCGATCTCTTAAACATCCTGGGCAGGGTTTCAACCTTAAGTGGACCACGAACAGTAGGTACTTCCATTACTCTGTCTCCTCTCTCGTCAACAGTTCATGTGAGAACTGTTCCATGCCGCGTCTGCCGGCCTCCAGGGTTTTAGCGATCAGGGCTTCCCCGGCAAGCCGCGCGCGATAGTTTAAACAGGTCACGAGCATCGGCAGGCCTGCACCTGTAATAAAAACCCACTCAGGGTGCTTGCGCATCAAAGCGCGACAGGCCGTAAAGCAGCTGCCTCCTGCAAGATCAATGAAAACATATACTGCATTATCCGCTTCTGTCAAGACCTCCTCAAGCTTTTTAGTAAGTTCTGCCGTCCCCAGACCTTGATTGGAGACGGTCACCACGCCCTCCTGCTTGCCTGTGATCTGCTCGGCCGCGGAAAGAAATCCCTGTGGAAAGCCTCCGTGTCCCACGATCGCGGTGTGAATCCGGCTACTCAACGTCCTCCTCTATCTCCTTTGCTACCTTGGCCTTCTGCAAGAGAAGCTTCTTGAGCTCCCGGTCGAAGAGCTGCATGGGATGATAGCCTCTCAGGATCACGAGGTGATTCATGGCTATCACCTCGCAGATCATCGCCAGGTTGCGGCCCGGGAGCACCGGGATCGTGATGAGCGGTACGCTTACGTCCAGAATATTGCGGGATTTGCGTTCAAGTCCCAACCGGTCGACGTCCATCCCTTTCTCCCAGCGCTTGAGTTCAACGACGACCTCGATTCGTTTCTGCAGACGGATTGAACGAATTCCGAAGATGGAGTAGAGGTTGATGATCCCGAGACCACGTATCTCCATGTGATGCTGGAAGGCGGGACGCTGCTCAGCGCCCTCACCCATAAGGATCGTGCGGCGGCGACGGATACGTATAAGATCGTCGGCCACCAGGCGGTGCCCTCGCTCTACGAGGTCAAGCGCGGTCTCGCTCTTACCTATACCCGAGGCGCCGACAAGCAGGAGACCTATGCCGTAGACGTCAACTAGTGTTCCATGCACGTGGGTCTCAGGCGCCAGCCTCAGCTCAAGGTAGTCGGTAACGAGATGGATGAAGTCTGTACTTGGCAGACGTGAAACAAACAGGGGGATGCCGGCAGCGCCAAGTTCATCTGAAAGCTCTTTCGGCGCGTCAGCATCAGCGGTGATAATAAAGCAAGGCGGCCTCAGCTCGAGGACCCTTTGAATTGCTAACCTTCTGGCCGCCGGATCAAAAGTCTCAAGGAAAACCATCTCTGTTACACCCAGTACCTGCAACCGGTCTGCCGGGAATCCGCCTACAAAACCTGCCAGTGCAAGACCGGGGCGGTGAATGTCAAAGGAAGAAATGAAGCTCTTTTCCATCCCCTGCTTGCCCGCAATCATACTCAGTTTCAGCTCTCTGTGTTTTTCCTCAAACAGTTCGGCAACCGAAAGCTTTTTGGGTTTACTCATGGCTTGGCTGTCTCCTTGCTTTTTGGGGGAAAGCGCCGTGGTTTGATCTTGGCGCGATGTTTACCCTCGAAACGCTCCATCTGCCTCACGAGCTTATCCGTGAGGTCATGCACCGCCTTCTTTAGGGTGTCGGCCTTGGCCCGGGTCGTTATCTTGTCGTTCTTAAGGTAGAGGATCCCCTCGGCCCAGGCGAAGTTGTTCTCATAGTAAAGGATGAGTTCCGAGTCAACGATGTGCACCCCGTAGCGGTCAAGCTTCGCCATCTTGCGGTCTATATAATATTTGAGTTGAGGGGAAATCTCGATGCGGCGGCCTGTAAGCCTCATGTTCATGGCGGACCTCCTTCGTATCTTACCATCTAAGATTAGTGAATAGATGGCCGATGTCAAGGTACATACACCCTGAATAGATACTCCTTTTCGGTTGCAGGGAAAAAAACGCAATCCAAACGTGGATAACGTCAACTTGAGAGTCGCTAAGCCCCCCTGATTACTTCGATCTTTTCGCTTGCACCTGCAAGCGAAAAGGAGGATTTTAGGACTTGACAAACTAAGATTTTGGCTACAATCTATGAGTTAACTCTAAAAACCGAAGGATAGTTATGGCTAAAAAAGTCCTGGTGATTCTCTTGGGTTGGGCAATGGTGATGTTTGCGGCAGATCGCATTGTCGTCCTTGAGATAGGCACCGGCACCTGGTGTCCGCCATGCGCGGCGGCTGCCAGAGGTGCCGAGGGTCTGGCCCACAAGTATCCCGGTGAGGTGCTGGTCGTTGAGTATCACTACGGGGATGCCTTTTCCAATGCTGACGGGGGCACCCGGATTTCGTTCTACGGAATTTCGGGATACCCCACAGCAATCTTCGACGGTGTCGTACGGCACGTCGGCTCCAATACCGTTGGCCTCTACGAACCGACGTTCCTTACCAGAAAGTCAATCGAGCCGCCGCTTGAGATCACCCTGGAGAAAACCTATGGGGGATACCGCATGGGTTCAGGCACGCTGATCGCAACCATCGTCGACGTAAGCGATGGGACCGTAACCGGCAAGGCCCACTTCACGGTCACCGAATCCCATATCCCATACTCCTGGCAGGGAGAGGACAGCCTGCACTGGGTGGAGCGCGACATGCTGCCAGACGCCGCGGGCGAACAGATAACCCTTGAGCCCGGCGACACCGTTGTTCTTGAACGCAGCTTCGTGATAAACCCTTCCTGGCCTTCCACCACCGGCACACCGGTGAACTGCGAGCTGGGATGCTTTGTTCAGGACGATTCAAGGGAAATCCTGCAGGCCGCCGTAGTATCCGTAATGGGGCCGCTTACCGCTGAGGTAACTCAGACAAAGATTGAAACCGAAGACGGCAAACTGCATCCCTGGGTAACCGCAGACTTCCTCGTCACCCTCCAGAACACCGGCGAAGATGCCTGGTCAGGCCTCTCAGGTATCCTCAGGACCGATGACCGCAATGTAACGGTAACCGACTCATTGGGCAGCTGGGGAGCTGCAGAACCGGATGAAGAGGTTTGCAACGACGACGATCCCTTCCATTTGAAATGCGGAATGAACTGCCCGGACGGACATTGTCCTGAGATGACCTTGGCTTTGGACGACGGCATGGGCCGCGAGATTGAGGTTGAGTTCCGCGTGTTCGAGCCCGTGGCTTTGGCTGAGGGTGCCGCTGTAGCCTTCTCGCTCAGCCTCCCAACCCTTGTTAGGGACAAAGCCCTGGCAGAGCTTTCGGTTCCCGTAGCCTCTGATGTTGAACTCGTTCTCCCGGATGCAAGCGGACGTGTGGTCAAGACCCTTTTTGCCGGGAAAGCATCCGCTGGTGTGAATCTCGTTGCGCTCGCTTTCGAGGGAATCCCGGACGGTGCTTACTTCATCAAGGCTGTCTGCGGCAATTACAAAAGGGTCCAAAAGCTCGTAATCCTGCATTGAGGATCTAGATACTGTAATGGACCGGATCTTAGGGTCCCGTCCTTCGTTAACTTAGCCGAAATGCTATCGGCAAAAACTCCGTTCCCAAGAACGGAGAAAGGAGATAGTAGCAATGAAGAAAACCCTTTTACTGGTGGCGCTACTCATCGCCGTGCCTCTTGTGCTTTTTGCAGCAGAGCGCGTGGTAGTGCTTGAGATATTCACAAGCACCGGATGTGGTTACTGTCCGGCCGCTGCCAACGGCGCTGAAGACCTAAATGAGGAACATTCTGGTAAGCTCCTCGTAGTTGAATATCACCCTGGCGCTTACGGGGATCCTTTCGACAACCCAGAGGCAGTCGCGCGTAAAAGTTTCTACGGAAGCGGTATTGTCCAAGGCTATCCTACCGCGATCTTCGACGGCGTCGAAGTCCACGTTGGTGGTGGTGGAGCGAGTAGCAGTAACTTCTTTGTCTACAACTCAAAATACAACATCCGGGCTAATGTAGAGCCGCCCCTCGAGATAAACCTCACCCAGAAGATTAACGAGCTGCAGTCAACAACCGGAACCCTTCAGGCAGTTATCACCAATACAAGCGGCGAGTCCGTGTCGGGCAAGACTATCTTTACCGTAACCGAATCCCACATCCCATACTCTTGGAAGGGACTGGACAGCCTGCATTGGGTGGAACGCACCCTCTTACCTCATTCTTGGGGCACCGATATCACCCTTAACCCAGGGGCCAATACCACCCTCACTTGTGACTTCACTATTGATGAAGGGTGGTTTAACTTTACAGAAGACGAGAACATAGAGTTCGGTTGCTTCGTGCAGGGAACAGACAAGGAGATATACCAAGCCGCAGTAATTGCGTTTGGAGACACGACTACAGAGGCCGTTGAAGAGTTTAGAAACTTGCCATTCGCCCTGAAAGCGCCGACCGTTATCGGTGAGCAAGGTTTCGTAGAACTCTCGCTGGCCGCACCTGCGGATGTTGACCTCTCGCTATACAACGCACTCGGCAACAAGGTAAAGAGCCTTTACGCCGGCGCCCTCGAAGCCGGGGTTCACTACATTGCCCTCGAAGCTGGGACCCTGCCTCGCGGGACCTATTTCCTTAGAGCTACTGCTGCCGGGCACAACCAGATAAGAAAGCTCGTAATCCTGCATTGAGGATTTAGATACTTTGTTAAGGACGGTGCGTCCCAGCACCGTCCTTCATTAACTTAGCCAAAAGGCTGTTGGCAAAAAACTCCGCTCCCAAGAACGGAGAAAGGAGATAGTAGCAATGAAGAAAACCCTCTTACTGGTTGCGGCACTTATCGTCGTGCCTCTTGCGCTTTTTGCAGCCGAGCGCGTTGTGGTGCTTGAGTTACTCTGCCGCACCGCATGCGTATACTGTCCTGGGGCCGCGATCGGTGCCGATGCTGTGGCAGAGAACCATCCCGGCGAGATTCTGCTCGTTGAATACCACCTTTCCGATCCCTTCCAGAACAACGAATCTGTGACCCGTGCAGTGTTTTATTCCGGCGATACCGTCTATATCCCCGCCGCTTTCTTCGACGGCGTGATTAAATACCTGGGACCCGACGCTGCTTCTAACTACGAATCTGCGTTCCAGACTCGTGCCGACAGCCTCTCTCTACTTGAGATCACCCTGGAGAAGACCGAGGACAACTATATGAGCGGGGGAACACGGGGGTGTCCCACTCTCTGTTGAAATTTGACAGCGGACCGTAGTTCATTGACCTAACCTTACTATGCGGCTTTACTTTTGTCAAGATCACGTTTTCTTTTTAAGGCCGCTACCAAC